>Ga0070735_10000647_pt1 | contig 36354 bp, 27 predicted proteins | sample Coa_R1_FD_66443 | JGI IMG/M metagenome (GOLD analysis project Ga0070735, IMG submission 66443) | Surface soil microbial communities from Centralia Pennsylvania, which are recovering from an underground coalmine fire - Coalmine... | ecosystem: Environmental > Terrestrial > Soil > Unclassified ...
CACATCGATGAGATACGATCCGGTGGCTTTATCATCTTCGATTCCTAGCAAGAGAAGCTCACGGATGCGGTGCGCCGTCCGGACGTGCACTTCTACGAAGTGCCGCTCGCGAAGATCGCCAAAGATGAGATCGGCCTTGAGCTCGTTCGCAACACGATATCTCTCGGGGTCCTCGGCCGGCTGATCGGCATGGATCGCGAGATCGTCCTGCGCGATGTCACGAACGTCTACAAGCGCAAAGGCGACAAAGTCATCGACCTCAACATACGAGCGATCGAGGCCGGCGAGAAATACGTCGACGAACATTTCGACCGTCCATCCGGTTACGCGGTGACGACGGGCGTTGATCGCGACCGTCTGATCATGATGGGCAACGACGCGATCGCCTACGGCGCGCTCGTCGCCGGCTGTCGCTTCATGGCCGGTTATCCGATCACGCCGGCCACCGACGTGCTCGAGTGGATGGCGAAGTACGCGCCGAAGTACGGCGGCGTCGTGATTCAAGCCGAGGACGAGTTGGCCGCGATCAACATGGTGATCGGCGCCGGATTCGCAGGCGTCCGCGCCATGACATCCACGTCCGGGCCTGGCCAAGCGCTCATGACCGAGGCGATCGGGTTGGCGGGCGTCCTTGAGATCCCGATCGTCGTGATCGAATGTGCGCGCGCAGGCCCGTCCACAGGCATGCCCACGAAGACCGAGCAGAGCAATCTCAATCACCTGATCTTTTCCGGTCACGGTGAGATACCGCGCGTCGTCATCGCGCCCGGCACCATCGAGGAGTCGTTCTACCTCACGGTGACCGCGTTCAATCTCGCGGAGAAGTATCAGGTTCCGGTATTCGTGCTGTCCGAACAGGCGCTCTGTCAGTCAAAAGCCACGCTGCCTTCGCTCGACGTCGCCGCCGTCACGGTGGATCGCGGAAAACTCGAACGTAACGGCCATCTGAAATTCGGCGAGTACCGCCGCTTTGCGTTCACGGCTGACGGCGTCTCGCCGCGCGCCGTTCCCGGCACCGACGGCGGCATGTACCTCGCCCCCGGATCGGAGCACAACGATCACGGTGTCATCACCGAAAATGCGGTCAACCGAACGAAGATGATGGAAAAGCGGATGCGCAAACTCGAGTCCATGCGTCCGGACTTGCCGAAAGCAAACGTGTTGGGAGATCCGTCCGCGGACATCGCGATCATCGGCTACGGTTCGAATCGCGGGCCGATCGTGGAAGCGCAGGATCGCTTGGCGGCCGACGGAACGCCGACGCGCTTTCTCCAGATGCGCACGCTCTGGCCGTTTCCGGAAGAAGAAGTGCGCGCGTTCATCAAGGATGCGTCAGAGGTTTTCGTGGTGGAGAACAACTTCACCGGGCAGCTTGAACGCCTGATCCGCTACGTCGTGGGGCCGTCGCCGCATCTTCGCTCGGTCCTGAAGTACAACGGCAAGCCGTTCCGCCCGATCGAGATCATCGAGCGGATCAAGGCAGTCGGGTCTGCGCGCCAAGCGCTGGAGGTCTGAAGCTCACGATGGCGACCACACTAACGGCAAAAGATTTCGCCACCTCCACGCCGTCGTGGTGGTGTCCGGGCTGCGGTGACTTCGGCGTCATCGCCGCGCTGAAGCAAGCCGCCGCGGACATGGGACTCGAACCGAAGAACACCGCTTTCATCTCCGGCATCGGCTGCTCCGGGAAGATCTCCGGGTACTTCCACTCGTATGCGTTTCACGGCGTTCACGGCAGAGCGCTCCCGGTCGCCACTGCGGTCAAGCTCGCCAACAAGGATTTGACGGTGATCGCAGCCGGCGGCGACGGCGACGGCTACGCGATCGGCGCGGGGCACTTCATGCACGCGGTGCGCCGAAATCCCGACGTGACGTATATCGTGATGGACAACCAGACGTACGGACTGACGAAGGGGCAATCGTCCCCGACGTCGGCGCTCGGCTACGTGACCGGCACGTCCCCCGCGGGCAACCCCGATGCCCCCATCAACGGCCTGGCGGTCGCGCTCGCCGCCGGCGGCACGTTCATCGCGCGCGGGTTCTCGTCGGAGCCAAAGGCGATGACCGAGCTCATCAAAGCGGCTATCGCACACCCCGGTTTTGCGATCGTCGAGATCATGTCGCCCTGCGTGACTTTCAACAAAGTCAACACGTATAAGTGGTTCAAAGAGAATGTCTATCACGTCACCGATATTCCGGAGTACGATCCGCGAGATCGAGCCAAGGCGTTCGACGTCCTGACGCAGACCGGCAAGATCCCGCTCGGCATCATCTATACCGAGATCCGTCCGACGCTGGAAGCGTTGACGATCAAGGATGCGCCGGCGATCGCGGGGCTCGATATCGAAACCGCCGACGCGCGGTACGCCGGCATCCAAGAAGCCTACCGGTAAGGCTCGAGTGTAGGGCGGACCTTTATGGTCCGCCGGCGCGCCATAAAGGCGCGCCCTACATTCAGAATCCGTGGTCGCGCAAGCGGATCAGATCGTCGACAGACAGCTTCGAGTAGCCGTGCGTCGTCATCCGTTTGACGAAATCCGCGTCGACACCGTGATCGCGCAGCCGGACGAGGTCGTCGGCACTCAGATTCGTATAACCGACGGCAGCCATCGACGCGACGAACTCCGGATCGACACCATGATCGCGCAGCCGGACGAGATCGTCGGCGGTGAGGTTTGCATAACCGGCTGAGCGCATGGACGCGACGTAATCACGATCGACGCCGTGATCGCGCAGGCGGATGAGATCGTCTGGTGCATGGAAGCGAAAGCCGTCGGCGCCCATCGCCGAGACGAACGGCGCGTCGACCCCGTGATCGGCCATGCGAACGAGGTCATCGGGCGTGAGCGGCGAGACACCGAGCGAACGCAGCTTGTCGATGTACGCGAGGTCGATTCCGGCCACCGCGTATCGCAGCGATTGCGACGGTGTCGGGCTGCCGATGCCGCGCGCAGCCAACCCTTGAGCAAATGCCAGATCTGGTGTGAAACTATAGGATCCCGCTCCGCCGCCGTTCGCGATCCAGCCGTCGCAGTCGAACCAGCCCGCATCGCGGACGATGCGAAACGAGCCGTGCGTGCCGCCGGATGAGAGTTGCGCATCCGAGAGCCCGCGAAGCGAGGCGCGGTCGATGCTTCTCCTCTCCTCGAAGTCCCACGTGTGCGATCCTTGTGAACCGGAGGATCGAAGCGTCAGCTCAAGCGCGGCGCCGCCGGCTTGTTTGTCGAGAATCCATTGGCCCGTGGTCGGCAGATCGGCCCGCGCTTGCGCGCACAGAAGCGCAACCGCTAAACAGCCGGCGACGAGAGCGAATGCAGAGCGGGCCGAGCCGCGCGTGTTCATCATCATACACCTGCCGTCCGAAGTCTGATGAGCTCCTCGATTGACAGGGGCGCGGAGCCGCCGATCCCCTTGCTTCTCAGCATGCGGACATACTCCGCGTCGACGCCGACCGAGCGGAGCCGTACAAGATCCTCGGCGCTGAGCTTGTTGTAGCCGAGCGCTTGAAATGACCGGATGTAGCCGGCATCCACGCCTACCGATCGCAACCGCATGAGATCGACGAGCGACAGCCGCGTGTTCATCGCGGCGTCGACGTCGTGGACGTATCCTGGATCGACGCCCAACGAGCGCAATTGGACAAGGTCCTCGACACTCTCATTCGAGTTAGACGCCGCATTCATCCCTCGCACGTACTCCGGATCGACGCCGACCGAACGCAGGCGCACGAGGTCGTCGATCATCGGCCGAGTCTTGAGCACGGCGTCCATCTCGCGGACGTACGCGGGATCTATCCCGATCGATTTCATCCGGACGACTGCTTCGAGATCCATGTGCGAGATGCCAAGCCCAGGCAGACTCCGCAAGTAGTCACCATCGACGCCAACCGACGCTAGCCTCACGAGCAGATCGGCGCTTGGGCGCGAGCCGCTGTACGCGACGGCGGCGTCGACGAGATCGCCGGTCACGCCGACATCTTTCAGTCGAATGAGGTCGTCGACCGGCAGCGTGGGGTAACCGGCCCTTGAGAGCGCATCGAGCAGATCGGTTGTCGAGGTCGCAAGTCTGGCCGCCGACGCAGGGCGCGCTATCTCCATCAGCCTGGGCGCGGTCGCGCCTTCCATCGTGGCGACACGCAGCGCTTCGAGTCGTTTGGCGGTGAATGCGAAATGTTTCGCCATCACCATGACAGCGGGATGCATCGATGCAAGCGCGGCGGCGGCAGCTTTCGTCGCCGCTGCCGTAGCAGAAACGGCCGTGGCCGAGGCTTTGATCGCGGTCGCGGCCGCCAAAGCGGGAGCATGCGGACGTGCTGCTCTTGCCGCGATCGCGGCAAGATGCGCAGGCGCGGCGATCGGCGCGGTCTGCACGCGCGCCGATACGGGGACGCGCGGCACGACGGCCCGCTCCGAGGCGGCGGGCGGGGTCGGCACCGTCGGCGGCGCCGCGAACACCGGAAGTTGGAAACGCGCCACCGCGCAAATCGCGATTGCGAGAATCCCGATGCCGTAGGCTGCCAACCGCGCGATGGAGGTGGCCCCGTTATGGCCTTGCTCCAGCAAGCGCTCGACGCGCACCAAGAGCTGCTTGCGGCTGAAGAACAGACAGGGTGCCGGCAGCGGACGGACACGCTTGAAGCCGTCGACGGCCAAATGCGTCAAGCACTTCGCATACTGAACGCGTTCTTCGAGCGGTACGACGGCGAAGTCGTCGCACGCGATCTCACGCTCGATGTCGAGCATGCGGCAGATCATGTGCATGGCCGGGCAGAGCCAGTACACCGATTTCACGATCTGCTGCACGGCGTTGCCGATATCGTCCCAGCGCCGTACGTGCGCATGCTCGTGGCGGACGATGCGGGCGAGATCTGCGATCGGCAGTTCGAAGAAGAGCGCGCGCGGCAATGCAATGACCGGTCGAGAGAATCCGAGCAAACATGGCATCGCAAGCTCGGCCGAGACGCCGACATCGACCGCTCGCGTCGAGCCTTGCGTCACCGAGAGAATCGCGGCGTCGCGACAGGGCGTGAGCTCACGCTTGATGCGCATCAGCCTCGCAAACGAGAAGAAGAGGCGGGCGAGGAGCAGCAGAGCGACGATCGACCATGCGATGAAGACCGAGCTCGCGAAACGCGTAAGGTCCATCGTAAAGTCGGCAATTGCCGCGGTCATCGTACGCGCTGCGCCGGTAAGCGGACCCGTCTCAGACGCCGGTGCTGCGACGATTGGCTGTATGTATTGTTTCTCGCGCAGGCCGGCATGAGCCGATGGCATATGGATGACTGGCATCGTGCGCACGTGCGCAGCCGCAACGTGCGGCCGAACCGGCGCGACGGTAAGCAGGCTCGGCGCATCCGATGTGATGGAAGTGATGCTCGTCGCGGAGTGAGTTGCGGCTAGGGCGAAGTCGATGGCCGGCAACGCGGCGACCCCGACCAGCACGGCGAACCAGAGCGCGTAGCGCGTCGAAGCGCTGGAACGGCGCGCGATGCGGATCAGTGACCACACGACGCCGAAGAGTACGACACCTTGCCAAGAAGCGTTGAGCAGGGACGAGACGATATCGGCGATCATATCCGCTTCCTCGCTTCGGCGACGAGCGCCTCAATGCGGGTCAACTCTGTTTTCGAAAGACCGCGCGACTTGAGCAGCGTCTGGGCTAGCAGTTCCGGCGAACCGTTGAAATATCGCCCCAGCACGTGATGAAGTGCGGTGGTGGATGCTTGGTCGCGTTTGACTGCTGCCTCGTAGACGAAGGCGCGGCCGAGCGTGGAGTGCCGAAGAAAACCTTTGTCTTCGAGGATTCGCAGCGTGGTCTGGACCGTGTTGAACGCAACGGGCTTGGTCTGCGCAAGGGTATCCACGACCTCGGCGACCGTGGAACGGCCGCGCGACCAGATGATCTCCATGAGTTGCTGCTCGACTTCGGTGAGCATCCGGGAGCGAGGTCTGGCCAAGGCTGCCTCCATACCTATATAATTAGGTGATGGCGTTACGATAGCATGGCCACCGCGTCCTTGTCAACGAAAGCTCGCCAAAATATATCCTGAAGGGGCCGACGCCAGTCGGCCCAAGATAACGACGCCTGGGCCGACTGGCGTCGGCCCCTTCAGATAAGCGGCCCCTTCAGATAAGTCGGGGAGCTCAGAGCGATTTCGTAGAGGCAGACCAAGCCTTGTAGTCCTTCATCGTCTGGTCGTAGACCGCATGGACTCGCGCTTCCAGCGCGTAGTGCGTGCCGATCGGCGGCCCTTGCGATCCGAAGACACCGAAGAGCAAGCCCTGTATCTGCTCCCGCAGGGCACCGGCTTGGTTGATCGAGTCTTCGTCGTTCTTGTAACCGGCGCTCAATCTGCTCCGCAACGCGAGCCCGGCGTCGGCGGCGGATTGCAACGCTGCGATCTGCGCCGACGATGATCCTGCGCTCTTTGCAGCCGCGATCTTCGCGTTGAGTCGCGTCACCGCCGCATCGATATCGTCGAGCGCAAGATTCACAGCGCCGTACATCGCGTAGACGGACTCCGCGAAGTCGTGCCGCTTCTTATAGTCGGCTTGCGTCCAACGCAAGCGCGGATCGGCCACGATCGAGAGCGGCTTCGAGATCGTCTGCCCGTCGAACGATACGCGCACCGTGTAGGAACCGGGCACGACGCCGACGCCGCTATCTTCGAATCGGGCGTCCTTCGAGGGTGCCGTCGTCCACGCGGGCGGCGCGTTTTCTTGGAGGTTCCAGACGAATCGATTGTAGCCGGCATCGTTCGTGACGTACGGCGTCATCTTGAGGTCGGGGCCGACCGGGTGCGAACCGGACACCGTTCGGACCAAGCGTCCGTGCGCATCGAGGATTTCTATGACCGGCGGCTGCTTCGCGGGCTTCGACTGGTAGAAATTGATCACCGCACCCGACGGCGGATTGGCCGCGGCGTATTCGGTATACAACCCTTCCGTCATCGAACTACGCTGAAACAAGATCGTCGACCGGGGCGCGAAGACATATCGCCCCGCCGCGCGTGCCGCAGCGTATTCTTGAAGCGGCCGCGCGTCGTCGAGAACCCACGCCGAGCGTCCATGTGTGCCGATCACGACGGCGCCGTCGCGCTCTTGGAAGCGGATATCGCGCACGGACACCGGCGGCAAGTTCAATTGCAGCGACTGCCAGCGCGTGCCTCGATCGAAGGTCACGTAGATGCCGAGCTCCGTTCCTGCGTACAATATATTCGGATCGACCGGATCTTGGCGCACGGTGCGAACGAACTGATCCTTCGGCAGGTCGCCGACGATCGACGTCCATGTTCTGCCGTAGTCGGTTGTCTCGAAGGCGTAGGGCGCGGTATCGCCGGAGCGGTGCCGGTCGACGATCGCGAAAGCCGTGCCCGCCGCGAAACGCGACGGCGCGACCGTCTCGACTCTGCCGAACGGCGCGGGGCCCGGCGGCGTCACGTTGCGCCAGTGCGCGCCGCCGTCCCGGGTCAGCTGGACGAGCCCGTCGTCGGTGCCGACCCAGATCTCACCGCGCGCGATCGGCGACCCTTCGATGTCGAGTATCGTGTCGCTGTATTCCGCGCCGGAGACGTCCTTCGTGATTGGTCCGCCCGGAGCGACCTGGTGCGACTTGACGTTCAGCGTGAGATCGGGGCTTATCGTCGTCCAGTGCCGGCCCTCATCATGCGATTGGAAGACGACGTCGCCGCCATACCAGGCCGTGTGCGGATCCCACGGGGCGAACGCGATCGGCGAATCCCAATTGAAGCGATACTTCGCCGCAGCGTAGTCAAACGTTCCAAACGCTCCGGGCGCCGGTTCGACATCGTAACTCTCGTGCGTCGTGCGGTCGAAGATATGGACGACACCATCTTCGAGATCGGCCCATACGAGGTTTGGATTGGCGGGGTCGGGGACGACCCACTCGCCGTCGCCGCCGATCACCGGCATGGCGTACGCGTTCGTGATGCCGTCGCGGTCGAGACTGTTGGAAGGCGCGCACCAACCGTTGTTGTCTTGGAAGCCGCCGCACACGTTGTACGGCTGCGCGTCGTCCAGGCCGACGTGATAGATCTGTCCGATTGCGAGATTGCGCGAGAACGACCACGTCTGCGCCCCGTCGACGCTAAGGGCGTAGCCGCCGTCCTCACCGAGCATGATGCGCTTTGGGTCGTTCGGCGCGATCCAGATCGCGTGATAGTCGACGTGGACGTCGTCGGCGAACGTCTTGAAGGTCTTCCCGCCGTCCGTGCTCTGCGACGCCATCTCGGAGACCGAATAGACATGGTCGGGATTGAACGGATCCACCGCGATATGGCTGAAGTAGAAGGGACGCTGATCGATCAGCGTGTTATCGTTCTCCATCGTCCACGTCGTACCGCCGTCATCCGAGCGCCACAGGAAGCCCTGCTTTGATTGGATGAGCGCATAGACGCGGTGCGAGTCGCTCGGGGCGATTGCAAGGGCGATGCGGCCGAGCAGATCCGTCGGCAGCCCATTGCCGGTGAGCTTCGCCCATGTCGCTCCGCCGTCAACGGATTTGTACAGGCCGTCGTCTGGTCCGCCGCTCGTGAATGTCCACGGCACCCGCCGGAACTGCCACACGCCGGCGTAGACCGTGCGCGGGTCCTTCGGATCCATCGCGATATCCGAGATGCCGCTTTGGGGTCCGACATACAGCGTCTGGCGCCACGTCTTGCCGCCGTCGGTCGTCTCGTATACGCCGCGCGCATTTGAGTCGCGGAAGACGTCGCCGAGCGCACCCACCAGCACATGGTCTGGATTGGTGGGGTCGATCGCGATGCGCGCGATCTGACGAGTGACGTCGAGTCCCATATGCATCCACGTCTTGCCGCCGTCAACGGATTTGTAGACGCCGTTTCCGTACGAGACGTCGTTGCGGGGATTTGCTTCGCCCGATCCCACCCAAACGGTGCTGTCATCGGAAGGAGCGATCGCGACGTCGCCGATCGCCGCGATGCCCGTCTTATCGAAGATGGGATTCCACGTGGCGCCGCCGTTCGCGCTCTTCCAAACGCCGCCGCCCGCTGTTCCCAGATAGTAAAGGAAAGGATCGCGCGCGCTGCCGACGACGGCGGAGACCCGTCCGCCTGATGCGGCCGGCCCGATCGAACGCCACTTCAAGCCCGCGAATGGTGACGCGGGCGTTGCACTCGGGCTAGGGCCGGGCGTAGCCGTCGACGCATCGTCGGCGAGAGCCGCCCGCGAACAGCAGAAGAGAAGAATGAAAGCAAAGCAAGCGGCAAACGCCGCGATCCGCTCACGCATGTGGGCACCTCCGGTGCAAACGCGTTCGCAGCGGCGGGCCGGCGTCCTGCCGTGCGAGTCGCTCGACCGCCTTTAGGGCCAGCGCAGCGAGTCGCTCGATGCCGTCGGATCCTCACCGTCGGGTGCGACCGCGATCGCCTGTGGCTTGGAAGGCGGCGTCCGGAAAAACCCCGTGCCCTCACCGACATAGTCGGCAGCGAAGGAGCCAAGTCTCGTTCTGTGGCCGTCTGCGGTCAGCCAGACGGCGTACGTCAACTCGGGTGTGAGTTGGTCGGCAACGACGTAGATCCATGATCCGTCAGCAGCAACGATCGCTTTGGCCGACTCCTTGCCTGACGTGCTCACGAGCGGATGGTGGACGAAGTGTGAATGCACGAGCGCCGCGACCGGCGTCGGAGCAAGAGCCGACATGTTCGATCGCAAGTCGACGTTCCAGATGAGCAGCGCGAGACACGCCGCAGCCGCAAGCGAAGCCACGATCGGCCAGGTGCGCTTCGTCGCCGGCGGGCGGCCTATGGTTCGGAGCGATGAGCGCCCTGGCCGCGCCGTAAGCGGATTCGCCAGCGCGGCCGAGCCTTTGACCGCTTCAGCAAGCAGAACCGCGCACGTCGCGCAGCTGTCGGCATGATCGAGGATCACGATGGCGCGATCCGGTTCGAGTTCACCGAGAACGAACGACTCGATGTCTTCGTATGGGTGTCGCGTCACAGGCCACCACCGTTCAGGATTTTAGCAAGGCGCGCGAGAGCGAGCTGTGCCCGGCGCTTCACAGTGCCAAGAGGCGCGCCGCTGCGTTCTGCGATCTGCGCAAGCGTGAGCCGCTCGAAATAGGCCAGCCGGATGACGTCGCGTTGTTCCGGCGGCAGACCGTCGAGCGCGGCGCGGACCTGCGCGGCGGCATCATCGCTCGAAACGATCACCGACGGATCCGGCTCTCCGGAGATCGATGTCGAATCGACTGCTTCTCTGTCCTCGCGCAGCCGGCGTCGGGTGTCCGCGCGGAGCAGCGTCAGCGCGGCGTTACGCGTCACGACGATGAGCCAGGGTGCGATCCCGGCCGATCGAACCACAAGTCCCTCTCGCCTGCGCCAAAGACTGGCGAATGCTTCTTGGACTGCATCCTCGGCGAGCGCGTCATCGTGCAAAACGCGAAACGCGACGTCGCGACAGCGGCCGGAGTAACGCTCGTACGATTCGGCGAGCGCATCTTGATCGCCGCGCGCGAGCCTCGCTGCGAGTTCGCGCGCCGCATCGGCCGAGATCATCTAATCGTCAATTCTGTTTGGCGAGCGATTCATCGACAACCGCGATCTGATGCGAACCTTCGACGATGTTCACCGTCCGAATGCCGAGCAATTTCGCGAGTTCACCGGCCGGCACCGTCAGAGGCCCCGGCTTCGGCGCCGAGCCGGGTGCGGGCTGCGGAAACGCCGTGCTCGCGGCAGTGTAAAACGTGATCTTTCCGTCGGTCTTGGAGAGCACCTGGTGGATGTGACCGTTGAGCACCGTCACGCTGTCGAATCGTCGCAGCATGTCGAGCAGCTCCGACTGATCGTCCGTCGTCCAACCCCAGTCGGGGTACACGGCGTACAATGGGATGTGCGCCATCACCGCGATCGGCGTGTCCGGCGATTGCTTAGCGAGATCCGCGCGCGCCCACTCGAGTTGATCGCGGCCCAAGATCCCGCCCTTGGTGATGCCGACGACGTTGGTGAGCGCGAGTGAGTGGACGCCCGCCGCATCGAAGCTAAACCAGCGTTGTGAATTTCCACGCCCGAAAAGTTTGAAGAACTGATCGCCGTTATCGTTGATGACATCGTGTTCGCCCGGCACCGCGTAGAACGCCCCGGTTTTTATCGTGCCGAGCATCTGCTTCACGGTGTCGAGCTGGTCGGGTTTGGAGAGATGCGTCAGGTCGCCCGTATGGATCACGAACTCCGGCGCGACCGGGAGAGCGTTGATCTTGTCGATAGCTTGCTGGAACGTCGCTATGACATCGTCGTTGGCTTTGCCGTTGAAGCCGATATGGCTGTCGCTGATCTGCACAAAGGTCCGCGTGGCTGCGGAGAGCGGTTTGACGCTCGCATCCGCCAGCGAGCGTCCGATCAGACCGTGGTTCGTGAGACCATAGACGACGCCCGTGCCGCCCCACGCCATGCATTCCAAAAATTCGTCGCGCTTCATACGTGTTTTGTCACCGCCGTCACGACGATGGTGCCTTTCATGAACGGATGGACGCCGCAGTGATAATGATAGGTGCCGGGCTTGGTGAACGTGTGCGACCACACATCGCCTTGCCCCAAACCCATCGAGTCGAACGACTTGTCATCGGCGACGACCGTGTGCGGATCGTCGTCCTGGTTCGTCCATGACACGGTGGATCCGGCGGCGATCGTGATGGAAGGTTTTTGAAAGGCGTAGTCTTTGATTTCGACTTTGGCGGCGGTCGCCGATGCGGTCATGCTGGCGGCGAGCGCCAGAGCGAGCAGCAGTTTCAAGAGCACGTTCTCCTCGTAGAAGAGTGGTTGCCCTAGAGTATGCCGCCGCCGCGCAAACGGTTCAATGAATGTAGGGCGGACCTTTATGGTCCGCCGCGCAAACGGTTCAATGAATGTAGGGCGGACCTTTATGGTCCGCCCAACACGCCGAGTCTCTTATATTATTAGTTGGTCAAGGCATCAAAAATCGGGCAGCAATGCTCCCGTCAGATCCGAGTGGGAGAGCAGACGGAGATCGGCCGCAGATATCGCTGAACAGCGCTGTTCTCCGTTGCGCTCGTCGCAGATCCGCGCGCCGCGAAGGTCGGTGCCGTGCGTTGTGGCACCGGAAAAATCGGCGCATTCCTTTTTTCGTTGAAGCACGGTTCCGCCGTCATCGGTGAACGTGTTGTAACCGCAGAGAGCGGCACGCCGGAAGTCGGCGTTGTCCAAGTGCGAGTATCGGAAGTCGGCGCCGGAGAAATCACCGTCCGAGAGATTGGCGGCGGTGAGATCTGCGTTGCGGAAATCGGAGCCATCCATGTGCACGCCGGAAAGATCGACGTGGGCGAGCGACGCCCCGCTCAGATCGGCACCATCCGCGGTAAGGCCGCGAACGTCGAGACCGGAGAAATGCAGACCTCGTAGGTCCGCTCCCTGCAGCTTCAAACCCTGGATTTTCGCATGGCTGAGGTCCACGGACGTCAGATCGCAGCCGTTAAGCTCGGCATCGGTGAGGTCCGTTCCATCCAGCCGCGCGCCTTTCAGATCGACGCCGTTGAGCTTCGCATGCGATAGGTTCGCGTCGCGAAGATCCGCATCGGAAAGGTCGGCGCCGTCGAGGCGGATGCCGCTCAGATCGGTTCCGTGAAGATCGAGGCCCTGCATGTCGCAGCCTTCGCACGACGACAGCATATGGCGCAGCATGCCGGCCTTCACCATCGCCGAATCGATCTTGATCCCTTGGAATTTTGCATTGGTCAGAATCGCTCCGGTCCACGAGATGTTGGCGATATTGGAACCGCTGAACTCTGCGTCGGTGAGATCGGCTCCGTCCAGCCGAGACCCTGAAAGATCCACACCGTCGAAACGAGTGCCGCGTAGATTGGCACCTCGCAGGTCGACGTGCGACATGTCATCGCCGCTCAAGTTCAGTCCGTGCAGATCGGCATTCCGCAGATCTTTGCCGCTCAGGTCACATCCTTGGCACGACTGCAACAACATCCGCACGTCGAGGCCGCTCAGTGCGACCTCCGTGCCCGCCGCGTATCTGGTCTTCGAAAGGGAGCTGAGCTGCGGTCGCGATGACCGCGCGCTTGTCGGTAGAATCGGCGGGTTAGGCTGCGCCGCGGGCTTAGCGAGCGGCTGCGCCGCGGGCTTAGCGAGCGGCTGCGCCAAGGGCTTCGCGAGCGGTTGCGCCTTCCAGACTTGCGTGACGGCGTAGGATACGCGCGGCGGCTTGACGGCTGTGTGCCCCGGTTCGTTCACAACGGGGGCCGTAACCGAAGCCGGAGGAGCTGCCTGCGTGATGGTGACGGCCGGCGCGCGCACGACGCCGACGACGAGTAGAAGCGCGGCCAGCGGCACGATTGCGAGCAGCGCGGTGGGGCGTACGTGAGGAAGCGAATCGCGCTTGGCGTCCATGAGGTGTTCGATCCTTTCAACGATCTGAGCGCGTGTGACGAGCGCGGCGGGTACCGGCAGACGGGGTTGCGGAATATGCGCGAACTGGGCGATGCGCCACAGGCACTCGGCGTAGGACGTCGCGTTCGACGCCTCGGTGACGACCCAGTCGTCGCAGGCGATCTCGCGCTCGAGATTCGCGCGCGCCGCGATGAAGCGCAACGCCGGGTTGAACCAATAGGCGCGTTCCGCAATCCTCTGCAGCAGCGCCCACCAATCGTCGCAGCGCCGGAGATGCGAGTACTCGTGCATGACGATACTGTCGAGCTCGTCGATATCGAGATTTGCGGGCCACGATGCCGGCACGAGTATCGCCGGATGCGCGAATCCGACAGCGGCCGGCACGTCGAGGCCTTGTGAGACGCGCAGCGCGACATCGCGCCCGATCGCCGGCCGCGCCGACCAGCGACGCAGCCGCGCAGCGATCGCGGGATCGAACGGCCGGCTCTCGCGCTTCACCGCCAGCAGTCGGACGAGACTTACGCCGATCCCGCCGACGCCGATTAGCGCACCGAACAACGCGATCCCTAAAGCGCCGAGCAGATACGGCGTGAAATCAAACGGACGCTGCTCGGGCTTCGCGGCGGATAAAGCGTTTGTGTCGGACACCGCCGGCGACGATCCTCGTGCGGCCGCCTGCGTGCGGGTCCCGTGCGCCGAATTCGAAGTGGTCCATTTCTTCAGAGCCGCAGGCCGCCACGGCGCGGTTTGCAGTTGCTCGGCCGGCGCGGCGATCGTCACGGCGTGATCGAACGACCAGGCCACGCTCGCGACCGGAACGGATGCGATCGCTATGAGGCCCGCATACCACATGGCGTGGCGAGTCGCAGCATTCGTCCCACGGAGCCGTTCGCCGATGAAGAAGAGGATGAGCGCCAAGAGCGCTCCGAGCCAGAGGCCGGTGAAAAGCGCGTGGCCGACCGCGCCGGCTATCGAGATGAGCGAAGGGTTCATCGCCATGTTCAGGCCTTTCGTTCGCCGTTCCGCGCGCCATCGAGCAGACTTCGCAAGCGGCGCAGCTCGGCTTGGTCCACGCGCTCGGACTCAAGCAGGTTGAGCAGCAGTTCGCGCGGCGAGCCGTCGAAGAATTGTTTGAGGACGTAACCGACGACGTCGCGGCGGACTGCATCGCGATCGATCGCGGGCGCGAACACGTGCGCCTTGCCCTCCGCGCGGTGTCGGACGTACTTCTTTCTGTCCAGCGTGCGAAGCACGGTGAGCACAGTGGTATACGCGAGCGGCGGGTTGCCGAGCGCGGCCGCCACATCCGCAACGGTCCCCGATCCGAGCCGCCACAAGACGTCCATGACGCGATGCTCGGCAGCGGTAAGCGTCGGCGATGCGTTGCGTGCCATGCGGCAAGTATACGTCACCCTCAGGGCATTGTCAACTATACAACTAGTAGATATACCGAAAGAATGGCCGGACGCGTGTCCGGCCATTCTCCGTGTTACAGGATGTCGTTGTTACGTGACCGTTACTTTGTCCACGATCGAATTGCCGATCGCGTCCTTCACCGTGACGTTTGTATTGCCGATACCGATCGCTTTCACCGTGTACTGGTTCGGATGCCCTGAGACAGGCGTGACCGTTGCGACGCCCGGGCTGGAACTTGTCACGGTCCATGCAGACGTGTTCGGTTCAGTGATCGTGATGGTCTGCGTCTGACCGATGCTCGTGAGGTGCACCGGATTCGGCGTCACCGTTATCACATCGATGATGTAGACGTCGATCTTCGCATTGTTGCCGATCGTCCAATAGTTGCCATCCGGGCCTCCGGTGAGGCCGTAGTTAACCCCATATGTTGAGGGCGGATAGAACGAATGGAGCGTGTTGGTGGACGTATTGTACGTGGCGATCTCATTCTGGTTAGAGACGGAGAACCACGGGTTGCCGTCGAGACCCTGGATGAAGTTGTTCGGGTTCCCCTCGGTGTTAAATGGATTCGGAATCGCCGTCCAGCTGCCGCTCGTCGTGATGCGGTAGATATTCCCGCAGCCGCTCGAGTAGAGATTTCCATCCGGCGCCGAAACGAGCCCGATCAGGCCGCACGGCATGGAATAGACGGTGATGCTGCCGGTGTTTGGATCAACTTCGTCGATTGCCCCGACGTTGTATTCCGTCACCCAGATATCGCCGTCCGATCCCGCCGCGACCGCGCCGTAGTAGTTGCTAACCTCGCCGTCAGGATAGGCGAATTCGGTGACATGGCCGGTTTGCGTGATCTTGCCCACGTGCTTGAGCCCGGCGTACCAGATGTTGCCGTCCGAGCCGACAGCCATGCCGCCCATGTAGTCCTGATCACCGCTCGGAATGGCGATGACGGAGAACGATCCCGTCGTCTTCGCGAGCCCGATCACGCCGGCTGTCGCTGGAGTCGACATGTAGAATTTGCCGTCGGCGCCGACGGCGATGTTGCCGGGGCTGAAGTGTAGACCTGAGCCATAGTTCAGCGGAAAGACGTGCGTCGACCCCGACATCTTCATCTGGATCAGCGCGTTGTCGCTATAGTCCGTGTACCATATGTTCTTGTCGCTTCCCGTGACCGCTGAATTGAAGTTGTTGGTGCCGCTTGTTCCGCCCCATGCGAATTGCGTCCACTGGACCGGCGTGTGTCCGGTCTGTACGACTCCCGGCCCCATGTTGCGGCCGTGCGCCAGTGCGGCGTTATTCGCCGGACTGGGCATAGATTGATGTCCGCTGCACGCAGCGAGCGCAAGTGCGAGCGCGCCGATGCAGATGGCTGATTTGCGCATTGTCATATCCTCCTACTGCACCGTCACGTGGACGGGGAAGCTGTTTCCGACGCTGTCGCTCACGATGATCTTGCATTGACCTTTAGCGACGGATGTGACCTTGAACGTGTTCGCCGGTGAGCCCTGAGCTACGGTTGCGATCGCGGTGTTCGAGCTCGTCGCGGTCCATGCGGACGTGCCATGCTGCGTCACCACGATGTTTGAGGTAAGGCCCGTCGAGGCGAAAGTCAGCGAAGCGGGGCTGACCGACATGACGTTGAGGATGTAGACCTGGACGGTTCGCTGATTGTTTTCGATAGTCCAGATGTTTCCGTCTGGACCCGCCGTCATCGTATTGGCATTGCCGTAATTGGCCGGCGGGTAATAGTAGGTCATCTGCAGCGTGCTCGGATCGAATTCACCGATCACACTTGCATTGCTGGTGCCGAACCACGGATTGCCGTCAGGGCCGACCGTGAGGTATTTGCCCGAGCCGGAAAACCCGTACGGGTTATAAAACGCGGTGGCGACGCCGGCAGTGGTCACTTGCACGAGTGTGTTGTTCGTGCACGCGACCCAGAGGCTGCCTTGCGCACTGATCAGGTCCTGCCCGCTGCAACCAAGCGAGAATGTTGTCTCGTGTCCGGTAGCCGGCACGATCTTGTCCACAATCGAAGAATTGTATTCTGAGATCCAGATATTTCCGTCGGGCCCGGCGACGATGCCGTCGAAATAGTTGCTCGTCGTGCTGTCGGCGAATGTGAACTCGGTGATGGCGCCCGACGTAGTGATCTTCCCGTAATGAGAAAATTCGCTGAACCATACGTTGCCGTCTGGGCCGAGCGTCATGGTATCGTAGCCCACCTTGTCGCCGCTCGGGATCGCCTTTTGCGTCACGCTGCCGCTTGTGGTCGCGATGTCGATAGCGGCGATATTGACGTCGCCGGCGTAGAACTTATTGTCCGAACCCAAGGCCATCGCAGATGGATTGAACGATGTGAGCGCCGCGCCTTGCCGTGCGGTCCCGTCCATAGCCATGCGAAGGATTTGCTGGCCGCTATAGTCGTTGTACCACATCGCGCCGTCAGGACCGGTAAGCATGGTCGAATAGTACGGGTTGAACTGCGAAAGCCAAAAGAAGGAGCGCCAATTCACCGGCTGTTCGCCTTTTTGGCGCACATCCGGACCGGCATGATGACCTTGCGACGCCGAACCCGCGCTTTGCACCGGCACAGCTTGCTGACTGCTGCATCCGGAGGCGACGAGAGCGAACGCCACAAAGACAAGAAGTTTGTTACGCATTGCAAACCTTTCTTGCATGTGTGGTAGACGCGAGCAAGCTGATACAGTTTGCTGCGCAGACGAAGCACAGCGCGAGGACGTTGCGGTCCCGCGCGTGTACCGACCAGTTCCGGGCGGCCAGAATGATTCCCGTCACTATTGCGTTAGGCTTTTGGTACCAAGACTATCGTGGAAATATTTTCATTTCTCGAACGCGTGTTCAACGGATCCAAAAGAACAATGCGCGCAGTCACGAGAATGCGGTAGCAAGATTAGCAGGCGTTGGGGCCAGCGCAAAAAGAGCACGGTCGTCTTAGCGATTCGTGAAGAGTATGACGGAGGCGGCGTGCGAAGAGTCACAATCGATCATATAGACATCCGGGTGCGCGATCTTGGCGCCAGCCGGACGTTCTACGAGGCGGCGCTCAAGCCGCTTGGATTGTCCATTGTGACGGATCGTGCGGATGAGGTCGATTTCGGCTTCGATAGTCTAGACGACTTCGGCATCCACAGCGGCGGTGTTCCGAGCACCGGAGTCCACGTCGCTTTCCTGGCGCGATCGGCCCAAGAAGTCGATGAATTCTACCGCGCCGCCCTCGCGGTCGGGGCGTCAAGCGATGCGCCTCCCGGACTGCACCCCGAATACAGCCCGGGGTACTATGCGGCATTCGTGCTCGACCCCGACGGCAACGTGGTGGAAGCAGTGTGCATGGGGGTGGGACATGCTGAAGGGGCCGACGCCGGTCGGCCCGGGCTCGTAACGTAGGCCGACCGGCGTCGGCCCCTTGAGGCAACTTTGTGCCGATGAACCATTCGAGACGCGTCAACGACGAAAGGGTCAATGGAAGCGCAGCGCTCAGACGAAGACACCCGCTTTCTCATCGCGCAGATCGCTTGCGGTGACAGGGTTGCCTTCGAACGTCTCTTCCGCGCATTCGAAGTCCGGCTATATCGCTATCTCATGGCGATGCTCCATGCACGAGAACTAGCGGAAGAACTCGTCAACGACGTCATGGTCGAGGTCTGGCGCGGCGCGCCGAAATTCCGCAACGAGTCAAAGCCTTCCACGTGGCTGTACGGCATCGCATATCACAAAGCGATAGACGCGATTCGAAAACGCAAACCCGCCACAGCCGAACTTCGCACGATCGCGGCGGTGCCGGATCCCCGCCCCAGTCCTGAGGAGAGCGCGGTCGCCGGCGATCTGCACAACGACCTTGACGCTGCGCTCCGTTCGCTATCGCCAGAACATCGGGCGGTCGTCGAGCTGGCTCTGACGCAAGGCTATTCCTACCAGCAGATCTCAGAGATCGCGGGTTGCCCGGTGAATACGGTGAAGACGAGAATGTTCCACGCCCGAAGACATCTCCGCGAATACTTCCTTCGAGCCGGTGCGCGAGGTGAAGCGTCGTGACGCACCGCCCGATCTCCGAGCTTCTCCCTTGGTACGTCAACGACACGCTGACGCTGGAAGAGCGCACGGCCGTCGAGGCCGAGGTCGAACGCTGCGCCGAGTGCGCGACCGAAGTCGAGCAACTGGCGGCGCTGCGCGATTATATGTTGGAGACGGACGCCGCGATGGAGGGACCGTCGCAGACGCTTTTCGCGAAGACTCTCGCGCGGATCGAGCGCGAGGAACATGCCCCGCGGCGGGCGGGTAAACTGTGGGCGGCGCTCGCCGGACTCAGCTGGATTCTGGTCGCCGCGCCGGTGGTCGCTGCTGTCGTGGTCATGGGCTTTTGGGCATTCGGTCCTGGCGGCCGCTTTGCGGGGCAGGTGTCGGCCGTCGCTCCGCCCGAGCAACCGCAGATTGTGCAGCTTGATGCAAGCGCGCGATCCGTGGCGTCAAACGCCGCCGCGTATCCCGCAATGTACCAGAGGTTCAAGAATGAAACCACCGGAGCGGGAGGGCCGGCTGACGCGGTTCATCGAGATATCGCGCGGACGGGAGCGATCAGTCTCGTGGTCGACGACGTCGAGCGAGCCATCAACCTCGCCGATTCCGTCGCGAGCCAGCGTGGCGGTTACGTCTCATCGCTTTCCGACCAGACGCCGCAGTCGCCGGGCGAGCGCCACTCCGCGGACATGCAGGTCAGCGTGCCGTCCGCGCAATTCGACGGGGCTATGATTTCGCTCGCCGCCTTAGGAGTCGTCCGGTCGCGCTCGGTCAACGCCCAAGATGTCACGAGCAGCGTTGTTGACCTGACCGCACGCTTGGACAATGCGCGGCGAACCGAACGCGATCTCGCGGCGATCATGGATCGGCAGGGGAAGATCGACGACATTCTGCAGGCGGAACAGCAGCTGGCCCAGGCACGCGAGCAAGTCGAACAACTCGCAGGCCAGCTCCAGGCGCAGCAGCAGTCCGTTGCTCTCTCTACCATAGACCTCACGCTGACGGATGCGGCGCCGAAGCCGTCTACCGCAGCACCGAGCGGAAGCGACCAGCTGGGCGACGCATGGCGGGCGGCGGTCCGATCGGTCGGTTCGTTCACGCTTGCAATCGTCGGTGCCGCATTCTTCATAGTCGCCTACGTGCCGTACATCGCGCTGGTCTTAATATTGGCGTTTTTCGCTTGGCGCAGATTCGCCGGACAAACACCCCGCTAAAGCGAACAGAGCGTGAAACAATAGTCCCCGACCGGCGGTACACCTCGCATGTGGCTGACGAGATTCGCGCTCAAGCAACCCACGATTATCACGCTGTTTTTCGCGGCAGTTGTGGCCTTTGGCATCGTCGGTTTCTTCATGATGGGGCAGAACGTCAACCCCAACGTCCAGTTCCCGGGCGTGGAAGTGGACGCGGCCTACCCCGGCGCCAGCCCGGAGGAGATGGAACGGCTGGTCGTCCGGCCGATCGAGGATCAGCTGCAAAACGTCCGCCACGTCGATCAGATCTTCTCGCGGTCGACCGAAGGCGGCGCTACGATCTCCGTCCAGTTCAAGCTGGGCACCGACGTCAACGCCGGGGCAAACGATGTCCAGCAGGCCGTGGACCAAGCGCGGGCATTCCAGCCGCCTGACCTCAATCCGCCCCAGTTACAGCGCGCCGATACCGGCTCTCAGTCGATCATGACGTATGCGATCACGTCGGCGAGCATGTCGCCGGTGGCGCTCTCGGATCTCGTCCAACAAGAGGTCATCCCGGCACTGCGCGGCATCAAGGGCGTGGGGACGATCAGCACCGGCGGCGATTTCACTCGGGAGATCCACGTCAACCCCGACCCCACACGCTTGATGGGCGCGGGCGCGACGCTTCTCGACGTGAGCAACGCGCTTGCCGCGGGGAACGTCAGCTTGCCGGGCGGCCGGCTCGACCAGGGAGCGACCGAAGCCACCGTGGGCGTGCGCGCGGACATCACCGATCCCGCCGACTTCGCACAGCTGCCCGTGAGCGTGCCGGGCGCCCCGCCCGATTCGCTCAAAGTGGGCGACCTCGCCACGATCAGCGATACGCATGCCGATCAACTCGTGATCTCCACGCTGAACGGCAAGCCCGCGATCGTCTTGAATGTTTCGCACGACTCCGACGGCGACACCGCTTCGACCACAAAACTGGTCCGCGCAAAACTCGCAGACCTCGCAACACAGAATCCGCACGTCCACTTCCAAGAGATACAGGCGGATGAGGACTTTCTGAAGGAAGCCGTCGCCGGCGTCGGCCAGAACCTCGCCGAAGGCATTTTCCTGACCGCGCTCGTGCTGCTGCTCTTCCTGCACATGTGGCGCAGCGCGGCCGTCGTCATGATCGCGATTCCTACATCGATTCTTGCGACGTTCTTCGTGATGTGGATGCTTGGGTTCTCCATCGACTTGCTCTCGCTCATGGGACTCTCGCTGACCATAGGAATTTTAGTCGACGACTCCATTGTGGTCATCGAAAACATCACCAGGCATCGAGAAATGGGAAAGCGCGCCGACGAAGCAGCGCTCGTCGGCCGGACCGAGATCGGCGGAGCCGCCGTGGCCATAACGCTCGTGGATGTCGTCGTGTTTGCGCCCATCGCCTTCATGGGCGGCATCGTCGGCGAGTTCCTTCGGGAATACGCGCTCGTGATCGTGACCGCGACGATGTTCTCGCTGCTCGTCTCCTTCACGCTGACGCCGCTCCTTGCCGCCAAATGGGCGGTCTTGCGCAAGCCCAAAGAGAGCAGGCTCGCATTTGTGCGCGCGTTCACGAACTGGTTCGACGGAATCCGCAAAGCATACCACGATCGCGCTCTTCCGTTAGCACTGCGGCATCCGTGGATCGTCATGAGCACCTCGCTCGTACTCGTGCTCGGCGCGCTCGTTCTCATTGGGTCCGGCGTCATACCGTTCGAGTTCCAACCGAACACCGAATACGGCACGGCGATCGCGAACCTGCAATATCCGATCGGAACGTCGCTTCGCGCGACGCAAGCCGGTACCGACCGGGTCGCCGCTGTCTTCATGAAAGATCCGCGCGTCAAAGACGTCGTGGAGACCATCGGCGGCGACGGCACGTATACGTCCTCCATCCAGATCGATCTCCTGACGAAGTATCGCCACGACGAGCACAAGATCGTCGACCAGCTCAACACCATGTCGTGGATGGTACCCGGGGCGCTGCTGACATCGGGCGGCGCGCAGAACGGCGGCGGAGCGGCGATCACGTACACGCTGAGCGGACCGGCCGATGCGCTCGACGCCGCCTCTGCAAAGCTTGCCGACTTCATCAAGAGACTGCCGAATGCGACCGGCGTGAACGCGACGAGCCTGATGACCGGGCCGCGACTTGAAGTCCGAGTGGATCGAGCGCGGGCGACGGCGCTTGACGTGTCGCCCGCCGACGCCGCCGGCACGGCACGCGCAGCAGTGGGAGGCGTCATCGCCACGAAGGTTCGCAGCGATCAGGGCCTCATCGACACCGTCGTCCAGTTCGCGCCCGACGTCCGCAACAACGTGCACAATCTGGAAACCACGCCTGTCCGGGCCTTGAATGGTCAACTCGTGCCGCTAGGCGACGTCGCGACCTTCAACTGGATCCGCGAACCGCCAGTGCTGCGACGGATCGATCGCGAGCGGATCGTCCGCGTCTTCGCCAACACGCTCCACAACGCGCCGATCGGACCGATCGATAGCAAGGTGCAGGCAGCGCTCAAGAGTCCGGGCTTCTTACCCGCGGGCGTTCACGTCGCCTCGGAAGGTGACGTCCAGTTCCTGCAAGACACGATGACGAAGATCGGCATCGCGCTCACCACATCGTTCGTGTTGATCTACATGCTGCTCGTGATACTCTATCGCAACTATCTGACGCCGGTCGTGATCATGGCTTCAATCCCAGTGGCCATCGTCGGAGCGGCGGGTATTCTCGTCGTCGCGAATGCTCTTCACGCGGTGTTTCCGGATGCTGCCGCGTTTGAAGGTCAGACGCTCAACATATTTTCCATGCTCGGTATCGTGATGCTCATGGGCCTCGTCGCGAAGAATGGCATCCTGCTCGTGGACTATGCGAACACGCTTCACGAACAGCGCGGCCTGACGCTGAACGAAGCGATCGTCGAGTCCGCCTCGATCCGGTTCCGGCCGATCGTGATGACCACGGCATCGATGATCGTCGGCATGCTGCCGCTCGCATTAGGGATCACCGAAGGCGCGCAGTTCCGTCAGTCCATGGCCATGGTGATCATCGGCGGACTGGCCTCATCGCTGTTCATGACTCTGTTCCTCGTGCCGGCGGTCTACATCAAACTCGTCGGGTTCGTCGAACGGCGTCGCGCCAGAGCGGCCGAGCGGCGACTCGAACTGCTCGAGCTCGATCCAGAACTCGCCGAAGCGCTCTAGCTTTCGCGACGATAGGGCGAGCGATGCTCGCCCTACTACGGAAACGAGAGGGCCTGCGTGCCCCATAGGTCCCTATACCTCGATAGTCGCTTGAGTATAATGATGAAGGGCATTTCTCGGCCGCGATTACGAGGGAACCTTTTTTTATGCATCGGCACTGTCTGCGCTCGGCGCTGCCGCTTCTGGTCATCATCCTATGTGCGGCGACGGCGGCCCAAGCAGCTGCCGCTCCGGCAGGCGCGCAAGCCCGCGCCATCGGCCGGTTGCGCGCCACGCAAGCAGCTCCGTGGCCGTGGATGCAGGCGGCGCCAAAGCCTCGTTCCGCGCCGGTGCTCTACCCGATAGACGAATCGTCCGACGCGGTGGTAGTGGGAAACACGTTCCCCGGTTCGCGGATCGACATCTACGCCGATGGCAACTGGCTCGCATCCGGCATCGCAAACGGGTATGCGGCACGGATCTTTCTGCCGCGACTGCTCTCACCCGGAGAGCGCGTGGCCGCAACCGAACGCACAGCCGTCGGACCGCTCATCTCGCAAGCCGTTGCGGTCAACATGGACTACACAACGTATCATTTCAACAATTTCAGGACGGGGTGGGATGCGTTCGAAACGACGTTGACGACGGCCAACGTCGCAAGCTCCTCGTTCGGACCGCTCTACACGCTGAACGTGGACGGGGAAGTGCTTGCGCAACCGCTCTACGTGCAGCAAGTCGTGATGCCCGGTATCGGAACGCACGACACCCTTTTCACGGTGACGGAGAACGACACCGCATACGCGTTTGATGCCGAGACCGGCGCGCCGCTCTGGACGACAAGTCTCGCCAACGCTGCCAACGGCGACTCTCCGATGCCGACGCGCAACACCGGCAATTGCTTGAACATCGTTCCGGCCATCGGCGTCACATCCACGCCCGTCATCGACGTCACGACCCGAACCATGTATCTCGTCGCGAAAATCAAGCATCTGCACTTCGGCGTGCCATCGTACTTTCTTATGCTGCACGCGTTGGATATCCGCACCGGGCTCGACAAACCAGGCAGCCCGATAGCGATCACCGCAACGTATCCGGTGAAAGGCGAAGCCCCCTTAGTGTTCGATGCCAAACGCGAGCATCAGCGCCCCGGGCTCCTGCTTTCCCGCGGCGTTCTCTATATCGGGTTCGGCTCGTACTGCGATCTTTTCGGGCCGGATGCGCACGGCTGGCTGATCGCATATTCGGCCGACACGTTGAGTCAACTCGCCGTCTTCAACGGATCGCCGAACAGAACTGAAGGCTTCGCGAGCATTTGGGCCGGGGGATTCGCGCCCGCCGCGGATTTCCAAGGCAACGTTTACGCCGTCACCGGCAACGGCGCTTTCGACGGCACGGCGAATTTTGGCGACAGCGTGCTTCGCCTCGCCGCTAATACGCTTCACGTCCACGATTTCTTCACGCCATACAACCAGGCCGACCTGGATGCGAAGGACTTCGATTTAGGATCGGGCGGCGTCATGGTGATTCCGTCGCAGGCGCAGGGCGATCCGCAATTGCTCGTCACGGCCGGCAAAGGCAAGACGCTCTATCTCATGGACAGCGCCTCAATGGGCGGCTTCACGCCTGGCGGACCGGATAACGTCGTCGAAGCCATTCCGGACGCCGTAGGGCAGAAGCTCGGCGTCGAAGGCGGACCGGCATACTACGTGACGCCGACCGGCACGCCGTACATCTACTATGGCGGCGGCCAAGACTTCCTCAAGGCGTGGGCGCTATCGTACCAGCCGAAGCCTTCGCTCTCGATGATCAGTCAATCGAAGACCACGTTGTCGGGAGAAGGCGGCACGATTCCGGTTGTAAGCTCGAACCTCGAAGTTCCCGGGACCGGTATCGTCTGGGTCGTCGATCGCCCGCAGCAAGGCGGTTCGAACCACAACGTCGGATTGGAAGCGTACGACGCGACCAATCTCAAGAAGAAACTATTTGCCACGGTCGTCGGCGTGTTCGGCAATCCGAAAGGCAATCTCTATTCGGTCCCCACCGTTGTCAACGGTCGGGTGTACGTCTCCGATGGAAACCAGATCGTGGTGTACGGATTGCATTGACCGGGCCGATATACAGAGGTTCGGTTGCGCGGCGATTCTAAGTGACCGAATATGATCGCGGACCGTACCGATGAGTCCAAACTCGCTGCGCTTTTAGCCGGCGAGTCGTTGCACTTCCCGGAGAGCGCTAGCAGAGCCGACCGTCGCGTGCGCGTCGAGTGGATCGTCGAAGCGGTGCGTGTCGGCGTGCCGCTGGACATCGCCGGAGCGATATTCGAAGGGGACCTCGACCTAAGCGGACGCTTCATTCCTGCGCCCGTGTCGTTTGCGGGCTGCTTCTTCGGTGGCCTCGACGTCGCCGACACCAAGTTCGCGAAGGCGGCGCGGTTCAAGGCGTGCGACTTCGCGCGGGGCCTCACGCTCCCGCACACGCGGTTTGAAGACGAAGCCACGTTCAGCGAGAGCGTGGTCCGCGGCGAATTCGTCGTCACCGACGCATTCTTCGGTAGCGCTTGCGCCATGCGCCGGCTCAACTGCCTCGGCGGGTTGCGACTGTCGAGCGTTGCCTTTGGAGCCGATTGCGACTTCAGCGAAACGCACGTCGCTGGCGCGGCTGCGTTCTCATCGGTGACGGTGACCGGAAACGCCAACGCACACGGCATTCGACTCGACGATGCCTTGCGTCTCGACGCGCTTCATGTGAGCGGCTCGCTCCATCTTGGCGAGGCGACGGTCACGCGTCGCGCGACGATCCACGGCAGCGACATCGGCGGTGCTTGCGTCTTCAACGGCGCGACATTCAACGGAGAATTCGCGATCGATGAGTCGCGCTTCGGACCCGTCGCCTGCTCGTCGGCGAAATTCGGTGCACCGGTCACGCTGCGGGATACGCGCGTGAACGGCGATATCACCGCGCTCGAGGCGTCGTTCGGCGCGCGCGTTTCTTTCGACGGCGTCAAGCTTTCCGGATCGGCTGTTTTCGACGGAGCGCAATTCGCCGCCAGCCTCTCGCTCAACGGTCTTGAGTGCGCCGGCGAGCTCTCGTGCGAGTCGGCGGCATTCGCGGGGGCGGCGGACTTCGCGGGCGTTCGCTGCAGCGGCGCTCTTGATTTCACGCAGGCGCGCTTCGAATCGGAATGTTCGTTTGGTAACGCACGCTGCACGTCGTTTGCGGCCGCCGGAGCCACCTTCGCAGGTCCGTTGCGTGCGTTCGGACTTCACGCGTCGTCCTTGACGCTCGCTCGGTCGACCTGCGCCGGTGACCTGGATTTCAGCGGATCGGCGATCGGCGGCAATGTGTCGCTTGACGCGTTGAACGTTTGCGGCGAGGCGAGGTTTTCGCAGTCGGCCATCGGAGGCGGTCTCGAAGCTGCCCAGGCGACGTTCCAGAGCGCGACGTCCTTTGCGCACGTGACGACCGGCGGTGATTGGGGATTCGCGAAGGCGGTCTTTCACGCCGATCTCAACGCGCGGAGCACGGCTGCCGGCGGGAGCATGACGTTCGCCGAGGCCGCGTTTCATCGCGACGCGAACTTCGCGAACGCCCGAGTGACCGGGTCCGCCATGTTCTCCGGAACGACCTTCGCGGGAGTCGGTCAGTTCCACGAATTCTCGTGCACCGGCAATGCGGCATTCGAACGCGCGACATTCGAGGGGCCGGCGATGTTCGGCGGCGCCGACTTTCGAGGTACGCTCTCGCTCGTCGGCGTCACCTTCAAGCAAGCGTTCGAGGCAGACGGTCTTGCGGCTGGCGGGGACGCGTCGTTCGACCGCTGCACGTTTGCCGACGGCGCTCGCATGGCCGGCGTGAGGCTGCGCGGGAGAGCATCGTTCGCGGGCTCGACATTCGGCGGCGCAGCGACGTTCGCGCGCTTGCAAACCTCGCGTCGCTGCACGTTCGACGATGCGGCGTTCACGGGAAAAGCCGATCTCTCGGCCGCGCGAATGTCCGGCGACACCACGTTCCGCCGCTGCCGATTCTTCGCGCCTTTCGACGCAAGCGGTGCCGCCGCGCTGGGGGCACTCTCATTCGGGGGCGCGCGCTTCGACGATGATGCTTGCTTCACGGCGATGCGCACGCTTGGCCCAACCGATTTCGACGGCGCATCGTTCGCCGGTGACGCAGTATTTTCAGGCATCCGGACCGACGCGAGACTTTCGTTCGCTGCCGCATCGTTCGCCGCTGGCGCAGATTTCAACGGCGCATCGCTTGCGCGGGGTGCGGACTTCAGCGCCGCACGATTCGCTCGCCGGCTAGATCTCGAATGGGCGGAATTCCCCTCGGTCGACATCGAGAGCGTGGCCGCACAGGCCGTGCGCGGTACGGCGACGGGTCCGGCCGTGATCGCGCTACGCGGCGCCAAATATTCGATCGTCGCTGGGAAGGGTGCCGATCGCTCGGCTTCGGCACGAGCATATCCTCGAACGGCGCGTGCCGCGCTACATGATCAGGAGATATCGGAGGCACTCTATCGGAGGCGCGAGCGCGAAGGCGACGCAGTGCGACCCGCTCGTCATCCGTTCTTCAGCGCGGCTTTCTTTGCGGAGTTGTGTCGCCTCACCGGCGACAGGGCGCTGCGTTGGCTCACGGGTTACGGCACGCGGCCATGGCGCACGCTTTTTGTGACGCTTGCGGTGCCGTTGTTCGCGGCGGTTCTGCTCCAGGCCGCGCCATCCGGCGCGCCCCAGTGCGCGCGCGCGAGCACACCGGTCCGCTCGATCACCATATCGGTGGCGAGCTTTACGCAAGCGGACCGCTTCTCGCCGTCGCTGCCGCGAGCGGACGACTGCCCGGTCGCGGGCTCGCCCGTCTCCGCGCTTTCGGTCGTCCGCGTCAACCGCGCGGCGGGATTGTTCTTGCTGCCGCTCTTGTTGTTGTCGGTGAGCGGCGTGCTGCGAGCGCTCTTAGGCTGGCGCCGCTAGCGCGGCGGAAGCGATCCCGGGATGCGAAGATCCGGGCGCGTCGAGAAATCAGGTAAGACCGGCGGCGATTTTTTCAGCGCGTCAAGCGCGAGCTCGATCGCTTTTTCGATCTGCGGATCGCGGCCGGCGGCAGCGTCGTTCGGCGAGATGTCCACGTCGAAGTCGGGATCGGTCCCGTAGTTCTCAAGTCCCCAGCCGACATCGTTTGCCCACGTTGAGAACTCCGGTTGCGTGGTGACGGTGCCGTCTACGAGGGGATGCCGCGGCCAGATGCCGATCACGCCGCCCCACGTGCGCTTCCCCACCAGCGGACCGAGCCGATAGGTCTTGAAGAAGTGGCTGAAGATGTCGCCGTCTGAACCCGCGAACTGATTCGTGACTGCCACGATCGGACCGGCGACGGATTCCGGCGGATAGGGAAGCACGTGTCCCCAACGCGAGACGTCGTATCCCACACGTTTGCGCGCGAGTTTCTCTAAGAGCAATGCCGAGACGTGACCGCCGCGATTGTAGCGCGCATCCACGATCAGCGCATCGCGATGTGTCTCGAGCAGATAACCGCGATGGAATTCCGCGTAGCCCCAGGGACCCATGTCGGGGATATGGAGGTAGCCGACGCGCCCATCGGTGGCTGCATGCACGCGCGAGCGCAACGCCGTCACCCACGCGCGATAGCGAACCGGCCGTTCATCGCGCAACGCGCGCACAACGACCCGCCGCGGAACATTCGCGTCGCCGCTGCGCACGGACAGCGCCACGTCACGACCTGCTTCGTTGACAAGCAAGCGACCCGGTGATACATCACGCGCGAGCGCACGCCCGTTGATCGCGAGCAGCACATCACCCTCGCGCAGCGCGCTGCCCGGCTGGGCGAGCGGCGAGTCCGCGTCGCGATCCCATGAATCGCCGCGCAGCACGCGGTCGATCCGCCAGCCGCCCGCGCCCTCCTCGTATTGGAGATCGGCGCCGAGAAATCCGCGCTTGTACTGACGCGGTCGCGGATGGTCGCCGCCGCTTTCATACGCATGTGAAGTGCCAAGCTCGCCTTGCATCTCCCAGAGGAGATCGCTCAGCTCGGCGCGCGTCCGCACCAGCGGAAGGAGGCGCGCGTAGCGGTCGTGGACGAGCTGCCAATCCACGCCGGTCATGCGGTCATCCCAGAAGTGGTCGCGCTGCAGGCGCCACGCCTCACCGTACATCTGCGCCCACTCGTCGCGCGGCTGCAGCTCGAATGATGCGCGCCCGAGATCGAGCCAGCCACTGCGGCGTCCGGGCTCTACGCGGCGCTCGGATCCTTCGAATGACTTGCCGAGACCGTCGATCGCTCGCAACCGATCGCCGCTGCGATAGAAGACGGTGCGATTGTCGGCGGCGACGTGAAACGACGAGACATCGCTGGCGAGCGTGAATGCGCGCTGATCATCGAGATCAAACGCCCACAACGTCCCCCCGCCCGGCTCTTCGGGGCCGGCGCCCGGCGGCGATAGTGGGCTGCGCATGGGAAAGCCCGTGTAGAGCACGCGGCCTTTGACGGCTTCGAGATGCTCGTATCTGCCTTCGTCGACGGGAAAACCGATCACGCGATCCGCGATGCCGTCGAAGTCGATGCCGATATGCGAGGGCGCCGGCGTCGGCGGTTCTTCCGCCTTATCCTCAAGCGCTCGATGCACGACTGGTTTGGCCGCCGGCACGAACGGAGACGGCACGTCGCGGCGCAACGGCAGCGCGAAAGGCCGCACGGCGATGGGAAAGCCGAGATCGAATTGCAGCATGTCGTAGACCGGATTGAAATCACGGGTCGAAAGGAAGTACAAGTATTTTCCATCCGGGTCGAACGACGGGCTGAAATCTTCGCGCAGCGCTGCCGTCACGTCGTGCGTTTCACCATTCTGCGCGTCGGCGATCCGCAAGACAGACATGTCGCCGAACTGCGCCCACGAATATGCGAGCCAGTGACCGTCGGGGGACCAAGCGAGATCCTCGATACGCGCAGCCGGGCTGCGGTCGATGCGTCTGGCGGCTCCGGTCGTCAGGTCGACGAGAATCAATTCGTACCGATGGTTGCCGATAGCCACAACATCGGCTTTCGGTGCGACGCGCATTGCGACCGCGCGACCCAACCCGTTGTCGAGTCCGGTGATCGCGATCGTCGCCGGGGGCGCCAGCTGATCGTGGGAGAAGACGACGATCCGCTCCTCGCCTTCGGCGTCGCTGACGGCCACGATTCGTTTTCCGTCCGGCAGCCACTCCGCAAGCCGATAGCGCACGCGGCTGCCGTCGCCGTGTGTGCTCACAGCATCTTCCCAGTTGGACATCGTGCAGGGCCGTCCGCGCGCGATCAGCGCGACAGCATGACCGTCCGGGTGCGGCGCGAAATGTTCGAGGTCGGTCTTGGCGCTCAAGAATTTGCGGCGCACCTGTGGCGGATTTGAGCGCGCGTCGATCGCCACGCGGACCGACTTGTCCGAGCGCGAGTCGTAGCTGTAGATCTCGGCGCCGGCGCCATAGACGATGCGCGTGCCGTCGGTGGACGGAAACCGGACGTAATATTCGACGTGATCCGTGTGACGCCGGATTTCTTTGCCGTCCGACGTGCACGAATAGAGGTTTCCCACGCCCTCGTGATCCGAGACGAAGAAGATTCTGTCGCCGACCCACATCGGCCAGACCGGATTGCCAGGCACCTTCAACAGCCGCCGGAATTGCGCATCGCCTGCGCGCGAAACCCATATATCGCCGGCGGTGCCGCCGCGGTATCGCTTCCAGCGCGCCGGATCGACGCCGTTGAGCCCGAGAGCCACGGAGCCGTCGGGGGCAAGCGCGATGACCATCGCGTGGCCAACGCCGATCGCGCGCACCATGCCATCCGAAAGTCTGACTGCGTAGACGTGCGTCTCCTTGACGAACGGCGATTGATAGTCAGACGCGAAAAGTATCTCTGCACCATCCGGCGTCCATCCGCTGACGATGCATTGGTCCGCGCCGAGAAAGGTCACGCGACGGGCCTCACCGCCGGCAGCCGGCATGACGAATATTTCGGGATGCCCTTCGTCGCGACCGACGAAAGCGATGGTCTTCGCATCTGGGGAAAGCCGCGGATACGAGGCTTCGCCTTGCTCCCCCGTCAGTCGGCTAGCGTCGCCGCCGGATGCCGGCACGGTCCAGACGCTGTCCTCGCAGACAAACGCGATGAGGTCGTCCGCTATCGAAGGATAGCGGTAATAGCCAAACGATTCTTCCATTAGAAACGTGTTTTCCGCGGAGCCGCCCGTCGCCCTGTTTTCATTTCTGTAGGCATTCGCGACGACTGTGGAAAACGACTAAAGCCTTAAGAATTGGAGGCGAAATGACCCCGCGCCACTCAACCCTCATCGTCTGCGCCGCCGTCGTCTCTGCCGCGCTGGCCCTCACGGCGCCGCGTGCGGCCTTTGCCGCGTCCGATGCGGCGTCACCGTCGCCGACACCCGCAATGGCGTCCGTCGGAACGTCAGCGCCCGACGTGACGGGCGAGTCCACGTTCGCGGGCAAGATCGAACAGTTCGATCTTTCGAAGGCGCGAGCAAGCGGCGCAATCGTTCTGTATTTCTTCCCCAAAGCGTTCACAGCAGGCTGAACTATCGAGGCGAAAGCCTATGCCGCCAGTCTGGCGGACTTTGCAAAGCTCGGCGCGACGGTCGTCGGGATCTCCACCGACCCTGTCGATGTGCTGGCGAAATTTCAGACCGCGACGTCGGCTCCGCAGCGTTTCGTCTCCGATCCGAACGGAGCGGTCGCAAAGGCCTATGGCGTTTCGTTTGCGTACAACGGAGCCGTGCTCGCCGATCGCGTCACGTTCGTCATCGGCAAGGATGGAAAAGTCCTGTTCGCGCTCCGGGAGCCGTCGCCGCTCACAAACGTTCAGACGACGCTGGCGTGGCTGACCAAACACCCGCAGAACTAGCGCCCGCGTCTCGGACGCGAACCGTATCCTGGGGTGATCCGGCGATCGCGCTTCATGCCGCGCCAGGCCGCTCTGGATTGGAACTTCTTCGCGGAATACTCTTCGGTGACATACCGGCGCCGCCGATGGCGGCATTGATCGGTCTCGAACCGGTCTCGGCCGAGTCCGGAAGCGTCGTCTTCGCGCTGACGCCGGGAGAGCATCTCTACAATCCGCTGGGCGTCGTCCATGGCGGCGCGCTTGCGACGCTGCTCGACACTGCGCTCGGCTGCGCGGTGCTTTCAGTTCTCCCGAAAGGGCGAAGCTACACGACCGTCGAGCTGCACATCAACTTCGTCGCTCCCGTCACCCTCTCGACTGGGCGCGTCGTCTGCAACGCGGTCGTGCTGCATGCGGGCGGCCGAATGGCAACGGCCGAGGCAAAACTGCGCGACGTCAACGGGAAGCTCTACGCGCACGCGACCACGACATGCTTCATTCTCGCCGCGGCGGCTTCACCGCCGTAAGGTCACGGCTTCCGCGGAATCTCAAACGTGCCGTCGACGACCTCGACGAAATTGCGTTCTTCGCGCAAAATCAACCGCTTCGATTGAGCCATCTCGAAGTTCGCGCGGCCTTCGGGATCTGACCTCAGCCGGGCGCGATATTGCTCGTACGACGCGAGGCTATCGAAGCCGATCAATCCCCAGCCGACGTCATTCGTGCCTTCGTGCGGGAGAAAGTACCCGATGAGGTGACCGCCGCAGCGCGGGATGATGCGGCCCCAGTTCTCGGCATACGTCTTGAATACGTCGCGTTGGAACGGATCGATTTGGTATCGGATGAAGACTGCGATCATGGCTCGCACCCGGACATGGCAAGTGTAGTTATTTTGGACTAAACGCCTCAACGGTGTCGACAGTGATACGGTTGCTATCTTCTCCGCCCGCGGCGTAGAGCACACCGCTGACGACGCCCGCAGCAAGTTGCGCACGCGCGGTCGGCATCGGAGCCTTTGTCGTCCAGGCGTTCGTCGCTGGATCATAAGCAGCAACGGTGTTAACGATTCCGTTGTTGAGTTTGTAGGTGCCACCGACTTCGTACAAGAGGCCTTGAATCACGCCCGCGGCAAGCGATTCGCGCGGGTTTGGCATCGGTGCTTTTGTCGACCATGAATTCAGCAGCGGATCATAAGCTTCAACAGTGGAAAGAGCACCCGGATTCATGCCACCGACAACATAGAGTATGCCCTTGACAACGCCTGCAGCTGCAACGTCTCTCGCTGTCGGCATCGTCGGGAGCGTGGTCCATGTATCTTTCGATGGATCGTAAGCCTCAACGGTGTTAACCCAACCGTTTTTGGGTGCGCCGTTCCAGCCGCCGATGGCATACAATTTGCCGTTGACAACGCCAGCGCACAGTAAAGAACGAGCGGTTGGCATAGATGCCTTGGTTTTCCAAGTATCCGTCGCCGGATTATAGGCCTCTACCGTGTTCAGTTGGTTAGCAACGGTGTTGCCACCCACCGCATACAGTTCGCCACGGACAACTCCAACGGCGAGCCCATAACGCGGCGTTGGCATCGGCGCTCTTGTCGACCAGGTGTTGCTGGATGGATTGTAGACCTCCAATGTGTTGCAAAGGCCGTCCGTTCCGCAACTCCGAGAATAGCCACCGACTGCATATAGGAGTCCGTTGATAACTCCAATAGCAAGGAAGACGCGCGGCGTCGGCATCGGGGCCTTGGTTGTCCAGTGTCCAAGAGACTGCCGGGCCTCGGAAAACCTGGCCGCGTCCGAGTGCGGCACAACGGACTGGTTAACGGCGCTCGAACATCCGGAAACGAAATAGACAGAAGCAAATGCGATAACTGCTCGAGCCTTGGACAATGTTCGAAACATCACGTGACTCCTAGGCGTCGCCAACGGAGGCTATGCGGAAACTATGCCATCCGTGACGGCGGTCTAGCACCAACCTTTCATGTGACAGGGGGAATCACCCGTCGGTCGATATCCAGCCGAGATCAATATTGGCGGGCGCCTTCGAGAAGCTGATGCGCGAGCTGCGAGAGCGCTGAGCGCCACCGAGACCGAACGGCTATATTCGAAAGGGCCACGTGGTCGGACGTAAGAGGGCTTTCGCATTAGCGAAAGCCCTTTTACGCGGTTGGGCCGCTTGCAGCGCGCTCGGCGCGCAAACTTACGTTTCGGTCCCGGACCGTTGGGGCCGGCGGAAATCAGCTCTACGCTGATTTCCGCCGGCTGCGATTCTCCGCGAACGTGGGCGCTTAGAGTTTGATCTTCACGCCAAGGAACGCGTTGAACGGCGGAGCGTTCGAGACCGGGTTTTGCTGGTACGGGTATTGGACCATCGGTTGGAAGGTCGAACCCGGGTTGTAGAAGTTCGATCCGTACGGCAGCGGCGCGTTGTAACCAGGCAACGTGAAGCTGCATGACTTGTTGTTGTTGAGGCGCGTCCACGGTTCCGATGAACCGCCCGAGCAGCTGCTGACGAGGTTCACGAGGTTCAGCGTCAGCGACACACGCGGGCTCACATCGTAGCCGATCTGCATGTGCACCATGATCTCGTTCGGAGATTTGAATGCGCCGAGATTGTCGAAGTTGCCCGTGAACGGATCGGGTGTCGGGACTTGTCCGGTGCAGGTGAGTGCATCGAACGGAGTTCCCGAGCCGCCGAACTTGTAGCGCGGATCGCCGGCAACCGTTGCGCCGGTGAGCTGCGCGCACGTGGCCGGGTTCACTCCCCAGCCTGTCAGCGGATCTCCGTACGGAACGCCTTCGAAGTATTGGAACTGCGGCGATATGGAGAGTTTGTTGACCTTGTAGTTGAGCACCGCGGTCACGGTCACCGGGGTTTCGTACGAAGCATTCGAGGCTTCGACCGATCCGGGTAGCGTGTTGAACGGCGCGTACGATCCACTCAGATCGAGCAGCGGCCGCACCGGTGCGTTGAAGTACGGGTTGGCCACGCCGTTACCTTCGGTGGCGATGGCGTTGGTGTTGCCGTACACGCCGCAGAGCGCGTTCGGGTTGTTCGACGGCGACGCAGACGCGCACGCGCTCGTGTACGAGTTGTATTGCTGGATGGCGAGGTTCACCGTGCTCAGCACGCTGCCGCCGTTCTGCAGCGCACTGTACTTGATCAAGCTGCGCGTGAACGTCAGCGAGAACAAGCCGGACAACCCGTTGTGGTTGAAGTCGCCCTTCGTCAGTTCAAATTCGACGCCGTCCGATGTCTGATTGCCGGCGTTGAGTCCTGAGACAAAGTTCGTCTTTTGGTTGAGGAAGAAGTTCTGGATCTGGTCCTTCGTCTGGCGCAAGAACGGCGTGACCTTGAAGCTCACATCCCCGCTCTGGTGCTCCCACGAGAGATCGTAGTTGTTCGACGTCGGCGGCCGGATCTGGTGCGTCGTGGTGGTGAAGCCGACCGGCCAGAAGTTCTGAGCGTCGTACGACGCCAGGTCCTGCTGCAGCAAGTTGTATTGCTGGTACGCAGTGTTTGGCGCCTGCGTGTATCTGCCGTAGCTGAAGCGGAGCACGTTGTCATGGTTGACCGTGTACGTGCCGCCGATACGCGGCTGGAACACGTTGTACGTGACCGTGTCGTTCGGCAGGTTCGTGAGATGCACCGGAACCTGGCCCGCCGGGCATGGTTGGTTGACGCCGGTTGCATCGTTCGGGTTGGGTGCCGGCTCGTTACCGGCTCCAGGCAGCACGCACCAACCGCTGTTCAACGCGTTGAACCAGAAGTTGCGTGCGGATCCGCCGGTGTCCGAGAGCTTGTAGCGGAAGCTGTCGAAGCGCACGCCGTAGTTGAACAACAGCTGCGCCGTCGGTTTCCATTGGTCCGTGATCGAGCTTGAGAGGAACGTCGGATCGGCTTGGTTACCGCCCCGCGACGTCCGTTCTCGGCCACAAACCACTCGCACGATCCCGTGCCGCAGCTCGCGGGCAGAGTGAGCGCCGCGGGGGTGATGTTGCCCATCGTCACCTTGCCTGCGTATGCGCTGTAGCAGTTGACCGCGGTGCCGACCGCGGGCCCGCCCGCGACCTGATTCGTCACGTAGCAGGTGCCCGACGTCGGAGCGCTCGAGTTGACGGCCCACAGGAACGGCCGATTGCCGCCGTTGACCATGGTGGTGTCGTTCGCCCGATAGTCGTGCGCGTAGCTGTCGCTGACTTCCACGTTGATCAGGTTCTTGTCGTTGATCTGGCTCGC
>Ga0070735_10000648_pt1 | contig 36347 bp, 37 predicted proteins | sample Coa_R1_FD_66443 | JGI IMG/M metagenome (GOLD analysis project Ga0070735, IMG submission 66443) | Surface soil microbial communities from Centralia Pennsylvania, which are recovering from an underground coalmine fire - Coalmine... | ecosystem: Environmental > Terrestrial > Soil > Unclassified ...
GGGCTTCCATACGATGTAACCTACAATCGCAAAGCCCGGGGATCAGGCGCATACCGAGGCCGCCGCCTCAGTCTCCAACAAATAGTTGGGTGTTGCGGGGCTCGCGACGACGAGAGAAGTGTTGGGCCGGGAGTACGGGCTGAAGGAACCCACCTTCGCGTCGACGATCTGGTTCAGTGATACAATTGATTGGGAGCGTTTCTCGAGGATCCGCATTTGGCAGGTCACCGCCCCAGGCTACCATCGCGGAGGGTGACCCCTAACTTTGGTATCCGGGACGTGTCTCTCTGCAGAGGTCTCGGGAACCATTTTCCAGTGGATATCTGAATCACGGGACCGCACGAATCCAGGCGACGCGTGATAGGCGGGCGATCGATCCAACGGAAAGGATGACCTGCACCCATGTCGATGGAGAGGCTTGATGCGCTTTTTTGCCGACGGCTTGACGCGTTGTGCGGCGAGTCAGATAGAGGAATCTGGCGCCGGCGATGCGTCTGACCGGGGGCCAGGCGCTAGTGCAATCCCTCGAGGCCCAAGGGGTCGATGTAGTATTCGGCCTGCCGGGCGTTCAGCTCGACTGGGCGTTCGACGCGCTGTACCTTGAGCGTGACGCGATCACAGTCTATCACACTAGGCACGAGCAGGCGGTATCCTACATGGCCGACGGGTATGCTCGAACCACCGACCGCGTCGGTGTCTGCCTGACGGTTCCCGGACCGGGACTGCTGAACGCGATGGCGGGTCTCGCGACCGCCTATGCGTGTTCGTCGCCGGTCCTGTGTATCACCGGCCAGATTCCGACCCGGCACATCGGGAAGGGTCGAGGGCTGCTGCACGAGATCAAGGATCAGCTGCAGGCGGTGCGCTCGGTGACCAAGTGGGCGGCCGCAGCGAGCGCCCCGAAGATATCCCGGCGGTCGTTCGCGAGGCGTTCCGGCAGCTGCGGACCGGCCGCGCGCGCCCGGTGGCGATCGAGGTCGCACCGGACGTGCTCCAGGCGTCGGCGGATGTCGCGTCCGTGGCCCGCGTGGAAGTTGCGCGGCAGGAAGGTGATCCCGAAGTCGTCGAACGGGCCGCTAAGGTGCTCGGGCGCGCCAAGCGGCCGAGCATCTTCGTCGGCGGCGGGGTTCTGCGATCGGGCGCGTCGGAGCCGCTTCTGCACCTCGCCGAGATGCTCGAGGCTCCGGTCATCATGTCCAGCAGCGGCAAGGGTGCGATCTCGGACCGTCACCGACTGGCCCAGAGCATGGTGGCGGCCGAGGATCTGCTGCCGGCGGCGGACGTCGTGCTCATCGTGGGCACCCGGTTTCTCCAACCGGCGTTCTCGACGTGGGGACCCCGCGACGGACAGACGCTCATCCAGATCGATGTCGATCCCGAAGAGATCGGGCGGAACAGCCCTGTAGCGATCGGGATTGTTGCCGATGCCCTTTGGGGCCTCACCGAACTGCTCAAGCGTGCCCCGCGTCACAACGGCAGTCGGTCCTCCCGCAGAGACGAACTCGCGGACGCGAAGCAGAAGGCAGACACGCGCCTAGCCACGCTGGAGCCGCTGCGGTCATACGCGCTCGCGATCCGTGAAGCGGTGCCGGACGACGGCGTCGTGGTTACCGACCTCACCCAGGTCGGCTATTGGTCGTGTTTTGGCGGGTTTCCCGTCTACGAACCTCGGACCTTGATCACGTCAGGGTACCAAGGGACGCTGGGGTTTGCGTTTCCGACCGCGCTCGGCGCGCGAGTCGGCGCGCCGGAGAAGAAGGTCGTCTCGATCAGCGGGGACGGCGGCTTCATGTACAACGTGCAAGAGATGTCCACGATGGTCCGGCACGGGCTCAATGTGGTGGCGATTGTCTTCAACGACAATGCTTTCGGCAACGTCCGCCGCAGCCAAAAAGAGTCTTTTGGCGGGCGAGAGGTTGCGTCGGACCTTCGGAACCCGGATTTCGCCCGCCTGGCGGAGTTGTTTGGCGTCGAGGGGCGGCGTGCAGAGAGTCCAAGGGCGCTCCAGGCCGCGCTTCAGGATGCGCTCGGCCGCGATCGCCCCGGGCTGATCGAAGTGCCGCTCGGCGAGATGCCCAACCCCTGGCCGGTGATCCGGGCAGGGTCGCGCGAATAGTGGCCTGCACCGCCCGCCCAACCGTTACTGCGCACGGCTTTCCGCGCGATGTGAATCCGTAGTCTGGGCCGAAGAGGGCCCGCGTCACCTGACAAGGTGCAGGACGACAGTGTGTCGCGGCCGCGTTCCCTGTTCAGCAAGTGGCGCGGATCACCGCAGCTTCCGCCTTTGGCGACTGAGTCGACGGGCGTCTCAGGATTGGCGAATCGCGCACGATCTCGATATCACGGCGAAGATAGCACTTCCGGGCGTCCGCTCGATGACGAAGTCTGACACGCTTCGATTACTCGGAGATTTGCGATTCCGTCTTCCGCGCGCAAGAATACGGGATCGCCGCTGCGGACCGACCGCTTGAAAGACTTCACCATCTCTTCGTAGGCGTTAATAGGGGCCGGCGTTGGCATTACCGTTTCTTCCCCATTCCGTTCAAGAATGAACGGGCGCGCCGGCCCCGGGACGGGACCTCCCACCATCCAGGTGGCGATCGGTCGAGGCACTCTCATGAGCCCAGTGGTGCCAATCAGAGTGAGAGACTGCTGATCACCAGCGTTGAAGCTAACGTAGACACTCGCCGTTGCGTCATCGGGAAACAGGAGGCTCGCCGCGGTAGTTACGTCGACGCCGTGTCGCTTGTGCATCACCGCGGATACTTGAAGAGGCTCCTTGTCCAGCAGAAACCGGATTAGACTAATACCATGGGAGCCGGTATCGTAGAGAACTCCTCCACCAAGGCCAGGTTCCCAACGGATGTTCGGCCCGTCGGGAAGGTGGAATGAGAAACTGAAACTCAGGTGCCTGACGGAACCAATCATCCCTTCGTCAAGCATTTGCTTAAGCAGCGCGAGGCGCGGATGATGTCTGAAGAAGACTGCTTCAGCGAGTACGACACCCGCTCCCCGACACTTTGTCAGCATTTCTTCGGCCTGAGCGACGTTGAGTGCCAGTGGCTTTTCGCATAAGATGTGCTTTCCTGCACGAGCCGCTGCAACCGTCCACGGGTAATGAAGGTGATTAGGCAAGGGAATGTAGACGGCTTCGATCCGAGGGTCATCAACCACGGCTTGGTAGGAATCGTAGACCGTCTCGATCCCAAAGTCCCGTGCAAAGGTATTACCTTTCTCTACGTGAGTCGTGCCAACCGCGACGACCATATCACCAGCTGATTGGATGGCTGGCACGATCGCCCGTCGGGCGATTGCGGCCGCACCGAGAATGCCCCACCGCAGCGGGTCCTTCGCCATTATAGCCTCCCCTCCTAACGCGCCAAGCCACGACCTGCATGGTGGCAGTATGGTACAGTCCTGCAAGCGGTTTCAAACGCTTCTGTTTGTCCATTTCGTGCGTCTGAGCACAATACCACAGGGTCGCGGCGACGGTGGGCGCGACTTTGTTTCGCTTCGCGCAAGCGAGATTCCAGGGGCAGTACCGATCCTTGAGCGCTACTACCTCACTATACCGCCGAGATCTGGTTCTCCTGCTGCGGCGGTGCCGCATCCAATCCGCCGGAACACAACATATGCGCCGTGCGGTCACGGATTGATGCCCCGCGAAGCACGGTGTACGTGACGCTTGAGTCTGCGTGGCACGGAGGCGTGAAGCGGGATTTCGGGCGGGGTATGCTGAAGTGTCGGCCGAATCTGTGTTTCGTCCGTGGTGCCGCTGCGACTCCAACGAGGAGGGATGTGCCGTTGAAGGTAACAAAAATCGAGCCGCTGGTGGTGCGCGTGCCGTTACTGAAACCGGCGGCCATTGCCAACCGAAGATTTACTGAACGTGAATACACCATTGTCCGCATGGTCACCGCGGAAGGGGTGGAAGGCAACAGCATTTGCATCGGCGCGGGGACCGTCCCCGCTCACGTCAACGAGTTCGCTCCACTGATTATCGGACGGGACCCGGAAGAGGCACCGCGGATCTGGAACGATCTCGTCTTCGCGACACGACACGGGCGGCGTGGAGCTCCGATGTTTGCCCTGTCATTGCTTGACAACGCACTGTGGGATTTGCGCGCGAAGGTCGCGGGGTTACCTCTCTATAGGTTGCTTGGCGTCGCGCGCACGGAGGTTCACGCTTACGCCAGCGGCGGGGTTTACGTCGACGGCGAGGGCGTGACGGAGCTTGCTAGAGAGTATGAACAATATGCCGAGGCGGGATTTCAAGCGGCGAAAGTCCGCATCGGCGGCCTCGCGTTCGCCGAGGATGTTGAACGGGTGCGCGTCGTGCGGCAAGCGCTTGGCCCTCGGGTTCGGCTCGGGATCGATGCGAACGCAACGTTACAGGCCTGGGACGACGCGAAACGGTTTCTCGATGCCGTGGAAGATTGCGATATCGCATGGTTTGAGGACCCGTTCCACGCCGAGGCGTTTGAGAACTTTCGCAAGTTGTCCACCATTAGCTCGGTTCCCATTTCCACTGGTGAGTCGGAGTCCTTTGGTTATGCATTCGCGCAGTGGGCTGCAACCGGCATCGTGGATATCCTGCAGCCAGACGTCACTGTCGTCGGCGGCATCACCGAGTGGCTGCGGGTAGCTGGGTTGGCGGCGTGTTTTGGCAAGACCGTCTTTCCACACTGGTTCCCGTTTGTCCACATTCACCTGTCCTGCTCGTACGCGGGGCAAGCCGTGCGTTGGGTCGAATACGTCCCCAACCATAAGATCGTGAACATCGACGAGCTATTCGACGAACCGTATGTGCCCCGGCGGGGAGTTTTCCGGCCATCTGAAAAGCCTGGCATAGGTCTCAGCTTCGACTGGGATCGCGTCGCGAGATATCAGGTTTGATCCGAACTTGGGAGCCTCAATGTGCCTTGTTTGTCACCGTCCCGCATGATGCCACTCACTCTTGAGGGATAGGAGAGCGAGGAAAGATATGCACTCCCACCGGAGCTGGAGGGGTTATGGCAAGAAAAGTCTTCGCATCGCGCTCATAGGCACTGGCTTTATGGGCATGCTGCACAATCGTGCTTATCGCTTTATCCCGCATATCTATCCCAACGAGGTACTTCCCTCCGTGGAGATCGTCGCGGACGTTAGCGACGATCTGGCCGAGCGGGCCGCTCGTAGTTGGGGGATTCCGCGATGGACAAGCGACTGGGCGACGGTCCTGGAGGATGATGAGATCGATATCGTCGATATCTGTACGCCTCCAGATCTTCACGTGCCCATCGGGACGGCTGGCGCGGCCGCTGGCAAGCATGTCTATTGCGAAAAGCCCCTCGGCAGAAACAGCGCGGAGACGACTGCGTTGTGTGATGCGGTAACGCAACGGGGCGTAGCGAGTTTTGTGGCGTTCAATTACCGGTGGGCTCCTGCTGTCCAGTATGCGCGCGAGCTTATTGCACAGGGCGCCGTGGGTGAGATTTGGCATGTGCATGCCACCTACAACACTGGGGCCGCGGCAGACCCGTCAAGCCCGTGGCGATGGCGCTATAGTCGCGAGCGAGCGGGGCATGGTGCGCTTTCTGATCTGGGATCTCATTTGTTCGATATGGTGCGCATGTTGGTCGGGGAAATCAACGAGATCACGGGGTACACGGACGTTGTTGTCCGCGAACGTCCAACGGAGCGCCAGGAGGCAGAGAAGGACATCTCGATGCTTCCCGTGACTAATGATGACTCTTGGGGCGCGCTCTTCAAGCTCGCGAATGGGGGCACCGGAATCGCCGAGGGGAGCCGGGTCGCGGCGGGGACACGGGTTCGATTCACGGTCGACGTCAGCGGCAGCAAGGGAGCGTTGCGCTGGAACCTGAACCGCATGAACGAACTCGAGGTGTACCTGCCTGGCGCGTCGCCATACTTGGACGGGTTCACGCGCATTCAGATGGGTCCGGGGCATCCGTTTTTCAGCGATTTCCTGCCAGTAGGGGGCTTGGGGATCGGGTTCGTCGAATTGAAAGTGCTCGAGCAGCGGGCATTCTTGAACGCCATCGCTGGCGGCGAAGTCGCTGCGCCTAGCTTCGAAGACGGGCTGGTCATTGCCCGCCTCCTCGATCGGGTGGCGACATCCGGCACCGTTCGCGCTTGGCAGCAATCCACGTCAGGACCCGCGCGTTGAGGAGGGGCGTAAACGATGCAGATCCACCCCTGGGTCCATCTGGTTGGTAGCGATCAATTCGGTCTCACGGCTCCCAACGATTCCAACATCTACCTGCTCGACGGAGGCACCGCGCTTGCAATCGTAGACGTCGGCCGCCTGAGCAGTTTTGACGACATGATAGCAAATGTCCGAGCCTCAGGGTACGATCCCGCCCGCGTCAGTACAATCTTCTTAACGCATGAACATACGGGCCACTCGGAGGGATGTGCCCGATTTAAGGATCAGTTTGGGGCCAAGCTGGTCGCACATCGAAACAGCGCGCCGTCTCTCGCGACAGGGGCGAACTCAGACCGGGAGTTCATGCGTGCCTACGGGGCTGTCCCTCCTGGGTATGAGTTTCCGACTGTGAGTCCTGACGTTGTCATCGACGATGGTTGGACGACGAGCATCGGAAGGTTTCGCGTGCGAGCAGTGCATGTGCGCGGGCATACTGAGGACTCCGTTTGCTACGTGGTGGACTCAGACGATTCTCGGGCAATCTTCACGGGCGACGTCGTCTTCTTCAATGGGATGGTTGGGCTGCTCAATCTTCCGGGCTGTAACCTTGGTCACTACCGTGCTGATATCCAGAAGCTCGGTGATCTGAACGTTGACCAGCTCTTTCCCGGGCACGGAATCTTCGTATTGAAGGGAGCACAGCTCCACCTCGACATGGCCGTCCAGCAATTCCGCCGACCGCATCTACCCGAGAGTTACTACGAGGGAATCAAGAGATTATAATGGGCTCGGTGCGACCGGAAGCACAGCAGAGTAGTCCGCTGGTCGCGGACTGCGCTGCGTCTTAGGCATCAATGCCGCGACCGCTGGAGCCACGGAGCCGCAAGAAATACTCAGCTTGGCCGCCGAGGAACCGGCCCTTCTTGTCTGCGAACGCGGTGCAGGCACCGACAGGGAGGTCGACATGACTGAGATCCCCCGATTGAATGGTGTTATCCGGGCCCTTGCGAAAGGCAATCCCGCTTTCGTTACTTTCGCCGGTGCCGACGTCACCATGGCACAGACGATAAGTGCTGCGCCCTATGATGGCGTAGTGTTCGAGATGGAACACAACCCACTCGACATCGCGCGCTTGCGCGACTGTCTGCAATACATGCTTGACCGTCGAGAACTGGTTCGGTCTGCCACTCTTGCGCCGGCTGTTACCCCGTTTGTCCGCATCCCGCCGAACGGAGGAGAACTGAACCAGTGGATTGCGAAGCAAGCACTTGATGCGGGTGTTTATGGCATCGTTTGGCCTCACGTAAGCACTGTGGAAGAAGCCCGCAATGCTGTCGCGGCGTGCAGGTATCCACGTCCGGCGGCGGCGCCCCGTTTTAACCCGGCGGGCGTAAGGGGCGATGGGCCTCGAAGTGCCTCGCGGTATTGGGGGCTGACGCCTGCTGAATATTATCATCGGGCGGACGTCTGGCCTCTGGATCCCCACGGCGAGCTTCTCGTGGTCATCATGTGTGAAGAGGCGCGTGCGATCAAAAACCTTCCCAAGATGCTTGAAGACGTGCCAGGGATAGGCGTCGTGCTCATCGGAGAGGGCGACCTTTCTCAAGACTTGGGATTCCCGCGGCAATACGATCATCCGAGCGTCGCAACTGCGATCAACGACATTCTGGCGATCTGCAAAGACCACGAGATACCTTGCGGCCATCCTCACGTGGATGCAAGCAACGTGGAGATGCTGCTTGACCGGGGTTTCCGTTGGCTTATGCTCAGTCCGGTGCTGTCGTTCTCTGCACTGGAACTAGGAAGGACCGCTGCCCAGACAAACTAGTAAGGCCACAAGGAGACGTGGACTATCGGCACGAATGACCGAAAACCGACGTGTCCGCAGTGTTCGACGACAGTTGTGTGCGAACTGCGTTCCGGTCAAGCACGACCCGTATGATGTTCTTAGGGGGGTGGGAATAGATGCGGAAGGCCCGGTTCATCGCGGCGCTGGCCGTCGTGTCGATGATGCTGCTCGCTGCCAGTGCGATGCCACGGATAAGTAATGGTGCCAGTAAGCCCCTGACGATCTATATGGTCGGGTTCACCCAGCAACAGGCATTCTGGCACGCGGTGCAGCATGGGGCTGAGCAGGCGGGCAAGGACTTCGGCGCGACGGTCAAATACGAGGCGCCAGCGGGCACCGGCAGCGACGCCGACATGATCTCGTTACTTGACGCTGCCGTAGCGGCCAGGCCGAATGGGATCGCTATTGAGTACGCTGGCAGGGACATGCAGGAGATCACGCTTCGGGCGCTTGCGGCAGGAATCAAAGTCGTGCTCTTCAACAATAATCGGTTTGAAGCTGCAGGTAGTACGCCTGCGACAATAGATCCTCGCATCGTCAGTCTCGCATTCGTCGGTCAGGACGAGCATCACTCTGGCGAAGTGCTAGCGTCTGCGTTTCTCAAGTACCTTCCGTCCGGGGGCGGCAGAGTCTTGGTCATCAACCCCAACCCGAAATCGCTGGTTCTTGGCCTTCGGCAGGACGCGGTCAAAGGGTTACTTACCGCGCGTGGATACAAGCCCGATGTGTTGGTGGAGTCGGCGGACGCAACGCAGAATCAGCAAACTACTGGCGCGTACCTTCAAGCTCATCCTGATACCGTTGGTATCTTGTCTTTGAACGTCAATGGAATTGCCCCCGCCGTCCAATATGTTGCCCAGCAGAAGCTGAAAGTGCCCGTCGCCGGGTTCGACATCAACGATGTCGTCTTCCAGCAACTCAGAAGTGCGGGTGCACTGAAAATCCTTCTTGATCAACAGCCCTATCTGCAAGGCTACCTGACGGTTGAGAACCTCGTGCTAGAACTTCAACACGGGTTCGCTCCTGTGAACATCAACACGGGCAGCTTGATCGTCGATTACGATAATTCTGGCAGGGTCGAGCAGCTTATAAAGCAAGGACTCGACTGAAGGCCGATGCCTCGCAGTCGTGTGCGCTCTCACCGGTGACACAAATGGCGTCAGACGAAACAGCGCGGCGGGACGCCGGCGTGTTAAGGCCCTCGAAGTACGAAGCCGCGGTGCACATTGGCTGGGGCATCTTCCGATCCCGCGGTTTTGGGGCCTTTGCCGGATGGATCTTGCTCGCTGGTGTCTTTCAAGGTCTTTCGGGGCGCTTCTTTACCGGCGGCGAGTTGCGCGGGATGAGCCTGGTTGCGAGCGAAGTCGGTACGATTGGTGTCGGCGTTTCATTTCTCATGATCGCCGGCGAGTTCGATCTTTCGGTCGGTGCGATGTTTGCCTTTGTCCCAATCGTTTTGGGCGAACTGATCGCGGCGCAGTGGAACGTCTGGATCGCATTTGTCCTCGTTCTCGCCATGGCTGCTGCCGTAGGTGTGGTGCACGGGTTGATCACCACTCGGTTGGGTATCCCATCTTTCATCACCACGCTGGCAACGCTTTTTGTACTTACGGGGCTGAGTTTTCTCATCACCTCGGGACTCCCGGTAGGCTACTTCCAGCAGACGGCGTTTCGATCTCTGCTTGGCGGTAACTTGGGCAACGCTGCGTTGGCCGCTCCTTTCGTTTGGATGTTTGTGTTCGGGGTCACGTTTTGGTTCATTCATGGGTTCACTCAATACGGGAATTGGACAACGGCAGCGGGCGCCCGGGGCGGTGCGGCACGCGCGCTCGGTGTACCTGTCGCGACCGTGAAGACTATTAACTTCGCACTCTGTGCGATGCTGGCTGGGTTCGCTGGATGTGCAGCATTCGCGCAACTGGGCTCCGTCGACGCGAGCTTCGGTACAGACGCCAATCTCCTGGCCATTGTTGCGGCGGTGCTAGGTGGGACGTCGCTGTTCGGAGTCGAGGGTTCGATCGCCGGGACTGTGTTCGGGGCGTTGGTATTGGGCTCTCTATCTACAGGGCTGGTCCTCGTGGGCGCTCCAGGTTCCTGGTACACAGCAATTATTGGGATCATCCTTCTTGTCGCGGCCTTTCTTAATGACCAACTCGACAAACTCGGGCTTCGTCTGCGCAGAGGGCCGATGAGCCGGTGACTGGGCCTCCACTCCTTGAACTTGACGGAATTGGGATGCAGTTTGGCAGCGTGCGGGCGCTCGCCGACGTGAACTTTGCACTTCGGGCTGGCGAGGTGGTCGGCCTCGTCGGCGATAACGGCGCCGGTAAGTCGACGCTCCTCAAGATCATCACCGGGTATCATCAGCCGACAAGCGGCAGCATTCGGTTCGAGGGGACTGAGGTGCGATTCCGGTCACCATCCGATGCTCGCCGGCTCGGCATTGAGACCGTTTACCAAGACCTCGCCTTGATAGACCAGATGAGCCTTTGGCGGAATTTCTTCCTCGGGAAGGAACTGACCTGGCTGCGAACCCCGTTGCCTATCTTGAAAACGGGCGCGATGCGGAGGATCTGTGCAGACCAGTTGTATGAGATCGGACTCACGCACATTCAGTCTGCCGATCAACCCGCTGCGGTCCTTTCTGGCGGTGAACGCCAGTCGCTCGCGATCATGCGGGCTATGTACTTCGGCGCGCGTGTGTTGCTGCTGGACGAGCCGACCGCAGCACTATCAGTCCGGGAGACTCGACGCGTTTTCCGAGCTATCGAAGCGGTTCGGGAGCGGGGTCTTGGCATCATCTACATCGACCACAACCTGGCTCACGTTCATCCTGTCGCGGATCGGATTACCATCATTGAGCATGGACGCGTCGCGGCGAGCCTGGTCAAGAGTGACGTAACCGTTGAAGAATTGATGCACTTCGTTGCTCACGGGTTCACGGCACAGGCATAATCGGACTGCAATCCACCGGTCGAGGGAAGGGTCGGGTCGAGTTCATTCCTTCGAATCACTCGCTCTTGTTCCATGACGCGATGAAGCATCGGTTCCACCCCGGCGGAGTGACAGTTGATCATCTTCCTGGTATGCATCGACGGGCGCAAGACCGCGCGGCGCGTCGCCAGGAGCTCGATACCCTAACGACACGGAGAGCTTGGAGGCAGCTGTGGCCGCCAGCGCGGCCAGCGTGCGCTCACGTCCGCGATTGCGATTGTCAGGCCATGTGATGATGAGATCACCGATCAGCCGAACCGCGTTGCGAACCGGCGCGGAGGCGCCGAATGCTCCCGGGTACCGTTCGCCGTGGGTCAGAACGTAGCCCTGGCGTCGCGCCCGTTCGAGTTGCTGTCGGAGCTGTGCCTTCGAAATCTGCCTGAGGCCGGGGATTGGATCCGGAAGAGCATCCACTACTGCATCCCGTTCCTCCCTCGGGAGGAAAGCCAGGATGCCTTTCCCGCTCGAGCCTATGTGTAGGTCGTTCCATTCGCGGAGCGAGCGCCAGATGTAGCGGACAGTCTGAGCCGACTCCACAGCATCGACCGCGAAGAATTGACGACGTTTCGGATCGTACAGCGTTAGGATCACCGTCTCGCCGGAGATGCGCGCAGCCTCCTCCAGCACAACCCGTGCGTGCCGAGTCACGTCCAGGCTGTCAAGAAGGAGAGCCGCTACGCGGATGAGGGACGGGCCAACCGTGAAGCGGCCCGGGCGTTCAGCCAAAGTCAACATATCGTACTGGTGCATTTCATGCAGGATTCGGTGAACGGCACTCCTTGGCAAGCGAGTGGCAGCCGTAAGGTCGCGCACCCCCCACTCACCTGCCGCGGCGAACGCCTCGATGATCAAGAGCCACCGTGCCATCGGCTTGAGCTTGGGTCTCCGGTATCGCGAGGTCATTCGGCGTTCTTCTCCGAGCGGCCGGCGGAATGGGAGGGCCGTCGGTTCGCGCCGGATCCCTTGACAGCGTCACGGCTCATTCTCTATCATCTTCCATAGCGAAATGAGACACTTGTCCCATTTTACTCTATGGGGGCGAATTTGGCAACCCTAGCCATCGACTCGAGCTGGTCCCTCGACACTCCGGCGGGTCCGTCCTGTCGTTCCGCGCCAGGAGTCGGCGCGTGAAGCAGGTGGCGTCCGAGGCAAATGTCAGCGTCTCGTGCAACTACGCACAACGCTTGATGCGACTCGAGACGCTGCAGGCTATCCAGCGCCGGATCCTCTGGCTGAGCACGCTGATCGTCCACCACGCCAACAAGGTTAGGCCCAACCTCAGTGGCCTGAAGGTGGGCGGCCACCAAGCGTCGAGTGCATCGGTGGTCTCGATTATGACGGCGTTATTCTTCGATTTCATGCGTCCCGGGGACCGGATCTCTGTCAAGCCGCATGCGTCGCCGGTGTTGCATGCGATTCATTATCTGCTAGGCAATCTGGAACAGAGTCATCTCACCACGCTGCGGGAGTTCCAAGGCTTGCAGGCGTATCCTAGCCGGACGAAAGATCCATATCCGGTCGATTTCTCGACAGGGTCGGTGGGCATCGGCGCGGTGGCGCCCAATTTCGCCGCGTTGGTTGACCGCTACGTCCAGTCACGATTCGGCGCCACAGACTGTTCTGGACGGCGCTTCATTGCGCTCATCGGGGATGCCGAGCTGGACGAGGGATCAGTGTGGGAGGCGGTGGCCGAACCGGCGCTTGCGCACCTTGACAATATCGTGTGGATAGTAGACGTGAACCGGCAGTCGTTGGATCGTGTGGTTCCGGGCATGCGGGTCCGCCAATTGGAGGACATGTTTCGAGCGAACAGGTGGGCCGTGTTTGAGGCGAAGTACGGTCGGCAGCTACAGGCCGCCTTCTCCGAACCCGGCGGAGAACATCTGAAGCGGCGCATCGACGAGATGCCGAATGAGGAGTATCAATTCTTGCTCCGCTCGGACGCCGCTACGGTTCGCCGGGCGCTTGGGGAGACGCTTCTTGTCAGCCGGACCGATGAAGACGTCAAGACCCTGTTGGCCGACTTGGGTGGGCATGATCTCGACGTGCTTCCTAAAGTCTTTGCGGAGGCCGACGCCGCTCCAGGGCCCTCAGTGATCTTTGCCTATACGATCAAAGGGTGGGGACTCCCGATCGCTGGCGACCCGCTGAATCATTCAGCATTACTGTCCGCGGAGCAGATGGAGGACCTGATGGTCCGCCTTGGGATCCGGCAGGATGACATGTGGGCCGGATTCACGGAACGGAGCGCAGAGGCAGAGCTATGCGCGGAGCGCCGGCGCGTACTGGCACGTCCTCCCCGTCAGTCTAGGCCGAGCCTCGAGCTCCCAACAGATCTCGGTCGCGACTACGGCCCGGAGAACTCCACGCAGCGCGCGTTTGGACAGATTCTGACAACCCTTCGCAGGACCGCGCCAGAGGCCGGACGGCGCGTCATGACGGTTAGCCCGGATGTTGCCACGTCGACAAATCTCGGCGGGTGGATCAATCAGGTGGGGGTTTGGAGTCACCAAGAGGAGCGAGACCGGTTTACCGTGCTCGGCCCTCGGCTCATTAAGTGGGAGCGCACGCCGGATGGTCAGCATTTAGAACTTGGCATTTCCGAAACCAACCTGTTCATGGCCTTGGGGCAGTTAGGCCTGTCCGCGGAGGTGAACGGGGAACCGCTTCTCCCGATCGGTACCCTGTACGATCCGTTCGTGGCACGAGGCCTCGACGCTCTTGTGTATGCTTTGTACTCCGGTAGCAAGTTCATTTTGGTGGGCACCCCATCAGGCGTTACCCTTTCTACCGAAGGAGGTGCGCACCAATCGGTCATTACACCAGCGATTGGACTCTCGCTGCCAGGGGTCGTGTACTATGAGCCGTGCTTCGCGCTTGAGCTTGAGTGGATTCTCCTCGAGTCGTTACGCGCCTTGCATCGCGAGTGCAATCCGATGTCCGCGTACCTGCGGCTGAGCACGGCCCTGATCGACCAGCGGCTCCTCAACGCCCGTGACCGTGACAACCTCCGCGCCAAGGTTCTCTCGGGCGCCTACCGGCTGGTTGACAGGATGGAGGAGCCGGGGTGCGTGCCGAGCCGGAACCTCGTGCAGATCTGGGCGACCGGCGCCGTGGTCCCGGAGGCCGTGCGCGCGTCGGAAGAGCTCATGCAGGACGGAGTTTATGCGAACGTCGTCAACTGCACGAGCCCCGATCTCGTGTACCATGCGTGGCAGCGCGGCGTGACCCGCGGTCTTGAGACGCTTGGCCCCGAGCTGCTTGCGGTAGCTGTGGATGCCCCGATCGTGACCGTTCTCGATGGTCATCCCTCCACGCTGGCGTGGGTCGGGAGCATGGTGGGGCGGAAAGCGTACCCGCTTGGGGTCACGCGCTTTGGAGAGTCGGGAATGCCCGCGGATCTCTACAGAGCGTGCCGAATCGACTGGGAGTCGATTTACGAAGCGTGTTGTCTCGCATTGCAGGGCGGCTAACCAGTCGGGGGTGCGTCAGTTGCGTGACGAGCGGGAAACGCGGGTCGACCGATGATGCAACAGCCCCCAAAAGCAACGAGGGTGGGCCGCGACTCGCTACACATCGTGCCTCGCCCTGCGGCGATGCGCGGGTATCACGCTTTACCGCAGTTGGGCGCAGTGTACCACAAAGAAGTGAATGACAGAGACGCAGTCGCGGTGGTGTCATCACGCGCGAAGCGTCGTGCCGAGGAACCTCGACATCGGACGCCCTCTCCGATATCCGGAGCACTGGAAGGGAGCTCCGAAGCCCTGGCGTCAGCCAAGGAGAAACCATCCCGAGGTACCAGCGATCAGTTTGAGACGCCCGGCTGGAACCGGCTGCTCGCCGAGAAGGGGTGACCGAGCATGCATCTGATTCTCAATTCGTTCGGCTTTGGTTTGGTGACCGCATCAGTCCTTGCGTTGGCAGCTGTCGGCGTGACTTTGCAGTTTGGAGTCACTAACTACGTCAACTTCGCGTACGGCGAGTACCTTACACTCGGAGCATACTTGAGTTGGATCCTCAACGTTCAGCTCCATGTCGATTTTTGGCTTGCGGCGGTTGGTGGTGCGGTGGCTACGGGCGTGGGCGCCGTGGTCATCAGCGAGTTCGTCCTCAAGCCTTTTGTCCGGCGTGGTGCGCGACTACTTTTCTTGCTAATCGTTACCCTCGGCATGTCGTTGATACTGGCCAACATCTTTCAAATACTTTGGGGCACTGACTTTCGAAAGTTCGACATTCCCAATCAACAGGTATTTTCCGTCGGCCCTCTCATTTTCACGCCGAACCAGGTAATCATTATGGCGATCGGTTTGGGGGCCATGCTAGCGATCCACTGGTTGCTCAAATACACCAAATTGGGTAAGGCAATGCGTGCCATGTCTGATAACTTGAACTTGGCGCGCGTAGGTGGCGTAGACACAGATCGCGTAACGCTATGGACCTGGTTCATCAGCGGGTGTTTGGCTGGCTTGGCCGGGGTGATGCTGGCTTTGAGTGCTGGGGGATTCCAACCTTCGTTTGGTGAGGAGTTCTTGTTCGTTATCTTCGCTGCTGTGATTGTCGGGGGCGTAGGCCAACCCTACGGTGCGATGCTGGGGGCGTTGACGATTGGCAGTGTTACGGAGATGTCCGCGGCCGTACTCAACTCGGCCCTGAAGAGCGATGTTGCCTTCCTTGTGCTGATCGTGATGATACTGATCCGGCCGCAGGGGCTCATTCCCACCCAAGGGAAGGCGTAAGCGATGAACGACATCGTCTACTACTTGGCGACGATGGCCGTGTTGTTTTGCATCTACAATATCTTAACCCTGGGTCTCAATATTCAGTTTGGATACACGGGCATCTTGGACTTCGCCTACATCACATTTTTGGCGGCCGGTGCCTATTTCGCTGGAGTCAGTGCGCTGCCGCCAGCGGCCGGAACAGATCAAGAATACATCTTGGGGTTGGGGTGGCCCTTCCCGCTTACACTCGCATTAGGTGCGATCGTTGCGGGTGTGTTGGGGATTGCGGTTGGTGGAACGATCCTCTCACGCTGGAATCTACGTAGCGACTACCTCGGCATTGTCACGGTGGCGTTCGCTACAATCTGTTATGACTTGGTTGGGAACCTCACGCCCTTGTTTAACGGATGGTTCGGACTACGGGGAATCCCGCAGCCGCTCAACCGTTTACTGAATCTCAGCCCGAATGACTACACGCTGTTTTTCTTGGGCGTTTGCGTCGTGATCATGCTGGCGCTGTGGTTCGTGGCGCATCGCATCTATCACTCAGCGCTGGGCCGAACCATGCGGGCAATAAGAGAAGATGTCGACGTCGCGGCGACATTTGGCAAGGACACGGTGAAGGTTCGAATGCTTGCCATGGGCATCGGCTGTGTATATGCAGGTATCGCTGGAGGGTTATTGATTGAGTTTATAGGTGGGATTGCTCCGGACTCATGGACCACCGCGGAGACGTTCATTGTCTGGGCTGCAATGATTATCGGTGGGCAAGGCAACAACCTTGGTGCGGCGGTAGGGACGTTGATTGTAACGGTGGTGTTCATAGAGGGCACACGTTTCCTCCCCCCGGTGCCAGGGCACCCGCTGCTGATCGCTGCAGCTCGGAACATTGTGATTGGAATACTCTTGATTGTCACTCTGCGATTCCACCCGCAAGGTCTGGTTCCGGAACGCAGGGCGCGTTTCCCACGAGGTTTGCACATGCCAGGTGCCCAAATGCCGGCGTCATCGCTGAGCAACAACTCTGGAGCGGGACGATGACAAGAGGCATTCTCGAAGTTGAAGGTTTGAGCCATGCATTTGGTGGAGTTAGAGCGGTTGCCGGCTGCGCCTTCAGTCTTGATGCTGGGCGAGTGGGCGCGCTGATCGGGCCTAATGGTGCTGGTAAGTCGACCGTCGTCAACCTGCTTGCAGGAGCTCTCCCACTGCAGCAAGGCCGCATTGTGTTTGACGGCGGCGACATTAGTCGTTGGCCGATGTATCGTATTGCACGGCGGGGACTGATTCGGACATTTCAACTATCGAGAGAATTTGGCGGTCTAAGTGTGCTCGAGAACATGTTGGTCCCCCCTCCCGACCAACCGGGGGAGCGTCTGCGGAACGTCTTGTTCCGCCCAAGCTTGGGCCGACGCGAAGATCGCCGCCACGTGAGTAAGGCTCTGGACGTCCTCAACACATTTGGTTTGTATGTTCTGCGCGATCAGTACGCAAGAAACCTGAGCGGCGGTGAGAAGCGGCTCTTGGAGTTGGCCCGCGCGGTGATGGCGGAACCGAAGCTGCTCGTACTTGATGAGCCCATGGCGGGTGTCAATCCCGCACTCGTGGAGCGACTGTGTGAACATATTCTGAGGCTCCGCGAATCCGGGATCACCTTGCTGTTGGTTGAGCACAATCTGCGCGTCGTGGACCGGATTTGTGATCAGGTGATCGTAATGGCCTACGGCCGGACGCTAGCGATCGGACAAATGGCGGAGTTGCGCAACGATCCCGAGGTAGTTAAAGCGTACCTAGGCGGGAGTGTCGAGGCGTGAGGCGCGCGCTCCGGATGCATAACCGCGGGTTCTTGGGCACTGAAGCGCGTCCGTGGAGTGGCGGGCGATCCAGTCGGCTGCGTTGTTCACTCAGGGGAAGGGGGCGAGATTCCAAGACGCGACCTTGCCCCCGTCGCTGCGATCCACGAGGTGCGTGAATTGCCTGCTGTCTGTGCGGATCACCTCACTGCTGGGTATGGATCGGTGCCAGTCATCAGCGATGTATCGGTTCGTGCGGATGCTGGCTCCATTGTGGCGGTCGTTGGCCCGAACGGTGCAGGCAAGTCGACACTGCTGAAGGCCATGTTCGGATTGATTCGCGCCACTGAGGGCACTGTCATGATCGGTGCGCAAGATGTGACTGGATGGCCGCCATATCGGATCGCGCAGTGCGGCATGGCCTATGTTCCGCAGGTGGACAATGTGTTCCCTTCGATGACGATCGTCGAGAACTTAGAGATGGGGGCCTTCATGCGCCGAGGAGATATCCGGCCGCGAATCGATACCGTGTTCTCGATGTTCCCTGACTTAGCGGCGGCCAGGGGGCGCAAGGCAATTACACTGAGCGGCGGCCAGCGAACCATGCTTGCGATGGCGCGCGGCCTAATGTTGGATCCGAAGGTGCTGCTGCTCGATGAACCGACTGCGGGGCTTTCGCCCCCTAACGTGGCTGTTGTTTGGAGGCAGGTTCAGCGCATCGCCGCGGAAGGGACAGCCGTGTTCGTGGTGGAGCAGAATGTGGATCTTGCGATTGCCAATGCACACTGGGTGTACGTGATGACCGCTGGTCAGAACGCGATTGACGGCCCAGCTGACAGGATTGGGCAGCACGATCTCGCGGCGTTGTTCCTGGCAAAGGGGGTGGGACAGCAACACGACTGAGTGTATCCTTGACGCCCAGGAAACATCCGATGTCCTTCCAGTCCCTAGCCTGGATCGTGCTAACGAGAATGATCACCCAGGGGGTCATGCACATGCGACGGAGTCGATTCAGCGGCGCAATGGTGGTGTTGACGGTCATCGCCGCGGGTGCTTTGATCGCCACGTGCGGCGGAGCTACGGGGGCCACCCCACCCATAGTAGTGGCAGAGCTCTTTCCACTCACGGGTCTCCACGCCCATGTCGGTCAGTGGTTTGTTCATGGGGTACAGGTGGCCGTGGCCGATGTGAATGGGAACGGTGGCGTACTGGGGCGGCAGTTAAGCGTCATAACGGCTGACACTGGCGGAGATCCGACGGATGCAGTGACGGCGTGGCATACGCTGTATCTGCAGCACCCGGCATTTGAGGTCGGCCCGGCCATGCCCGATTTCGACGGCGTAGCAGCGTTATACGATCCCGCCCAGCTCGTGGAATTCACGGAGGCGGGATCTAATGCATTTGACCACATGACTTACAAATATGTCTATCGTGCCAATCCGTCGGACTCCACCCTGAGCATTTCCATGGCATACTATGCGATCGCCAAGCACTACATGACGGCATCCCTCCTCTTTGAATCAACCCCCAACGCGTTCGGCGAGGTGCCTGACCTCGTTGCCGCGTACAAGAGGCATGGTGGCACGGTACTCGACATTGAGAAGTTAGCGCCAGGTCAGAGTTCCTACAGAACGGAGATACAGAAGGCGTTTGCGACGCCACCTCAGGTCGTCTTTATTGCTGTCTCAGTGGCGACCGCCAACACCGTGTTTACTGAACTCGGGCAGCTCGGGCATCTCAACGTTCCGTTCATCACCGACAACAGCAACGGCCTTGAGTTTGCGCAAGCTATGGGCCTCGATGCCGCGAGCAAGTATCTCGTCGGTGCGAGCGGCGCGCCGCCCTCCGGACCCGCATGGCAGCATTACACGGCCATGTATCAGAAAGTGTTGGGAAAGAGTCAGCCCGATACGCTGTCAGAGAATATGTACGACGCGGTTGTGATCGCATCGCTCGCGATGACCGACGCCAAGTCGACCAATCCGGCGGTCTTCAATGAGAAGATTCTGGACGTGGCAAACCCTCCGGGGACGGTATGTTACTTTTACTCGCAATGCATCCAGCTGCTGAGCGCGGGGAAGAAGATCAGCTACCAGGGGGCCACTGGCAGTACGGGCTACAACCAGTACCATAATATCTTCGGTACGTGGAGCATTGAGGGGTGGACTGCCAGCGGACAGCGCGTACAAATAATGACGGTGCCGGCCTCCGCGATGTCGACATTCTGAACTCCATTGCTCAACGAGGAGATCTGTCGCGTAGTCGGTCGTGCCGTGGCCTCGGCGCGTCGTATTGGCCACGGAGGCGTGTGCACGTGGAGCGGCGTCGGCGGGGGCGAAGCTGGCACTGAGGCCGGCAGCGCCCTGCTGGGCACTCGAGTTCGTGGACGGCTGTGCGCACGGTAGTCTGCGGGCGCGGCACGGCAGTGCCCAATTCATCGAACTGCTGCAGGAGCCGGATGCGACGGGCCACCACGGCACACTGCAGGGAGGAGACCCTGAAGTGAGGTCGGCAGGCAGCTGGCTAATCGGTGTAGACATCGGCGGCACCTTCACAGACATCGTAGCGGTGGATGGCTCCGACGGAACTTACGTGACAGGAAAGGTGCTGACGACGGTGCACCCGCTCGATGGTGTTTTTAACGCCCTCGAAGCGATTCGCACCAAGGCGGAAATCGAATTGACTGAGGCTGAGTTTTTCGTCCATGCAACTACGCTGGCATCGAATACGCTGATCGAGCGAACTGGCGCGAAAGTCGGCCTCATGACAACGGCCGGATTTCGCGACATCATCGAAATCGGCCAGGAAGATCGGTATGACCTGTACGATCTTCAGATCGACCTCCCCTCAGTCTTAGTGCCGCGTCAGTGGCGCTGCGGAATCCTTGAACGGATGACCGCTCAAGGTCAAGTTCATAGTCAATTGGACGGTCAGTCGGTGCTCGCAGCGACTCAACAGTTACGTGATAGGGACGCCATCGCCATTTGCTTTTTGAACTCGTACGCTAATGATGAACACGAAAAGCAAGCGGCCGAGATGGTCGCCCGTGAATGCCCCGAGACGTACTTCAGCGTATCGTCGGAGGTCGCCCCGATTGTACGCGAGTATGAAAGGTTCATCGCCACCGTGATCAATGCGTATGTCGGTCCGCGCATCTCTTCTTACTTGCGGGACTTGTCGGAATCGCTGATCCGACGGGGGTTCAACGGCCGCGTAGGAATCATGAAATCCGATGGGGGAATGTGTTCTCCGGAGGAGGCTAGCCGCTACCCAGCGCGCATCCTCGAATCGGGGCCGGCGGCCGGGATCATCGCCGCAAGCGCCGTTGCCCAGCGGTGTGGAGAGCCGTTAAGTGTGGCGTTGGACATCGGGGGGACGACTGCCAAAGCGTGCTTGATAAGAGATGGCGTGCCAGCCCTGACGGAGGAGCTGCGGGTCGCACGGCTTCACAGACTCGTCGATGGGAGCGGTCTCCCCTTGCGGCTTCCGAGCCTTGATTTGATTGAAATCGGTGCTGGTGGTGGCAGCATCGCCTCGATCAACAACCTTGGGTTGCTTCAAGTTGGCCCTTCCAGTGCGGGCGCGAACCCTGGCCCGGCCTGTTATGCGCTCGGGGGCGAGTTGCCGACAGTTACTGATGCGGACGCGGTTCTAGGCTATTTGGGTGCTGCCGACTTTGCGGGGGGCGACCTCCAATTGGACGTGGCACGCGCCCAGCACGCGATAGAGGCACACATACTCAGCAGGACCGGCACCCGGGACCCGATTGTCGCAGCTTGGGGCATCTACGATGTAGTAAATGAGAACATGAGCAGAGCCGTACGCTTGCATTGTCTGGAGCATGGCATCGATCCAGGCGCCGTTACGCTGATTGCCACCGGAGGCGCCGGGCCGGTGCACGCCTCAGGGATCATGTCCAGACTTGGAGCCGTTCGCGTGATCTGCCCGGTGGACGCGGGGGTTGGCTCGGCGATCGGATTGTTGCTGGCACCTCGGACCGTCGATCAATCCGTGGCCCAGATCGTACCGCTTGAAGGCCTCACGTCCGAGGAGCTGCGGCGCCGTCTGCTGGCAGTGGAGCGGGACTTACGTTCCAGGCACACCGAAAACGGAACCGGGATGACGGCGACTTGCCACCTGAATGTGAGAGTCCAGGGGCAAGCGTACGATGTAGACCTACTCGTTGCTCCGGAAGCGCCACTCGACGGGTTGGCTTCCGCCTTTCGAAAGGAATACGAGGCTCGGTTTGGGAGGCCACCGTGGCCTGGTAAGCTAGAGATCGTAGGCTGGAGTGTGCGGCTGACTCAAGCTCCATCTGCCATGCCTCGGCACAAGAGGCTCACGACTTCCCGGCCTCGATCCGCTACAACCCGACGCGCCTATTTCGGACCACGCCTGTCGTGGATGGAGGCCAAGCTGCTCGATCGTGCGTCCTTGTCTCCAGGAATGACCGGTGCGGGTCCGATATTGATTCAGGATGAAGCATCGACAATCGTCGTCGGACCTGCACATCGCATGTCCGTGGATCCGGAGGGAAATGTCGTGATTCATTCCGTTAGCGGAGCTCACCTCCATGGCCACTGAAGGCGGCTTCGCTCCCGAGCGAGCATTGGTCCAATCTGATGGCGACACCAGTGGGGCCGGAGCCTTTATCGAACTCGAAATCGACAGAGGTCGCCTCCAGGCGATAGTGGATGAAGCGGGTGTGGTACTGATGCGCACCGCTTTCTCCACCATCGTACGAGAGTCAAAGGACTTTACCTGTGCGATTCTCACTATTGATGGCGGTACAGTCGTTCAATCCGCCCAGAGCATCCCCGCCTTTCTCGGAACCATCACCCACACTGCCCGCGAGATCCTGACTCAATACTCGTTGGCTGAGTGGAAGCCAGGAGACATTATTGGCACTAATGATCCGTGGCTGGGGACCGGGCACCTATTCGACCTCACCCTATTCGCTCCGGTCTTCGTCGATGGCAAGATTGTCGCGCTTGCCGGTGTCGTAGCGCATCTACCTGATGTCGGTGGGCGCGGTCGAGATGCCGCGGCTGCAGAGATTTTCGAAGAGGGTCTGCGCGTGCCGCCGATCAGGTTTGCAAGCAACCAAGGGCTAGACGTTGCTCTGTCTCGTCTTATCCAGGCAAACGTCAGACTCCCAGAACAGGTAATGGGGGACATTAGCGCGCTGCTGAACTCTCTCGGGAAAATCGCGGAGCGTCTGGCCAGTCTCTGTGCTGAAATAACAATTGAACGGTTTCACTACACGTGTCGCGAGTTGGCCAAGCGGACTGAGGCATACATGCGTAACGCGATCCTAACTATTCCAGATGGCACATATCAGTCGATCCTCGCGGCCGAGCGCATAGGTCACCTCAGTTTTACTGTCAAGTTGCACGTGACCATTGAAGGCGATAGGGTCCTAGTGGATTTCGCTGGGTCGTCACCGCAAGTGCCGGCCGGCGTGAATGTTGCCCTCTCCTTCACGACTGCATATACGGTCTACGGCCTGAAGTGTCTTTTGGCACCTGCTTTGCCGCTCAATGAAGGAATCTTTGCTCCAATCCAGGTGATAGCTCCTGCGGGCTCGATAGTGAATAGTAGGTTTCCGGCGGCAGGTTCTGCACGCAGTTCCGTTGGGCACTTTATTCCGACGCTATTGTTTGACGCCCTTGCCGAGGTCGTGCCCCACGACTGCATTGCAGAGTGCGGGGCGCCGAGACCGCTCCTGAACCTGCGGGGTACCGACACAGATCGGGGTGCGTTCTCACCACTCATAATCGCGGCTGGCGGCTTCGGAGCGCGTTCCACGAAGGATGGCCCGTCATGCTTGGCGTTCCCCACCAATACTGAGTGCGCACCGATAGAGATGATAGAAGCAACTGCGCCGGTGTTGTTCCGAGAGAAGGAGCTCATTACTGACTCAGGCGGTGCTGGCTTGTTCCGGGGTGGTCTGGGGCAGAGGGTCGTCGTGGAGTGTCTTGCCGACCACGCGGAGGCATTCGTCCGTGCGCAGCGTTTACGACGGCCGGCGAAGGGCATACTAGGCGGTCGGCCGGGGGGTCTCGCGGCGATCATTGTCAACGGCAAGGCGGTCTACAGCCCTTTGCGCAAGATTCGACTACGAAAGGGCGACACGATCGCAATCCATTCACCTGGGGGCGGCGGGTATGGCACGCCGACGAGTCGTGCTAGGGATCTGGTCACGGAGGACGTGCAAAATGGATATGTGTCGAGCGAGAAGGCGGTAGCATTGTACGGCGCGCAGCTCGAGAAAGGTGCCGTCAAGGAGGGTGTTGGTGATGACTGAAATGTGCGTCCTGGCGCCAACGGGCTCGCTGGGGGCCGGATACCGGCTCGAGTCCCTTCGACGGGCGATGGCCTGGAAGCCGGACTTCATCGGTTGCGATGCAGGGTCGACCGATAGCGGCCCCTACTACCTGGGGTCAGGTGCCCTCCACTTCTCGGAGGCGGCCATGCGTCGGGACCTCCAACACATGCTGGCGGCAGCGCGCAATGCTCGCATTCCACTGTTAATTGGCTCCGCTGCGACCGGAGGAGCAGATAATCAGCTATCTGTGGTTGTCGGTATGGCGGAGGATATTGCTAAGCAGGCCGGCCAGCATTTCCGCTTGGGAGTCATCCATTCGGAGCCCGCGAGAGATTACCTGCGAGAGAAGTATCATAATAAGAAGATTCGCCCGTTGGGTACTGCTCCCAGCATCGATGAAAGTGTTTTTGATCGAAGTGCGCACATCGTTGCAGTAGCTGGAGTAGAGCCGTTTCAGGCGGCCTTGGACCTTGGAGCCGACGTCGTAATCAGCGGGCGGAGCACCGACGCATCGATTTTCGCCGCCATCCCGACGCGTGCCGGTTTGGCGCCAGGTCCTGTTTGGCACGCCGCCAAGGTACTTGAGTGTGGCGCTGCGGCGGTGGTGAATCGCAAATATTCCGACCCGCTAGTCGCCTGGATTCGCGATGATCACTTTGTGATTGAGCCGCCCAATCCAGACTATCGTTGTACCCCGCTCAGCGTCGCCTCGCATTCACTCTATGAGAATGGCTCCCCCACTGAACTCGTAGAACCCTCTGGGACGCTCTACCTCGATCGTGTCACCTATGAGGCGATCAACGAGCGCGCCGTGAAGGTAAGCGGTAGTCGTTTTGAATCGTCAGATACATATACGGTGAAGCTGGAAGGCGCAGAACTCGTGGGATACCAAACCGTGGTCATTGGATCCATTCGGGATCCCGTGATCCTCCGTCAATTGGAATCATGGTTGGAAGGCATGCAGGGTACTGCTCGGCAGCGCTTAGAGGAGATTTTCGGTACCGACGACGCGGCATCAATCCAGATCGGCGTACGCCGGTATGGGGTTAATGGGACGTTGGGCAAGCTTGAGCCAGATCCCCGCATTTCACATGAAGTGGCCTTGGTGTTCGAGGTGACCGCTCATAGCCAAGACCTCGCTACTTCAGCAGCCAAGGCCGTGACTCACATTGCGAGTCACTATGCGGTTCCCGAGTGGTCTGGCTTGATCAGTGCGCTCGCCTTTCCACACTCGCCAACGGAGCTGAACCGGGGCCCCGTCTACCGATTCAACTTCAACCACGTGCTCGAACTTGAGGATCCACTCGAGCCGTTCTCGATTGAAACGTTGAACATCTAAGATAGGAGTGAGCCCCCAATGGCACGCTTGGCTGAACTGGCGACGCTGATCCGAAGTAAGAATGCCGGTCCGTTCACGTTGACGATCGACATCATGTTTGGTGATCGAGCCACCTACGACCGTGTGGTACAAAGTGGCGTATTAAGTCGAGCTCGAATCGGCTCGATCTACCATTTGAGAGAGGAGGACGTAAAGATCTTCCCGTACGCGCCGGCAAATGCAATAAAGGTCACCTTCCCGCGGCCGGTGGCATCAGGTGACCTGGCAGACGGTGATGTGCTCGCTGGCCAACAGTATGCGCCACTAGTCGACCTTCTCGTCGAATAGGAGAATTCGTCGATGGGTGGTTGCTAGTTTTGTCGAATATGCTACGTGATTCGACGGTTATTCGACCGCAGGTCCAATTTCAATGGCGCCGGTTTGGCTCCGTCGATCTGCGCGGCTTGGCGCAGCTCATCGCGCCGGCGTTCGCACCGTCCGGGGCGCGGGCGGGCGCCTAGCCGCCCGCGGGCGGCATCAGCGGGAGGTGGAGCAAGAACTCGAACTTCTCGGTACTGCAGGGCTACGACGGCATCTACGAGAGCCTGACCGGATACGACGAGCACACGAACGTCGTGCCGGCCCTCGCGCAGCGGTGGGAGATCACCAACGACGGGAAGACCTACACGGTTCCACCTGCCACCCAACGTGAAGTTCCACAACGGGCAGCCGATGACGGGCGACGACGTGCAGTACAGCATCGGCCGCGTCCTGGATCCGAAGACCGTCGCGCCACTGCGCAGCTGGTTCGACGCGATCAAGGAGATTCAAGGTCCTGGACCCGTTGACCGTCCAGCTGAACCTCGACGCCCCCTACCCCGAGCTGCTCAGCGCGTTCGCCGCGCTGCGCGCGTCGGCGATCATGCCGAAGGGGTATGCCGACGCGACCAATCTGACGACGAACGCCGTCGGGACCGGACCCTTCAACTTAGTGGAGTACGTGCCCCAGGATCACATCACCTACACGCGCAACCCGGACTATTGGGACCAGCCGCTCCCGTACCTCGACGAGATGACATTCAAGATCCTTAGCGAGGAGGCGGCGTGCCTCGCCGTCCTGCACGCCGGCCAGATCCAGTACGCCGAGCTCAGCGCGCAGGGCGCGGCGCACTGCCAGGCATCAGCGTCCTGAAGTCGCCCTACGCCTGGCTCGGCTGCCACGAGATCAACGTGGCGCAGAAGCCGCTGAACGACGCCAGGGTACGCCGCGCGCTCCGCATGGCCGTCGACACGCGGGAGATCATCGACAAGGCGATCTTCGGCGGCGGCGTGCTGTCCGGCCCCATCAACACCGGCTTCGCCAACTGGGCGCTCGATCCGCGGACGCTTCCCTTCAACACGCCGGACGTCGACGGCGCGAAGCGGCTGCTCGCCGAGGCGGGCTATCCAAATGGCGGATTCACGATCGAGATCCGCTGTTCGCCCCACTACCCCGAATTCGTGGCGAGCGCGCTTGTGATCCAGCAGTCCCTGCGCACCCTCAACGTGACCGTGAACGTCGTCCAGATGGAGTGGGGCGCGTTTTCGGCCGCGATCACCCAGGCGGTGCAGACCGGCGGCCGCGAGGGCGGGCAGGTCTTCGCGACGGCGCTGACCTTCCGCCCGGGCCCGGACGGGTACGTGTACCCCTGCTTCTCCAGCAAGGGATCGTACAACATCGGCGTCTACGCCAATCCCGCGCTGGACCGTCTGATGGACGAGGCCCGGTCGATCACGAACGCCGACCAGCGGCGCAGCCTCTACGTGACGATCCAGCGGGCGCTGCTGCAGGACTCGCCGTACTGGTGGTGGTACGCCAAGTACAACATCGAGGCGCTGTCGACAAGGTTCCACGGGTATCAGCAGTCGTTCACCGGCCGCCGCATCTTCCTCAAGCGGACGTGGATGGCGGCGTGAGGCACGCGTCCACGGCGTGACCGGCGCCGCCGACGGGCTGAGGTATCGCGGCGTCTCGCTGGCCGACCTGACCACAGACCTGGGGGTTCACGTTCCCGCGAGCCGAAGGAATAGGAGAAGAAGAGAAGAAGCGGGGTTTATGACGCTCCAACTCACCTTTGGCGAGAAGCACGCTGAAACCGTAACGCGATTTCTCCCGATCCGACGGTGAATCGCATTGTCCCAATAGTTCGGAGGGGACATCTCACCCAACTCCTCGGTTGCGATGAGTCCTTGACCACCGAGGGTTTGTGAGGTGTTATTGTGTTTCAAATCCTAAATGGGGCATGTCTCGTTTCCGAAAGTCCCGGGCGCTCAGCCCGGAACGATGAACGGATGAGGCGCGAGGGCGTATAGTGGCGGATGCGAATCATGTGCGGAACACGATGAGTCGAGCGGCCGAGACGCGGCTCATTCTGGGAGGGCATTCCTTCATCAGTCAGCTGGGCAACGACCCGCGCGCGTCAGAGCGCGAACAGGTCCGGATCGTCGAAGCATGCCTCGATCACGGGATTCGATGGTTCGACACGACCTATCAGCCCGAGCGCGTCGCCCTGGGAGACATCCTGCACGCCCTCGGCAGGCGCGACGAAGCCAAGATCCTGGCCTGGAATTTCTTCCGGGACTTCTCGCGAGGCGATGACTGCGGGCCGCCGGAGTACTACCGCCCCGAGCACATTGATCTGATCCTAGAGCAGTTGCGTACCTCCTACGTCGACTGTCTGGTCGTCGTGCCGCTGGACGATGCCGAGCAGAACCGCCGGCAGATGGAGCTCATGGTCGAGTGGCGGCGGAAAGGCTACACGCGCTCCCTAGGAATCTGGGTCGGGGAGCAGGCGCCCATCGGGAGCCAGGAGACTCGCGAGGCGTTTCGCTTCGCGATCAGGCCCTTCAACGTCACGACGGACGACGCCGCCCCAGCCTTCGCAGCCTATAAGGCGGCTGGGTGGGAGACGATTGCTACGTCCCCGTTCTTTCGGGGATGGGAGCTCGACAGGATCGTCACCCAGGCGTCGGACCGCGGGCACGGCGACAACGAGAGTCTGCGGCCCGTCGTGGCGGACCTGATGCTGCGGTTCTCGCTGTTTCAGCGCGACGTTGATCGCGTGATCGTGGCGATGAGGAAGGCGGAGTGGGTGACGCGCAACCTCGAAAGCGTGGCCCGGGGACCGCTGACCGTCGAGGAGCGTCGCTTTCTAGAGCGCATGAGCGGAGTCGCCAGGACGAAACCGCGCTGGTGGCAGCGCCTGCGAGGCGTCAAGGCGAGGACGCACCGCCTGTGGCAGCGCCTGCGTCACGGGCTCTGACCGCCGCGGCCCGGTTCCAGGCCACCCTCGCCGGGACGCCGTACGCGACCCCGTATGACTCGACGTCCTGGGTGACGACGGATCCGGCGCCGATCACGGCCCCGCGGCCGATGCGCACACCATCCAGCACCCTGCAGCCGGATCCGATCCAGACGTCCTCGCCGATCTCGATGCCTTCCTGTGTCAGCGGCTGCGCGCTCATCGGCACGTCGATTCGTGCGAAGCCGTGGTTGGCCGGGATAACGACGGTGTGCGCGCCAATCATGGTATCGCGGCCGATCGCGAGGCCGCCGTGGCCGTAGAGGACGCAGTACGGTCCGACGTACGCGTGCGCGCCGATCTCGATGGAGCCGCCATACGCTGCGAGGATGACCCCGTCGGAAATGATGACCCACTCCGAGATCAGAATGTGTCCGCCGAGTGAATAACCGTCGGAGTCCGTCTGTATCATGGCGCCCTCACCGATATGGGCGGAGGGAGCGATTCGGATACCGGGCGTGGCGTTCAGCCGGCGCAGCCGAATCTGGCGCCGAATCCTCGCAAGCAGTGAAGGAATGCCGCTCATCTCAAGAAGCGTCCAATAGCGGGAGACACTCCAGCAACCCTTCGGCTTCGTGCGAGCAGTCCTTCCATCGCGTGGCCTTTGGCTTTTTGCGCGCTTCGGGGTTCGTGTCGAGGCCGGCGGCGAGCCAGCCGCCGTGCCTCGCGTCGATCAGGTACCTCTTGACGTACTCCCACAGGCGCACAAAATGCTCTTCGTACGTGACCGCATCGGCGGGGTGAAGCCGCGCCACCGCCATCAGCAGCCTCATTCCCTCGGCCTGAGCCCACCAGCACTTGCTGCGCACAAACACGACACTGTCCTCAATATACGCAGGACCGAAACTGGACCCTGCGAGGTGGAACCCGGCCTTTTCGGCGTCCCAGGCGACGCGCAGCATCGTGTCGAGCATCGATTTGGCGACCCGTGCCGTGTCCCGGTCGACAGTTCCGGCGAGAGCTTCCGCCGCCGGCAACATGTGATTCGCGGCACGGAGAACCTGCGCGTAACGGGCGAAGTCGGGGATCGGCGTCCAGTCCGGGTGTGCGTACATGTGCATCACTCCAGGGGCGACGACGAGGCGGTCGCGCGCGATGCACAGCAGTTCCTCCACGCGCGCCCTCAGCAGCGCGTCGGGCCATGCCCGGTACAGATCGGCGAATCCCCTGAGGAGATCGCAGGTGGTGTTGGCGTCCTTGAATCCGATCGGTGTCCCAATCGCGTCCCTGTGCCGGTCCGGAGCCGCCCCTTGGTCCGCCGACACAATCGGCGTCCCGTCCTGCCGGTAGAACCCGAAGTAACCGCCGTGCCGGCCATCGTGGGCGTGCCGGTCCAGCCAGCTGAAGGCCGCTTTCGCCAGTTCCAAACAGTCGGGGTCCCGTGTCAGTTGATAGCACGCCACACACGCGGAGATCGCGTAGCTCATGCCGTGCCCATGCTTCGTCGATCCTTCTAGGGGCGCTCCGACCCGATCGAGCTGCCTGTACCAACCGCCCATCCGACGATCCCACATCGTCTCCTTGAGGTACCGAAAACCGTGCGCGGCCGCCTCGCGTAGCGGTGAATGATCGGGGGCGTGGGCCGCGCCTCGCGCCGCCGCAAGAGTCTGCCGCGCCTGATACTCTAGCATCTTGACTTGCGATCCCGAGGGTTTCCATCGGTAGTCGAAATCGCAGAGGAACCCGCCGTGTTCCCGATCGACGCAGCGCGGGAACCAGACTCCCATGAGGCGGCGCAGTTCCGCCTCCAGCTCGTTGCGCAGCGGAGCCCTCATGAGAGGGCCGGCTCCATTACATCACCCATTCTTAGGAAGCCGGCGGGATTCGCGCCCGTCCGCTGCGCGCCGGTCCCCGTGAGACTGGTCGGGAAGCGGGGCCGCGCCGACCTGGCGCGGCGGCCAGAGGTCGTCGGCATCAAGGAACACAATCACGCCGCCGCGCGCCAGCGCCGGCCCGCAGGATCGCGCGCGTGCGGGACTGCCGTTTCCCTGGTTCACGTAGTACACGTAGCGAAGGCCGTCCTGGAGCCGCGGTACAACTCCAACGGTGTCATCGGCCGATCCATCGTCGGCGATGATTAGTTCGAGGTGGGCACAATCCTGACGCCTGACGCTGTCAACCGCCTCGGCCAGGTACGGCTCACTGTTGAAGACGGGAATGATCACGCTCACGCAGCGCCCGGCGTCCGTCATGCGGCCTGTATCCAGTGATCATCGGCGGCATGGGGCAACCCCGTACCAACATCAAACGATCCACAAAAGCGATCGTCGCCGTGCCCGCGTGACTCCCTCGTATTCACACCGCCATGCATGCGCCACGGCTCCCCGCGGGCGGCAATTGCGATCAGTTCCCCGACGCCGCCGGTATCTTTGTAGCAGAATCGCACAGACGATATTGACAGGGGGGGTTCCAGTTGGGCGCCTGTACTCCTCCCACCAAAGGTGCCCACCCGGCTTTTCCCCATCCGGGGCTTTTGCATCAAGGGTATCGCCTGCAGGGCTGCACGCCGGCAACGCTGTTCGCTGGCAGAAATGTCAGCTAAGCCAGCTAACCCACGCCGCTGGGCTCGATTGGAGGGCAAACTGTCACTACCTCGTCCACGCTGGACGCTCTAGCGGGTGCGGTTGATCGTGATGGGTACGCTATTTCCGATCCGGTGCCCCGCGTGTACCATCCGCGGCATGACGGGAAACCAACTTGGGGGTGTCGAACGTACGCGCAAATCAGGGGAGACGCGCGTGACAGACCGGATTCCATTTCGAGTTCGCCCGATGCTCGCCACGCTCGCGGGCGCGCCGTTCAGCCGGCCGAACTGGGCCTACGAGGAGAAGTACGACGGCTACCGGATCCTGGCCTATAAGGAAGGAAACCGCGTGCGCCTCTTGTCGCGGAACGCCCTGGACCGTACCGCGCAGTATGCCAACGTGGCCCGGGCCGTCAGCGCGCTGCCGTACCGGACACTCGTGCTCGACGGCGAGATCGTGGCGTTCGACCGACGGGGTGTGTCGCGGTTCCAATTGCTCCAACGCGGCGCCGCGCCGACGTACGCCGTCTTTGACTGTCTGTACAAGGACGGGCAGGATCTCCGGCGACAATCCCTTTCCGCGCGGCGGGCCGCGCTGGAATCGGTGGTGCGCGGAGGGGGTGTCCTGATGCCGGCCCGCAGGCTTGCCCGCGACGGGTACGCCGCCTACCGGGTGGCGCGGCGCCGCGGTTACGAAGGGCTCGTCGCCAAGGATCTCCACGCCGCCTACGTGGAGGGTCGGTCGCGCGAGTGGCTGAAGGTGAAAGTGCGTCACGAGGACGAGTTCGTCGTGGTCGGCTACACGGCACCCAGGGGATCGCGCGCATACTTCGGGTCGCTGCTCCTCGCTGCGTACGATCACGGGACGTTGCGCTACGTGGGGAAGGTGGGCACGGGCTTCGACGCGAGCACGCTCGCCGCGCTGCACCGCCGATTCCATTCGTTGATTCGGAAGACGCCGGCGGTCGTCGATGCGCCGCGCGAGCGCGGGGTCACCCATCTTGCCCCGCGCCTCGTTGCACAGGTCGCCTTCGACGAGTGGACGGCAGACCGCCGGCTGCGGCAGCCCGCGTTCCTGGGGTTGCGCGACGACAAGACTCCCTCCGCGGTCGCGTTGCCGGAGGCGTAGACATGACGCGGTCCGTCCGGCGGTCTCGCCAAGTCGAACGGGCCCTCGTGCACCCGGACAAGGTGTTCTGGCCGGACGAGGGGTACACGAAGCGGGACCTCGCCGAATTCTACGTGCGTGTGTTCCCGTGTCTCAGGTCGTTTGTCCGCGATCGCCTGCTGACGCTGGAGCGGTGCCCCGACGGCATGCGGGGCGATTGTTTCTACCAGCGGCAAGCGCCGTCGAGCCTGCCGGTAGGCACTCCGACCAAGCGCGTGCGGGACAAGACGGGGAGCACGGTCTACGTGGTGGGCGGGCGGCTCGCCACGCAGCTGGAACTCGTGAACCTCGGCTGCATCGCGGTGCACGTGTGGAACAGCCGGGCGCGTGCGCCGCGTCGGCCGGACTGGGTGTGCGTCGACGTCGATCCCACGTCAGGTGAGTTTGCCGACGCGGCCCGCGCGGGACTGCGTGTGAAACAAGCACTGGACGCGCTCGGGCTCGCGTCGTTTCCGAAGACGTCCGGCAACCGCGGGCTTCACGTGTTCGTGCCCATCTCCCCGGGACCGGATACTGCCACCGTGCTCGCGTTCGCGGAAGCGTTCGTGCGTGCGCTTGCCGCAAAACATCCGAAGACCTTGACCGTCGACGCGCGGATCGCGGCGCGGCGGCGCCGCGTATACCTCGATCCGTTTCGGAACGGGTTTGCGCAGACCGTGGTCGCTCCATACTCCGTGCGGCACCGTCCGAAGGCGCCCGTGTCAACGCCGCTCGACTGGTCCGAGGTCGCGCCGAGTCTGAAGCCGGCGGTATTCAATCTGCGTAGCGTATTGAAGCGCTTAGAGGCTCCTGACCCCTGGCGGGGGTTCTTTAGGCTGGCTCGACCGCTCCCGAGTTTGGCGGATCTCGCCGGCGGCTAGGAATCGGTGTCACATGGGCTCGTCGTGCCGCACGACCGATTTACCGTGCATCCCGCGTGCGCCCAGAACCGTTGTCATACGCGATTCCTGGGCGGCGCCTCCGATGGCCGGGCCGTGGCCGACGAGTCTGTGTCCGGGTTTTTGGCGGCAATACTTGCGGGCCATGAACCGCGATTTGATCGGGAATCGCTATGGGTTCGGGCGTCGTACTTCGTCCGTTTGGATACCAGGATCTAATCATTCGGGTTAGTTACCATGCGAGAGCCCCGAATCTACAATGTGGTTCGGGGGGATTCCGTACGAGAACCCAACACAGCGATCGCCCCGACACAACAGAGCGGCTCCCTGACAGGGAGCCGCTTGAGGCAGGCGTGTGGACAGGAGACTCCCTCCTGCCGGGTCGGACTGGCGTCCTCTCGCAACACCGCAGACGTTCGAGCGCGCGGCGCCCGGCCGTAGCGGGGGCATGTGCAGCCGTGGTCGAGGAGGTCGTCCAGAACGTTGTGGTCCGTTAAGCACGAGCGTGACGATCGTCGTACACTCGCGGCCGCTGAGAACGCCAGCGCGCGGGTCGTTCGTGTGTTTCTTGTCAGCCGGTTTTCGTTGTCGCGCAGCGTCCTGCAATCGACGCTGGAGGGTGACGTCCGCATCAAGATTGTGGCGACGGCGGAGACGTCGCGCGAGTGCGCTGCGCAGTTGGGACGTGTTCAAGCCGACGTCGTTGTCGTCGACGGGGTCGAGTTCGTGCGACAGGATCTCGAACCGCTCGCGATCGCCGGCCGCATCATGGCCGGGATTCGCGTGCTCGCGATCGCGGCACGGTCAAGCGAGGAGGCGTGTCTCGACGCGGTGCGCATGGGAGTGTCCGGATACCTGCCAGCTTCCGTGGAGCCCGAGTATCTTCGCAGGACGGTGCACGCGGTGGAGAAGGGCGAGACCGTCGTGCCCGAACATCTGATGCGCGCGTTGCTGACTCATCTCGCGCAGCGACAGCGGCCGGTGAAAGAGACCGTGACGTTGACGGCGCGAGAACGCGACGTGTTGCGGAGACTCGCGGAGGGACTCACCGACAAACAGATCGCGGCGCGACTGCTGGTGGCGCCCGGCACCGTGCGGATTCACTTGCGATCCGTGTACCGGAAGTTGGGAATTCGCACTCGCGCCCAAGCAGCGGTCTACGCGGCGACGAATGGACTGGACGACGGCGCGGTCGTTGTTCAGTCGATCGAGGCCGTGCCGCAACGCACGTGATTCGCTTCCATCGGCGCGTCGTGTTTCTCCCGTGGGCGATACGATCGAGACGACTGGTGTTGACGACCCGGGACGACCACTCTGTGGCGTGCGAGCGCGCCGAGTTTTGCGCACGAGATGGGACGGCAGGCGGCGATCGCGCAGCAATCAGCGTCGTTCAGGCATCACGGGCCCCAGCCGGCCGTATCGTTCGGGTGCAAATGTGGGCGGAACCGGATCGATCGGGGTATGTCGGTCAATCCCGGTGGTGCACGTGAGCACCACGCGGCGGAGGCGGCAGGAGTATTCGTTTTGCCGAGTGCGTGCCGTGCCGAACGGATGTATCGTCTTGCTGGGCGGACTCCCACCATGCTGGCATCGCAGCCGTTACCTTCGTGGTCCTCACCCGTCGAATCCGCAGGAGTCCGAAACATCATCGGTGGTCTTTGCGCAGGCCACGTTTCACGGTGTCACCCGGGGGGGTAAGCTGATGCGAGGACGGATGCGGTGTGTACGCGGTCCTGGATCGTTCAACCGTTTCGCCCGTCGGGTGGCGGGGTTAGCGACAGCGGTGCTGGTGGCCGCGTCGGCGCTCGCACTCCCGATGCGCGCGGTCGCGGATGCCCGTGATGTGTCGCTCGGCGGCGTGTGGATCGGACACATCGACCAAGATTCACAGGGGATAAGCGCGGCCGATCGCGCGACGGCGGTCACGCGCCGCCTGACTGAGTTGGTGAGCGATCCCACCTTGCGGGGGGGCGCCGTGACCGTGACGGTGCGCCCCGCGGGCAACGACGCGGTCATCTCAGTAGCGTCCCACCTCATCATCACGATTACCCAGGCCGATGCTGCGGCTGTGTCGGTGCCGCCGGTCGTCATGGCGGAGCAGTGGGGGGCCCGGCTCGCCCAAGGGCTGATTCGGGCGTTGGCTGTTTCCGCAGTGCGGCTGGATACCCCCGATGGTGTCACTACCGTTTCGCGGACAAATGCATCCGGCTCGAGCAACCCGTCGCAATCGGGGTCCGTGACCGCTCCCGCATCTTCCTCCGCACCGGGGTCCACCGCGCCGGCCACGCCGCCTGCAGGGTCGTCTTCCGCCCCGGCGGCCACGCCCGCCCCCACGCCCCCGACGCCCAACTCGCCGGCCACCGGCCAAGGCGCCCCTGCACCGTCAGGGCAGCCCGCTCCGGGGCAGTCCCCATCTGCGCAGCCAGCTCCCGCACAGCAGCAGAGGCCAGCAGCGCCGGCTACGCCCAGTACTGCACAGCAGACGCCGGCAGCGCCGGGCACGCCGAGTCCCGCTGCGGCGCCGAGTCTCGGCGTGTCCGATGTGCAGCTCGTGCCGACCTCCGACACGCACGTCGCGCCCGGCGGACGCGTGACCTTCGCGCTGAGCTTCAAGGTCCAGGGGAACGTCGATGCGGTGGATGTGACCGTGGGTTGGCAGGGCCAGGGGCAAGAGCCGACGTACGCCAAATTCGTTCGCGTAACGCCGACGCAGGGCGACAACACTCTCAACAACGTCTGGTTCAACATCGCGAAGGATGCGACCCCGTTTTACATCTTCAGGGTGTATGCGGTCGTTAAGGTAGGCGATACCGTTCTGCGATCGTCGCCGGTGATGGTGATCGTCCGACAACCGAATTGATTCCTGCGACGGCCCAGTCGAGCCGCGCCGCGGGTGAGGACCGGTCGCGTGCGGCTACGGTTGTCGTGTGCGCCAGAGAGGTTGGCGGATCGAAATAAAGATGTGGTGATAGGCAATAAAGAGACATCAAGGTCTCGTTCGAATACGAAATTCACTCGCCATCACTATCTCATTAATTCCCCATTCGTATTCAGGCAGCAAAGATCAATCTTCAGCAGCCGCCCATATAATTCAGATTGGATGAGTGCTTAATTCGAAAAACCCCGCAGGATTCTTCAAGAGATAGCGGGGTTTGCGCTACATGAACACAATACTGGAACCGCACGTGGAGTGTGACTGCGGTCGCGTGGACCACGCGGGAAGGGGGTGAGGGCGCACCGGGCTGGCAGGATACGTGACCGCGCAGGTTGCGCGATCCCCGGGTGTCC
>Ga0070735_10000649_pt1 | contig 36321 bp, 20 predicted proteins | sample Coa_R1_FD_66443 | JGI IMG/M metagenome (GOLD analysis project Ga0070735, IMG submission 66443) | Surface soil microbial communities from Centralia Pennsylvania, which are recovering from an underground coalmine fire - Coalmine... | ecosystem: Environmental > Terrestrial > Soil > Unclassified ...
TAGAGATATTGCAAATCCTGCGGAGATTGCCAGTACTTCGGGGCGACCTCGAGGACGACGTAATACTGATTCATTGGCATGTAGATGACCGAGACTTCCGACTGTCCGAAGGCTGAGTAGAGGGCACGATCCAATGAACTGGCGGTCTGGCCTAATCGCGCCGCGTTGACTCGATTGAATGTCATGAACTCCTGAAGGCCGCCGTTCTGCTGATCACTGTTCACGTCCTGAAGCCCGGGGAGCGTTCTCATGTTTTTCAGAAGAATTGGTCCCCAGTGGGAAAGGTCCGCGATATTGTCGGATTGAATTGTGAACTGATAAAGGGCATTACTGGCGCGCCCACCAATGCGAAGATCCTGGACTGGCTGCAAAAACGCCGACGCAACCGGCAGTCGGTTGAGCTTCGGGCGCAAGCGGTTGATGATGGCGGCCGCGCCAATCTTTCTTTCGCTCAGCGGTTTGAGCGAAACGAATATGAATCCGCCGTTGCTGGCGCCGTTGCCGCCGGTGTAGGCATTCACGTTTTCCACGGCGGGATCTGCCTTGATAACCTTTACGAGCTGCAGGATCGAATAATTCATGAACGGGAAGGATGCATCTTGAGGGCCCTGTACACCGCCGACGAGTACACCGGTGTCCTGCTGCGGGAAAAAACCCTTGGGGAGGCGAACAATGAGAACGAAATTGAGCGCGATGGTGACGAGCAGAATTGCGATCGTAAAGGCGGGATTCTCGAGCACCCACACCAGCGATTTTCGATAGACCGAGAGCATGCCGTCAAAAAGGTTCTCGCTCCAGCGATAGAGAGCTCCGTGCTCGCAGTCTCCCTCGGCCTTGAGCAGGTGCGCGCACATGGTTGGAGTCGTGGTCAGCGAGATGACCATTGAGACGAGAATTGCCGAGGCGAGAGTTACCGCGAACTCGCGGAAGAGACGTCCCACAATGCCGGCCATAAGCAAGATTGGAATAAACACGGCGACCAGAGAGATGCTGATGGAAAAGACGGTGAACCCGATTTCGCGCGCTCCTCTGAGTGCTGCTTCCATAGGCCGCATGCCATGTTCGAGAAAGCGGGAGATATTTTCCATGACGACGATCGCATCATCGATGACGAAGCCCGTTGAAATCGTGAGTGCCATCAGCGAGAGATTGTCGACGCTGTATCCGAGCAGATACATGATGGCGAAGGTGCCGATGAGTGACACGGGGACGGCGACACTTGGGACCATAGTCGCCCGCGGTTTGCGGAGAAAGAAGAAAACGACAAGAACAACGAGAATGATCGAAATGATGAGAGTTCGTTCGACATCGTTAATGGAGGCCCGGATTGTTGTCGTGCGATCCAGGACAATGGTGAGGTCGATACCGCGCGGCAGAATCGCCTGAATGAAAGGCAGCTGCGCAGTGATCCGTTCGACGGTTTGAATGATATTTGCGCCGGGCTGGCGAAAAATGATGATGGTGACAGAAGGGATTCCATTGAAATATCCGGCGGTGCGCACGTTTTGTGTGGAGTTAACGACTTCGGCGACATCGGAGAGGCGAATGGCTGTTCCATGCTGATAACCGACAATGAGCGGCCGATATTCCTGCGCATCGGTGATCTGATCGTTGGTAATAATGTCCGCGCTTATCGCCGAATTCGCTAAATGGCCACGAGGCATGTCTACGTTCTGCTGACTCAGTGCGGATTGAATATCGGTCAACGTGAGCCCGCGGCTTTGCAGTTTGGTCGGATTCACTTCGACGCGGACAGAAGGCAGGGAACCACCTCCGACGAAGACTTCTCCCACGCCGTCGATTTGTGAGAGCTTCTGCTCGATAATGGTTGAAGCCTCGTCGTATAGCTTGGGTGTCGGGTATTTGTTGGAAGTCAGACTCAGAACCATGATGGGCGAGTCCGCAGGATTTACTTTTCGATACGTGGGATTGCCAGGAAGATTTGCCGGAAGGTAGCTGCGGGCGGCGTTGATGGCGGCCTGCACGTCGCGCGCGGCGCCGTCGATATTTCGTGAAAGATCGAATTGAAGTGTGATGGACGTGCTGCCGAGCGAACTGGAAGACGTCATTTCTGTCACTCCCGCGATGTGACCAAGCTGGCGCTCCAGTGGAGTCGCGATGGATGATGCCATGATCTCGGCGCTGGCTCCTGGAAGACCGGCTGAAACGGAAATTGTCGGGAAGTCGACCTCCGGGAGTGGCGATACGGGCAAAGCCACGTAGGCGATGGCTCCGGCGATCGCAAGAGCAACAGTCAGTAACGTTGTTGCTACCGGCCGGCGGATGAATGGTTCGGAGATATTCATGCATTCTCCGGGCGTGGCGCAGGGCCGGCGTCTCCCGCTCGCAAGTCCGGTGGATGCCCGCTGAACCGTTGCGCGAGTCTGTCGAAGAAGACGTAGATGACGGGCGTGGTGTAAAGCGTCAGGATCTGACTAACGAGCAGGCCGCCGATCATCGCGATACCCAGCGGGCGGCGCAATTCCGAACCGTATCCGGTGCCCAGGGCGAGAGGGATTCCGCCCAACAACGCGGCCATCGTCGTCATCATGATTGGCCGGAATCGCAGCAGGCTCGCTTCGTAGATCGCGTCGGTGGAGTTCCTGCCGCGCTCGCGTTCGGCTTCGAGCGCGAAATCGACGATCATGATTCCGTTTTTCTTGACGATGCCGATCAGAAGAATGATGCCAATGATGGCGACCACCGTAAGGTTCTGACGGAACAGAATGAGGGCGAGCAGTGCTCCGACGCCAGCGGAGGGCAAAGTCGAGAGAATTGTAATCGGATGCACGAAGCTTTCATACAACACGCCAAGGACGATATAGACGGTCACAAGCGCAGCAAGAATGAGAAGCGGCTCGTTCGAGAGTGAGTTTTCGAAAGAGGCCGCAGTTCCCTGAAAATTAGCTTGCAGGCTGGGAGGAAAACCGATCTTGGACGCGAGGCGGTTAATGTCGTTGATTGCGGTGCCGAGCGCAGCATTGGGGGCAAGGTTGAAGGAAACAGTTACCGCGGGGAATTGTCCTTGATGGTTAATCGACAGGGGTTCGGTCGTGTTGGAAATGCTGGCAAACGTGCTCAGTGGAACTGCATTAGCGCCTGCTGCGGAAATCACCGTATTCGGAGTCGTTCCGACGAATCTTCCGCCATTGAGCGAGGAGGTTGTTGTCGAGGCAGGAGCCAAGACTGTGGGGCTCGGCTGCAATACTGACGCCGATGGAGTGTAGAGCACAGAGGTGGTCAACGCGTTGGAGCCAGCGGCACTCGATCCGGAAGAGGAGAATGATGTAAAAGCTGCACTACCCGCGGTTCCGGAAGATGCGTTTGATTGAATGTACAGATCACCCAGTTTCTGTGGATTCAATTGCCATTGTGGCTGCGCTTCGAGGATGACGTGATATTGGTTCAGCTGTGTGTAAAGAGTGTTGATTTGCCGCTGTCCGTAAGCGTCATAGAGTGTGTTGTCGACGGTTGCGGGAGCAATTCCAAGCCGCGATGCCGTCACTCGGTCGATAGTTACCGCGACCGCCTGGCCTCCAGTCTGCTGATCGGTCGCAACGTCTTCGATGCTTGGAAGTTTGTCGATCTCGGAAATGAATTTCGACGTCCAGGTATTGAGTTCATTTACGTCAGGATCTTCCAGCGTGTACTGATAAAGAGTTCGAGTGACGCGGTCATCCACGGTGATGTCTTGAACAGGTTGCATATAGAGATGAATGCCCTGGACGTTCGCAAGTTTTCTGGAGAGTCTGCGGATGACGCCTGAGGCGCTCAGGCTGCGTTGCTCGATCGGCTTGAGATTGATTTGAATGCGTCCGCTGTTCAGGGTTGTGTTGACGCCGTCGGCGCCAATGAAGGAGGAGAGGCTCTGCACGTCTTGATCCTGCAGAATGACGGAAACAAGTTGCTGCTGCTTCTGCGACATTGCCTCAAAGGAAATCGCCTGCGGAGCCTGCGAGATTCCCTGAATGACTCCTGTGTCTTGTACGGGGAAGAAACCTTTCGGGATGACGATGTAAAGAAGGACCGTTACAACCAGGGTTGCGGCTGCAACCAGAAGCGTCGCAGTCTGGTGATCGAGGACGACTCTCAAAGTGCGCCCATAAAAGGCGATCATTCGATCAAAGATGCGCTCTGAGGCTTGAAACCAGCGACTCTGCTGGGATTCTGGATTATGGCGGAGAATGCGGGAGGACATCATCGGCGTCAGCGTAAGCGAAACGACAGCCGAGATGATGATCGTAACGGCGAGAGTGACGGCAAATTCGCGAAACAAGCGTCCCACTACATCGCTCATGAAGAGTAAGGGAATTAGCACGGCTATCAGAGAAACAGTCAGGGAGAGAATGGTAAAGCCGATCTGGCCGGCGCCTTTGAGAGCGGCCTCCATTGGAGATTCGCCTTCCTCGAGAAAGCGGGCGATGTTCTCGATCATGACGATCGCATCGTCGACGACAAAGCCCGTTGAGATTGTCAGGGCCATCAACGAAAGGTTGTCGAGGCTGTAGCCCAGCACATACATGGCGCCGAAAGTGCCGACTAGCGAGAGCGGCACGGCTACGCTGGGGATGAAAGTGGCCCGGAAGCTGCGGAGGAAAAGAAAGATCACCAGAACGACCAGTCCTATGGTGATCATCAATTCCATCTCAACGTCGTGAACGGAAGCGTGAATGCTGGTGGTGAGATCAGTGAGTTCGGTGATCGTTACGGAAGCAGGAAGATCGGATTCGAGTTCGGGCAAAACAGCTTTGATGTTACTGACGACACTGATTGTGTTGGCGCCTGGCTGTCGCTGGATGTTCAGAACCACAGCAGGGGTCTTGTTCATCCATGCGGCCAGTTGATCATTCTCGACGCCATTTACTACGCTGGCCACGTCTTTCAACAGGATCGGTGCGCCGTTGCGGTACGCGACAACGACGTTGTCATATCCCTGCGCCTGGGTAATTTGATCATTGGAGTCGATCTGATAGTCTTGCCGCGGGCCATCGAAGTTTCCTTTTGCGGCGTTCACACTGGTTTCGGTTAATGCGGTCCGAACGTCTTCGAGATTGACTCCATAAGAAGACAGCTTCGTGGGATTTACCTGAATCCGAACAGCAGGCTTCTGGCCGCCACTGATGCTGACCAGGCCGACGCCGTTCATCTGCGAGAGTTTCGGCGCGAGCCTCGTATCGACGAGGTCTTCGACCTGTGACAAAGGCATCGTTTTGGAAGTGATGCCAAGCGTCAGAATGGGTGCGTCAGCAGGATTGATCTTGTTATAGACCGGAGGAGTCGGCAGATTCGCGGGAAGGTAGCTTTGAGCGGCATTGATTGCAGCCTGAACTTCTTCCTCACCTACGTCGATGTTGAGCGACAGATTGAACTGCAGCACGATCACAGAAACGGTGGCAGCGCTGGTGGATGTCATCTGACTGAGTCCCTGCATCTGGCCGAATTGCCGCTCGAGCGGAGCGGTGATCGTTGTCGCCATGACGTCCGGACTGGCTCCCGGATAAAACGTCAGCACTTGAATCGTTGGATAGTCGACCTGAGGCAAGGCGGAGATCGGTAATTGAGTGAAAGCGACAACACCGACGAGCAGGATGGCCGTCATCAGAAGGATGGTGGCTACGGGCCGCAAAATAAATGGGCGCGAAGGGCTCACGGCGCGGTCCCCTCGGTCGATGTGGTCGGCAGTTGCATCTTCGAGACGACTACGGCAGCACCGTTCTGCAATTTTTCGAAGCTGCTGTCGGCGACTACATCTCCTGCGTTAACCCCTTCTACTACGGTTTCTCCCTCATTTGAAACTCCGGCCTTTACGTCGCGCATGATGGCTTTGCCGTTCTGAATCACATAGACGAAGGTCTCGGTCCCGTTGTGCTGAATCGCGGAAGCGGGCAGCAGGATCTGATCGCGCAAGGTTTTGACGAGCAAGCGTGTATTTACAAACTCGTTCGGATAGAGCGCGCCTGATCGATTTGGGAATAATGCGCGCAGCTTTAGAGTTCCGGTAGTCGTGTCGATCTGGTTGTCGTAAGAAATAACTTTGCCGGTGGCGATCTTCTGCTGACTGGTGCGATCCCATGCCTCCAACGGCAGATTCACGCCGTGATCCGGCTGTGACATGACTTGGGAGAGATCATCTTCGGAAATTGTTGCGACAACAGTAATCGGCTGGGTTTCAGTCACGACGACCAACGTGGTAGTAGCGTTGGCAGTCACGAGATTCCCGGGATCGACCAGCCGCAGACCCACGCGGCCTGTTATGGGGGAGGTGATGTGGCAATACGCTGCCTGCAGCTGGTAATAGCGCAACGTTCCCTGATCGTTCTTCACTGATCCTTCATCTTGCTTTACGATCTTTTCCTGATCTTCGTAGGTCTGGCGCGGAATGGCGTTTCGAGACCATGCTTGCTTGTAGCGCTCAAGATCCATTTGAGCCTGCGCCAACAGGTTTTGATCTCGTTCCAGTACGCCTTCGGCCTCGGTAACCTGGGCTTCGTATGGTCGAGCGTCGAGCTGGATGAGCATGTCTCCTTTGCGTACAAATTGCCCTTCCTTGTAATAGATCCCGGTGATCACGCCAGTTGCTTGTGCAGTGATCGAGTCGGTATAGAGTGCGGTTACTGTTCCAATTGCATTAAGGTAAACACCGATGTCTCCCTTCTCAGCTGCGGCTGTTGTGATGGTCACAGGGCCTGCAAGACTACGGCGCATCACCATCGACTGGTTTTGAGAGGACTGCTTGCGGGGACAGGCCCAATAAAAAATGAGCGCGACCACGATCGCGATGAGGCCCCATATCCAGTATTTTCTCTTTCGTTTCGTAGGTGCAGGTTCCCCGGTCGCGGTCAGCTGATGATCTGGGGGCGTGTAGTGGCCAGATACGTTCTGATCCTGCATGTTTTTTCGGGCTCGTTCTGTCCCCTAAGATTCACAAAAGATTACATTTGGCGACGTGCACGAGAGGACGGTTATGATGCGGGAAAAGGCTCGGCGGGATGGTTTCGTTTTTTAGCCGACAGAGAGGCAATGTCTTTAGGTTTTTTAGCATGCTTAGCCCCACGCAGATGGTGGGTGCACTTGGCGACAAGAGGATCGAAACTTACACATCTCGATGGAGTGCTAACGCCAGATTTCGCTACTCGGTCCCGAGAGGGCTCGGTCGAGGTAGGTGGCAGCGCTGATCAGAGCAAGGTGAGTCAGAGCCTGGGGAAAATTACCGAGATGTTGCCCATTTTCGGCGAGTTCTTCTGAATAGAGGCCGAGGTGATTAGCGTAACTCAGCAGCTTTTCAAACAGCAACTGAGCCTTTTCCAACTCACCTGCGCGCGCCAGGCATTCGACATACCAGAAAGAACAGGCGGTGAAGTGGCCTTCGCCACCCGGAAGACCATCAACATGGGTCCGCTCGACTTCATATCTACGAACAAGAGTATCTTCGACCAGTCGTTTCTCAATTGCCCGGATGGTCGAGACCCACATCGGATCGACCGGGCTGATGAAGCGCATCATGGGCATCAGCAGAACGGATGCGTCCAATTCTTCGGTTCCTTTTGACTGTATGAAAGACTGCAGCTTCTCACTCCAGAAGTTAGAAAAAATATCATTGCGAATTTCATCACGAGTTTGCTGCCACGCCCCCAACGGGCCTGGCAGAGAGCGTGCTAAAGCCAGTCGCAATGCGCGATCGAAGGCTACCCAGCACATGAGACGGGAATGAAGGAATTCCTTTGGTCCGCCGCGGACCTCCCAGATTCCCTCGTCTGCCCGTTGCCAGTTCTTTCCAAGCCATTCGAGGATGCGCTGAACATCCTGCCAGCCGTCGTGGGAAATGGATCTGCCGTATTTATTCGCCAGGTAAATCGAATCCATCATCTCGCCGTAAATGTCGAGCTGAAGCTGCTGATACGCAGCGTTTCCGATCCGCACCGGGCGAGAGTTTTCGTATCCGGCAAGATTCTGGAGACTGCATTCGTCCAGTTGTTTGCGGCCATCAATTCCGTATACAACCTGCAACGGTCCCCGCTGCGCATCGTCGCTCAGGCGACCTTTCAACCAGCCGATGAATGCCTCGGCTTCCTCGACGATACCAAGTCGAATCAGGGCGTAAAGAGTGAAGCTGGCGTCGCGCAACCATGTGTATCGATAGTCCCAGTTGCGGACCCCGCCAATTGTTTCCGGCAGAGCAAATGTCGGCGCGGCGATTAACGATCCGTGCTGCCGGCTGATGAGCAATTTCAGCGTCAAGGCCGAGCGTAGAACCATTTCCCGCCAGCGTCCTTTGTATTTAGCTTGCGCAATCCACTTCCTCCAAAAGCGCGCTGTCTTGCGGAAACGGCGGCCGACGAATTCGAGTTCCGGCGGTTGTCCTTCTGGACGCACGCCGCCGAAGACGAAAGTTGCGGTCGCCCCGGTTTGTAGAGTGAACTCTGAAATTGCATCCTCGCCATTTCGCTCCAGTGATGTATTGGAATATAAGGCCATGGGCGGAAAGTTCCTATTGGCCGCGAGGAATTTTGCGCAGTTGCCCGAGATCTCCATCCGATGTTCTGCACGGGCGTAATCGAACCTGGGCCGGCACTGCATTTTGAAATGTACATTGCCTCGGATGACGGAGACCGTCCGAACAATTTCGTTCGGTTGTTGCGCGTCCAGTTCGATTGGCATGTAGTCGGTAAGTTCGGCGACTCCTCCTTCGGCCAGGAATCTCGTTAACAGGATGTTCGTCTCGGGCAAGTAAAGCTGCCGGATGCGCATATTCGGGAGTTGAGGCTCGATCTGAAAACATCCGCCATGATCTCTATCGAGAAGAGCCGCAAACACCGTGGGCGAGTCAAATTCGGGATAACAGAGAAAATCGATCGAGCCGTTCATTCCGACGAGCGCGATGGATTCCATGTTGCCGATCACGCCATAATTCTCGATGGGCTGAAACGTCATGTCGTGGGCACCCTTCAAGCGCAGCGTTCTGCAAATGCCTGCTCGCCGTCGGTTATCTGGGATGACAAAGTTCCAGAAAGGGTTTCAGCCCAGGGCTCCTATGATGTTTCCTTATACTTGCGATAGAGGCGAATCAGGTTGTTGGTTGAGCTGTCGTGCTCGAGGTTAGGTTCTTTCGGATCTTCGAGTTCTGGAATGATGCGTTTGGCGAGCACCTTGCCCAATTCGACCCCCCACTGATCAAACGAATCGATTTCCCAGATCACGCCCTGAGTGAAGACCGAATGTTCGTAGAGAGCGACGAGCTTCCCGAGCGTGGCGGGTGTGAGTTGCTCGGCAAAAATCATATTTGACGGGCGATTCCCCTCGAAGACTCTGTGCGGAACGAGCCATTCCGGAGTGCCCTCTGTCTTGACCTGCTCTGCCGTTTTCCCGAAGGCGAGCGCCTCGGCCTGCGCCAACACGTTTGCGACCAGGAGATCGTGATGATGCCCGAGCGCATTCAACGGCTTTCCAAATGCAATGAAGTCACACGGGATCAGCCGCGTTCCCTGATGGATCAGTTGGTAGAAAGAGTGCTGGCCATTCGTTCCGGGTTCTCCCCAGTAGATCGGTCCAGTTTCATAATCGACAACTTTCCCTGTCAAGGTGACGTGCTTTCCGTTACTCTCCATTGTTAACTGCTGGAGATAAGCGGGAAAGCGCTTTAGATATTGGCTGTATGGCAGGACTGCAACGGTTTCCGCTGCCAGAAAGTCATTGTTCCAAATGGCCAGAAGACCCATAAGTACCGGAAGGTTGCGGTCGAAGGGCGCAGTCCGGAAGTGCTCATCCATGTCGTGGAATCCATCCAGGAGAGCGCGGAAATTCTCTGGGCCGATCGCCAACATCGTTGAAAGCCCAATGGCCGAGTCCATCGAATAACGACCGCCGACCCAGTCCCAGAACTCAAACATGTTGTGAGTGTCGATGCCAAACTTCGACACTTCGGCCGCATTAGTAGAGACCGCCACGAAGTGTTTGGCAATCGACTTCTCGTCGCCACCAAAAGACTTGAGTGCCCATTCGCGAGCGGTTTGAGCATTGGTCATCGTCTCGAGGGTAGTGAAGGTCTTCGAAGAAACGATGAAAAGCGTCTCTGCCGGATCGAGATCCTGAACCGCTTCTGCAAAATCCGTGCCGTCTACGTTGGAGACGAAGCGAAATGTCATCGAGCGGTCGCTGTAGTATTTCAATGCCTCGTAGGCCATAACAGGACCTAGATCTGACCCACCAATGCCGATATTAATAATGTTGCGAATTCGTTTGCCAGAATGGCCCGTCCACGCTCCGCTTCGGACACGATTGGAAAAATCGGCCATCTTGTCGAGGACCGCGTGCACTTCAGGCACAACATTCTTGCCATCGACGACAATGGATGATCCTCGCGGCATGCGCAGCGCTATGTGAAGAACCGAGCGATTTTCGGTGGTATTGATTTTGTCACCGCGAAACATTGCTTCAATGCGAGCGCGTAGCCCGGATTGTTCGGCCAGTTGAATCAGGAACCTGGTCGTCTGATCAGTGATCCGGTTCTTGGAATAATCGAGATAAATGCCGGCCGCTTCGGACGCCATGCGCTTGCCGCGCTCCGGATCGGCAGCAAACAAGTCCCGCAGGTGCTGAGCGCGGACCTGCTTGGCGTGATTCCGGAGTTCTTCCCATGCCGGTCGCTGCGTGAGGGGTTTTACGGAAGATTCCAGAACTGAGTTGGATGGCATTGCTTTTCTCCTCTCCCGATGAGTCAAGGTTCTTGTCGATATACAAGCATGTAGGAATCGTTCGGGGTGATTAGAGCCGGTACTAGCCCAAAGCAGTGACTGCGAGCAATTACAAAATTATAGCTGCGCCGGGCGCAGTGTGAAATGAAGAAAAGAGAAATTCCCGCGATTCGGGAGAACTCAGCGATTCTTCTTCTTATTTTTTTTCAGCGCGAGATCTTCCAGCAGGTATTTCAGAGAAGCACATTCCCGAATGACGGCCTCGAGCTTAGGTATTGTGATCCTTAGGTCACGCTCTTCAACAACGTCGTCGGCGAAAATCTCGCCGATTCCCTCAAGCGCTTCTCCAACCTCGCGGATGTGGCTGGTAACAGCGGCAAACTCTTGTTGCGCCGAGGAGCACATCGCGCTTTCTATCCGGAAACGCGGAGGAGCGGCTGGACCTTCTAAGAGCGATGCAGCGCAAGATCGCTATGAAGCCGTTAGGTACGGAGATCGAGAAATTATTTTTGGATCGTGCCGGGAGTCTCTCGGGCGCGGACATCGAGGCAGTGCTGGTCCGAAGTCATATGCGGAGCAACCTTCAGCTCAAACCTGCAGTCGACGCGGAGGACCTTGAGGCGGCTCTCGAAGACTCTAGCCCACCGTATTACCCCGCGGAAATTGATCTGCAGAATGTTGTCGCAGGCCTGGAGTGCACCAGCAAGAGCCTGCTCCCGAAGCAATACCGCGACGTTCAGCGTGCGGAGCTGATCCGCCGAGGGAACGAACTGCTTTCCTCTTCTCGGCGCATTTGTGAAGACTAAACCACGCAAACCTTCTAGAGAATTCAATAACCAATACTGTAGTTCCAGTATGGTGGCTATACGATTTGCCGGCGGAATAGTGAGTTGTAGATGGGACTCCCTTTCGGCAGGCAACAGCGATGAAAATGTCGACACTAAATCTGTGATGATGTCGCTGCTGCGGACTATTTTGGCAATTCCTTTTTGCCAGACACATTGAACTTGCCGGTCTGGACAGAAGCTGAGTCCTGAGGCTGTGCTCCCCCCAGTGAAATCGCATATTCGCCCGGCAGGATGACGCGGTTGCCCTTGGCATCAACCTGTCCGAGAGAACGCGCGTCAATCGTCAGGCTAACGTGTGCCGACTCACCCGCACCGAGGTGAATGCGCTTGAATCCCGCGAGTTCGCGAAGTGGAGTCTCATAGGCTTTTGGTTGCGTGAGGTAGAGTTCGACAACTTCATCGCCAGCAATAGCGCCTGTGTTTTTGATATCGCCTTCCACGGTGACCTGATCCCCCGCCTTAACAGTTGCAGGGACTTTGAGGCCGCTGTACGCGAAATTTGTATAGCTGAGTCCGAACCCGAATCCATAGAGGGGTTTGGCCCCGACATATCGGTACGTGCGGCCCTGCATCGAATATTGCTCGAACGGAGGAACCTGCGACAGCGAAGTGTAGAAAGTCAGCGGAAGCCGTCCCGCAGGATTGTTGTCGCCGGCCAGCGTCTCGGCGACTGCTGTGCCGCCTTCCTCGCCGGGATACCACGCTTCGAGAATTGCTGTGGCATTCTGTTGAGCCCAATTGGCCGCCAACGCGCTTCCATTCTCCAGAACGACGACGAGCGGCTTACCTGTCCTGGCCAGCGATTCCAACAATTCTTCCTGAGCTGCGGGCAAGTCAATCGACGTCCGATCGCCGCCACTGAACCCAGCGAGTTTGACGGGCATTTCTTCGCCTTCCAGCGAAGGCGAAAGCCCCACGAAGGCGATCGTTATGTCCGACTGTTTTGCGGCTTCAACCGCCTGTTTTCGAAGTGCATCGGCTGGGGCTTGCCAGCTGAGGTCGATTCCCGCGGTCCCGCTGCCATGCAGATATTCGAGGCGAATCGGGTGAGGCTGCGTGTCTCTGAACGTCACAGGTGCCTGGACGACTTCGCCGCGTTCCGGAGTCTTGCCTCCGCTTTCGAGCAGCAGCTTGTCATCAAGATAGAGCCGGAATCCTTCCGCGTTCTCGCAGGCGTAGCAGTAATTGACGCGTACGCCCAGCTTGTATTCGCCCGGGGCCGGAGGCGTGAAGGTCCCGGTCCACCTGACTGAAAAGTTGTTGCGCTGCAGACCCGCTGCAGGGACCACCTTGTCCCAGTTGAAATTAATGGTGCGGTCGGTCCGAGTGAGAACCGGTTGGCCGCTCAGGTCGGGCGAACTGAAATATTCTCCGGTCAGTCCCTCGCCGGAACCGTTGGATGGATGAAGCGCAGTATGTTCGATCGGCAGCGCAAAACCCTCTACCAGAGTCGAACCCTGCGCGTAATAAACCTTCGCAGAGGAGAATCGTTTTTCAATTCCCTCGAGCGGAAATACAGGGGACGGCGGAGGTCCGTTGTAGTTGCCTTGCAGAGCTTGAATTAGCTCGGCGGTGGGACCGACCACAGCGATGCGACCGATATCAGACTTAAGTGGCAAGATCTGATCCTGATTCTTCAGCAGCACGATCGATTCCCGGGCCGCTCGCAACGAAAGCTGGCGGTGTTCAGGTGAGTTGACCTCAGTCATCGGAATCTGTCCATAAGCGAAGCTCGACGGAGGATCGAACATGCCCAGTTTGAATCGGGCGCGGAACAGCCGCCGCAGGGCATTGTCAATGTCAGATTCCTTTATCAGGCCATGGTGCACTGCATCGACCAGGGATGGAAATGCCTGGCCCGTTCCATAGCCGCATTCGAGATCGGTGCCGGCCTTCACCGCATCCGCGGCGGCGTGGGCCATGTCGGGAGCGTAGTGGTGACCAGTGAAGATGTCCGCGACCGCCGCGCAATCGCTCACAACGTAGCCGTCGAATTTCCAGGCCTCGCGCAGATGATCGCGCAGAAGCATCGTGTTGGCACAAGCTGGTGCGCCGTCGATCGCATTGTAGGCACACATCACAGACTGCGCGTGGGCTTCCGTCACGGTTGCGCGGAAAGCAGGCAGGTAGGTGTCCTCAAGGTCGTGTGGCGATACATCGACATTGAAGCCATGCCGGAGCGGTTCCGGGCCGCTGTGCACTGCGTAGTGTTTCGGGGTCGAAACGACTCGGAAATATTTCGGATCGTCTCCCTGCATGCCCGTTACGAAAGCCACGCCCATGCGAGCGGTCAGGAACGGATCTTCTCCATATGTTTCCTGGCCACGTCCCCAGCGGGGATCGCGAAAGATGTTGATATTCGGCGCCCAAAACGTCAGCCCGAAAAACATTTCGTGATGATCTTCGCGCATGGCTTCGTCGTATTTTGCCCGAGCCTCTATCGAGACGGTCTCGCCCATCCGATGTACGAGATCCGTATCCCAGGTGGCCGCCATCCCGATCACCTGCGGAAAATTCGTGGCGTAGCCGGCGAATGCGACTCCGTGCAAGCCTTCGTTCCACCAGTCGTATTTGGGCACCCCTAGTCGCGGGATCGCGGGCGCATGATCGCGCATCTGCGAAACCTTTTCTTCCAGTGTCATGCGGCCGATGAGGTCGTCAACGCGCTGTTCCACCGGTAATGCCGGATTCATGTACGGCGCATCGGCGGGTGCTTGCTGCGCAGGAGCGGAGAACGAGATCGAAAGAAGGGATATCAGTATTGCGACACTGCCAAAGAAAAGAGCGCGGAGATGCGCCATCGAATGCCAACTCCTGTCCATGAAGTTTCGACTCGCCATTATATTCGCGAATGCGAGCTAATGATGAGAGTGGTGCCAGTCCTGACAGGCATCTTCACAAACCCGAAGAATGTGAGACAAAAAACGAGCGGCAGGCGAGCCTGCCGCTCCATTCATTTCAATGCCTGTTGAGGCCCTCTAATTTTTGCTGACCGCAACATCGTAGCGGTCAAGGTTCATCACCTTGGTCCACGCGGCCACGAAGTCTTTCACGAACTTCTCCTTTGAATCCGCGCAGGCATAGACCTCGGCAAGAGCGCGCAGTTGCGAGTTGGACCCAAAGACCAGGTCGACGCGGGATGCAGTCCACTTGACCGCATTCGTCTTCCGATCCCGACCTTCGTAGACGGCGCCAGAGCCATTGGATTCAACCGATGGCTGCCACTGCGTGCTCATGTCGAGCAGGTTGACGAAGAAGTCGTTTGACAGCGTTTCCGGCCGCTTGGTGAAAACGCCGTGTTTCGAGTTCTTTACGTTCGCACCCAATACACGCAGACCGCCCACGAGCACAGTCATCTCTGGAGCAGTAAGCCGGAGTAGTTGCGCCCGATCCACCAACAACTCTTCGGGCGATAGACCTTGCTTGGCCTTGAGATAGTTGCGGAATCCGTCAGCTTTGGGCTCGAGCGGCTCGAACGATTCGACGTCAGTTTGGCTTTGTGACGCGTCCATGCGTCCGGGCGTGAATGGAACTTTTACATCCTGCCCAGCAGCTTTCGCGGCCTTCTCGATGGCAGCATCACCCCCCAGCACTATAAGGTCCGCCAACGACACTCTCTTCCCGCCTGACTGTGAACCGTTGAATTCCTTCTGAATTGTTTCGAGCTTCTGCAGCACCTTCGCCAAGTCGGCGGGTTGATTAACTTCCCAGTCCTTTTGCGGTGCGAGGCGAATCCGAGATCCGTTTGCTCCACCGCGCTTATCGGAACCACGGAAGGTCGATGCCGATGCCCAGGCAGTGGAGACTAACTGCGATACCGTCAGCCCAGAACCCAGGATCTTTGCCTTCAGAGCTGCGACATCCTGCTCGTTAATCAAAGGATGATTCACAGCGGGAATCGGATCCTGCCACGGCAGCGCCTCCTTCGGAACCATAGGTCCGAGATAGCGCTGGATCGGTCCCATGTCGCGGTGCGTCAGCTTGAACCAAGCTCGAGCAAACGCATCTGCGAACTGGTCCGGATGTTCGTAGAAGCGCCGCGAAATTTCTTCGTAAGCTGGGTCGAAGCGCAACGCGAGATCCGTCGTTAGCATCGACGGCGCGTGATGCTTCGACGGATCATGAGCGTCTGGCACCGTTCCCTTGCCTGCACCATTCTTCGGCGTCCACTGGTGTGCGCCAGCCGGACTCTTGGTCAGTTCCCACTCGTACTCGAACAGGTTATGGAAGAAGTTGTTGCTCCACTTGGTCGGCGTTGTGGTCCAGATTACTTCCAGACCGCTGCCGATGGTATCGCCACCAAAGCCCTTACCCAGCTTGTTTTTCCACCCGAGGCCTTGCAGTTCAATGTCCGCACCCTCAGGTTCGGGGCCTACGTACTGAGTGGGAACGCCGGCGCCATGGGTTTTGCCGAATGTATGACCGCCGGCAATAAGTGCGACGGTTTCTTCATCATTCATAGCCATCCGGCGGAAGGTTTCGCGAATGTCTCTCGCAGCCGCAACTGGATCAGGCTTTCCGTTCGGCCCTTCCGGATTCACGTAGATCAGACCCATTTGCACAGCGGCAAGAGGGTTATCGAGATCGCGGTCTCCTTTATAGCGTTCATCAGCAAGCCACGTGCCTTCGGGGCCCCAGAATACGTCCTCTTCCGGCTCCCACGTATCCTCGCGTCCGCCACCGAAACCGAAGGTTTTGAACCCCATGGATTCAAGCGCGACGTTGCCTGCGAGAATCATCAGATCGGCCCAGGAAATCTTCCGTCCGTATTTCTGCTTGATTGGCCAGAGCAGCCGGCGCGCTTTGTCTAAATTCACATTATCGGGCCAGCTATTGAGCGGCGCGAAGCGCTGCTGCCCCGCACCGGCACCGCCACGTCCGTCGCCGATGCGGTATGTACCTGCGCTATGCCATGCCATACGGATAAACAGCGGTCCATAGTGGCCGAAATCGGCTGGCCACCACTCCTGCGAATCCGTCATCAACGCGTGCAGGTCCTTAACGACTGCATTCAGGTCGAGAGTCTTAAACTCCTCGGCATAGTTGAATCCTTTGCCCATCGGATCAGACAAAGGCGAAGGTTGGTGCAGGATGTTGACATTAAGTTGATTCGGCCACCAGTCGGCGTTGGTTGGGAATTTGCGAGCGCCGTGCGCGACCGGGCACTTGGATTCCGTTGACGCGTTCTTTTCCTGATTTTCGGGAGCCACAGTCCCCGATGTTGCAGCAAGTGTGTTGTCCATAATTGTTTTCCCCTCGAACTCGGTCAGATAGACGATAGTGATTTACGAACGCATACGACTGCGGTTCGCGTAATTAGGTCGCCGCTCTCTGCAGCGGCCTTTCAGCGTGTATTTCAAATTCTCCCGGCTATCGGGAAGCGCGCCGGCGGGCGCACTCCATGCAGAGGCCGCGGAAAATCAGTTCGCATTCGCGGACAACCCGCTTCCCAAGGGAACCTGATGCCGGCCTGGGTACTGCGAACCATTCCATATCCTCAACATTCCCGCAGCGATCGCAGATGAAATGATGATGCCGCATTCCCTTTGCATCGAATCGTGCGGCACGTCCCTCGACCGCCACTTCCCGTACTAGTCCTGCCTTCACCAAGTCTCGGAGATTGTTATATGTCGTTGCCCTGGAAGAGCGCGGATCCACGCGATTCACGGCTTCGAAGATCTCCGCAGCCGTGGGGTGTTGGTTGCATTCCATCAGGAATGCCATCACGGCGTAGCGCTGCGGCGTACACCGCAGACCGCTGCTCTCCAGAGACTGCTTGATTGACTCGCTATGCAATAAATTAGACTATATCTAATCTGATATTTTATCAAGAATTGTTGAGACGATGCTTGCCCCGAGATCAGTAATCATCAGGATCGGTGAGTGGGCTAGTGTCATGAATGAAGTAGTTGACGTCAAGCATTGCGGGTATAGTCTGGAACGGGCGGGCCGCCAGATTCAGATCATAAAAAGCGCTGAGATCGGTGTTCGCGCGCGCGTCCGCGAAGTCGAGCGCTCCCTCCGCTATCCCGAAGTTGTGTTCCACAAATCGAAGAACGCTGCCGAAGTCTAGTCGATCGTTGCTGATGGTCGCGGCGGTAGTGTAGGCAGATACGAAGATGAAGGGCACGCGAAACCCGTATTGAAAATCGCCTTCCACGCCGGAGAGAATTGTCGGTGGCTCGTGATCGTACCAGCCTCCCCAATCGTCCCACGTAATGAGGATCGCGGTGTTGTCCCAGTAAACCTCGCCGTCCCTGCATTTTTTGTTATTTCCAATGGCGTTGACAATCGAGGCCACCCATGACGGTCCGCCTCCGGTATTGCTGTTGGCGTGATCGGAATTTTTGCCACTGGGCGTCACCCAAGAAACCCCTGCTAATTTGCAATTGCTAATGTCTGTCAGCACCTGCGACGGTTTGATCACAACGCTGCTCGTCCACTCCGAACCAGTGCACTGTCCCCCCGTCGGTTGATTCGGCACACAAATGTGATCGATAGCATTCGGCGCCGTCACAATGGATCCGGCACCCGGAGTGTAGTACTTCCAGGAGACGTTGCTCGAGTCGAGAAGATCGGCCAACGTCTGATGCTCGAAGCATGGATAGATGTCCGTCGTTTTTCCGTTCGCTTGTACCAGGTTCACATGCGATGTGGATAGAGCGATGCATCCCGCAATTGGATTGCCCGCGTCCGGGAAGATGTTGCTGGACGCGAATGTTCCCGCAGCGTCGTCCGCCGCGCTCGGAGCGGACGTTCCGCCAAACAGAAATTGATGAGCCGGGAAGGTTGGACCCTGATTGGTCTGGAACATGTAATTCGCCCAGCCATAAGAAGTTGCCATCGTTAGGTAGGGATTCAGAATGGAGGTGGAATTATCTGCATATTTGTAATGCGGGTGAGTAGCGCACGTTCCGGTGCAACTCGTATTGGCGGCGCCATCCATTCGGCATACGCCAGTGGTTGTGTTGATGTCGCAAGTGGTGATGAACGCATCGTGCGAATGGCTCACATCATAGCTATTCGCCAGAGCGATACTGGCCGGCTGCGTGACTCCCGTGGAGGAAGTCTTATCCAGCCAGTTCTTCGTCAAAATGTCATATTGCGTGGCGCTCGGATTGGTGCTGCAGGACGTGTTTTTCCCGAATGGCGAACTGCACAACCCCTGAAAGAGGTTGTCCGGAGTCCTGTTCTCCTGGATAACAATAATGATGTGTTGAAAGTTAGCGATCTGTGCTCGGCTGTAAGAGATGGAAGCGACGAAGAGGAGGAGCGCAATGTGCGTGGCGAGTTTCATGTCAGTCTCCGCTGATTTTGTGTGGCCTGAGTTCCAGGGTAGTAGCGCGGGGAGGGCCGTCGCGGGGCCGAGAAGCGAGACCGTTACGTTAACACAAAATCAGTCTGGAAGTTGCAGGAGTGAACGTTGCTGACGCAAGGTTAATCCGAGTCGGCGGCTCTATGCTGAGCAAGTACGCGTTCCGTAGTCCAGAGGAAGAATACGTCTTCGAAGAGCCGGGATCTATTTCCCTTTTGAATTGACGCCTGTGACCGCTCCCGGCCTCTCCATATCAAAGAGGCGGACAGTGGCGGCCGCGGCCGTAAGACGAACCTCTCTCTTTTGATCGTACATGGACAATTCCACCTTGATTCGAAGTGACGGATCACCTCGTTTCGCGATTGCCTCCAGAGCAGCGACGCGCACGATCCAATTCTTATCTTGAGTCGCCTTCACCAATGCTGTCGCGCTCTTTGGGTCCGGATCATCCGACAGCATGCTTGCCGCCGCAGCCCGGATTGGAGATGAGTCATTCTTTAGAATTGTGCGTACCGCATCCCAGCCCATGCCTGCATAAGGGATGTATCCAATTCCTTGCTCAAAACCGAGTTCTGCGAGCTTTTTCGGATCGTGCAGGATAGCGGTTTGTTCCGCAATAAAGCCATCACTCCCCTTTCTCTCGCCCGTAAGAATCTCATAGTAGGTCTCATAACCTGCTTCATCTTTCATTTCGTGCAGAGCGCGAGCAGCAGCAAGAACAACTTGGATGTCTTTATCAGTCAAAGCTTTCTTGAGCTTTGAGATCGAACGGGTGGAATGCATCTGCCCGAGTGCAGTTGCGGCAGCACTTCGCACTTCGGGCTTCGCATCTGCGAGCGCATTTTCCGCGGACTCTGCCGCAGCTTGATCCCCGACGAGAAGACCTAGCACACGAACGGCGACCACTCGGTTTTCGCTGCTCTGAGAGTGCAGGCTGCCGAGAATGAGTTTCCACGCCACGTCTTTGCCGGTTTCCGGGCGGGCAAGGACCTCAGAATGGCAGAAAACCAGAAGGGCCATCAGAACCATCAACGACTTCGATCGTTGCGTATACACGAGGACTCCTGCAGACCAGATTGGGCGCGGAATGGAACAATATAATACGGGCACGATAGCGTGGGATAAGGGTGCCGAGGCGTGAAGTGCAAACGGAACGGATGCGCTGTCGCCATTTGAGCTGCCTAAATTTAAGATGAAGGTTGATGCGCCATTTGACTTGAGCCGCAATGAGCATTCCAGAACAGGCCATTCCAAACGTGCAGGATGGCAAGACCCATTCGGAACTGCGGATACTGGCAGATCAGGCCTTTTCTCGAACTGCCGGGGCCCCGCTCATCTCTGGGAACAAGGTTTGCCTCTTACGCGATGCGACCGAGAACTATCCAGCGTGGCTGGACGCGATCCGGTCGGCTCAGAAGCATATTTATTTTGAGAACTACATTATTCATTCCGACGACATTGGACAGCAGTTTGCCGCGGCATTGACGGCCAAGGCGCGCGAAGGCGTGCGTGTATATATCATCTATGACTGGTTTGGCTCGTTTCTAACGGCGTCACATCACTTCTGGAAATTACTTAGGCAGTCGGGAGCCGAAGTGCGTTGTTTCAATCCGCCGCGCCTCGACAGTCCATTTGGTTGGGTCAGCCGCGATCACCGGAAAGTGCTCTCAGTCGACAGCCGCGTCGCCTTCGTCACAGGCTTGTGTGTGGGACGCAGTTGGGCCGGGGATGCTTCGCGCGGGATCGAGCCTTGGCGCGATACGGGCATCCAGATTGAAGGTCCTGCTGTCGTCGACGTCGAACAGTCGTTCGCGACGATGTGGGCGGGGATGGGATCCCCTATACCACCTGAAGAACTTGCACAAGCGAGCGAGCACTCGTCGGAGACCGGGGATGTGTCGTTGCGAATCGTAGCCACCGCCCCGAACATAGCCGGTGTCTACCGTCTCGACCAGTTGATTGCAGCGATCGCGCGCCATTCGATGTGGCTGACGGATCCGTATTTCGTGGGAACGGCCGCTTATGTTGAAGCCCTGAAAGCTGCGGCTGGCGACGGGGTGGATGTCAGACTCCTCGTGCCACGGGCCAATGACGTTCCCCTGATGCGCGCGGTTTCCCGTGCCGGATTCCGCGGACTATTGGAAGCGGGAGTGCGCATATTTGAATGGAATGGTCCCATGATCCACGCGAAGACAGCCGTTGCAGATGGCCGGTGGGCACGAGTCGGATCGACCAACCTCAATATCGTGAGTTGGATGGGCAACTGGGAAATGGATGTCGTCGCGGAAGACGAGCGGTTTGCGCAAGAAATGGAAAACATGTTCGTGCAAGATCTGGGTCACGCAACAGAGATTGTCCTCAAGGAAAAGCGCAACATTCGTCCTGCTGCTCCGCAGCCAGGCAACAAGCCGAAATTCATCAACCCCAGCGGAAGCGCTGGACGCGCTGCCACGGGTGTGCTCCGCATCGGCAACGCAGTTGGAGCCGCGATTACGAATCGCCGCACCTTGGGTCCGGCTGAGGCTAGAATCATGTTTGGCGTCGCTTGCGTTTTACTGGTGATAACGGCAATCGTCGCCATCTGGCCGCGTGTTCTTGCAGTCCCCCTTGTCGCCCTGGGCGGATGGGTAGGGATTTCGCTGCTGGTGAGGGCCTACAGGCTGCGTGGGAGACGAAATTCCTAGTTATGGCACACCTCAACTCGAGCATGAGTACAGCTCGCGTTCGTCTCTTGATGACGAAGGTGGTCTACGCATCAGTTTCAGCATCTCCAGATCGAATTGCTTCTACATCATTGCTGCTCACATCGCCGTCCGGATGACCGCCGTTCCCCAACACAAAACCCTCGCTGGATATTTTCTCAAGGCGTAGCGAAGGGCCATTCGTGTAATCCTTGCCAACCGTATGATCAGAACCCGTCAACCATTGGATGGGGGGGGACCCATGCAATTCGAAAGACTTGGAAGGTGGTTCGGCTCTACAACGCTCCTGGCTCTCATTCTGGGATTGTTCGGCGGTATGGCGTTAGATCGTGTGGGAATGATCGGTTTCGCGTCAGACCAACAGCTCAACTTCCAGTTGCTGAGCCAGGCGAGGTATCTGATTCGCAGATTCTATGTCGATCGCGCTGCTGAGCGGCCGCCGGCGCTTACCTATGGAGCAATCAGTGGAATGGTGAATGCCCTCGGCGATACAGGGCATAGTCGATTTCTCAGCCCCACGATGGTGAAAGAGATGGCCGAGATGCAGAGGAATCAATATCAGGGCATCGGCGCCGAGGTGCAAGCCAAGGACGGCCACATTCTGATTGTTGCTCCCCTGGATGGATCACCGGCGCAAAGAGCGGGGTTGAAACCTGGCGACATTATTTTGCGAATTAATGACACCGACGTCGACAGCAAGCCCTTAGACCAAGTCGTGAAAGAGATCTCCGGACCTGCGGGCACGACGATAACACTGACGATCCTGACGCCGACCTCAGGAGTTACGCGCCAAGTCACACTAACGCGTGCGATTGTCGAGACACATAACGTGCTTTGGCATGTGCTGCCTGGCACCACTGTTGTGCAGTTGCGCATCGCCTGCTTCAATAAGGGAGTAGCCAATGACCTCCGTAACGCTCTGATCGACATCAAGAAGCAACCGATTACTGGATTGATCCTCGATCTGCGCAACAATCCCGGCGGCCTGCTCGACCAGGCAGTTGCCTGTGGCAGCGAATTTCTGAAAAGTGGCAATGTCCTTCTGGTAAAAAACGCCAAGGGGAAAGAAACGCCCGTTCCCGTGAAGGACGGCGGCGAGGCAACGCAGATTCCCATGGTGGTCCTGGTGAACCGCGGCACCGCGAGCGGCGCAGAGATCGTGGCGGGCGCTCTGCAAGATGCCAATCGAGGGCCGCTGATAGGAGAGACTACATTCGGAACTGGCACAGTACTGAGTGAATTCAAGCTCTCGGACGGTTCGGCATTGTTACTTGCAGTCGAAGAGTGGCTCACTCCGGCGGGCCATGTCATCTGGCACAAGGGAATAACGCCGAATATTCCGGTCCCCCTACCAGCCGGTGTCTCGCCATTATTCCCGGAGTTCGAGCGCACGATGAGCGCCGAACAACTGCAGCACACCCGGGACGCACAGCTGCTGAAGGCCTTGAAAGTGCTCCACTGACTCTGCTCCTTTGCTGGAAGGAAGACTGTTGCATTTCAGAATGACTGCTTTCTTCCCAGCTAGCTAAGCGAATCTCCTCGCGTTCCACCTCCAGCTTCAGCCTTGAATCGAAAGTAACTTCGCAACTGGGCTCAGAAGGGACGTCCCAACCCACTCGGCAGACTTCGGGTGAGCGTCGTCACGGGCGTTTGTGATTGAGGTCATAGTTCCGGATTGGAATACCCGGTATCCAAGATCACGCGCACTTTTTGCCTGACTACCTGGTTTCCGGCGCGGGAGCAGAACTTTGTTCAAGGACATAGAACACCTCATCCGGCTCGCTGCCCTGATGGCAATCGGGGTTGTGGCCTTTATCGGGCTCCGAGCGGCAATCGTTCCCCGGAGCTTCGGTCAGTATGGGCACTATCGAGGCGCCGCCATTGCAGAAATAGCGGCTCGTCCGATCGTCCACGCCGGCCACTCTGTCTGCGAAGGCTGTCACACGGACGTAGCCGAACAAAAGGGGCAAGGAAAGCATGTTGTCGTCGCTTGCGAAGCCTGCCATGGAGCACTCGCCGGGCACGCCGATGATCCAACCTCAGTCCAGCCTCCAAAACTCGACACAGCCATTATTTGTGCTCGTTGCCACGAAGCAAACAGTGCCAAACCCAAGTCGTTCCCGCAGGTTGTGACCGCCGAACACTCCGGTGGGCTCGCCTGCGATACCTGCCACCATCCGCACAAGCCAAAGATCGAAGAAGAAACGACGGCTGCATCGGGAGGAAAACGATAATGGACCTCACCCGCCGTCGTCTGTTGATGCTGCTGCCCGCCGCCGCGGTGGCGTGGAAGTTTGTGCAGGCAGGCACACCCGAGGCCTCGCCCAACTACAAGTTGACCGAGCACTGGTGGGCCATGTTGATCGACATTCCCAAGTGCATCGGATGCGGCAGTTGTGTACGCGCTTGCGCCCAGGAGAACGACGTTCCGGAGCGGTATTTCCGCACCTGGATCGAGCGTTATCACGTCGACGACTGGAAGATTGAAAGACCGGAGGTGGAATCCCCAAACGGCGGCAAGCAGGGTTTCCCGCCCAACGAGGAAAGCACCGGCAAGAATTTCTTCGTGCCCAAACTTTGCAATCACTGTGCGGATTCTCCGTGCACGCAAGTGTGTCCGGTCGGCGCAACGTTTGTGACGCCTGATGGCGTCGTGCTTGTTGACAAGAATTATTGTGTGGGCTGCCGCTATTGCGTGCAGGCCTGCCCTTACGGCTGCCGTTTCATCAATCCCAAAACCAATACTGCGGATAAGTGCACGCTGTGCTATCACCGCATCACGAAGGGCCTGACGACGGCCTGCTGCGAGGTATGCCCCACGGGCGCTCGCCAGCTCGCTGACTTGAAAAATCCCAAAGATCCCATCCATGAGTTCTTGCGAACCCACACTGTGCAAGTGCTGAAACCGCACATGGCCACAGGGGCGAAAGTTTTCTACAACGGCATGGACGGTTCGGTTCGTTAAGGGCAGTAAGGAGGCTCGTGCAAATTCCCGTCGAAGGCTTCATGTATCCCAACGAAGTGGAACTCCAATGGAGTGTGCTCATCGTCATCTATCCATACATCACGGGGCTTGTCGCTGGCGCATTCATTCTGGCTTCGCTGGAGCGTGTTTTTCGCGTGGACGCCGTGAAGCCGACCTACCGCTTGGCGCTGCTCACAGCGCTTGCCTTCCTGCTCATAGCGCCGTTGCCGCTGCAATTGCACCTGGGGCATCCGGAGCGTTCTTTTGAGATGTACCTGACACCGCACCGGTCCTCGGCAATGGCGATGTTTGGATTTGTCTACCTCTGGTACCTGATGGCGGTGTTGTTGCTGGAAATATGGCTGGACTATCGGCGCGACATCGTGCTGAAGGCGCAGAGTTCGACCGGATTCACTCGTTTCATCTATCGCTTGCTCAGCCTCGGATCGAGCAATATCAGCGAACGCTCGCTGCGAATCGACGAAAGGCTCGGCTATTTCATCACTCTGATCGGTATTCCTTCCGCTTTTCTGCTGCATGGATATGTTGGCTTCATTTTCGGATCGATAAAGGCAAACCCGTGGTGGTCGTCTCCGCTGATGCCAATAGTCTTTATTTTTTCCGCGATGGTATCGGGCATTGCGGCGGTGATGTTGATTTACATGGTGACGACGCGGCTGCGTCGCCGGTTGATCGATATGCGGTGCATCGACAAGATCGCCCAGTACCTGCTGTACATTTTCGTCATCGACTTCAGCCTCGAGATGCTGGATCTTCTGCAGCGTATTTACGAAGCAGACGAATCTTTTCGCAGCCTTGATTTCATGGTCCACACGCGCCTCTGGACCTCACAGGTCATCATTCAAATCCTGCTTGGTACGGTGACGCCGATTGCCCTCCTCGGGTTGACCCAGATCGTCAACCTCACCGATGTCGCGCGCAAACGTATTTATGCCGTCGCTGGTAGCCTGACCTTGATCGGCATTTTTGCCATGCGCTGGAACGTTGTCATCGGCGGCCAGCTATTTTCGAAGAGTTTCCTGGGATACACGACTTACAAGATGGGGTTCGCCACGCGCGAAGGTCTGGTGACCGCCGTTGTATTGATGATTCTTCCGGTAGGAATTCTATGGGTTTTGGTAAAGCTCCTGCCGCCGTGGCCGGATGCGGCCTCACTCCCGGATCCCAGCGCAACTGCGGCGCACAGTACAACCTAGGCCCGAAGCCGAGGTCTTACTGAGCCACCTTATCGTCGCGCAGAGAATCGACCATCCTCTTGGCGTCTCCCAAGCTGCCGCCATAAAGTGAGCGGGCGGCATACATGGCCGTGATGTTGTCGCCGCGGGTGACGAGATCGCGAAGTTTTTTCTGCTGGTCTTCACGGCTGAGAAACCTCAAGTGCGTGAAATCCTGCGACAGGGAGACAGGCTCGGCGATCATCGTATACGGGCGTAGGGCTTCGAGGAATTTGTGCGTCCCGGGCACGACATCCCAATGTATGCGAAGAAACGTCGGAGCGACCAAGACGACAGGATAGTCACGATACAGAGTTGAACTGCTGCCTCCATACCAACGTTTTTTCATTGGAGCGTCCTCGCAGCGCTCTGCCTGTAATGCGTCCGCAAGAGCCGTCGTATCGCCCGCTAGCTCAAGCTCGATATGGCGCAAGAACCGGATCTGCGTTCCGCCCTTCGCGGGATCAGGCGTTTCGACGCGCTCTTTGATCAAGCGGGCCGACGCGATCTCTCCGAGAGAGAGGAAGACAACCGTCGGATCGTCGGGCGGCAACTCCTCATTCAGATACGAACGGTATTGCACGTAGATCCCGGTTTCATTCATCCGGACAAGCCAATTGGCTGGATGAAAGCGCGCCACGACCATCTTGCGAGTCGCAAGCACAAAGAGAAGCAGGAAGAACCCGAAGAAATAGCCTATCGGCCATTTTCCTGTGAATGCCTTGAAAAACAGGGCCACAGTGGCCGCCAGACCCGCAAGCCAAAGAATCAAAGCCCTAACAGGCGCGTGGCGGTACACGCGATCGTTAGTCCCAATCTCGACTTCTTTTAGCCGTAGCAGGCGCATGGCAGCTCCGACAAACGACAAGAGTGTACTTCGTCAGAGCTGCTGCTGATAGTTACTTGTGATGTGGCCCCACAGTGTCTACTGAGAGCCGTTCAGCCCGGCTTCTAGGGAATCTGAACGTTGCTCAGGATGTTGGAATAGCCGCTCTCCTGGTTGCTCGAGTCGACAGCTGTCGCCGCATAGCAGTAGGCCGATCCGCTTACCACATTCGAGTCGGTGTACAACGTGCTGCTGTCGAGCGCGGAATTGATCTTGCTGTACGATCCGCAGGACGTGGTATAAGGAGCCCGATAAACGTTGTAACCCGAAATGTTTGGCGACGTGCTCGCGTTCCACGAGAGGCTTACGCTGTGGCTGACCGTGCCAGTTCCCGTCAGCGCTTCGGTAGAGGTCGTGGGTGAAGCGTTGCTGGTCACCGTCAGGGTTGCATTGACGGTGCCTGAGACTTGAGGACTAAAGGTGATGGTAAACGGAACACTCTGACCCGCCGCAATCGTCACGGGCAGCGAAAGTCCGCCCACGCTGAAAACAGAGTTGTTTGTGCTGGCCGCGGTAACGGTCACGTTCGCGCCGCCTGCCGTCAATGTCCCCGATCCCGATCCGCTATTCCCAACCGCCACGCTGCCAATGTTCAGAGTCGACGGAGAAATCGTGAGAGTCCCCACGGCAGCAGCGCCAGTTCCCGACAATGAGATGGTTAACGTTGGATTGGACGCGTTCGAGGTGACAGTAACCGTGCCGCTGGCACTGCCCGTAGTCGTGGGAGTGAACGTCACGCTAAATCCGGTGCTCTGACCCGCTCCCAACGTGAAGGAAGAGCTGATGCCGCTCAGAGTGAATCCCGCACCACTGATCGTGACGTTCGAGACGGAGACGCTCGTTCCCCCAGTGTTTGTAATCGTTCCTGACAGAGATTGATTCGAGCCCACCGTAACAGTGCCGAAACTCAGCGAACTGGGGCTCGAACTGAGCTGACCAGGTGTAGCGGTTCCGGTTCCTGACAAAGAAATGGTCAGCGTCGGATTCGAGGCGTTCGACGTGACAGTCACCGTCCCGCTGGCGCTGCCAGTGGACGTCGGTGCGAACGTAACTGTGTATGTCGTGCTCTGGCCGACGTTGAGTGTAAACGAAGAGCTGATGCCGCTGAGCGTGAAGCCCCCTCCGCTAATTGTCACGTTCGATACCGAGACGCTCGTCCCGCCGGTGTTCGTAATTGTTCCCGATACAGACTGATTTGACCCGATGGTGACATTGCCGAAGCTGAGGGAACTTGGGCTGGAGCTAAGTTGCCCGGCCGTAGCAGTTCCCGTTCCTGATAAGGAAATGGTCAGCGTCGGATTGGATGCGTTCGAAGTGACGGTCACGGTGCCGCTGGCGCTTCCTGTAGAAGTGGGCGCAAACGTGACCGTGTAGTTCGTGCTCTGTCCGGCTGCGAGAGTGAACGACGAACTGATGCCGCTCAGAGTGAACCCCGTGCCGCTGATCGTAACGTTTGAAACTGCGACGCTCGTCCCCCCAGTGTTCGTAATCGTCCCCGCCAGAGACTGATTCGTACCCACTGTGACGTTCGCGAAACTGAGCGAACTCGGGCTGGAGCTCAGCTGACCTGGAGTAGCCGTTCCGGTGCCGTTCAGGGAGATGGTCAGCGTCGGATTGGAGGCATTCGACGTAACTGTTACTGTTCCGCTCGCCGTTCCCGTAGAGGTGGGCGCAAATTTAACGGAATACGTCGCGCTCTGCCCCGCTGTAAGAGTGAAGGAAGAACTGATTCCACTCAGAGTGAATCCCGCACCGCTAATGGTGACATTCGAGACGGAAACACTCGTCCCGCCGGTGTTCGTTATTGTTCCCGATAAGGATTGGTTCGAGCCCACGGTCACGCTGCCGAAGTTCAGAGAACTGGGGCTGGAGCTAAGCTGTCCAGCCGTGGCGGTTCCGGTTCCTGACAAAGAGATGGTCAGCGTGGGATTCGAAGCGTTGGATGTAACCGTTACCGTGCCGCTCGCGCTTCCGGTTGTGGCCGGCGCGAACTTAACCGAATAACTAGTGCTCTGACCTGCTGCGAGAGTGAACGAAGAGCTGATTCCACTCAGCGTGAACCCAGCACCGCTGATCGTAACATTCGACACGGAAACGCTTGACCCGCCGGTGTTGGTAATTGTTCCCGACAGGGATTGGTTCGCGCCGACGGTGACGCTCCCGAAGGCCAAGGAAGCCGGACTGCTGCTCAGTTGCCCTGCAGCCGCTGCGCCCGTGCCAGACAGGGGAATGGAGAGCGTTGCATTCGAGGCATTGGAGGTGACCGTCAGCGTTCCACTGGCGCTTCCGGCCGAGCCGGGGGCAAACTTCACTGTGAAATTCGTGCTCTGCCCGGCGGTCAGCGTGAATGAAGAGCTGATGCCGCTCAGCGTGAAACCGGTTCCGCCGATGGCGACATTTGAAACCGACACACTTGTGCCGCCCGTATTAGTAATCGTTCCCGAAAGAGATTGGCTGGAGCCCACCGTCACGCTGCCAAAACTCAGAGAGGCCGGACTAGAACTCAGTTGGCCCGGAGCTGCCGTACCATTGCCAGAGACAGAGATTGTCAGAGAGGGATTCGACGCATCAGAGGTCAGCGTTACCGTTCCGCTAGTGGATCCCGAAGAAGTTGGATTAAACTTGACGCTCACGCTGGCACTGGCGCCAGCAGCCAGGGTTAAGGGAGTACTGATCCCGCTAACCGTAAATCCCGAACCGGTTATTCCAACCTGAGAGATCGTGACACTTGCCGTGCCGGTATTCGTGATTGATGAAGAAAGAGTTTGGCTTTGTCCGACTGTTACATTACCGAAACTGAGGGATGTCGGGCTCGCGCCCAGGGTTCCGACAGCATTCGTACCCACTCCCGAAACCGGTACAGTCAATGTTGCATCCGATGCGTCGGAAGCCAGGGTAAGGTTCCCATTCGAAGTGCCCGAAGTTGACGGCGCGAACTGCACGCTAAAGCTCGCGCTCTGCCCTACCGCCAGAGTCGCGGGAGCGCTGATGCCGGTGAGGGTATATCCAGCACCGCTGATGCTCGCGTGTGAGATGGTGACACCCGCGCTGCCAGTGTTCTTTACGGTTCCGGATATCGTTTGGGTTTTGCCAACCGTGACATTGCCAAAGCTGAGGCTAGCGAGGCTCGCTGCCAGAGTGCCGACAGAGCCCTGAATCCCAGTGCCGCCCGCAGTGAATCCCTGGCATCCCGAAAAGAAGATGAGGGCCGATAAGAGAAGGACAAATCCGGCTGTTCTGCGGCTCCTTTTCAGCCGCAAATCTCGAGCGAGGTTCGTCAGGCTTGAGTGGACAATGCATACCTCAGCCAGATTTTGGTGGACCGGGGGACGGCTCATCCCGACCAGTGTTGCCCGACCGCTCCGTTCTCGGTAGATACCCAAGGTGAACGCAGGAAGGGCCGCAGGGACAATGAGGGGTATGGCTCAGCGCACAGACAGGTCGGCCAGACGGCCACCTGATGAGTATGTCTTTCGTGAGCGGCTTGGGTCTAAGTGTGGTTTTTCGCGTTCTGCTCAGGCAATACGAGCGGAAGGCCGCGTCACGGCAGCCTTTTTGGCGGCTTTCCTCATTTTGAAGATCTCGTCGCTCAGAATGCGGACGATCTCGAATCCGGCCTTTGGGTTTTCATGCAAGGCCTTTAAGAGACTGCGGCGCGAAATGAAATCCAAACGGCACGCGGTCTTGGCCTCTGCCGTCAAACTGTAGGGCTCCCCCGAGAAACTTGCGGGGAGACCAACAACAAAGCCCGAGCTGACTGTACGAGGCGGATACGAGTTGGAGATCGTATCGAGCGAGAGCTTCACTTGTCCACTTTGAATTAAGAAAGCACCTTCGCACACCTGCCCCGATCGAAACAATACTTCGCCTTTATCCGCAACTACAGGTCTCGCAATTTCGTGCAATTGTTTCCGAACGTCAAGTGAAAGAGTTCTTGCGGCCATTCCGGTCACCCCCAAAGATGACGGAATCGATCTTCAGCCCAGGTGCTCCTCACAGTCTGTGATTGCGATCACATTGGATATTGATTTCCCATCACTGCCAATCCGGGGCCATCCAGAGAGGAGAAGGTATGATTCCAAGAACCGCTCGGGTCCGGCTATCTGTTAGGGGTTTCCACATTGAACCCGCGTACAAGCATCCGCGGCCTCTCGCCGCGAGTGTCGGCATGATTCAATTCGGTTTGGATCGTGCGTTCGTCGCCCGGCAGAAGCGTGAAGTAGTTGTCGTTATAGATCGCCGGCAGGATCCGGTCTCCACTCTTTTCGCGAACGACCGTCAGTTTCACCATCAGAGCGGGATGAGCTGAAGAGTTCTGCACTCGAGTGCTCATGTGCCACTGATCACTCCGCCGCACGACCTCCGTCGAGACCTTCAGTCTCGCCTTTGGCAATTCCCGAATAGCGCGAAAATTGCCTTCCTGCATGCCGCGCAAGTAAAGGTTGGTCGAAACAGGCGTACCGCCACGCGACAACGTAAGCCGGACAAAGTGCACGGGCGTCAATTCCGCCGGAAGTTCAATCTGGAAGCAGGTGGTGGAACTGTCTTCCACGCTGTCGAGCGAGGCATCTTTCTTCCATTTCACAGTTCCGTCAATATTGAGCACTTCCGCCAGCGCGGTCAGACCTCTGACATCTCCGGCGCTGTAGTTCACTACGTCGACTGCATCTGTCACCCGGTTCCACTGAATGTGGAGTGGCTCACACGCATTCTTGGAGGAGAAGTAAGCCCCCATCGGTTCCAGGTAGTAGTCGTAGGTCTGCCACAGGAACGAAGGCCAGCAAGGATGGCTCATCCAGAGCAGCAGGCCCATGCGGTACTTGCTCTGCGCTTCGAACTCGGCACGAAATCCCTCATAGTCGACAAACTGTGCCAACGATATCCACTCCTCCAGATTGTCGCTGCCTCCGTATGCCCGTTCCACAATGGCAAGAAAATTCTCACCGAGTGGAGCCCCGCCTTCACAGAGATCGTGCAATCCCCATTCCAGTCCCGGAGGCCAAAGAGCGTCCTTCGACAGCATCGCCCGGACACTCTCCGCCGAAGGAATCGTGGGCATCCCCATTTCGCTGTGAAGTTTGGGATACTGCGCCATGGTTGGATAGAACGTAAGAGGCATCGCAGCATACGGGCCGCCGCCTCCTACAACGTCATCGGCGGAACTCGGAATGTAATGCAGGTCGGGGTGCAGTTCATCCAAAATATTCTGTATACCTTCGTTGAGAACTTTTGGAGGAAAGCCCTCGTTACGCCCGCAATAGAGCGCCATCGAAGGGTGATTGCGGATCCTTAGCACCGTGTCTCTGACATTGCTCAGGAACAGTTTGTTGTCGTCCGGGTCCGGGCCATCCCACGGGTTGGCCAGCCAAAAATCCTGCCACACCATGACCCCGTGGCGATCGCAGGCCTCGTAGAACTTGTCATCGCCAATCTGCCCCACCCAGTTGCGGATCATGTTGAAGTTCATCTCGCGGTGATAGCGCAACGTGGCGTCGTATTCTCGAGCGCGGTATCGCAACATCGACTCGCTGAATCCCCAGTTGCCCCCGCGCGGAATGAAGCGCCGGCCATTGATCCAGAGTTTCAGTGCGCCATCATCTTCTTTGTAGGACATCTGGCGAATTCCCGCCTTTAGTCGCTTGATGTCGGAGGAACTGCCATCTTCCAGCTCGAAACTCAGTTCGACGTCATACAAATGAGGGTCGCCATATCCCACCGGCCACCAAAGCTGCGGGTTCTGCAGACGCAACGCAGGGTGAGTTGTGGGATCCAGTCGCAGATGTTTTCTGCCGGAATTCTGATTCGAGCCATCCAGCAGAAGAACCTGTTCGAATTGCACATTGCCAAAGCGTCCGCGGAGTTTTCCGCTGACCGCGTTCGACGAATGGTTGACGAGATCGACCTCGATTCCAATGTTGGCGCTTGACGTATCGGGAAGCAGAAGGGCCGTTGTCACGGATGGGTTTTCCAAAGTGACTGGGCCGGCGACCGTCAGATAAACATCTCCGGTAATTCCTGTGTTTCTGCCGCGGATCGTAGGAATCCAGTCCCAACCTACCGATGCGTGATAGGTGGGATTATCCGCCCCCAGCGCGCCGCCGTTCGGGCCATTGCTTTGCCACGTTTTCTGCTTGCAACTCCCGGGCGTGGCATTCTTCTCGATTCGTACGGCCAGGGCATTCTTCTGGCCAGAGTGTAATTTTCCGGTTACGTCGAATCTGCCGCGCCTGAAGGCGCCGTCAATCCGGCCGATGGATTCACCGTTCAGGAAGATCTCCGCTTTCCAGTTAATCCCGTCGAAGTTGAGCCAGATGGTCTTGCCTGCGTCAATCGCCGGTGCCGCGAATTCCGTGCGATACCAAAAATCGGAATAGAAGTACGAGTCGGAAATGTACAACTGGTTCTTGCCGAAATTCGGATCAGGGACGGCTTCAACATTGAGATAGGAGCACAACACCGTGCCGGGGACCGTTGCGGCAAGCCAGTCAGCATCCGAAAAGCCAGATTTCGAGAGACCTGTTCCGTCCTTCGTCACCAGCGAAGCTCGCTGTAATCGCCAGGGATATTCCGCAAGGTTGATCGGCTCTGCGGGTTGAATGTTGCCCGGAATTGGCCCAGAACGCTTCGGGAGTGAGACTGGCCCATCCCGCCCGTAAACCTCAAGTTCGCTCAGAACATAGCCGTCGGGTGAAGTGGGCCGCTTCATCAGCACTCGAACATAACGGCCTCGTGCAGGTCGCGATAGTTGGACGTCATCTACCGGCGCTGACTCAGTGAAGTGGTGAAGGCTTACCCAGCGCTCTGCATCCTCAGAAACTTGAATCGAGCCTTCGGCTGCCCGTGCAATCCAAAAAAGTTTGACGCGATCAAACTCGCATCGTTCACCCAGATCGACGTAAACCCATTCTTCGCCGAGGCCCTCGCTCATCCACGCGCTGGTAAAGTCGTACGGTCCGCCGATATTGACTCTCTGCCCCTGATGGAAGAAAGCAATCTCGCCAATCCTCCACTGCAAATAATGAAACTGCGGCAGCGCATTCTGAACTCCGCAGGAGATCTGATAGAAGCGGCTGCGGCAGGTCGCAGTGAGAGAGATTGAGGGGACGAACAACTGCCCGAATCGCGCGAAATCTCTGGGATATCCATCGACAGACGCCGGCTCTGGAGCGCTCACCGAGCCAACTTTCCGCCAATTTCGCGAATCGTCGGAGACCGAAACAGTGAACTCCAGATTCGACGCTGGGGTCCCGAAGGGTGGAATCGCCACAATTCCAATTCGATCGACTTCGGGAACGCTGTTCCCGCCCCCCAGTTGGATTTCCACCGTAGCCTGCGATCCTCGCACGTCGATGGACGTTGTCCGCGAATGATCGAGCACAAATTCGCGTTGGATTTTCGACAGCACCCCGCCCGAACTCGTCGATGTGGCAATCCAGGTTGGCCAGCGCGTGTCTTTAATGCCATCCGTGACCAGCTGCGCCGTGAGATTATAGTCATAACTGCTCGAGTGATACGCCGGCCGGTGTAGGGCGAGATTTCGGTAAGTGCCACGGTCGATTACGAGTTGTGGGCTGAAGTCCTCGCGGGGATCGCCAGGATACACACCAATTCCGCGTGTGAATCTCGCTGCCTCATCCAAAGTGGAAAGTGCGGAACGAGTCGCATTCGCTGGTGGCGATTTTTGCGCAGAGAGGGCGTTCAACAATGCATCGGATCCCGGCAGGCTGCCGAGGGCAGCGCCCGCACTAGCAACAGCACCGTTTTTGAGGAATGTACGCCTCGATGCCGGCAAGTTGATGCCCTCCTTTGCAGGCGATGCCCGCTCGACCGGCCCGGCGTTCTCGATCCTCAACGTCGCCGCCGGTTTGTTGCGGAGAATCTTACACGAGTCTCAGGCCGAACTTCTGTGAGCTCGAACCATTCGTTCGTCTCCGCGTTCGCCTTGTTTGGAGGAGCAAAAAGGTCGAGCTGTAGCATTCGCGTCAGCTGAGGACGCGCCCCGCATCCAAAACAGTTTCCCGGCCGCTTAGCGTGCCGCGTTGATCTCGTTCACAATACGGTCGAGATGATAGACCTCTTGCAGGCCCTCCAGCAGAGCGCGGCTGTCGACGGCAATTGCGCGGTTTCGGGCCGCATCGTAGCCGAAGTCTCCTCCCAAAGAGAAAATATTGCCGTCAAAGATGAGGCCAACGATCTCCGCCTTGCTGTTGATCAAAGGGCTCCCGGAGTTTCCCCCGATGATGTCATTGGTTGTCGACAGGTTCATCGGCGTTTCCATATCGAGAGAGGGTTTGGCCTCCAGCCAGCTTTTCGGCAGTGCGAACGGAGGCGCGCCAGTGGCATGGTGGAACAAACCGCCAATCGTCGTATACGGCTCGACGAAATGCCCTTGTGCATCTTCAAAACCTTTGACGGTGCCATAGCTCAAGCGAAGGGTGAAGGTGGCATCCGGGTCGACGCTGGTGCCGTACACCGCAAAGCGAGCATTAGCGATTCGCTCCGCATCTGCGCGGGTCGGAGCGACGACCTGGTCTTCATATTGCTTGCGGATGGCCAGCAGATCAGGGTCGATGGAAGATGCGAAGCGGATCAGTGGATCACTGGATGCGGCAATCGCCGTCTGTCCACCCTCATAGAGTGCCTCTCGCACCTTCGGGTCATCCAGATGAGTTCCGCTGATTAATCGGTGAGCGAGCTGGTCGGGGGATTCGTCTCCAAGCATCTTGCGAACAAAAGGATCGTCAGCTCCAAGATCACGGCGTGTAATCGTGAAAGCGTAAGAGAGAGTGAGTTCCTGCAAGTCTTTATGGACTGGAACAGGAGCTGCCATCCGCTGGCGAAGCGTGACCAGGGCCTGGTCCGTATACTCGGGCAGCCGCTCCGCATTTGGTTTGGTGCGCTGCTCCGCCGCACGCACCAGGTCGACTGCATCTCCCATCAGTCCGCTACGGAACAAATAACCATCGAGGTCTTCGTAGCGCGCGTAGAGCTTTGCCCGGACATGTTGGATCTCGGCAATGTTGCTCCACGCAGAGGCATCGCCCGCCAGTTTCGGGTTATCAGCAACAGCCGTACGCAACTTCTGCTGCTGTTCGACCTTGGTAGCGAAGAACGCCGGGTCGAGCAAGGCTGCTTGCCATCCGTCATACGCTTTAAAGGAGTTAGCCACGAAGAATTCATCTTCGTGTGCTGCGCGCTCCTGCTCGGGACCCTGCTTCATGAACTCTTCCAGTTGGCCGCGATATTCGGCCAGGAAGGGCATAACGAAGGGAAAAGATTTGTCTCGCAGGAACTCCAGTTGCGAAATTGTAAGTTCACGGCTAGTCCCTCCGGGATTACCCGACACAAACACCAGTTCACCCGCTTTCGAACCGTTTGGACTCCAGTGCAAGTATTCGTGGCTGGCGACCGGCTTGCCGTTCTCGTACGCTCGCAGCAGGCCAATATCGAAATCGAAACGCGGGAAATTGAAATTGTCGGGATCACCACCGAACTGGGCCACGGCAAATTCTGGCGCAAATACCAGTCGCACATCGGTGTAGCGCTTGTAATGGTAGAGGTTGTAGATTCCTCCGTGGTAAAGCGAAACAATATCGCAGCGGACGTCGGGATCGGTTCCGCAGCTCTGCTGAAGCTTCGCTTCTTCGGCGCGCAGCGCTTTGTTAGCGTCAGCACCGGT
>Ga0070735_10000651_pt1 | contig 36301 bp, 38 predicted proteins | sample Coa_R1_FD_66443 | JGI IMG/M metagenome (GOLD analysis project Ga0070735, IMG submission 66443) | Surface soil microbial communities from Centralia Pennsylvania, which are recovering from an underground coalmine fire - Coalmine... | ecosystem: Environmental > Terrestrial > Soil > Unclassified ...
CGACGGCCGCGTACTTGACGAGCTCCTCGATGACCTCGCCGGATTTGCCCGGCGGCTCCGCCATCACGGTCTTCACGCTCTTCATCGCGCGGATGAACGTGGCCAACGGAAACTGGATCATCGTCGCGCCGAGGGTGCCGAGGCCGACGATCATCGCCGCGGTCGGCTGGAGGATCTGCGCGATGCGCCCCCCCTCGATCATGTTGCCGACGATGATCCCGCCGAAGCCGACGCCGAGGCCGATGAGGGTCGCTTTGTCTGCCATGGCTACTTGCGCCCCGCGTGCAGAGGTTGACTTCGCGGAGGATACGAGCTCGGACGATCGGACGGGCGTCGCGTGAGCCGCTCGAGCACCCCTTCATAGCCGGGGGCGGCCGCCCCGATGGCGCGACGAAAGTCGATGACGCGCGCGATGACGTCCTCGAGGACCTCGCGCACGATGATCTTCTCGCCCCCGACCAGCGATACCGTGGTGTCGGGCGTCACTTCGATCCAGGCGATCAGGTCGGGGTTGATCGCCACGACCTGTCCGTTGAGTCGAGAGAGTGTAATCACGTCGTAATCCCTCGCGGGGTTGACGGCGCGCGGTGACGCCTTGAACAGGTGCTTCGCAAGCGTCGGGCCAACGCGGTCACGCCGCGCGCGAACCGAGGCGCTTGCGCTTGAGCATCTCGACGAGCGTGGTGCGGTTCAGGCCGAGCAGGCGCGCGGCCTGGTTCTTGTTCCAGTTCGTCTTTTCGAGCGCTTGCCGAATCAGGTTGTTCTCGAAGGCTTCGACCGCCGCCCGAAGGTCGGTGCCCCCGTCCTGGAGAGACGCGCCCGCGCGACGCTCGCCGCCGAGCCCGCAGATGCGGGCGGGCAGGTCCCGCGGCTCGATCGTGCCGCCGGCGCTGAGGATCACGGCGCGCTCGATGGTGTTCTCGAGCTCGCGCACGTTGCCGGGCCAGCTCCAGCCCCGCAAGAGCTCCATCGCGGCCTGAGAGATGGTCGTGCCCGCGCGCCCCGACCGGCGGGCCGAGACGTCGAGGAAGTAGTCGGTCAACGCCTCGATGTCCTCGGGGCGCTCGCGCAGCGGCGGCAGGTGCACGTGGATGACGTTGAGCCGATAGTAGAGGTCCTCGCGGAACGTCCCGGCGGCGACCGCCTCCTCCAGGTTCACGTTCGTCGCCGCGACGATGCGCACGTCGGCCTTGTGAGTCCGCGAGTCGCCCACCGGCGAGTACTCGTACGTCTGCAGGACGCGCAGGAGCTTGACCTGGAGCGAGAGCGGCAGCTCGCCGACCTCGTCGAGGAAGAGCGTCCCGCCCTGCGCCGCCGCGATGCGGCCGATCTTGTTCGCGTGCGCACCCGTGAAGGCGCCGCGCACGTGGCCGAACAGCTCACTCTCGAGCAGGGCCTCGGGGATGGCGCCGCAGTTGACCGCGACGAGCGGAGCGTTCGCGCGCGGGCTCGCCTGGTGGACGGCGCGGGCCACGAGCTCCTTGCCCGTGCCGCTGTCGCCCGTCACGAGCACCGTGCAATGCGAGTCGGCGACGCGATCGATGAGGCGGTACACATCGAGCACCACGGGCGAGCGGGCGACGATCCCACGCGCGCTCCGAGGCCGCTCGGCGACGTCGAGAACTCCGCTCGGTCGATCCTCGACGATCTCGACCACACCGGACTTCGGCTCGCCCACGAAATTGTTCTCCATGTCCCGCTGCCCCATGTTCTTCCCCCGCCCGAAAATTCTTGTTCGCAAGGCGTGGGCCAAGCGTCGGGTTCTTGTCGCGGACCGCCGGAATCGTGGCGCAACGAGGCTGTCGTGAGTGGAGCGGCGATCGCCGTACGACGTCCGCGTCGAATCAAACGTGACCCACCCCCGTTGGGCTCGGTCGTGCTTTTGGAGCCCTCAAAAAGAGGAAGGGCGCGACCCGATTCGATTTCCCGGCGTTCGTGAAATTTGACTCGGGATGGGTCTCTCCGGACCCCCTTGGTCCGCGGCACATCACGTGCTGAGGAAGCGCTGCATGACCGGGTTGTTCGAGGGCGTTACGCCGCTGCAATCGGCGCTCGATTACCACCTCGAACGACACAACGTGCTCGTCTCGAACGTCGCGCACGTCGACACCCCGGGGTACGTGCCGAAAGACATCGAGCGGGTGGATCCTGCCTCCTTCGAGGGCGCGCTCGGAGTCGCCATGGCTCGAACGTCACCCGGTCATCTGAACGGCGGGATGACGGGCTCCTTGAGCCCCGCCCGCATCATCGAAGATCCGACGCCAGGCGCCGGCCTGGACGGCAACTTCGTCTCCCTCGATCGCGAGGCGGCCAAGGTCGCCGCCAACCAGACTCGATACGACGTGATCGCGACGCTCGTCTCCTCCGAGCTCGCGGACCTGTCGTTTGCCGCAGCCGACGGGCACTGAAAGGTGGAACGCAATGCAAGTAGGGACTTTTAGCGCGATGGAGCTGGCGGCCTCGGGGCTTTCGGCCGAGCGCGTGCGGATGAACACCATCGCCTCCAACCTCGCGAACGCGCACACCACGCGGACCGGCGACGGCGGACCCTACAAGCGGATCGACCCCGTCTTCACCGCAGTGCCTCTTCGCGCCGGCGGGATCACGACGCCCCTCGGGCGCGCCGCGTCGCTCGTCCGCGTCACCGCCGTGGAGAAGGACAAGCGAGACCCGATGATGGTGTACGAGCCCGGCCACCCGGACGCCGACGCCAACGGCTACGTCAAGTACCCGAACGTCAACGTGGTCGAGGAGATGGTGAACATGATGACCGCGTCGCGCGCGTACGACGCCGGGGTGACGGCCATCGATTCGATCAAGGGAATGGCGCACTCCGCGCTGGGCATCGGTCGATAATCCATGCCGATCGGGCCCATTCCCACCGAGGTCGCCCTCCAGACGCTCCAGACGAGCGCCTTCGGGACCGAATTGGCGTCCGCGAAAGAGGCGGCTCCCGGCCTGCCCTTCGCGGACCTGCTGAAAGATGCGATTGCGTCGGCGAACACGCGCGAGGCGGTGGCCACCCAGGCCACGTCGGCTTTCGCCGCCGGCGCGAGCGACGACATCCACGGCACGATGATCGCCTCGAAGGAGGCCGAGATAGAGCTCAAGCTCGTGGCCAACGTCCGGAGCAAGCTCGTCGACGCATTCAACGATTTGTGGCGCATGAGCATCTAGGGGACGGGCCAAGATGAACGAGAAGACGCTCGCCTTTCTCAAGCAAATTCGCTCGATCTGGGCGGGGCTGTCGAACGTCAAACGCATCGCCCTCGTGCTCGGCACGGTGGGCGTGCTGGCCGCGGTCCTCGCGTTCGCCTACGCCGGGAGCCGCGAGACGTACACCGTCCTCTTCACCGAGCTCTCGCCGGACGACGCGCAGGCGATCAGCGCGAAGCTCAAGGAGCTCAAGGTTCCCGCGCAGATCGAGGCCGGCGGCAGCGCCATCCTGGTGCCCGAAGCGCGCGTCCACGAGCTGCGCCTGGAGCTGGCCGGCGACGGTCTGCCCCGGGGCGGCGGCGTCGGCTTCGAGCTCTTCGACAAGCAGCACCTCGGCGCGACCGAGTTCGAGCAGCGGATCAACAACCGTCGCGCCCTCGAAGGGGAGCTCGCCCGAACCATCGGGACCCTGGCGGCCGTGCAGTCGGCGCGGGTGCACCTGGTCCTGCCCGAGCGGAGCGTCTTCGCGGTCCGCAAGGAGGAGGCGAGCGCGTCGGTCGTGCTGCACCTGCGGCCGGGCCGAGCCTTCGGAAAGGCCGAGATTTTCGGGGTCGTGCACCTCGTCGCGTCCGCGGTCCCCAGCCTCACAGGGGATCGCGTCTCGGTCGTGGGCGCCGACGGCGTCACGCTCCACCGGCCACGTGCCGAGTCGGGTCCCGGGGCCGTCGGGGACCTCGACGTCGAGAACGAGCGTGAGCTCGCGGGCGCCCTCGAGGAGCGCGCGCGGGAGCTGCTCGAGCGAACCGTGGGGCCCGGGCACGCGGACGTCCGGGTGAGCCTGGACCTCGACAACTCGAGCCGCGAGCGCACCGACGAGCACTACGACCCCGCGAAGCCGTCGCTCCGAAGCGAGCAAAAGACCATCGAAAAGACGACGTCGGAAGGCCCCAGCGCCGCCGGCGTCCCGGGGGCCAAGACCAACCTGGCGACCGGCGGGGTGCCCGATCCGCCGGACGGCGAGCCCGCGACGAACGTGCTCCGTCAGAGCTGGACCAAGAACTGGGAGCTCGATCGGGTCACCGAGAAGACGCTCACCCCCGCGGGCCGCATCGCGCGTCTCTCGGTCGCGGTCCTCGTCGACGGCTCGTACACGGGCGACGCAAATGCGCGGATCTACGTGCCGCGCGACCAGGCCGAGCTCGATCGCCTGGCGGAGCTCGTGAAGGTGGCCGTGGGCTTCAACGGCGCGCGCGGCGACAGCCTGCACATCGACAGCGCGCGCTTCACGACCGAGCCCGTCGAGTCGGGCGAGCCCCGGACCGTGCCGCCCCTTCTGTCCAGGGTTCCGCGCAAATGGCTGTACGTCGCCGCGGCCGGCGCATTGCTGGCCGTCGCCTCCGCGCTCGTCCTCGTCCTGCGCTCCCGCCGCAAGAAGGCCAAGGCCGTCGAGCGCGCCGCCAAGCAGATCGCGGCCCCCACGGTGCCCGCCGCGCTGGCCGGCGCAGAGGCCAAGCCGGCCCTGCCCCGAGGCACCACCGACGAGGAGCGCGGGCGCATCCGCACCGAGGCCCTCGAGCTCGCGCTGCGCGATCCGGCCAGCGCCGCTGTCGTCCTGCGTGCGTGGCTGAGCGCCGCCGCGTCGTCGAACGCCTCAGCACAATTCTAGCAAGGGAGATCGGGATGCGAGTCCCGCGGATCCGAACGGTCGACCCCGACCGCTCGGCAGCGTGACGCGACCCCACATGCCCCTCACAGGTCCCGAAAAGGCCGTGCTGATGCTCCTCTCTCTCGACGAGGCGGCGGCGGCGCCCATCGTCGCAGAGCTCGAGGAGTCGGAGCTTCGAAAGCTCCGCGAGACGGCGACGTTGATGCGGGCGGTGCCCGCCAGCGCCCTCGACGACGTCTACGGCGAGTTCGTCGAGCGCGCACGCGAAGCGGTCGCCGTGCCCCGGGGCGGCGTCACCTACCTGCGCCGCCTGGCCACCCGCGCCCTCGGCGAGGAGCGCTCGCAGAAGATCTTCACCAACGCGCAGCCGTCCGGGCTCGAGCGCATCGCCCGCGTCGAGCCCGAAGCCGTCGCGGCGGTCATGGAGCGCGAGCACCCGCAGCTGACGGCCGCGGTCCTGTCGCAGCTCGACCCGACGAAGGCCGCCGGCGTCCTTCAGTCTCTGTCCCCGGAGCGTCAGGCGGTTGTCGTATCGAGGCTCGCTTCCATGACGCAGGTCCCCGCGGGGCTGCTCGAGGGCGTCGCGACGGCGCTCGCCAACGAGCTTCCCGCCGGCGAGAGCGAGGCGTCGATGTCGGTGGACGGCCTGGGCCTGGCGGCCAAGGTGCTCCGGAAGCTCGGCAAGGACAACTCGAACGCCCTGCTCGGCCGGCTCGACGAGGCCGACAAAGAAGTCGCCGACAACATCCGGCGCGCGCTCCACACGTTCGACGACCTGGCGGCGCTCGACCCCCGCGCGCTTCGCGTGCTGCTCCAGGAGGTGCCGCAAGAGCGCCTCGTCCTGGCGCTGAAGGTGGCGACGGAGGAGGTCAAACAGAAGATCTTCTCGAGCATGTCGTCGCGCGCGGCGGAGCTGATGCGCGACGACCTCGAGGCCCTTCGCGGCGTGCGCCTCGCGGACGTCGAGGCGGCGCAGCAGGAGATCGTCCAGATCGCGCTTCGTCTGGAGTCCGAGGGGACGATCTCGCTCGGCGGAGAAGAGGAATTTGTTTAAGCGCGAGTGGGACAGCACCGTCACCGCAGCGAAGTTCAACGTGCGCGCGGTCGATCGCCGTCCACGGACCTCGTGGATCGTGCCGCCCGCGGGCGCCGCGTCCGAGCTCGCGCTGCACCAGGAGGCGTCGCTGCGCGAGACGCCCGTCCCGGCCATCGATCTGGGCGCCGACGAGCGCGCGTCCGAAGTGCGACCCGTGGCCGAGCCGGTGCCGCCCCCTCCGCCGGCGCACTCGCAGCCGTCGCACCCGCCGACCATTCACGCCGCGTTCGTGGTCAACGGGCACGTCGCCCGGATGAACGATCTCCTCGAGCGCCTGGCGGCGTCGATCGAGCTCCTGGCCACCGAGCGCGCGCGCATCGCAAAGCGCGCCGAGCCGCAGCTCGTGCAGCTCGCGGGCGCCATCGCCAGGCGCGTCCTCGGGCGCGAGGTCGCGCTCGACCCCGCGCTCCTCGCTGACCTCGCGGCGGAGGGCCTGCAGGTCCTCGGCGAGAAGGAGAAGCTGGTCGTGCGCATCGGCCCCCTCGACGACGCCGCGGCCGTCGAGAACATCCGAGCCCGCCTCGCGGCGAGGGCGCCCCACGCGAAGCTCGTGGTCGACCCGGCGCTCGAGCCCGGCGGTTGCGTGGTCGAGGGCGAGCACGGGAGCGTGGACGAGTCCCTCGAAGAGCGCCTCGGTCACGTCATGAAGGCGCTCTCGGCGATCGAACCCACGGACCCCTCGGCCGAATGAGCCCCGTCTCTCTCGGCCGTTACACGCGCGCCGTCGCGGCTGCGCCCGTGCACCAGCCCACCGGGGTGGTGATCGAAGTCGTGGGCCTCGTCGTCGAGGTCGGGGGTCTGCGTGCGGGCGTCGGCGACATGTTGCAGGTGCTCGGCGGCAGCCCGGTCCTCGAGCTCGAGGTCATCGGCTTTCGCGCCGGTCGGCTGCTCGCGACGCCGCTCGGGCCCGTCGCCGGGGTGCACCCGGGATCCCGGGTCACGCACTCGCCGCGCGGCACCAACCTGCCCGTCAGCAGCGCGATGCTGGGCCGCGTGCTCGACGCGTTCGGCGACCCGCTCGACGACCGTCCGGCGCCGAAGGCGGAGGCCATCTATCCCATCCACGCAGCTCCCCCCCAGCCGATGTCGCGTCGGGCCATCGACCGCGCCCTCTCGACCGGCGTCCGCGCCATCGACGGTCTCCTGACCCTCGGTCAGGGGCAGCGCGTCGGGATCTTCGCCGGCTCGGGGGTGGGCAAGACGACGCTCCTCGGCATGATCTGTCGGTCTTCGCAGGCCGACGTCAACGTCATCGGGCTCGTCGGTGAACGCGGCCGCGAGGTCAACGACTTTCTCCGCTCCTCGCTCGGGCCCGAGGGCCTGGCGCGCTCGGTCGTCATCGTCGCCACGAGCGACCAGCCGCCGCTCGTCCGCGCGCGCGCCGCGGAGGCGGCCACCGCCGCCGCCGAGTACTTCCGCGACCAGGGCAAGAGCGTGCTCCTCGTCATGGACTCGGTGACGCGCTTTGCCATGTCCCTGCGCGAGGCCGCCCTCGCCACCGGCGAGCCACCGGCGACCAAGGGGTACCCGCCGTCGGTCTTCGCGGCGCTGCCTCGGCTGCTCGAGCGCGCGGGCACCTCGGGAGGGGCGGGCGTCATCACGGCGCTCTACACGGTGCTCGTCGAGGGGGACGACCTGTCCGACCCGGTGGCCGACACGGTGCGCGGGATCCTGGACGGACACGTCGTCCTCTCCCGCAAGATCGCCGAGCGCGGTCACTTTCCGGCGATCGACGTCCTCCAGAGCGTCTCGCGCCTCGCGCCGGTCGTGTCCACGCAGGCGCAGATGCGCGCGGCGTCCACGGTGCGCGACCTCATGGGCGCGTATCGCGAGGCCCAGGACCTCATCCAGGTCGGCGCGTACGTGCCCGGGAGCGACCCGCGCGTCGACAACGCGTGCCGCCTGATGGCCACCATCACCGCCTTTCTCCAGCAGGACGCCAACGACCGGGCACGCCCCGAGCAAACGCTCCAGAAGCTGATGAGCATCGCCGGAGGAAACGCATGAGTGACGATCGAGCACGCCGTCTCACACGCATCGCAGAGCTACGGCAGCGGGAGCTCGACCAGGAGGCCGCGCACCTCGCCCGGGCCCGCGCAGCGGAGAGGGCCGCGCAGGACAAGCTCGCCGAGGCCGAGGCCCTGGCCGCCGCCGCGCTGGCCGCGAGGGCCAACCTCGCCAGCGGCGCGACCAGCGCCGCCGATTGGACGGCCCAGGAGTCCTGGCTCGCGACGCAGCGCGCGAACGCGCAGAGGGCGTCCGAGTCGCGGATGCATGCCTCGCAGGCGGTCGACAAGGCCCGCGAGTCGGTCGTGAAAATGCGCGTGCGCGTGCGAGGTCTGGAGACGCTCGTCGAGCGGGTGCAGGCGTCCGAACGGGAGGCGCAGGCTCAAGCCGACCGCAGGTTCGAGGACGAAGTCGCGACGCAGACTCGGGCCGCCGGGCCCGGCGCGCGATGACGGCCGCGTTCCTCACCCACGTCGCCCATGTCGGCGACGCGGACGACCAGGACCGAGCCCACGAGGCGCGCGAGTCGCTCGCCGCGATGCTGGCGTGGACCACCGCGTCCGTCATGAGCCGCGCGGAAACCCGGGCGTTCTCGCTCGCCTCGAGCGCTCCGGCAGATTCTTGGCGGGGTCCCGCCGGTGCCCTGACGCAAGGCGGGGCGGCCGCGGGGGAGGCTCCGGGCCCGAACGGACGCCTCGTCGCCGAAGTGAAGACGGAGGCCCTCGGCGCCATCCGCCTGGTGGTAGAGCGGACAAGCTCGGGCGTTTCCGTCGTGATCGGCGTGCGTCAGGCGGCGTCGCTGGAGCTGGCGGAGAGCCACCGCGCCGCCCTCGAGCAAGCCCTCGTCGCCGCCGGCCTGTCGGTCGCCTCCGTCGTCTTCACCCGGGTCGCGGAGGATGGAACCGACCTTGCTCTTGAGGGACGCGGGTCCTCCGACGCGATGTCGGAGGGCTCGGACGCAGGCACGGCGGAAGACGCCGCCGGGCGCCCCTCGGCGAAACGAAGGATCAACACGGTCGGCTGAATCGGAGACGCGATGAACGGAATCAACACGAACGGGAGCGGGGTCGCCGGGACGACCACCACGTCGCAGACGTCGGGCAACAGCTCCAGCGCCGTCTCCGGCGCGCTCACCGGGCAGACGCTCGGGCAGAACGCGTTCTTGCAGATCCTGATGGCGCAGATCCAGCACCAGGACCCGCTCCAGCCGATGGACGACACCACGTTCGTCACGCAGCTCGCGCAGTTCTCGTCGCTCGAGCAGCAGGTGACCACCAATCAGCTCCTGCAGGGGCAGGCGTCCACTCAGCAGGCGGTGCAGAACGCCCAGGACGTCGCCCTCGTCGGCAAGACCGTGACCGTGGACGGCTCGAACGTGACCCTCGGCTCGAGCGGCCTCGCCACCCCCTTCGGCTTCTCCCTTGGGTCGGACGCGCAGTCGGTGGACGTGACGATCAGCGACTCGTCCGGCAATGCGCTGCGGACCATGCACCTTGGCCCGGAATCCGCAGGGGTCGTCAACTCGACCTGGGACGGCCGCGACAACGGCGGAACGCTCCAGCCGGCAGGAAGCTACAGCATCTCGGTCACCGCGAAGGACGCCAGCGGCAACACCCTCTTCGTCAGCCAGCAGAGCACCGGCGTCGTTCAATCACTCTCATTCGGTCAAGGTGCCGCCCAGCTCGTGCTGAGCAACGGCGTCACCGCGCCGACGACGAGTCTCCTCAGCGTCGGCCAATAAACAATTTTTCCAAAAAAGGACAAGGGAGCGCATCATCATGGGTATTCAGCAAGCGATGTATTCCGGCGTTTCCGGGCTCGAGGCCGAAGGCCAGGCGCTCGGCGTCATCGGCGACAACATTTCGAACGTCGACACGACCGGCTTCAAGGCGGAGCGGTCGCAGTTCGAGAGCGTCCTCGGACGCTCGATCGGCGACAACTCGCAGCCCGGCCAGGGCGTGCGGTTCGCCGGCGTCGATCAGATGTTCACCCAGGGCACGCTCAACAACACGGGCGTCTCCACCGACATGGCGCTCTCGGGCGACGGCTTCTTCATGGTGAGCGGGAACATGAGCGGTATGCCCGGCACGTTCTACACGCGTGACGGTCAGTTCAACTTCAACGCGAACCAGCAGCTCGTGAACTCGAGCGGGATGAACGTCCAGGGCTACATGGCAAAGCCGGGCGGGGCCTTCTCGGCCTCGGTCAGCAACATCCAGCTCCAGACCCCGGCGCTGCCTCCCCTCGCGACGGCCAACATCAAGATGGCCGCGAACCTCAACGCGAACTCCACGGTGCCGGCGGCGGCCTGGGATCCTCAGAACCCGAGCGCGACCTCGAACTTCTCGACGACGATCTCGGTGTACGACTCGCTCGGCAACGCGCACCAGCTCAACGTCTACTTCCGCGAGACGTCGGCCAACAACTGGGACTACCACGTCCTCGCCAACGGCTCCGAGGTCACGGGCGGCACGCCCGGGCAGTACACGGAGGTCGGCACCGGGTCGCTCGCCTTCGGCACGGACGGCTCCCTCACCAGCGTGACGACCACGACGCCGATCGCGGCGAACTTCGTCGGCGCCACCGCGGGCCAGGCGATCAACCTCAACTTCGGCACCCCGACGAGCGGCGGCGGCACGGGCCTCGACGGCGTCACGCAGTTCGCGGCCCCCTCGAACGTGTCGAGCCAGTCGCAGGACGGCTACGCCTCGGGCCAGCTCGCCAGCGTGAGCGTCGATCAGAGCGGCGTCCTCATGGGCCAGTACACCAACGGCCAGTCGCTCGCGATCGCGCAGCTCGCCGTCGCGAAGTTCCAGAACAACCAGGGCCTCTCGATGGCCGGCTCGAATTCGTGGGCGCAGACGCCCGCCAGCGGCCTCGCGGCCGTCGGGACGGCCGGCGCGGGCGGTCGCGGCTCGGTCACGGGCGGCTCGCTCGAAGGGTCGAACGTGGACCTCGCGCAGCAGATGGTCGACATGATCACGCACGAGCGGGCCTTCCAGTCCAACTCGAAGACGATCCAGACCGCCGACCAGATGCTCCAGGAAATCACCCAGCTGAAGCAGTAACGGCACTTTCGCACTCGTCGGAGGCGGGTCGTGAGCGAAGAAAACACAGAGGGCGGCGAGCAACCGATCGCGATCCCCATGAAGAAGGGCCTAGGGGGCATGGGGATCGTGGTCGTCGTCCTCACCGCCATATGCTCCACAGCCGGCGCGGCCTTCGGGCCGATGATCACCTCGAGGGTGAAGCCGGCGTCACCCCCGGCGGCAGCATCCGCGGAGCCCGTCGAGGAGCCGCCGGCCGAGAGCATCACGCTCGATCCGCTCATCGTGGACGTCCGCGAGGGACAAGGGCCCCTGCACCACCTGAAGGTGACCCTCGCGATCGAGCTCGCCTCCAAGCCCAAGGACGAAGAGGAGATGAAGCGCCTCATCCCCAGGGCTCGCGACGCGGCGATCGAGTTCACGCGCGCTCTCACGTTCGACGAGGTCACCACGCCCAAGCGGTTCGAGAGCATCCGCGCCGACCTCGGCGAACGCGTGGCCAAGGCCATCGGCAAGGCGCGCGTCAAGAAGGTCCTCTTCACCGACTTCGTCGTTCAATGAACGGCTCGCTCTTCCCGCTCGTCGGGGATGCGAAGCGGGCCCCGATCCGCAAGCTCGACCTCACCGGCAAGGAGCGCCAGCTGCGCCTCGCGGTGGAAGTGATGGGCCGGATCGCCGGTGAGTTCGCGCGCAGCGCCCGCCGGTGTTTGCCTTTTTTGTCCAGGTACAAGAGCCAGCTCGTGCCCGGGCTCGTCCAGAGCCTGCAGTCGTCGCTCGAGAGCGACCTGGAGCAACCGACGTTCGAGGCGACGATCGGGACCGCAGACGGGCTGGGCTGGGCTTCGGTGACGCTGGACGCGAACGCCATCGCGTTCGTGCTGGAGGGCGCCCTCGGCGGCAGCGGTGCGTTCTGGGAGACGAGCGTCGACCCGGCGCTGACGTCCGCCCAGCGCGCGCTCCTCACGCGCCTGACGGCGTCGCTCGCGAGCGAGCTCGCGGCCCAGATTCTGCGCGAGGTCGGCCTGTCGATGAGCGCCCTGGGCGGCCCCGGTGCGCCTCCAGCGACCAGCCCCGAAGCGGGCGACGTGCTGCGCGTGGCCTGCAAGATCGAGGGGCTGCCGGTGAACGCGTCGGTGGTCGTGTCGGCGAGCGCGCAGGCGCTCGAGCATGCCGCCAAGGAGCAGGACGCCGCGCCGGAGCCCGTGCAAGGCGACCCGCGCGTCGTCGACGCGCTCCTCGAGGTTCCCATGGAGCTTCGCGCGGAGCTCGGGCGGGTCTCGCTCGGTTTGAAGCGCGTGCTCATGCTCCGTCCCGGCGACGTCATCCACCTGAAGACCGCGACCGACGACGCGCTCCGCGTCACCATCGCGGGAGTCGAGAAGTTCTGCGGCGTTCCCGTGGTCTCGCGCGGACAGCTCTCGATCGAAGTGCGCGACCGCCACAAGACCTAGACGCTGCGGCGGGGACGGCACGAAACCTGAAGATGGAGCGTCCACCTGGAGGGCACGGAATGGGTGCAGACGCTGACACGAACGGGGCAAAAGCGGAGACGCGCGCCCACGCGACGCCGGACATGAACGCCGACGGGCCGCGTACGGGCGGGAGCCTCGCGTTCGTGATGGATGTGCCGGTCGAAGTGACCGTCGAGATCGGCCGCCGGAGCATGAAGATCGCCGATCTGCTGCGGATCGGGCCCGGCTCGGTGCTCGAGCTCGACAAGGCCGCCGGCGAGCCGCTCGACATCTACGTGAACAACCGCCGCATCGCGCGCGGCGAGGCCGTCGTGGTGGGTGACCGCTACGGCGTCCGGCTGACGGAGGTCGTCGCATTCGACGAGGCCCCCGCCAAGCTGGCGGGTGGGTCGTGAGCGGCCTGCGCGTCGTCGCCGTCCTGCTGACGGCGGCCGTCACTGCGCTGACGGTTCCCGCCGCGGGGGACGAACCCGCCGCCGCGCCCGCCCCCTCTTCTGCGCCCGCCGCCTCGTCGACCCCTGCGACACGCACCTGGCTGGCGCACCCCCAGGCCACCGAGATTCCCTCGCGCGCCCCGACGGCGCCCTGGCGGCCGCTGGCGGTCGTCGCGTTCCTGGGCGCCCTCGGCGGCGCCGCCGTGTACGCGCGCCGGCGCTGGAAGGGCACCGTCGCGACGCGGGAGCATCCGCGCTTGCGCGTCCTCGACACGGTGCGCGTGGGGGAGAAGTCGCACCTCGTCGTCGCCCAGGTGGGTGGTCGCAACCTCCTCCTCGGCGTCACGCCGCACACCGTCCGCCGGATCGCGTGGCTCAAGTCGGAGGCGACGGAATCGCCCGCCGCCGCGGCGCCCCCGGCCGAAGACCCATCGATCCGGGCCGGCTTCGCGAGCGTCCTCCGGCAGAGCTTCGGGTACGAGCCGGTCACGGCCGCGCCCGAGTCGTCGGACCGACCCAAGGCGGACGACCGCGCGCTCGTCGCGCAGAACGCGGCCTCCCTCATCGCCGCGCGAACGCGCGACACCGTCGACGTGACGCCTCGTGCCGCGCGCGTGACCGCGCGCTCCGAGACGGCCCCCGCCGACGCCCCCGACCCCGCCGTCGTCTCGATGATCGAGGGCCAGGTCTCGGGCCTGAAGAAGCGCCGTCGATGAACCCGACCCCGAGCCTCAACCAGCTCGTCAGCGGGTCGGCCCCCCCGCTGAAGATCCTCGCGCTCCTGACGATCCTGTCGCTCTTGCCGGCCATCGTCCTCACGACGACGTCGTTCGTGCGCACCGTCGTCGTCCTGTCCTTTCTCCGCCAGGGCATCGGCACGCAGCAGACGCCGCCCACCCAGGTGCTGGTCGGCCTCGCCCTCTTCATGACCGTCTTCACGATGTCGCCGGTCGCCCAGCGCATCCAGACCGACGCGATCGAGCCCTATCAGAAGGGGGTCCTGGACGAGATGGCGGCGTTCGACGCCGCGTCGGTCCCGCTGCGCACGTTCATGCTGCGCCAGACCCGTCCGGCGGACCTGGAGCTCTTCTACGCGGCGACGCACGCGCCGCCGCCGCAGACCCCGGACGATGTCCCGCTGCGCATCGCGGTCCCCGCGTTCGTCGTGTCCGAGCTGACCACGGCCTTCCAGATGGGCGTCGTCATCCTCCTGCCCTTCCTCGTCATCGACCTGGCGGTCGCGTCGATCCTCATGGCGATGGGCATGGTCTTCGTCTCGCCGACGACGATCGCGCTGCCGCTCAAGCTCCTGCTCTTCGTGCTCGCCGACGGGTGGAACCTCATCGTCGGGTCGCTCCTCGAGAGCTTCAAATGACGCCCGAGAACCTGATCGGCCACGCGCTCGTCATCGTCGCGCAGCTGGCCGGACCGCCGCTCCTCGCGGCGCTGCTCGTGGGCCTCACCGTGGGCATCATGCAGACGGCCACGCAGGTCAACGAGTCGAGCATCAGCTTCGTGGCGAAGCTCCTCGCGGTGATCGCGGCGCTCGTGGTCGCGGGGCCCTACATGACCCGCACCGTCGTCGCCTACACGCGCGAGAACATCGCGTCGCTCGCCGAGATGGTTCGATGAACCTCGGGTGGCTCGCGACCGAAGGGGCCGTGTTCGGCCTCGAGGCCGCGCGCATTTCCGGGGTAGTGATCGCGACGCCCCTCGCTTGGAGCGTCGCGCCGGACAAGGCCAAGATCGGCCTGGTCCTTGTCCTGGCCATCGCCGTCCACGGCGTCGCGCCGGCCGCGGTCCACGCGGACGACGTCTTCGCGACGGTCGGCGCCGTGCCGGCGGAGCTCCTCGTCGGGCTCGCGATGGGGATGGTCGTCCGCTTCGCGATCGCGTCCGTGCAGATCGCCGCCGAGGCGATCTCGCCGATGCTCGGTCTCGGCGTGGCGAGCCTCTTCGACCCGCACACGCAGACGACCGAGACCGCCCTCACGCAGATCCTCCGCTACATGGCGATGCTCATGGCGATGACCCTCGGCCTGCACCGCGTCGCCATCGGCGCGGTCCTCGCCAGCTTCACCCTCTTGCCCGCGGGCTCCGTGACCCATCCGTCCGCCGTCACGCAGGCGTTGGTCGCCGCGTCCGACGCGGCGCTGTCGTCCGGGCTGCGGCTGGCGATCCCGCTCATCGCCGTGCTCCTCGTCATCCAGGTCGCGCTGGCCTTCATCTCGCGAGCGGCGCCGGCCATGCAGATCTTCTCGGTCGGCTTCGCCTTCGCCCTCATCGGAGGGTCCGTCACGCTCACCCTCGCGCTTCCGGACATGGCCGCCGCCATCGTGGACGAATTCTCCCACGTCGGTCCCCGAATCGAGAACGTCGTCGCGTCGCTCACGGAGGGGTAGTCCGTGGCCGGCGACACGCAGAAGACCGAGAAGCCGACACCGGAACGAAGGCGAAAAGCCCGCGAACAAGGCACCTTCGCCCGCGCGCGGGACGCCGGCGGCATCGCCGCGGGGATCGCCGTCATCGCCACGCTGGCCGCCCTCGGCGGAACGCTCGCCGACCAGGTCTCGGTCTTCGCGGGGCGCTGCTTCCGGGAGCCCATGCTCGTGGTCCACGGCAGCGGCAGCGCGCTCCTCGTGCACATGCTCGGCGTCCTCGCCCTCGCCGTCCTCCCGCCGGCGTTCGCCGCGGCGATCGCCGCCGTCGCGACCGGATTCACCGAGGCGGGCTTCCAGCCCCGCCTCGAGCTCGTGATGCCCAACTTCTCGCGACTGAGCGTCGTCCAGAAGCTGAAGACGATGCTCTCGCCGGGGCATTTTCTCTTCGAGACGAGCATCGCCCTCGCGCGGGTCGCCGTCGTCGGGTACGTCGTCTACGCGACCGTCTCCTCCGAGTTCACCACCCTGACCCGCCTCACCGGCGCGGCCCTCTCGACCGCGGTGACCGAGGTTTTCGAAGTCGTCTCCCGGATCGCCCTCCGCGCCAGCCTGGCGCTCGGCGGCCTCGCGGCCGTCGACTACCTCATGAACCGTCACCGCGTCGAGCAGCAGCTCATGATGTCGCGCGAGGAAATCAAAGAGGAAATGAAGCAGCAGGAGGGCGACCCCAGGGTCAAGGCTCGCCTGCGCGCGCGCGCCCGCGAGCGAATCAAGAAGGCCCTCGTCAAGCAGGTGAAGAAGGCGGACGTCATCGTCACCAACCCGACGCACGTGTCGGTCGCCCTGCGATACCGCCCGGCCGAGGGCGCGCCGATCGTAACCGCCAAGGGGTACGACGAGATCGCGCTCCACATCCGCACGATCGCCAAAGAGCACAAGATCCACATCATCCGCAGCCCGCCGCTCGCCCGCTCCCTGGCCGCCCGCGTGCGGGTCGGACGCACCATCCCCGTCGACCTGTACGCCGCCGTCGCCGAGGTTCTGGCCTTCGTCTACAAGCTCCGCGGCCGCGCTTGGTCCTGAGCCCGAGCGTCAATTCTTTGGCGTCTAGGCGATCCACCTCCTCGTGCTGGCACACGCATCGCAATGCCTGACGGGTGGTGACGACCGCCACCGCCTCCAAGCCGAACGACTCGGGCAACTTCGCGGGTCTCGCGTTTCCGATCGGGATCATCTCGATCGTCCTGATGATGGTGCTGCCGGTGCCGGCCTTCCTGCTGGACGGCCTGCTCGCCATCAGCCTGGCCATCGCGGTCGGCGTGTTCCTCATCGCACTCTTCATCGAGAAGCCTCTCGACTACAGCGTCTTCCCGACGGTCGTTCTGGTCGCGACGCTCCTGCGCCTGTCGCTCAACGTGGCGAGCACACGCCTCATTCTGCTGAATGGGGCGGAAGGGCAGGGGAGCGCGGGTCGCGTTATCGAGACGTTCGGTCGGTTCGTGGTCGGCGGAAATGTGGTCGTCGGCCTCGTCGTGTTCCTGATCCTCGTGATCATCAACTTCGTCGTCATCACCAAGGGCGCAGGGCGCGTCGCCGAGGTGGCCGCCCGGTTCACCCTGGACGCCATGCCCGGCAAGCAGATGGCGATCGACGCGGACCTCAACGCCGGAATCATCAACGCCGACGCGGCCAAGCAGCGCCGCGCGGACATCGGTCGCGAGGCGGACTTCTTCGGCGCGATGGACGGCGCGAGCAAGTTCGTCCACGGCGACGCCGTGGCGGGCCTCATCATCACCGCCGTCAACCTGGTGGGAGGTCTCCTGCGGGGCGTCTCGTCGGGGATGGACCTCTCCCGCGCGGTCGAGACGTTCTCCATCCTCTCGATCGGCGACGCGCTCGTCGCCCAGATCCCTGCGCTGCTCGTGTCGACCGCCTCCGGCATCTTCGTCACCCGGTCGGCGACGTCGGATTCTCTCGGCAAGGCGCTGACCGACCAGCTCCTCGGGAGTCGGCGCGCTGTCGGCTTGACCGCCGGGGTGTTGACGCTCTTCGCCATGCTGCCGGGGATGCCGGCCCTGCCGTTCATGTCGCTGGCCGGCCTCCTCGCCGCGGCCGCCCTCCGAAAGAAAGCGACGGCGGAGGTGGTCCCACCGGGGAAGCCGGGCGCTCCGGGCGCCGCTCCCAAGGAAGGCGACGACATCGAGAAGCAGCTGCCGCTCGACGTGCTCACGCTCGAAGTGGGGTACGAGCTCATCCCCGCGGTCGACGCGAGCCTCGGCGGAACGCTCCTCGACCGCGTCGGCGCCGCGCGGCGTCAATTCGCGGCCGATCTGGGCGTCATCATTCCGCCGGTCCGTATCCGCGACAACCTGCAGCTCGACTCCTGCCACTACCGCTTCTTGCTCCTCGGCACCCCCATCGCGAAGGGGACGCTCCGCGCCGGCCGCCTGCTCGCGATGAGCACCACCGGCGCCGACCCGGAGGTCGACGGCGAGCCCGCGAAGGACCCCGTGTTCGGGACGCCCGCGCGCTGGGTCCTCCCGCGCGACCGCGAGCTCGCCGAGGCGCTCGGCTGCACCGTCGTCGACCACGCGACGATCATCGCCACCCACCTCGGCGAGGTCGTGCGCACCCACGCCGACCAGATGCTCGGTCGGGCGGAGCTGCAGCACCTGCTCGACGTCTTCTCGAAGTCGAACCCGAAGCTCGTCGAAGACTTGGTCCCAGGCTTGCTCTCACTGGGCGACGTGCTGAAGGTCTTGCGCAACCTGCTCCGCGAGGCGGTGAGCGTCCGCGACCTGCGGACCATCCTCGAGGGTCTCGCCGACGGCGCGCAGCAGACCAAGGACACCGAGCAGCTCACCGAGATGACCCGGCAGCGGCTGTTCCGACAGCTCTCGGCGTCGCACCGGGATGCGCAGGGGGTCCTCCACGCCATCGTCCTCGACCCCCAGGTCGAGGAGATGTTTCGGCGCTCGCTGCGCGATCTGGCGAGCGGGCACGGCGGCGCGCTCGACCCCGACGAGATGCGACGCCTCGGCCTCGCGCTCGAGGCTGCGTCCCAGCGACAACGCGCGCTCGGCCGCTCGCCGGTGCTGCTCACCGGGCCCGATCTGCGGCGCTACGTCCGCGCGTTCGCCGAACGCCGCTGTCCCCAGGTCTCCGTTCTCTCCCTTCGGGAAATCGAGCAATCGACCACGATCCGTCCGGTCGAGACGATTTCCGGTCGGCAGGCGGCTTGATGCCGCGTCCCTCTCACCCGCTCCGTAGACCCGCGAGGCTCTCCCATGCAGTTTGACCAGTTTCGAGGACGTGACGTGGCCGAGGCCCTGGCCCAAGTCAAGGCGGCGTTCGGCGCCAACGCGCTCATCGGCTCGACGCGCGTCGTCACCAACGGCCGCGGCGGCGCCCTCGGCCACTCGTTCGTCGAGGTGACCGCGGCGCCGGGCGCCGAGGCGCCCCGCAAGCCGTCGGTGCGGCCCCGCGCGCCCGTCGCGCGCCACGGCCGCCGCATGTCGGAGGCGCCGAAGGCCGCGGCCCCGGCCCCGGTCCCCGCGGCCGACACCTCCGCGGTCGAGCGCGCGCTCGGCGAAGAGCTCAGGGCGCTGCGCGCGCTCGTCGAAGAGATGGCGCAAGCGCGGCGGCCGAAGGACCGGGCGATGACGCTGCTCGCCGCCCAGGGCTTCGACGGCTCGCTGGCCGCCGAGCTCGCGGCCCAGTGTGCCCGGGCGGCCCGCGAGGGCACGAACGCGCTGCGCCGCGCGCTTCGCGACCGCATCGCCGCGCGCGTCAAGATCCTCCCGAGCCCCATCGCCCAACCCGGTTCCCGCGTGGTCGCGTGCGTCGGCGCCGCCGGCGTCGGCAAGACGACCACCCTCGCGAAGCTCGCGGCGCGCGCGCGCCTCGACCTCGGACGGTCGGTCACGCTCGTCACTCTGGACACGTTCCGGGTCGGCGCCGTCGAGCACAGCCGCCGCTACGCGCAGCTCATCGGCCTAAACTTCGAGGTTGCGCACGACGTCAAGAGTTTCAACCAGGCGCTCACCTCGACCCGCGACGATCTGATCCTCGTCGATACGCCGAGCCGCGCGTCGAACGAGGCGACCGCGCTCGGGCGCCTCGTCGAGTGCCTTCGCTCCGCCAACAACCGCGAGGTGTGCGTCCTCCTGACGGTCGCAGCGTCGTCCCGCGCCCGCGACGTCGACCGCATCGCCGCGGACTACAGCGCGTGCGGCCTCTCGGGCGTCGTCGTCACGAAGCTCGACGAGACCGACCAGGTCGGCGGCGCCCTGACCTCCGCCCTGCGCGACGGCTCGCCGCTCGCCTACCTCTGCGAGGGCCCGCGGGTCCCCGAGGACATTCAGGACGCCTCGGTCGACGCCGTCGTGGATCGAGCCTTCCCGGCCGGCGAATGATGGTCTCCAGCCCCCCCGTCAATCGGGCCACCGACCCGGTGGCCGATCGCGCCGTCTACGAGCGCTACCTGCCGCTCGTCCGTCGCATCGCGATGCGCACGGTCCGGCGCCTCCCCCGGGAGATCTCGCTCGACGACATCCTCGGCGCCGGGTGGATCGGCCTCGTCGAGGCGCTGCCGAAGGCGGCGGGGATGCCCCCGGAGGAGTTCGAGGCTTACGCGTCGTATCGCGTGCGCGGGGCCGTGCTCGACTACCTGCGCAGCCTCGACCCGCTGACACGCAAGCTTCGCGGCGCCTCCCGCCACATCGAGGAGACCATTCGCACGCTGACGGCGCGCCTCGGCCGCACCCCGGAAGAGGCGGAGGTCGCCGCCGGGTTGGGGCTCGAGGTGGAGCCGTACCGCGCGCTGCTCGGCCAGATCGCCGAGTCCGACGTCGTGCACCTCGAGATGTCCGAGCTCACGTCCTCGCGTTCGCAGGACGCCGCCCCGGACATGCTGGCTTCGCAGCGAGAGCTCGTCGATCGGATCGCCGAGAATGTCGATCGCCTCCCCGAGAAGCAGCGCGTCGTCCTCGGCCTCTATTACCAGGAGGAGTGCACGTTCCGGGAGATCGGCGAGATCCTCGGCGTCAGCGAGTCGCGCGTGTGCCAGATCCACTCCGAGGCGATCCACCGCGTGCGCGCGATGCTCGCCGACGGGCGCAAGGACAAGCCGTGAGCGACGGCGTCTGGTCCGCTCTCTCCGGCGCCGTCGGGCAGCTCCAGCTGCTCGACTCCGCCGCCAACAACGTGTCGAACGCGTCGACGCCCGGCTATCGGGCCGAACGCGCCGTCTTCCGCGAACACCTCGTGCGCGCCGGCCGGCGAGGCGATCGCCAGCCCCGCCCCGCGCAGCAGGCGATGAGCCACTCGGGGATCGACGGCGTTGCCAACGACACGTCCGCCGGCCAGGTCGTCTCGACCGGTCGCCCGCTCGACTGCGCGATCAAAGGGGACGGGTTTCTCGTGGTCCGCACCGGCGCCGGCGAGCGGTACACTCGCCTCGGCAACCTCCACGTCGCGAAGGACGGAAGCATCGTGACGCGCGACGGCGACACCCTCGTCGATCGGATGCGCCGTCCGATCAAGGTCTCGCCGGAGTCTACGGACGTCGCGGTCGGCTCCGACGGGTCGATCGTCGAAGGCGGCGCGGTCGTGGGGCAGCTCACGGTCGTGAGCTTCAAGCACCCCGAGACCCTCGAGCGCGTGGGGGCGCTCCTCTACAAGGCGGCTCCCACGGATCCCCCGCAGCAGACGACGCCCACCCTCGAGACCGGCGCGCTCGAGGGCTCCAACGTTTCGCCGGTGAAGAGCATGGTCGACATCGTCACCGCCGTCCGCAACTTCGAGGCTTGCGAGCGCGTGATCGACGCCTTCAAGGACGCCGACTCGCGCGCGTCGATGGATCTCATGAAACCGGCGTGAGGGTAGTTTTGGGGCGCGTGTGGGAGGGGAAATTGCGAAGGGAGCTCAAGTCCCCGCAGGCGCCGCCGTTCCATCGTGCTGGACAGGCGCGCTGCGCGCGATGTCGTTGGCAGGAAGGACGCTCATGTCGTCGGTGCTGAGAGAGCCGGACACGCTGGGGTTTCCGAGCGAGAGCGAGGGGAGCGGTGTCTTCGAGGTGGGGCCGGCCGAGCGCGAGGTCACCGCGTACGCCGTTCACGATGCGAAGAACGTCCTCGGCGCCATGGTCGCGAACGTCGACTGGCTCCAGGGCGTCCTCGCGAATCACCCCGTCGTCGAGGTCCATGAGGCCCTCAAGGACGTCCTCCTCTGTTGCAATCGCCTCAACGGGCTCCTGAGGGAGGCCCTTCACTCGGCGCGGGGCCGTGCGCGCGCGCCCGACGGCCTTTCGCCCGTCCGGCTGAGCGTCCTCGCCGCCACCGCGGCCGAGACGGTCCGCCGAAAGGGCGAGTCGCTCGGCGTCGCCGTGGACCTGGCGGGGCGCGAAGACGACGTGATGCTCGCCGACGAGTCGACCTTGCTCCGCCTCCTCGGCAACCTGCTCGACAACGCGCTCCGGTTCTGTCCCCCGGGCGGGCGAATCACGCTCGCCTACGGATCCCGGGCGGACAAGGTCTTCTTCAGCGTGGCCGACGACGGGCCGGGCATCCCCTTCGAGCAACAAGAGCAGGTGTTCCGTGCGTTCCACACGACGGGCGCGGGCCCCAGCGACAACGCCGGACTAGGGCTCGCGTTCTGCCGAAAGGTGGCTCGGGAGCACGGCGGGGACGTCAGTGTGAGCAACCGTCCGGGCGGCGGCGCGCTGTTCCAGGTGACGCTTCCCCGGCAGGGCGCCTGACAAGAGGGCGCCCCTCGTATGGTGTGTCGTCCGAACTCTCGCCTCGCTCGAGCGTGCGGACGACCGGTGGCACGCTCGCTGCTTCCAATCGAGATCGTCGGGGCAGCGCCCCGCGCGCCAGGAGAGGCCGATGAAGGTCAATACGAGTCGATTCGGAATGCTGGACCTGCGGGATGACGACGTCATTCGATTCCCCGTCGGGGTGATCGGCTTCCCGAACGAGCACTCGTTCGTGCTCCTGCGGCGCCGCGAGGGCTCGCCGGTCGGCTGGCTGCAGTCGACGACCACACCGTGGCTCGCCCTCCCGGTCGTCTCCGTGGACGCGCTCCAGGGCGCGTATTCGGGCGCGAGCGTCGAAGGGTCGATCGAGAGCGTCGGCCTCGAGTTCCGACGCGAGACGTGCGCGGTGCTCGTCGTGCTGACGGCGGCGCCCGCGGTCCGGCCCACCGTCAACCTTCTGGCGCCGATCGTCATTTGTTCGGAGAGGCGCGCCGGAGCCCAAGTGCTCATCGAGGGCTCCGAGTACACCACCCGCGAGCCGTTCGTCCTGAGGGAGCCCGTCGGCCCCGTCGCCGAACCTGCGCGGGAGGCCTCCACCGCCGCCTCCGCGAGCCCCCACGCGTTCTGAGGCCAGGCGCCCGGCGGCCCTCTAACGAATTTCCGCGTCCGGGCCGTTCTCCAGCGTGCCGAACCGTGAGCACCGCGCAGAGCCCGCCCCTGACCCACCTCCCTCGCGAAGTGTTCGAGCGTCCCGCTCGACTCGCCGTTCAGCTGGCGCGCGCTCAGGGTGCGTTCGTCGCCGTGGTCGAAGGGTCCGGCCTGTGCGTTCGGGGCGCGGTCGGGACGGCCGCCCGTTTCGTCGACCAGCCTACGCCGTCGCTCGCTGACCTCGGCGGCGGCGCCGTCCTCTCGATGCCGATCGTCGCCACCGACGGGAACGTCTTCGGGGCGCTGTCGGTGGTCGACGACGGCTCCCGCGAGTTCACCGAAGAGGACCACGAAGGCGTCGACTACCTCGCGGGATCGATCGCGGCGCAGATCGAGCTCGACGGCCTCCGGTACAGGGTGGCGGAGCTCGAGGTCGCGCCCTACGACGTCGCCGTGGTCGGTCAGACCGAGGAGGCCCTTCGCCGCAAGGCGGAGTTCCTCGAGGAGCAGACGGCGACGGCCAGCCTCCTCAAGGCAGTCGCGTCGGCCGCCAACAAGGCGTCGACGCGCACCGAGGCCCTCGAGTTCTGCCTCGAGCGCGTGTGCACGCACATGGGCTGGCACGTCGGCCATGCGTTCCTCGTCTCGTACGACCGCCTCGTGCCGACCTCCCTCTGGTTCCTCGCGTCGCATGATCGCTTCCGCGTCTTCCGCGAGGCGTCGGAGGTGGCCGCCCTGGCGCCCGAGCGGGGCCTGCTGGGCAACGTCCTCAGGACTGGAAAGGCCGCGTGGGCGGTCGACGTGTCGACCGACCTCGAGTACCTGCGCGCCGGCGCGGCCAGGCGCGCGGGGCTCCGCGGGGGGTTCGCGTTTCCGGTCCTCGCGGGTGGCAAGGTCGCCGCGGTGCTCGAGTTCTACACCGACCAGGCCCAGAGCCCGGACCCTCGCGTCGCCGAGCTGATGGCCAGCATCGGCGCGCAGCTCGGCCTCGTATTCGAGCGCGAAAGAGAGCGAGCGCAGCTCGAGGAGCGCGCCGAGCAGATCCGCGCGCGGTCGCTCGTCGACGACCTCACCGGCCTCTACAACCGCCGCGGCTTCTTCGAGACCGGCCGGCAGCGGCTGCGCCTCGCGTCGCGCGACGGGCGGAGCCTCGCCGTCTTCTTCGCCGATCTGAACGGGATGAAGCTCATCAACGACCACCTCGGTCACGAGAACGGCGACCGGGCCCTCGTCGATACGGCAGATCTGCTCCGCGTCTGCTTCCGGGAGGCGGACGTGGTCGCGCGGCTCGGCGGGGACGAGTTCGCGGTCGTCGCCGACGGCCTGAGCGCGGCGCAGCTCGAGGCGGTCAAGGCCCGGTTCAAGGCCGAGATCGACGCGCTGAACTCGTCGAGGCGTCGCCCGTACAAGCTCTCGGTGAGCGTGGGCGTCGCCACGTACGACCCGAAGCTGCACAAGACGTTCGAGGACCTCATCGCGAGCGCCGACGCGCTCATGTACGCGCAGAAGGGCAAGCACCTCGTGTCGATCGGGGCTTCTGCGTCGCCGCCGGTTTCGCACTGAGAGTACGAGGAGTGCGGGCGCGGGCGCGGGCCTCAGTCCGACGACACTCTCTCGTCCCCGCCCCCGTCGCTCGACGCCGCGTCGGGCGGATGGCACAGCAGCCTGGAATTCCATGCGGCCCACCCCGCTCCTCCGTCGACCACGCTGAGGTAGCGCAAGCCGAGATCGGACACGCCGCTCGGGGTCCAGCTCGTGCCATCCCAGCGGGCGACGTAGCCCCCGCCCATGACCCAGACGTTGTTCGGCGCCGACCCCTTGATGACACCCCCGCCGCCGTAGACGCCCGCGTCGACGAGCGGGAGCACGGCCGTCAGATCGACGGTGGTCGGCGCGGCCCACGAGACCCCGTCCCAGTGAAGCAGCGCCAGCGCATGGCCGGTGCTTGCGCCGCTGACGGCCCAAAGGTCGTCGCGGCCGGAACCCCAGGCGCTTTCCACGAAGGGTCCCCCCTCCGGCAGGACGGACCACGCGGTACCGTTCCAGTGCGCGCCGCCCCGGAGGGCGTCGAACACCCAGACGTCATCGGGCGCGCTCGCCCAGACCTGGCCTCCCGTGTTGGCGACCCCGGTCGCCACCGCGCTCCATGAGGTTCCGTCCCAGTGGGTGGTCGTCCCCGTGTAGCCGGCGAAGCCAGGCGTCGTGACCCACGCATCGGTGGGACTCGTCACCCAGAGCGACCCGACGCCGCTCGCTGCCGCGACGACGCGCCCAGGGGGCGACCAGGACCTCCCGTCCCAGTGGGTGCCCACGACGCTCGTCGCCGACGGCGGGGTGAGCATGAGGGCGACGATCCAGATGTCGCTCGCGCTGCTTCCGGCGATGAGCTCGTCGCCGTCGAGGGTCGGGCGGGTCAAGGGCGAGCCGCTATCCACGTCGGGAAGGAGAGGGTCCGGGAACGACGTCCAGACGTGTCCGTCCCAGTGCTGGTCCGTGCCGCCGAACGGGGCGCCGATGAGATAGACGTCGTCGGGGCCGCTCGCCCAGACGCCGCTGAATGGCGTGGTGGCGGAGAGCCCATTGAACGCCCCGCTGTCTGGCACCGTCGGTGACGTATTCGTCCACGTCGTGCCGTCGTAGTGGGAGCTCGAGCCGTTCGTGCCCACGATCCAGGCGTCGCTCGGCGTGCGCGCGAAAACCGAGGCTCCCGCCGCCGGGGCCACCCCCGACCAAGTGGTTCCGTCCCAGTGATACCCGTTGGATGAAAAGACGTCCGACGCGCTCGTGCCCGAGATTTTCACGATGGCGTTCAGGTCGCCTTGGAGCGCGTCCGGGTTCCCTTGAGTGTAGGTCCAAGCGCCGCCCTTGAAATGAAACGCATAGGCGTTGGTTCCCGTCGCCCAGATGTCCGTGGCGTCGGCACCCCAGATGCTGGCGAAGCTCCACGCGGGGACGACGCCCACGACCGCCATCACCTGGGACGTCGGAAGAGTCACGGGGGACCAGGTCGATCCATCCCAGTGATCCATGACGCCTATGCCCCGGATGCTGTCGCCGCCCGCCACGTAGACGTCCGTGTCACTCGAGGCCCAGATGGCCGTCATGGACGCGCCGTCGGGGCCCTCGGGGAGCGCCGTCGACGTCCATGCGCCGCCGTTCCAGTGCAGGACCGCGCTGCTCGGCAGCCCGGAAGCCGCGGTCGCCCAGCCGACTGCCCAGACGTCGTTCGCTGCGAGTCCCCACACGCCGTAGAGGGGCGTCGTCGTCCCGCTCGGGACCGGCAGCCAGGTCGCGCCGTTCCAGTGCAGGGTCGTGCCCTTGTCGCCCACCGCCCAGACGTCGCTCGCGCCGACGCCCGAGAGCGAGAATAAGTAGTCTTTCGTGCCCGAGGGCCACGCCGTCCAGGCTCGCCCGTCGAAGTGCAGCAGGGTACCGAAGTCGCCGGCGGCCCAGGCATCCGTCGCCGACGAGCTCCAGACAGAGTTGAGCGTGTCGGCCGTCGGGACGGGGACGCACCACGACCAGCCGTTGCCGGCGGCGGAGAACGGATGCATCGACGCATCGGAGTCGGTCGAATCGGGCGAGCCCGCCGTCGCATCGGCCGGCGTCGTCGCATCGATGCCCGAGTCGACCATCCCCGGAGGCCCATCGGCGCCGCCGTCCGACACGTCGACGGGCGCGTCGAAAGGGGAGTCGTTCGAGGGGGAGGCGTCTCCGGGCCCGCCCTGCGACGGCGTCGAGGTGCATGCCGCCACGACGAGAAGGCCGAGCCACGACGAGCGATCCATCCCGAATGCAGTTTGGTTGCTCCTCCGCACGGCGCCGTTCAGCTCTCCTTCGCAATCGAAACCGTTGGCGAACTGCTTGTGCTCGGGCGTGGCTTGTGAAAGAGGTAGAATTCGCTACTCAGAAAAGGCGGCATCGAATGAACGGCTATGAAGCGTCGCTGCAGCGGCCCTTTGACTCCCGAGACGCGCTCGTTACGGGCTGAGGCGCACCTCATCGAACGTCGCCACCGCCTCAGGGGGCGAAGTACTGGATCCAGTAGACGTCGAAGTCGTCCTTGAACGCGCTCGGATTCGACACGTTGCCCGGCCAGCTTCCGCCGACCGCGAGGTTCACGATCGCCGCAGCATCCGGACCCTTCCCGGTCCCGCCGAGCGACTGGTTCCACGTGAACGTGGCCGTGTAGACGAGACCCCCGTCGATATAGCGCGTGAGCTTCGACTTCGAGTCGTCGTAGCAGACGGTGTACGCGTGGGGCGCGGTGTTGCCGTTGAACGACGACTTCGACCACGTCATGTACTGCGTCGTGAACGCGGGGTCGGCGATGACGACGTTGCTCTGATTGGGGTGGTTGTACATGCTGACGTCAGAGACGCCCTGGCTCGACGTGATGGGCTGCTCCACGTCGAACTCCGACTGATCCCCGCTCGCCGATCCGTAGAACCAGAACGCCGGCCACGACCCCTTCGTGCTTGGAATCCGGTACTTCGCCTCGGTGCAGAAGCTTCGCGCCGTGTACTTGCTCACCATCTCGCCGGACGTGATCGATCCGTCCGACTGTCCCCGGGCCTGGATCGTCAGGTGGTCGGACGCCCACGCGATAACGGACTCGAAGTGCGAGTACGTCTCCTGCTCGCCGTTGATGACGGTGTTCGGAATGGTCACGAGGCCGCCGCTGTCGCGGTTGTAATACTGGGCTTCGTAGTATTTGGCGTGGAGCTGCTGAAAGTTGGTGACGTTGCCGCCGGTGCCGAACTGATCCCACGCCTTGAGGGTCCATCCGGGGGGAACGGGGACGCCGGAGGCCGTCGTGCCCGTGGATCCAGTGGCCGAATCGCCTCCTGCGCCTGCGTCCGATCCGGGCAAGACGTCGGCTGCGGTGCTCGCGTCCGTCGAACCTGCTTCGCCGGCCCCCGTCTCGGCCGCCGTGCCCGCGTCGACCGAGCCGCCGGCGTCGGTGCCGCGGGCTCCGGCATCGCCTTGCGCGACGGCGCTCGAATCGAGGCCGCCGCCCCCGTCGGACCCTGCGGCAGGCCCGCCGTTCTTGCCCGCGGCGGAGTCGCCGCCGCTTCCGTTACCGCTATCGGCGGCGCCCGACTTGGACGAGCCGTTTTCGTCACCTCCGCACGCGGCGAGCGAGAAAAGCGCGAGCGTGCAGAGGGTCGGTGCTCGAGTGCAAAATTTCATGCTCACCTCCGCGTGGTGACGGCCCCGGAGAAACAGGGATGATGTCCGCCCTTCGAAGCCGAGGCAACCCAAGCAGGGTCACGGCTCAGGCGGAACTGGAACGCCCGATGCCTCTCCCCCGCGCGGAGGTAGTCATGCGAGTCGTTCGAATTCTAGCTGCTGCGCTGTTGCTCTCATCGAGCGCCATTGCCTCACCGGCTGTGGCGCAGGACAACACGGCCCAGAAGAGCTCCGACAAGAGCCCGAGCGAGAACACGAAGAAGCTCAAGCCCAGCGACCGCAAGTTCCTCGTGACGGCATATGACCACGAGTACGAAGAGCTCGCCGTCGGCACGCTCGCCGCGCACCAGGGCGCCAGCGAGCAGGTCAAGACGATCGGCTCGCGCATCGTCAACGACGAGACCGCCGCACTGAACAACCTGCAGAAGTTGGCCAAGAAGGACGATCTCACGCTCCCCGACAAAGTCACGCCCGGCCTGATGGACGCGCTTCCGCAGCTCGAGAAGCTCACCGGCCGCCAGTTCGACGACGCGTTCCTCGCCCACGTGCGCGCCCGCGACACCATGGCGCTGAACTCGTTCGAGCAAGAGGTGAAGAACGGCACCGCGGCCGACCTCAAAGCGCTCGCGGCGGGCGAGATCCCTGTCATCCAGGGCCAGCTCGGTCAGATTAAGACGGGCGCGGCCGAGATGCAGAAGGGCAGCTCGAGCAAATCGCCCTCGCACGAGTAACCCACCTTCGCGTGCGGCGCGGGTCGTGCACACTTCGCTCGGCCGTGCGTGTGACGCTGGTTTACAACCCCGGCGCGGGCGTCAGTGACGCGCCGGGCAAGGACGAGATCGTCCGGGCGATCGAGGAGCTCGGCTGGCAACCCCGGATCGTCGGCCGCGACCGACTCGACGGGATCTTGAGCGAGCCGGGCGCCGCGGTCGTGGTCGCGGGGGGTGACGGAACCGTCGGCGAAGTGGCCAAACGCCTCGCTGGGACGGCCATCCCCATGGCGATCGTCCCGACGGGCACGGTCAACAACACGGCGCGCATGCTCGGCCTCGGTGTCGATCCGCTGAGTGCGGTGCGTTCCCTGGTTCACGCCGCGCGGCGTGAGGTGGACCTGGGGCGCGTCGAAGACCGCGACGGCCACGTGGCCTACTTCCTGGAGGGCTTCGGCCTCGGGTTGCTCGCGCGCGTGATGGCCGAGCGCGCCACCTCCGAGGACAAGAGACTGCGCCGCGCCGCCGACTTGATGGCGCAGGAGCTCGAGGGACACCGGCCGGAGCCGGTGAGCGTGCGGATCGACCGCCGCGCCACCGCGGGCGAGTGCCTGCTCCTCTCGGCGATGAACCTCCGCAGCCTCGGGCCGGCGCTCGGGCTCGCCCCCGACGCGTCGTGCGACGACGGACACCTCGACGTCGTGCTGGTGCGTCCGGAGCATCGCGCGGCGCTCCTGGCCCACCTGCGGCGCGCGGCCGCCGAAGGCGACGTCGCGCTCCCCCACTTCGAGGTGCACCGAGGGCGCCGCATCGAGATTCGCGGGGCCGCCAGGTGGGCCCACGTCGACGACGTGGCGCGTCCCTTCGGCGGCTTCGCCAACGTGGACGTGCTCCCTCACGCAGTCACGTTCCTGGTTCCGGCGGCCCGCGCGCGGACCGCTGGGCCGTAGAGCACGACCTCGTCGAGCCATCGTTCCGGCCGCGGGCGCCCCGGCGCGTGCCCTCGACGCCTACCGGCCGCGGCGCGCGTCGAAGCTCAGCGGCCCCGGGCCGAAATGCGTGATGAGGAGCGCCGCGCCGAGCAAAGCTACGTTCTTCATGAACATCGCCATCTGGATCTGCCCCTGCGTCGGGTCGTGCACGTGCCAGAAGTCGTGCATGGCAAGCGTGACCGGCACGAGGAAGACCACGAGCAGCCAGGCTCCGAGGCGCGCTCGATAGCCCAGGATGACGCTGAGACCGCCGAAGAAGGAGATGAGGCCCGACAACGGGACGAGCAGACTCGGGAACAACACCCCGTGCGCGGCCGCATGCGTGATGGCGGCCTGTTGGAAGTGGCCGGGCGCCGCCACGATGAAGATCAGGCCGAAGAGCACGCGTCCCACCACGACCACGACGGCCGCGAGTACTCGCTGCTCGCGACCCCAGCGTGCGCCGGCGCGCTGCGCGGCGCGACCCATCGTTGCGAATGTGCTCATCGGCTCGGTTCACTCCCCGGAGGACGCGCCGTCGCGGCCGCCGCTGGCTTGCTGCAGGCTCACTTGCGGCGTCGAGGGGAGCATCGCGCGTGCCGGCGAGCGGTGGCGGACTCGACGCGTGGTAGCCTCGCCTCGTGCGCCCCGTCACCCTCACGCGGGTCATGCATTGCCGTGCGTCGCGCGAGACGGTGTGGAAGCGCATCGCGGACACGCTTCGACTGAATCGCTACGTCGGCAACTCCGCGCTCGACGTCAAGGAGCGGGAGACCGACGACACGTACCGGTTCGAGCTGCGATGCCGGATCGCGGGGTTCCGCGTATCGTACCTCGAGCATCCGTACGAGTTCGTCGAGGGCGAGCTCATGGCGTTCCACCGCGTGATGCTCGACGGCCCCGCGCGCACGATCACCACCCGCTACGAGCTCGCCGACGCCCCCGCGACCGGGGGGTGCGACGTCACCGTCGGCATCGACGTGATGCCACGAGCGTGGCTGCTCCGTCCGTTCATGTGGCTCGCTACGGCGCGCACGCTCGCCGCGCTCGAACGCTACGTGTCGGGGGCCGACGGCGCGGGATCCGAGACCGTGATCTCTTGCGCGGTCGCCGAGAGGGCCGTCGACGCGGCGCGCTCGCGGGTCGGCGCCGACCATCCGCGCGAGCTGATCGATCGACTCGTCGCGCACCTGCGGAGCGCCGACGATCTCGAGCTCGCGCCGATCCGGCCGTTCGCCCTCGCCACGGCTTGGTCGGTCGACCGCAACGCGCTCCTGCGCCTGTGCCTCGCCGCGGTGCCCGCGGGGCTGCTCGATCTGCGCTGGGGCGTGCTCTGTCCGAGCTGCCGCACCCATTCCCAGGTCTTGCCGTCGCTCCGCGACCTCGACCGGCAGGCCCACTGCCACGCGTGCGATCTCCGCTTCGATACCGAGCTCGATCGCGCGGTCGAGGCGCTCTTTCTGCCGCACCCGTCGGTTCGCCGCGTCGAGACGCGCCCGTTCTGCATCGCGGGGCCGGCCCTCACGCCGCACGTCGTCGCGCAGGTGGCGCTCGAGAAGGGCGCGCGCGGGACGCTGGGGACGCCCGCGGAGCCCTGCCGGGTGAGGCTCTTCGTGCGAGGGGGCGCGACGGCGCTCGTGGACGTGGTGGACGGAGGGAGCGAGACGGCGACCGTCGCGATTCACGCGCAGAGCGTGTCGCCGGCGCACGTGTCGGTCCGGCCGCGGGGCAAAATCGAGCTCTCGAACGAGTCGGGCGCGGGACGCCACGCGAAGATCGAACGCACGGAGTTTCTCTTCAACGCGGCCACGGCCCATCACGTCACGACGATGGCCGAGTTCCGCCGCCTCTTCGGCGCCGAGGCGCTCCGCCCCGGGCTCGCCCTGCGGATCTCGCACGTCGCGATCCTCTTCAGCGATCTGTGCGGGTCGACGGCGCTCTACTCGCGCATCGGCGACGCGGCGGCGTTCGGCGTCGTGACGGACTGCTTCCGCTACGGCACGTCGATCGTGCAGCGCCACGGCGGCACGGTCGTCAAGACGATGGGGGACGCCGTGATGGCAGCGTTCACGAGCTCCGCGGCGGCCGTCGCGGCGGGAGCAGAGATGCTCGAGCGATGGCCGGAGCTCGTCGAGAACCAGCCGGCCGCGCGCGCGCTCGACCTCAAGATCGGGATCAACGCCGGTCCGTGCACGATCGTGACGGCCAACGGGGGAATCGACTACTTCGGGCAGACAGTCAACGGCGCCGCGCGTCTCTTGCACCTGGCGGGCGAGCGAGAGGCCGTTCTCGCCGAGGGGCTCGTCGAGGCGCTGCCGCCGGGAGCCCAGGTCGTCGAGCGCCGCCTGGTCCGAGTGAAGGGCATCGACGAGCCGATCCCCGTCGCGAGGGTGCGCGTCGCGGTGCCCGGCGCGCGCGTGGCAAGTGTGTGATTTTCACGACTCGGGGGAACGCGAGGTACACCTGCTTCGCGCCTGCGCCGTTCACCACGCGCCGCCGATGCTGACCCCCCGCCGCCCGACGCCCAAGGTCACCGTCCGTCCGCCGTCGACCTGCCGGGTCACGTCGACTCGCACGTCGCTCGACTGGCGCGCCGGGAAGGGCGCGTGCGGCGGGACGCCGTAGACCCCGGCGCTCGCGACGACCCAGAGCGACGGGGCGAGGGGAGCGGTGTACGTGAAGCCCGCACCGATCGCGCCGTCGACGGGGCAGCCCGCGCTCGAGAAGCCCTGCAGGGTGAGCGCGTGCGTGATGCGGAGGGACGCGAACCGCTGCACCGCGAACCCGTTGATCGTGTTGCCCGAGGGCTCCTCGCGGCTGGCGCAGTTCGAGAAGCCGCCGCCGATCGACGGGATGTCCGTCTGGAGCGAGAGGCGCAGCGGCGTCGAGAGCACCCAAGTCGAGAGCCCCGCCGGGCCGCTCGGCTCCCCGTGCAGCCAGGGTGCCGTGAGCTGCAGGTTCGAGACGAGAGGGGACGTCGACGGCTGCGCCGACACAAAGCCGGTCGTGGGCGGCTGCCAGGCGGCGATCGGCGGCTGCTGCGCCAAGGCCGGCGAGGCGACGAGGAGCGCGGCCAGGAAGATGCCCGTTCGCATGTCTTGAGGATGACCCGCGGCCCATCCCGCGTCCACGCCGCCCGTCACGAGCGTCCCTCGTTGAGGGCGAACGCGAGAGCGAGGCAGAGTGCGGTCGTCTTGCTCATGCCCCGACCATGGCCGCCGGCGTCGCATTCCGTGTTCTTGACGCGCGAAGGATTTCGTCGAGCGTGACCATAGGGCGACGGGAGGCGCGCGAATGTCCAGGGCGGTCTTGTGGGGCGGATTGGGCGTGGCGCTGTCGTGGGTGGCGACGGCCGGGGACGCACGCGCGTGCGGGGGCTGTTTCCATGAACGCGGTCCGACGCAAAGCGGCACCGTCATCACCGATCATCGGATGATCTTTGCCGTTTCTCCAACGCAAACGACGCTTTACGACGAGATCGAATACCAGGGATCGGCTGCATCGTTCGCGTGGGTGCTTCCCATTCACGGCCCCGTCGCGGTGGGGCTGAGCTCGGACGCCCTCTTCGCGGCGCTCGATCAGGTGACCCAGACCACGATCGTCGCGCCGACCCTCCCGCCGTGTCCCTCGCCGCCTTCCTGCGACTGCGGCGACGACGGCAACGGGAGCTTCGACCTCGCATCCGACGCCGCGACGCTGCCGAACGGGTCCGCGGTCACCGTCATCGATCAGGCCGTCGTGGGCCCGTACGACACGGTGCAGCTTCAATCGACCGATCCGATGGCCCTCGAGAACTGGCTCACGGCGAACGGCTACGCGATCCCGACCGCCGTACAGCCGGTCATCGCCGCGTACGTGCAGGAAGGCTTCGACTTCCTGGCGCTGCGCCTCGCGCCGGGGCAGGGCGTTCAGGCGATGCGGCCGGTGAGCGTCACGGCGCCCGGGGCGGGGCTCTCGCTGCCGCTGCGCATGGTGGCGGCGGGCACCGGCGCCACCGTGGGGATCACGCTCTGGGTCGTCTCGACCGGGAGCTACGAGCCCCAGAATTTCTCGACGTTCACGATCGACCCGGCGGATCTGGTGTGGGACTGGTCGAAGAACCTCAGCAACTATTCGACGCTCGTCTCCCAGAAGGAAGCGTCCCTCGGCAACGCGGCGTGGCAAATCGAGAGCGCCCTCGACCTCTCTCCGACGAGGATCGAGGCCATCGTGCTCGCCCGCAGCGCCGCGAGCGAGTACCTATCGATCCCGGGTGCCGACGCGGGGGAGGGCGGGGCCTCCGTGCCCGACGCGGCGACCGGGGAGACAGCGGACCAGGTGCGCAAGCGGGACCTGGCGACGTGTTTTGCGGGGGGCACGGCTTACCCGGCTCGAATCACGAGGATGCGGGCCGATCTCGCGCAGGCGGCCCTGGCCAACGACCTCGTGCTGCAGGCGTCCGCGGACCAGCGAGCACACTCGAACGTCTACTCCGTCTCGAAATCGATCCACGCGCCGACCTGTCCCACGTACAGCCCCGTCACGTGCCCGCCGTGTCCGGATCCGAACGTCGACGCTTCGGGCGACGACGGAGGAATGCCCTCGTTCGACACGCCGGGCGCGCTATCCGGCGGTCGACGATCTTCGGGATGCGCGCTGGCCGCGCATGCACCCGGCGCGGGTCTCGGGATCGTCGCGGCGGGTCTGGGTCTCGCGGCCCTGTCCTGGCGGCGCAACCGCCGGCGACGTTGACGGTCGCGGCGGCGCGGCGCCGCTTCGCCCGTGGGAGCCGTGGCTCGTTGGATCGAGAACGCCACTCTCGTCGTCGACCGAGCGGCTCGGACGTGAGGTCGCGCAGCGCGCTCCATTGGAAAGGCCGTTCGGACCCTTCGTCTCGCGGCTCGAACGAAGGAAAGAGCCGCCCGTCCGATCGAAAAAGCGCGACGAATTCTCGGCGAAGCGACCTTGAACGATGGATGGGGTCGGCCGCCCGTCGAAAGAGTCTCTCCGCGAAATGAAGAGGACAGGTCGCCGACGACGGGACGCGCTTCGTTCAACGCAACCCCGGGCCGCAGATCAACTTGCTAGCGTCCGTATGTCCTCCTGACGTGGCCCCGGTGCGGTGCGGGTACCTGACGCCGGACTCCATTCGGAAGCCCGAGGCCCTTGCGCGCGCCCTCGAAGACCGGTTCGACGACATCCGGGTCGGCGTTCACGACGGCGTCGACGTCGTCTTCGGGCACGACTGGCTCGGCCCCGTGTCGGCGAAGGAGCGGCCTCGGATCGCGCACGTGCTCACGTCGACGCTCGCGGCCGGCGCCTACGGCCACGTGACGCAAGCACGCGGGGGGACGCTCTCGGTCTTCAACGAGGATTCGGTCGAGGTGTTCGCGGCGCCGGACTAGACCTGATCCGAGGTAGAATCTTCGACGACGAATTGCGGCTCAAGATTGAAAGCCAGTGTTGTTCATCACAACGACCTGATGCGAATCGGTGAGATTGACGGCGGCGTCTTGCGCCCCCCCATCACGGAAAGCCGCAGAGCGACAGGATGTCGGTGACCGTCGTACCCCCCGGGTTGCGGCTGCCGAGTCCAGGGCAGAACGGGCAGCCGTCGAAGGCGATGAGCGTGCGCGTCGACGGGCCGAAGCACGCGCAGCTGCCCGCCGGGCAAACGCAGGTCGCTTGATAGAGGATCCCGCCGCAGGTCTCGCTGACCGTCGAGGAGCATTGCCCATTGCCGCTGATGCCGCCGCCCGAGGACTGGATGCACCCGGCGTCGTCCGTCGGCCCCGCGAGCGGGATTGCGCCGCCTGAATCCAACCCGCAACCGCACTCGCTGATCGCCGACAACATGCAGTTGACGAATTCCCCGGTTTGGCCCTGGTCCGGGATATGCGGCCCCAAGCATGACCCCGTTGAACCTCCGTCCTCGGCGCAAGCGAAGGCGCTGGTGATCGCGCCATTGCACACGCAATCGGCCCCACACGCCGCGATCTGCCTTGGGCATCCCTTCGCAATGCACGGCCAGCACGCCTTGAGGTCCGGGGATTGGGGGGCAGGGAGGGTTCCCCCGAAGCACTCCTCCCCGACGCCCGCCCCGCTGTCTTGCAGCACGAGCGAGGGCGGGCTGAACGTCGCGTCCGACTCGCCGGATGGAGTCCCTGCGTCGACACGCGGGGTCCCGGATGGCACCGCCGCATCGTGGTGGTCGCCGGGGACATCGTGCACGCTGCCACCGCAAGCCACCATCAGCCCGAGCAAGGCAAACCCCGCCCGCCGAGCGTTTCCGACGCCCGTGTCCATGGCAGTCCTCCATGCGGCCCGCCTTCGTGGCGTTCGCCGCCCCCTGGATGACTCATGGCCGAGTCGAGCGACAGCCGTCGATCCGAGCGCCGCGCGGCCGCCATTCCGGCCCCCCCTCTCCTCCTTGCGGGGTGGCGGCCCAGGCGCGTCTCCTTCGCTTCTCCCCCCCGATCAGGCCAGATTCCGTGTGGCCCGCCAACGTCTAGGATGACTCCGGAGGTCTCGAGGGAATTGCGTCGAAGCGTCGCCTCGCCGCACGACTCCGTGTCCGTTCCAGCGCGATTCAGAGGCTTCGAGCGCCTGTCGGCCATCGTCGTCATTGCTCTTGGCCTAAGGACAGGAATAGGGAAAGGCGCCGGTCTACGAAACGGTTGGGCACGATGAAGAACGCCGGCACCGCGACGAACAGGACGAGGCTCAGACCTGTGTTCCAATGCGCGCCCAGCACTGCCGCTGCGTAGACCGCGATGGGCGTCGC
>Ga0070735_10000652_pt1 | contig 36288 bp, 37 predicted proteins | sample Coa_R1_FD_66443 | JGI IMG/M metagenome (GOLD analysis project Ga0070735, IMG submission 66443) | Surface soil microbial communities from Centralia Pennsylvania, which are recovering from an underground coalmine fire - Coalmine... | ecosystem: Environmental > Terrestrial > Soil > Unclassified ...
GGGCTGCTTCGCGATCGTGCTGGAGGGTGTCCCCGACGTCGTCGCGGGCCGCGTCACCGAGGAGGTGGCCGTGCCCACCATCGGCATCGGCGCGGGCCCGGCGTGCGACGGCCAGGTCCTCGTGTTCCACGACCTGCTCGGGCTGGGCGAGGGCCCGGCGCCGAAGTTCGTCCGGCGCTACGCGGACCTGGCCGCGGTGGCCACCGGCGCCATCGAGCAGTGGGCGGCGGATGTGCGCGCCGGCTCGTTCCCGTCGGACGCCGAGAGCTACCACCTGCCCAACGAGCACTCGTCGTGAGGCCCTGAGCGCCCGGCGGGGCGCGCCGGCGGTCGCGGTACGCTGTGCGCCGGCCGTTCCCGCGACGTCGGGGCGGGCCGCGACAGGCCGCAGGACGCATCCTGCACGGGCGTGCCCGAACCTCGGGTCGGCACTCTCGTCCAAGACCCTGCTCCGCTCGTGTGGAGCCCCGGCCCGTGGCCGGGTCCAGAGGGAGGTGAGCCGCTCGTGCGGCCGTATGAAGCCATGATCATCTTCGACATCGACGTCGAAGAAGCGGCCATCCAGGCGGTCCTCGACCGCGCGCTCGAGGTGATCAAGTCCAACGGGGGCACCCCCGGGTCCGTCGACCGCTGGGGCCGTCGCACCTTCGCCTACGAGGTGGCCCACAAGCGCGAGGGTTACTACGTCGTGGCAGAGTTCGTGGGCGAGCCGAAGACAGAGGCCGAGCTCGGCCGCTTCCTCGTCCTGGCCGACGAGGTGATGCGGCACAAGATCATGCGGCTGCCGGAGAAGGTGGCCGGTCGGAGCCGGTCGAAGTCGTCCGCGGGGGCACCCGCGTCGGGCGCCAGCTGACCGAGAGCGGAGGAAGATCATGGCGAACGGGAACAACGTCGTGCTGGTGGGCAACATCACCCGGGACCCGGAGCTGCGCTTCACTCCCACGGGGCAGGCGACGGCGTCCTTCGGGCTCGCCGTCAACCGCCGGTGGCAGAACCGCCAGACCCAGGAATGGGAGGAGGCCACCTCGTTCTTCGACGTGGTGTGCTGGCGGGAGATGGCCGAGAACGCCTCCGAGAGCCTGGCGCGAGGGTCGCGGGTCATCGTCACCGGACGCCTCGAGCAGCGTTCGTGGGAGACGCCCGACGGCGACAAGCGGTCGAAGGTGGAGGTCGTGGCCGACGAGATCGGCCCGAGCCTGCGATGGGCGACCGCCCAGGTGACGAAGAACGAGCGCCGCGGCCCATCCGAGGGCGCATCCGCCGGCCGGGCCCCCGCGGGTGCCACCGCGGGCAGTGGCAGTGGCGGTGGCGGTGGCGGTGGCGGGTACGGGTTCGACGAGGAGCCGTTCTGAGATGGCACGCAACACCGAGCGGTCGACCCGCCGGAGCGCCAAGGACGCCGCCCGCCGCACGAAGAAGAAGCCCTGCGCGCTGTGCCGGGACCGGATCGACTGGGTCGACTACAAGGACGTCAACATGCTCCGGAAGTACATGAGCGACCGGGGGAAGATCCGGGCCCGACGGGTTTCGGGGAATTGCGCACAACATCAACGCGAGATCGCGCTCGCCATCAAGACGGCCCGCGAACTGGTCCTCCTTCCCTACACGCAGCGCACGATGACCGAACGTTCGGGCGGTCGTCGCGGTGGCCGGGGCGATCGCTTCGGCGGCCGGGGCGGCCGGGGCGACGCCGAGCAGACGCCGCGTCCCAGCCGCGACGCCGACAGCGCGGAGGCCGCCGCGTCGGGGTCACCTGAGCAAGGGGCGGGCGCGGTCGAGGCGGTGGCGACCGGCGGCGCTGGGGCCGACGGAGCAGATGCCGAGCAGGCCGAGGCGACGTCGGGAGAGGGCCGCCCCTCATGAAGGTCCTCTTGCGTGACGACGTGGAGGGCGTCGGCAAGAGAGGCGACATCGTCGACGTGGCGCGCGGGTTTGCCCGCAACTACCTCGTTCCCACGGGCCGCGGTCTCGTGGCCAGCAGCGGCGTGGAGTCCCAGGCCGCGGCGATGCGGCGCGCGCGCGACCTGCGCGACGCCCAGGACCGCGCGGCGGCCGAGACCGTGGCCGGTGTCCTCGCAGGTGCACAGGTGACGGTGTCGGCCCGAGCGGGCGCCGAGGGGCGGCTCTTCGGCTCGGTGACGGCGTCCGACATCGCCGACGCCGTCGCCAAACAGACCGGTGTCGTGGTGGACCGTCGCAAGGTGCATCTCGTCGAGCCCATCAAGTCGGTCGGCACACACGTCGTCCCGGTCCGCCTGCACGGCGACGTCGAGGCCCCCTTGACCGTGGAGGTCGTCGCCGGCTCCTGACGGGGCTCTCGCAATTCGAGCGCGGGACCCGTCGCGCCGCGACCGGCGCGTCGCGACCTGAGCGTCGCGATTGATTGTCACAGCCGGGGAATACGGTCCTGGCGTGCGACGATTGCAGTCCGTTGCGGACGCGACGCGCTGTCCCCACCCCTGGCCCCGACGCGCACATCCTTTCCACAGCGTCGTCCCCGCCCAGAGGGCGAAATTTCCCCAAGCCACAAGGGTTTTCCTCACCCTTTTCCTCTTCCCCACGCCGCGCGCGATCGGCATGGTTAACGGATGGTGACACGACCCGTGGAAGGTGCGGCCGTCCGCAGGCTGCCTGTCGGGAGCCGCGTCCCGCCGCACGACCTCGATGCCGAGGAGTCCCTGCTCGGGGCGATGTTGCTGTCGCGCGACGCCATCGCCGCCGCGATGGAAGCCTGCGTGGCCGAGGACTTCTACAAGCCGGCCCACGCGCACATCTATTCCGCCGTCATGGCGCTGTACGCGCGCGGCGAGCCCGCCGACCCCGTGACGGTGGCCGACGAGCTGCGGCGTTCCGGACTTCTCGAAGCGGTGGGCGACGCGTCGGTTCTCATCTCGCTCCAGGTGAACACGCCGTCCACGACGAACGCCGCGCATTACGCGCACATCGTCGAGGAGCACTCCCTGCTGCGCCGGCTGGTGGCGGTGGCCGGTGAGATCGCCGAGCTCGGCTACAGCGTTCCCGAGGACGTGGCCGAGGTCGTCGACCGTGCCGAGGCGATGGTGTTCGAGGTCGCCCAGCGGCGAATGGTCGACACCATGGCACCGCTGCGCGACCTCCTGGCGGACAGCCTCGACCATCTGGAGAACCTCTTCGCGCGCGGCGAGCACATCACCGGGGTGCCCACCGGGTACGCCGACCTCGACGACCGCCTGGCGGGGTTGCAGAAGTCCAACCTCGTCGTGGTGGGCGCCCGCCCGGCCATGGGGAAGACGAGCTTCGCCCTGGGCATCGTCCGTCACGCCGCCGTGCACGCCCGGGTCCCGGTCCTCTTGTTCTCTCTCGAGATGAGCCATCTCGAGCTCACCCAGCGCCTCTTGTGTTCCGAGGCGCACGTGGACGCCTCGCGCATGCGCAACGGCCGTCTGCTCGAGTCGGACTGGCCGAGGATCTCCGACGCCATCGGCCGCCTGGGCGACGCCCCCATCTACATCGACGACAACCCCAACCTGACCGTGATGGACATCCGGGCCAAGTCGCGCCGGCTGAAGGCGCGCGACGGGCTCGGGCTGGTGGTCGTGGACTACCTCCAGCTCATGAGCGGTCACGGCAAGAGCCGCGCCGAGAACCGCCAGGTCGAGGTGTCCGAGATCAGCCGGGGCCTGAAAGTGCTGGCGCGCGAGCTCGACGTGCCCGTCATCGCCCTCTCCCAGCTGTCGCGCAACCTGGAGATGCGCCAGGACAAACGGCCCGTGCTGGCGGACCTGCGCGAGTCGGGATGCCTCACCGCCGACACCCGCGTCACGCGTGCCGACTCGGGCCAGGAGGTGACCCTCGGAGAGATGATCGCCTCGGGCGCCACTGACGTGCCCGTGTGGACCCTGGACGCGCAGATGCGCACGGTCGCAGGCCGGATGTCGAAGGTGTTCTCGAGCGGCACGAAGCCGGTGTTCGAACTGCGCCTCGCCTCCGGCCGACGGGTGACGGCTAGCGCCAATCACCCGTTCCGCACGCCCGGCGGGTGGCGCAGCGTCGCCGATCTCGCCCCCGGTGAGCTGCTCGCCACGCCGCGCCGGCTCCCGTCCCCGCTGCGCCCGGTGGCGATGCCCCCCGGCGAAGTCGTGGTCCTCGCCCATCTCGTCGGAGCGGGGCGCACGCCGCTGTGCACGCCTCCCACGTACACGACCGACGATCCGGCGCACGCCCACGTCGTCGCCCGGGCCGTCGAGGGGTTCGGGTTCCGGGTCGATCACGCCCAGCAAGGACCGCGCCAGCGCCTCACCTTCCTGTCGCGGCGGGGCCGGAACCGGCGGTGCACCGACGTATTCGACTGGCTCGTCCACCTCGGGCTCCACGGCCGGCGCCGCACCGACGTCGCCGTCCCGGCGGCGGTCTTCTCGCTCCCTGACGACCAGCTGGCCACGTTCCTGCGCCACCTGTGGTCGACCTCCGGCGGGATCTGGCCCGACCGGCGGCACGAGCGGGTTCGCTGCCGGTTCACGACGTCGAGCCGCGCCCTTGCCGAGGACGTGCAGACCCTGCTGTTGCGTTTCGGCGTGGCGAGCCGGGTCGTGGAGGCGGCCGGGGGGCGCTGCGCGCCGGCGCACCACGTCTCGGTGCACGAGCCCGGCGCCCAGCGGCTCTTCCTCGCCGAGATCGGCGTGTTCGGAGCGGGCGCACCCGCCGCCGATGCCGCCGCCGAGCGCCTCGACGCCGCCTCGGCCCGGCGCGGCGTGATGACGGGTGACAGGTCCGCCGCCGTGACGCCCGTGCTCTCCGGCCGCGGGCGGCACCCGTCGTCGGTGCCGGCGGTCGCGTTCGACGAGCGCCCGGGGCCGTTGACCGTGCTCGCCAGGCCGACCGAGGACGGTGCCGACGCCGAGGAGTCCACGGACACGGTCTGGTGGGACCAGATCGTGGCGATCGTGGACAAGGGCGAGGCGCCCGTGTTCGACGCCACGGTGCCCGGCACGCACAACTTTCTTGCCAACGGCATCGTCGCCCACAACTCGATCGAGCAGGACGCGGACGTGGTGCTGTTCCTCTACCGCGACGAGCTGTACAACTCAGAGTCGAACGACCGGGGCAAGGCGGAGGTCGCCATCGCCAAGCACCGCAACGGGCCCACAGGGGTGACGGAGCTGGCGTTCGTCGATCGCTACGCGCGTTTCAACAACATGGCGCGCGAGTAGCGGCTCTGGCGTCACCGGCCGCCACCCGAAGGCGGCGCGCCTGTCGACGCCTCACGTCGCGCCGCTGCGTTCGTGCGAGCTGCCGACGACGGCGTCGTCGCCGTCGCCACCGGGCGAGGTGCCGTCCTCTGGGGGCTGCGGCACGGCCCCGGGCACGAGGGGGATCCGGACCCAGAAGGTCGCCCCGGGCCCGATGCCGCTCCCGCTCCCGCTGTCCGGGCCGGTCGGCATGGTGGCTCCCGGCGCGTCCCGGGAACCGTTCGACACGACGCCGACCGCGCCGCCGTGGGCGTGTGCGATGGCGGACACGATGGCGAGGCCCAACCCCACGCCCCCGGTGGCCCGGTCGCGGCTCGGGTCTGCCCGGTGGAAGGGCTCGAAGATCCCGGCTTGTTCTTCGGGGGGGATGCCCGGCCCTCGGTCGCTCACCTCGACGAGCGCCCAGGGGCCGTCCGCGCTCACCCGCACGTCGACGGGCGTACCGGGCGCGGTGTGCTGCACGGCGTTCGACAGAAGGTTGTCCATCACCTGACGGAGCCGGTCGGCGTCTCCGGTGACGGCGACCGTGGCAGCGGCGGTGCAGCCGATCGGGCGGTCGGGGTCGGCGGCGTGAGCGGCATCGACGGCGGCGCGCGCCACCGCGGCGATGTCCACGTCGTCGCGGGCGAGCGGGCGTCGCTGGTCGAGCCGGGCCAGGAGCAGCAGGTCGTCGACCAGCGTGCTCATCCGCTTGGCCTCCTCGCGGATGTGACGCATCGACGTGGCGAGGTCCTCGGGGCGGTCCCGCGCGCCACGGTCGAAGATCTCCGCGTAGCCCCGGATGGACGTGAGCGGCGTGCGCAATTCGTGGGAGGCGTCGGCGAGGAACCGGCGCAGGCGCTCCTCCGACGCGGCTCGGGCTGCGAAGGCGAGCTCGATCTCGGTCAGCATGGTGTTGAAGGCGTGACCGAGCTGCCCGACCTCGGTGCGCTCGTCGACTTCCTCCACCCGGCGCGACAGGTCACCACCGGCGATGGCACCGGCGGTCGTGGTCATCTCGTAGAGCGGCCGCAGCCCCTGGCGCACGATCCACCACGCCAGCGCTCCCACGCCGGCCAGGACGGCGATCGTCACAAGGAGCTCGATGAGCAGCAGCCGGCCCAGGGTGTGGTGGAGGTCGTTCAGCGGGATGGCCACGACCACCGTTCCGAGCTGCTGCCCGGCGACGACGAGGGGCTCGGCGAACACGCGGTAGTTGACGGGGGCGCTTCCCGTGCTGGAGGCGTCGAACAGAGCCGCTCTCGACTCGTTCGCGCCCGAGCCCGGCAACTGCAGGGGGAGGTTGGGCGCCGGCAGCGGATAGGCGACCGCAGAGCCGATGGGTGTCCCGCTCTGATCCCGGACCTGCACCCAGATCCCCGGAGGGGGCACGGGCCCCACTCGACGCCCGGCTCCTTGCAACAACTGTGTGCCGATGGAGACAGCGTCGCCTTGAAGTTGGGTGTCCACCTGGGAGTACAGATAGGAACGCAGTGACGCGTACGTCGCCACATCGGCGACGACGAGGCCGGCAGACACCAGGCCGACCAGAACGATGAGGAGGCGAAGACGAAGCGTCACCGCGCGCGCCTGCCGCGCCTACTCGCCCGAGGGCCGCAGGCAGTACCCCACGCCCCGGATCGTGTGGATGAGGCGCGGCCCGAGGGAGTCGATCTTCTTCCGGAGGTAGCTGATGTAGATCTCGACCACGTTGGCGTTGCCGTCGAAGTCGTAATTCCACACCCGATCGAGGATCTGCGACTTCGACACCACCCGACCGGTATTGAGCAGCAGGTAGTGCAGGAGCTTGAACTCGGTCGGCGTGAGGTCGATGGAGACCGACCCGCGTCGCACCTCGTGGCTCTCCTCGTCGAGCTCGAGGTCGGCGACCGCGAGACGACTGGCCTTGCCGTTGCCGTGGACGCGGCGGAGGATGGCGCGCACCCGGACGATGAGCTCCTCCACGCTGAAGGGCTTCGTCATGTAGTCGTCGCCGCCGAGGGTGAATCCCCGCAGCTTGTCGTCGAGGGTGTCGCGCGCCGTGAGGAACAGCACGGGCAGGCGCCCGCCGATGCGGTCGCGGCCCATCCGCTCGAGCACTTCGAAGCCGCTCAGGTCGGGCAGCATGACGTCCAGCACGACGAGGTGTGGGCGGAAGTCGACCATGGCGTCGAGCGCGTCGCGCCCACGGTGCGCGACGTGGACCTCCATGCCCTCGTAGCGCAGGGCCATGGTCAGCAGGTCGGTGATGCTCGGCTCGTCGTCGACGACGAGGATGCGGCTGGCGTCGTTCACAAGGAACCTCCGTCTACCAGCCTGCCCGCCCAGCCTGTGGGTTTTCTGTGAGATTCCCTAATGGACTGGGAGGCCGGTGCGGGGGGACCCGGGAGCCCGAAGGAACGGCTCGGGCGCTTATGCCGCGGGATCGATCGGCTGTGCGGCCCGGAGCCGGCGCGAATCGGAAGCCGTCACGGCTCGAGCCCCGGGCACGCAATCCTTGGAGACCGTGGGACCGGACACGGGCCGATCGGACACGGGGCGATCGGACACGGGGCGATCGGACACGGGGCGATCGGACACGGTGATTTCGGCCAACGTGGCGTCGATCAGGCGCACGATCTCGTCACATCGCTCCGCCAGTGTCATGCCGACCCCCTCCCGATCGACCATCGGCGCGTCAACGCGCCGCGCTGAAGGATCCGCCAGAATGACCCCTACCGGTGGTCAAAACGACCACGGAGTGTGCAGGTTCGTGAGAATCCTTTGCCAGAGCCCGGGACACTGAACCGCAACGATCGCCTCGCCGATCGCCTCGCGCTGCGCGCGCTCGTCGACGCATACGCGTCGGGCGTGGACGGTCGGGACGTCGCCGGTGTCACCGGCCTGTTCGCGACCGACGGCCGCCTCGTGGCGCACTTCTCGCGCCGGCCGGACGCCCCGCCCACGGTGCGGCAGGGCAAAGAGGAGATCGAGACCGCTCTCGACGAGGGGCTACGCCCCTACCAGGCGACCACCCACGTCGTCGGTGGACAGGTCGTCACGTTCGACACGGCGGACCGCGCCCATGGCGAGACCACGTGCCTCGCCCACCACCTCTACGAGCACGACGGCGTGCCCCGCTTGTACGTGATCGCCGTCCGCTACCACGACCTCTACGTCCGCGAAGAGGGGGAATGGCGCTTCGCACAGCGCGAGCTGCGGCTCGATTGGCGCGACGATCGTCCGGTGGGCGAGAGGGGCCGGTCGTGACGCTCGCCTACGCCGCGCTGCCACCGGTGCGCAGCGGGGTGTGCGCCGACCCGGAGTGGATGGCCGCGTTCGGCCGCCACATCGAGGCTCTCGGCTTCGAGTCGATCGTCGTCGTGGAGCACCCTCTCGTCATCGGCGGCTACGCCAGCCGGTACCCGTACGCGTCGTCGGGCCGGATGCCCCTTCCCGATGACACGGCCATCCCCGACCCCGTCGACCTGCTCGCGTTCCTGGCCGGCGTGACGACCGAGCTCGGGCTCGCCACGGGCGTGCTCGTCCTGCCGGCCCACCATCCGGTCGTGCTCGCCAAGCGCCTCGCCACCGTGGACCGCCTGAGCAAAGGGCGCGTGCGGCTGTGCGTGGGGGTGGGGTGGCTGCGCGAGGAGCTCGAGGCGTGCGGGACCGACTTCGCCAGCCGCGGCCGGCGCGCCGACGAGTCGATCGACGCCATGCGCGCCCTGTGGGCCGACACCGAACCGGAGGGGTCGTCGTTCCACGGCGAGTTCTTTTCGTTCGACCGCGCCCACAGCCACCCCAAGCCGTACGGGGGGCGCACCATCCCCATCCACATCGGCGGCCACACCCTGCCGTCGATCCGCCGTGCCGCCCGCCGCGGCGACGGCTGGCAGCCGCTCGGGTTGTGGGGCGACGAGCTCGAAGGCGCGCTCGCCACCTTGCGCCAGGAGGTCGACAAGGCGGGCCGCGATCCCGACACGCTCGAGCTCACCGTCAGCGCCCTGTCCACCTCGGCCACGCCCGAGACGCTCGACAAGCTCGCCACCCTCGGGGTGAACCGGATGGTGGTCACGTGCGTGCAGGCCGACCTCGCCGCGGCCAAGGACGAAATGAGCGAGGTCGCGGCACGCGTGGGGTTACGCGCCCGATGAGCGCGGGCGCCGAGGGCGGCACGCGGTTGTCCGCCCCGTGGCGTGAGATCGTCGGCATCGACGACGTCCGCCGCGCCGCCGAGCGTCTCGCGCCGCTCGGTGTCGTCACCCCGCTGCAGCACAGCGAGCGCCTGTCCGACCGCTACGGCGCCACCGTGTACCTGAAGCGCGAGGACCTCCAGGTGGTGCGGTCCTACAAGATCCGCGGCGCGTTCAATTTCATCGCTGCGCTCCCGCACGACGTGCTCCCCGCCGGCGTGGTGTGCGCGAGCGCCGGCAACCACGGCCAGGGAGTGGCGTGGAGCTGCCGGCACCTCGGCGTCCGAGGCACCGTCTTCCTGCCCCGCCGGACCCCACGCCAGAAGGTCGCCCGCATCCAGGCGCTGGCGGGCGACCTGGTGGAGATCCGCTTTGCGGGCGACAGCTTCGACGACGCCAACGCCGCCGCCGCGGCGTTCGCGGCGGACACCGGCGCCACCGTGGTCCCTTCGTTCGACCACCCGGCCACCGTGGCCGGCCAGGGCACGATCGCACTCGAGGTCGTCGACCAGCTGGGACGGGCGCCGGACGTGATGAGCGTGCCGGTCGGCGGGGGCGGCCTCGCCTCGGGGATCTGCGTCGCCCTGGGCGGCCTCGGGGCCGCCACCGAGGTGGTGGGCGTGCAGCCCGCCGGGGCCCCCGCCATGTTGCGGGCCGTCGAGGCGGGGCACCTCGTCACCATCGACATCGACGACGATTTCGTCGACGGCGCGGTGGTGCGCACCGCCGGCGAGCTCACGCTGGCAATCGTGCGCGACCGGGTGCGGCGCTGGGTCGTGGTCGACGAGGGCCGGGTGTGCACCGAGCAGCTCGACCTGTATCAGATCGACGGCATCGTGGCCGAGCCCGCCGGCGCCCTCGCCACCTCGGCGCTCGATCAACTGGAGGACGCCGTGGCGGGCCGGACGGTCGTCTGCATCCTCTCCGGTGGCAACAACGACGTGGCGCGCTACGACGAGATCATCGAGCGCAGCCTCGTCCACCAAGGCCTCAAGCACTATTTCATCGTGGCCTTTCCGCAACGTCCGGGAGCGCTGCGCAACTTCCTCGACGATTGCCTCGGGCCGAGCGACGACATCGTCCTGTTCGAGTACATGAAGAAGAACGACCGGGAGTACGGCCCGGCCCTCGTGGGCGTCGAGCTCGCCGATCGCCACGACCTGCCGCCGTTGCTGGAGCGGATCGCCCGATCCGGACTCGACGTCCAGCAGCTGCCCCCTGACAGTCCGCAATTCCGGCTGCTGGTGTGAGCCCCGGATCTCCGGGGCGAGCGCGCCGGGCGCCGAGCCCCGTCAGCGAACGGCGTCGGCTCCCACGGCATCGTGGAACACCGGCTCGGGGAGCGATTCGAGCGCGGGCTGCGCGCTCTGCAACAGCGCTTCGGCCTCGGTCCGGTCCTCGGCGGTGAAGTCGGCGGTGGTGCAACAGAACTCGACCAGGATCCCGTTCGGGTCGGTGGCGTAGATCGACCGGCACCAGCCGTGGTCGAGCTCGATGACGGTGATGCCGTGCTCCTGCCACCTCCGGCAGCGTCGTTCGAGGTCCTCGAGGCTCGGCGCGTCGAACGCGATGTGGTTCACCCACTCGGGGAGTCCGAGGCCCGTCGAGATGGCGGGATCGAAGTCACCGAGCCTTTCGTCGTGCAGGTCCCAGAAGGCGATCAGGCCGCCGGCGCCGGTGTCGTAGAAGAGGTGCTTGGCCCACGCGCCGCCGGGGGCTCCGGTGGGAGAGGCCACCGTCTTGACGAGGGTGAAGCCCATGACCTCGGTGTAGAAGCGATGCGTGGCGTCGAGGTCGTTCGTCGCCACTGCGACGTGATGGAAAGCCATCGGTCCTCCCCGGTCGGCTCCCGCCAAGGCTATCGATCGTCGGCAGGCGGGCCCTGACCCGGCGGAGGGGGTCTTGGCCCGGCGGCCGCCGAGCGGCAGGGGAATGAGAAAAACCTCACCGGACCCTTAATGGCAGGTCACCTGGCGTGCCGATAGAGGAAAGGGGCATTTGCCCGCAGGGCGGCAGCCAGCGGGACAAAGGGGGGACCATGGCTCGTAGCTCGCGTTGGCTCGCAGCTCTCGCCGCCGGGGGCGTCGCCGCCGGGGCAGGCGCGGCCCTCGCCCAGGCCGGACCGACGACCGCGAGCGCGCCGCCGCCGGCGCCTGCGGTCGCGGCAACGCCCGCGTCAGCCGCGGGGCACGTTGCCGTCGTGTCGAGCGCCGACGGCGAGGTGAGGCAACTGCTCGCCGAGGCGAGCGACCTGCAATCCGCGATTGCGTCGGCCCGCGCCGCCCTTGCCCGGACCGCCGTGCCGTCGGTGCCCGTGTGGACCGTCCCGCCTGTGCCGGGCGCGCCTACCGCGGCTTCTTCGGGTGCTCCCTCGACCCCTGCGGTCGCCAACCCCGGGCTCGTCGCGCAGAGTCAACAACTCGCGGCCGAGCAGGCGGCATTGAACGCGGAGCGCCAGCAGCTCGCCGGCGAGGCGCAACAGCTCGCCAATGAACAGGCGCAATTGCAGGGTGAGGCCGCCGCGCTGGCCGCGGCAACGACGACCACGACGACCCCACCCCCCGGTCGCACGACGAGCACGACGAGCAGAGGGACAGACTCATGACGGACGCGCCCGCATCTCATCCGGCCCTGGCGGATCACCAGAGGCGACTGGCGGGGACGCGCACCGCGGCGCGCCGACTCGTCGCCCGGGCGCAAGCGCGCCGCCGCCTCCTGCCGCCCCTGGTGGTGGGCTCCGGGGCGATCCTCGGCAGCAGCGTGTTGGGGGCATGGATCCTCGGCCAGCAACCTCCGACCGTCCGGCCTGCTGCGACGCCGACCGCGCCCTCATCTTCCGGCGACACCGAGCTGTCGGCGGACATCGCCGCGCTCCAAGGTCTGGCCCAGACCCTGGCCGCCGATCGCACCGCGATTTCCGCGCTCCAGCCGGCCGGAGCGGCGGCGTCCGGTACCAGCGGAGGTCCCGGCGTCTTCCTGCCTCAGGGTTCGGGTCCGGTTGCTTCGGGTGCGGTGAGCTCCGGCCCGCGCCCGAGCGCCGCGTCACCGGCATCGGCCCCCGCAGTCCCGACCGCCCCCTCGGTCCCGGCGCTGCCAACGCTGCCGACGTTGCCCGCGGTCACCGTTCCTCCGCCGGCTCCGCCTCCACCGGTCCACACCACCACGGGGGCAACCGCGGTTGCGCCTTGACCTCGACGACCGGGGGTACACCGCTCGACGTCGCGCCATGGGCACAGAGGTGTCGATTCGGGCTGTCGCGCCTCCGGGGGACATCGCTGCGCACGAGATCGTCGACGACGCGCTCGCGGTCTTCGCCGAGGTCGAAGCGGCGTGCACCCGCTTCGATCCGTCGAGCCCCCTGATGACGCTCAACCGCGCTCCCGACGAATGGGGGCGCGTCCCGCCGTTCTGCTATGACGCGCTCGAGGCGGCTTGGCAGGCATACGAACGCACGCAAGGGCGGTTCGACCCGAGAGTGCTCGCCGACCTTGTCGCTCTGGGTTACGACCGTTCGTTCGCGTCGATCGTCCCCGACGGTGTGCCCGGCCAGGCGCCTCCGCGCCAGCGCCTGGCGAGGCAACGTTGGCGCCCCCGTTTTCGCCGTCGCGACCGGGCGGTGCTGCTCGGCGGCGCGCCGGTGGACCTCGGCGGCATCGGCAAGGGGCTCGCCATCCGGTGGGCGAGCACGGTCTTGCGAGCCACCGTCCCCGACCACCTGATCGATGCCGGTGGGGACTGCTGGTGTGGCGGGCGTTCCCCCGATGGCGGTCCGTGGTTGGTGGGCGTCGAAGACCCGCACGGCGAGGCCGGTCCGCGCCTGGTCCTCGGGCTCTGCAACATGGCGTCGGCGACGTCGTCGACCCGTGTCCGCCGCTGGACCACCGGCGGGACAGCCGTCCATCACCTCGTCGATCCCCGCACCGGGCTTCCGGGCGGCGCGGGGCTGAGTGCCGTGACCGTCGTCGGGGCCGATCCCGCCGACTGCGAGATATGGAGCAAGGTCCTGTTCCTCGAAGGCCGTCACGGCATCGCCGCCGAGGCCGAGCGTCGAGGGTTGGCCGCCTATTGGGTCACGACCGACGGGCATGGTCACGCGAGCGAAGGCCTGAGGCCTTTCGTCGTCTGGTCGGCGCGATGAGACGCGTCGACCGCGTCCTGCGCGGCGGTGCCTTGTGGAGCGCGGTCGTCGTGCTGGGCGTCACGGTGCCGGTCGGCTACGGAGCAGAACGACTGTCGACGCCCCTCGTCCACGACCGGTACTTCCCCTGGATCGTGGGCCGGACGCTCGGACTCTCCGCGTACGCGGCTCTCTTCGCACTCGTGATCCTCGGATTGTGGCTGCGCCACCCGTGGCGTCAGCGCTGGCCCGTGTTGCATCCGGAGACGTCGTTGCGCTTCCACGCCGCGCTCGGTGGAGCAGCCGTCGTGCTCGTTGCCGGTCACCTGGTCGCCCTGGCCTCGGACCGGTACGCCGGGGTCGGTTGGGTGGGAACGGTCGTGCCCGATGCGTCGCACTACCGTCCGGTCGCGGTCACGCTCGGCGTGTTCGGATTCGATGCGCTGGTCGTGGTGGTGGCGACCGCGGCGGTGGGGGGACGCCTCGTGGGACGCCACTGGCTGAGTGTGCACCGTCTGGCGCTTCCCACCGCGGGGGTCGTCTGGCTGCACGGTGTCTTGGCCGGCACCGACACGCCCCGGTTGAGAGCTGGCTACGCGGTTTCGGGAGGGTTGGTGGTCCTCATGGCGTTGTCACGCGCCTTGACGAGCCGGGCGCGTCCGCCGGTGTCAGAAGGTCCCGGTCAGCCGTCGGCGCTGGGCTTGGCTTCGGCGGCGTCGGCCCGGTCGACGAGCGAGGGCGGGCGGTGACCGTCCTCGCGGAATCGGCCGACGCCCGCCTCGGGCCCGGACGTCCGGCGTTGTTCGGGACGTTGGGCGACGCGCACACCCGTCTCCTCGCCGGTCCACCTGCGGTGGAGGGGGCGGAGACCCTGGGAGACCACCTTCGTCGGCTCGGCCCGCTGCGCCTGCCCGACTCGCCTGCTGACGTCCTCGAGCTGGCCCAGGGCGGCGGGATCCTCGGCCGGGGGGGCGGCGAGTTCCCCCTCGCCCGGAAGCTGGCCACGGCGGCCGCCGCCGGCGGGAGCCCGCTGGTCGTCGTGAACGGCTCCGAGGGGGAACCGGCCAGTCGCAAGGACCGCGTCCTGCTCGGATTTCGACCGCACCTGGTGCTCGACGGTGCCGAGGTCGCAGCTCGGGCGGTCGGAGCCGCCGACGTCGTGCTCTATGTCCACGCGGGCGAGCGGACCGTCGAAGCGGCTCTGGACCGCGCATGTCGTGAGCGACTCCGTTCCGGGTGCCCGTTGCGGCTCCGCATGATCGCGGCACCCCCTGCCTACGTCTCGGGTGAATCGAGCGCCGTGGTGAGCGTGCTCGAAGGCCGTGGTCCCCTGCCCCGCCGCCGTGCAGCGCCGGTTGCCGCGTCGGGCGTGGGCGGCCGGCCGACGGTCGTGAGCAATGCCGAGAGCCTCGGTCACCTCGGCCTGCTGGCGCGCTTTGGCGCGCCGTGGTTCGCGGCGGCGGGATCTCGCGACGCGCCGGGCTCGTCGCTCGTCACGCTGGCCGGCGGGGTGCCGTGCCCGGGCCTCGTCGTCGAGGTCCTCGCCCCGGTGGCGCTCGGTGCCGTCTTGACGGCCTACGGGGCGGATCGTCCCCCTCCGCGCGCGGTGCTCGTCGGTGGCTACGGAGGCCGTTGGATCGGCGGTGAGGCGGCACTCGGTGCGCCGCTCGACCGCGCCGCTCTGCGACGCGCCGACGTGGGCCTGGGTTGCGGCCTCGTCGCCCCGCTCCCTTCCGACGGCTGCGGCCTGGCGGTCACGGTCCGCCTCCTCGATTACCTCGGCACCCAGAGCGCGGGGCAGTGCGGCCCGTGCGTCCACGGGCTGCCGGCCCTGGCGCGGCGCCTACGGGAGGTCGTGGAAGGCCGCGCCACCCGGCGGGACCTGCGCACCCTGGCGACCGAGGCCGAGCTGTTGCGGGGACGCGGCGACTGTGGTCACCCCGACGGGGCGGTCGCCCTGGCGGAAAGCGCGCTGTCGGTCTTCGCCGAGGACGCCCGACTGCACATCCGGGGCCGTCACTGTGGCGGGTCGGCGACGGCGGGCTGGTTTCCGCTCCCGCGCACGCCGGGGATGCGCTGATGCCAACCGTGGTGCGGCTCGCCATCGACGCGGCCCGGTGCGACGGGCACGGCATCTGCGCGCTTCGGTGCCCGGAGCTTGTTTCGCTCGACCAGTGGGGTTTCGCACGGGTCGAGGGAAAGACGGTCACGGGACGGGGCGCAGTGCGCCGGGCGCGGCGCGCGGTGGCTTCGTGTCCGGCGCGGGCGCTCTCGGTCCTCGAGGACCCCATCGCCTCCGGGAATGCCACGGCCGCCCCCGTCGGCCAGACCCGTGATCGGAGCCGTTCCGGAACGTAACGACGGGCGGCCGTTGTGCGTCGTGCGCGCGCGAGGAGTCGGCGTTTTGGGCGAGGCGCGGTCCGAGCCCTTCGTCGGCCCCTATGCCCGGAGGCCCGTTCCCGTCACAGATTGAGGTCCTTGTTGGGGCGCACGACGAGCTCGGCGAGGTGCACGCCCTGGGGCCTGGTCACCGCCCACAGCACCGCCTCCGCGACGTCGGTGGGCGCGCACAGATGGTCCGACATGGACTGCTGGGCTTGCTCGAGCACGGCATCGGGCAGGCGTTCGCCTTGGACGAAGGTGGGGTTGTCCCCGCCGCCCATCGAGGACACCAACGCCTCCAGCAATGCGGGATCGAAATTGCGGGCGAAGCTCGTCGCGATCGCGCCGGGCATGACGGTGATCACCTTGATCGGATCTCCCAGGAGCTCTCGCCGCAGGGATTCGGAGATGGCGTTCACGGCGTGCTTGGTCGCGCCGTAGACGCCGGGTGCCGGCTGCAGCGCCGCCACCGACGAGATGTTCACGATGTGGCCGGCGCTCGAGCGCGCTCGCATGGCGCGCACCGCGGCCTGGCACCCGACGAGAAGCGCCAGCACGTTGGTTTCGAGCATCGTCCGCCAGTGCTCGGGATCGGCGTCGACGATGGGCTCCGGAAAGCTGACGCCGGCGTTGTTCACCATGATGTCGAGGCGCCCCGTCTCCGAGGCGGCGTCGTCGACCAGCGCGCGGAGGCGACCCGTGTCACGCACGTCGATGACGTGCGTGACCGCGGTTCCTCCCCGGGACTCGATCTCTGCCACCGACTGCTTCATGGCGTCGCCGGTGCGACCGGCGAGCACCACGTGCGCGCCCGCCCCGCCGAGGGTCTCGGCGACGGCGCGCCCGATTCCACTCGAGGCGCCGGTGACGACGGCGGTCTGTCCCGCCAACGGTTGTTCGGACGGCAAGGGTGCGACCTCCTGGACGATCGGGCCCCGGGTGGGGGGCACCGGCGGGCACCACGGCACGACGACACGTCGTCCGAGGTGGCGTCACACTACGGGCACGGGCCGGAACATGACCGGGCGCCGACGGGCGCCGTCGGTCCCGGCGGCGCCTTGGACCCCGACTCGTAGCCCGGCGGACCTGCTCGGTACGATGCCCAGGTGAGCGACGTGCTCCCCCCTCGCGCCGACCGCCCGGCACCCGGGCCGGCCGCGGCCGCCCCCCAGGCGTCACCGTCCGCCCCTCACCACCAGCAGAGCCGGGTGTCCGCCTGGGTGGAGGTGCTCCGCACCACCAACCCGCCGACGGGCCGGCCCACCGACGCGGTGGCGCGGTGGCTCGTCCTCACGCGTGCCGCCGTGCTCCCCATGACCCTGGTGGCGGGGGCGGTGGCGACCTTGCTGGCGGTGCACCGCCCGGGCTTCCGGCCCGGTCTGCTCGTCCTGGCATTCGCCGGACTCGTCCTCGCGCACGTCGCCAACAACCTGATGAACGACTTGTTCGACGTGGAGGTGGGGGCGGACACCGAGTCGTACCCCCGCGCCCTGTACGCGCCGCATCCCGTGTTGTCCGGCATGGTGACCCGGACGCAGCTCGCTCGTTCCGCGCTGTTCGTCAACGTGCTCGACCTCGGCATCCTCGTGGTGCTGGCGGTGTTCCGGGGCTGGCCCGTAGTGGCCTTCGCCCTCGGCGGATTCGCCTTGTCGGTGGCGTACACCGCCCCGCCGCTCCGACTCAAGAAGCGGGGGCTGGGCGAGCCCGACGTGTTCCTCGTGTGGGGCCCGCTCATGGTGTGCGGCACGTACTACGCCGCCGTCGGCCACCTGCCGTGGGAGGTAGTGGTGGCGTCGGTGCCGTACGGCCTGTTGTGCACCGCGGTCCTCATGGGCAAGCACATCGACAAGGCGCCGTACGACGAGCCGCTCGGCATCCGCACGCTCCCCGTCGTCCTCGGTGAGCGACGGGCCCGGGCGGCCACCGTGGGTCTCATGGTCGCGTTCTACGTCGTCGTGGTGGTGTGCGTGGGCGTCGACGCGTTGCCATGGCCGGCCCTCGTCTCATTGGCTGCCGTGCCGAAGCTCGTCCAGGCGGCCAAGGCATTCAGCAAGCCCAAGCCCGACGAGCCCCCGGCCGGGTTCCCCGTGTGGCCGCTGTGGTTCGCCGCCATCGCCTTCGTGCACACCAGGCGAGCGGGGTCGTTGCTCGTCCTCGGTCTGGTGATCGCCGCCGCGGCCGGCATTCACTGACCGCGCCGCCGGCGCGGCACCCCTCAGACCTCGACCGGCTGTCCTCCCACCGACCGCCGGAGCGCGGCGTGCAGTGACTCGGGGGTGAGCACGCCGAGATAGTGGCGGCCGTCGAGGACGGCAACCCAACCGGCGTCGTACTTGAGCATCTCGGCGAACGCCGCCTTCAGTGATTCCTCGACCGCCACCCGGGCCTCGAAGGGCCGGGTGTGCTGCGCGACGGTGTCGGTGCCGGGTGCGTGCGCGTAGGCGGGTCCGTCGAGCTCGACCCACCCGGCGAGCGCGCCGTCCGGCTCGACGACCACGGCCCACCGCCCGTCGCCGGCCGTGATCGCGGCACGCGCATCTGCCATCGTGGAGGAGGGGGACAGGACCGGCGGCGCATCCAGGTCGGTCTTCTCGATCGGCGTCACGGCCAGCCGGCGGAGCCCCCGGTCCGCACCCACGAAATCCGCCACGAAGGATGTCGCCGGCCGGCCGAGGACGTCGGCCGGCGTGTCGTACTGCTGCAGCACCCCACCTTGTTTCAGCACCGCGATCCGGTCGCCGAGCGTGACGGCTTCCTCGATGTCGTGGGTGACGAAGATCACCGTCTTCTTGAGCTGGGCTTGCAGGTGGAGGAACTCGCCCTGGAGGCGCTCACGCGCGATGGGGTCGACGGCGCCGAAGGGCTCGTCCATGAGCAGCACCGGCGGGTCGCCGCCCAGGGCGCGGGCCACGCCGACGCGCTGCTGCTGGCCGCCGGACAACTCGTGGGGGTACCGCCGGCCGAACCGTCCGGGGTCCAAGCCGACCAACTCGAGCAGCTCTGCCACGCGCGCCTTGGTGCGGGCCTTGTCCCAACCGAGCAGGCGGGGCACCGACGCCACGTTTTCCGCCACCCGCAGGTGGGGGAAGAGCCCGGCGGTCTGGATGACGTAGCCGATGCCCCGCCGCAGCGTCACGGTGTCGATCGTGGCGATGTCCTCGCCGTCGAGCTCGATCCGCCCCGAGCTGGGCTCCACGAGACGGTTGACCATCTTGAGCGTCGTGGTCTTGCCACAGCCCGACGGGCCGACGAGAACCGCCAGCTCGCCGGAGCGGATTTCGAGGTTCAGGTGGTCCACCGCGTAGGCGTCGTGGCCGTACCGCTTGGAGACCTCCCGGAAGGCGATCATGCCGGGACAACGCTACCGATCCGACCGTTGCGCCACCCGGGACACGAGAAGGGTGCCCGGGTAGCGTCGACGAGGTGCACGTCGTCGCGCACAAGATTCCCGCCGACCCGCTCATCAGATGGGACTGGGTCAACTCGAACAAGGGCGTCATTCTCTCGGCTGTCGGGCAGCACCTGGAGTTGACCGCCATCGCCGTGGTGGTCGGGTTCGCGATCGCGCTCCCCCTGGCGGTCGCGGCCTGGAAGGTTCCGGCGCTGCGGCCGCCGCTCGTCACGGTAAGCGGGCTCCTCTATGTCATTCCGTCGGTGGCGCTGTTCGTGCTCATACAGCCGATCACCGGTTTCTTCTCGATCACCACCGCCGAGATCGCCCTGACCAGTTACACGCTGCTGATCCTGGTGCGCAACATCCTGGCGGGGCTGGACGCGGTCCCGGACCAGGTTCGTGAAGCGGCCCGTGGCATGGGCTACACGGCCCTGCGCGAGTTGGTCGTCGTCGACATCCCGATGGCGCTGCCGTCCATCTTCGCCGGGCTGCGGGTGGCAACCGTCACCACCGTCGGCCTCGTGACGATCACCGCCTTCATCGGACAGGGAGGACTCGGCCAACTCATCATCTCCGGCTTCAACAACAACTTCCATTCACCCATCGTGGTGGGGCTCGTGCTCTCAGTCCTCCTCGCGGGTGCCCTGGACGCCGCGCTGGTCCTTGCCGAGCACGTGGCCCTTCCGTGGGCGCGCGTCGAAAGGGTGCGCTGATGCACTTCCTGTCGCAGGTCGCGCACTTCATCTCGCAGAACTGGGGCGGCCCGGATGGCTTCTGGGTCCGCAGTGTCAATCAAATCGAGCTCACGGCGGCGGTCGTGGCGGCGGCAGCGTTGGTGGGGATCGGGGTGGGGGTCGTCCTCGGGCATACCGGCCGCGGCGGGTTCGTGGCGGTCAACAGCGCCAACGCGGCGCGGGCCATCCCGTCGTTGGCGCTGCTGACCCTGCTCGCCATCCAGCCGGCTATTGGCTTGAAGGGCAATGGCTTTCTGGCGTCGTTTCTCGCACTGTTCGCCCTCGCCGTCCCGCCGATCCTGACGAATGCCTACGTCGGGGTGCGAAACGTCGACGCGGATGTCCGTTCGGCGGCACGCGCCATGGGCATGACCGCGCCCCAGGTGCTGGGGCGGGTCGAGTTGCCGCTCGCACTGCCGCTCGTCATGGCGGGCTTGCGCACCGCGGCCGTCGAGGTGGTGGCCACCGCCACCCTGGCGGCGTACGTGAGCTACGCCGACCTGGGCTCTTTCATCTTCGCCGGACTCAACACCCAGAACCACGTCCAGACCTTCGCCGGCGGCTTCATGGTGGCGGTGCTGGCGCTCCTCACGGATCTGGTGCTCGCGGCCGCGCAGCGAGCGGTCACGCCGGTAGGACTCCGCCGCGGCGGACAGGCGGCCCGGACCCGCGGCGTGGGCGCGGACGCCACCACCACTCGTCGTCGCCTGCGCGCGCCGGCCTCGGCGGCCGGGCCCGGCTGATCAGCTGAAGCGCCCGGAGGCGCCGGACCCCGACTCGGCCCAACTCAGGCCGACTGAGCCCAACTCAGCCGAGGTGCTCCTGGGTGATCCACTGCTGCGCGACGGTGGCGGGGTCACCGTGGTCGACGCTCACCTTGATGTTGAGCTGAGACAACTGCTCGGTGGTCAATTTGGCCGAGAGGCCGTTCAACGCCGAGGTGATGGCGGGCGTCGCCACGGACTTCCGGATCACCGGGATCACGTAGTCGGCGGGCTGCAGGTGCTTGTCGTCGGTCAGCTGCACGAAGTTGTTCGCCACGATGTTCCCGTCGCTCGAGAACAGCTCGGCGACCTGCACCTCGCCAGAGTTGAGGGCGGACACGGTGATGGGGCCGGCTTCGTCGAGGGACGTGAACGACTTGAAGTGCAGCCCGTAGGTGTTCTGCAGCCCGACGAGGCACAGGGGCCGCTGCGGGCACTCGGGGGGCCCGCCCAGGATCAGCTGGTTCGCCGCCGACGACAGCGACGACAGCGTCGTCAGGTGGTACTTGCTGGCAGTGGCGTGCGTGACGGCGAAGACGTTGGAGTCCAACGCCGGCGCGGGATTGAGCACGGTCGCGCCGTGCGGGGAGAGGAGTCTCTTCAGCGCCGGAACCGCGGTGGAGGTCTGCGTCGCTGCCTGCGAGTCGTTCATGTTGAGGAAGATGAGCAGCGTGCCCGCGTAATCGGGGTACAGGTCGAGCTGCCCGGCGGCGAGGGCCGGCTCGACGGCCTCACGTGTGCCCAGGTTGGCTCGCACCGTCACCTTGGCGCCGGCGTGCTTGAGCACGTCCGCGTACAGGTTGGCCACGATGACCTGCTCCGGAAAGTTGGTCGAGCCGATCGTCACGTTCGGCCCGGAACTGGCGCTCGGCGTCGAAGGCGAGCTGCTGCACGCCGCGGCAAGGCCTCCCAGCGCGCAAGCGACGATCGCGACACCGATGGTTCGCATGGTGTGTGGCATGGATCCGGTCCTCACTCCCGTGTGACGACCGCCCCAGGTCGTCATGAATCGCAAGGAAGCTAGTCCGCTGGGTCCGCCGGGTCGAATGGTTCCACTGAGCAACGGTACGCGGACGTTTGACGCGGGTGCAGCGTGCCTTGACAATGTGGCCGTGCTGGCAGCATCCGTTCCGCTCATCTCGCCGAACGGTCCGTCGATCTTCCCGGTGGCGATCGCCCTTGTGGCGCTGGGATTCCTCTCCGTGGTCGCCGTCGTGGGTGTGTTCGTCATCTTGGTGGTGGCCAACCGGGGGGACCCCGACCCCACCGGGCGGCGCCCGATGTCGGTGTACCTCTTCAGCGTGTCGTTCTTCACCGTCTTCGCCGCGCTGCTGGGCACCTTCGCGGTGGTGCAGTCGGTGGTGCAGCTGATCGGCACGAACGCGATTGCGAGCTCGGGCGCGCTCCACCCGTTGGGCGATGCCGTCACGCGCGCCGCCACCCTCGCGGGCATCGTCACCGCGGTGGCGCTCGTCGTGCTCGTTCCGCACCTGCGCCGCGGCATGGCGATGGCCGGACGCGCCGACCCGAGGCTCGGTCCACTGGGCCGGGTCGCACAGAGTTACGTCGCCGCGGTCGCGTTCGTGGCCATCGTCATCGCCATCGTGGCGAGCGTGTTCGCCTTCTACGAGGTGGCGCGCATCGTGGCCCCCGGCGTCTTCCAGGTGTCGGGTACGCGCACGCAGACCCTGCGCCCGCTGCTGTCCAGCGCGTACCTCGCCCTCGCCTCGTTGCTCGTGCTCGTGCTCCACTTCCGGTTCGTTCCACCCGACATCCGCCGCGGCACGTTCCGGCGGGGCCGCCCCCTGCCCCCATCGCCGGGCACCCCGGCGGCGACCGCGCCCTCCGCGCCGACCGCGCCACGGATGTCCGCCGCGCCGCCGATGTCCGCCGCGCCACCGATGTCCGCCGCGCCGACAGTGTCCGCCGCGCCGACAGTGTCCGCCGCGCCGACAGTGTCCGCCGCGCCGACAGTGTCGTACGGCACCGAGCTGCCCGTCGCCCCCGGCGTCCTGACCGGCCCACCGCCGGAGCCGCCCGATGCGAACCCGTTCATTGCGGCCCCGTCGGAAGTGGCCTCCCCGCCTGAACGGCCGCGCTTCGAGCCGCCCCGACCGCCGTTCGACCCGCGCCCGGACCCACCCCGCCACCGGTCGCCCCGCCACGGGCGCTGATCGGAGGTCGCCGGGCATGGCGGGGTCGCTGCACCTCGTCCGCTCGCAGGTCCACCTCGGCTGGAGCCGTGACTTCCCGCCCGTGGCGACCGTGGCGTCGGGGACCGAGATCACCGTCGAGACCCAGGACGCCTCGGGGGGCCAGCTCGTCCCGGGGTCGACCGCCGCCTCGGTGGCCGCGCTCGACTTCTCTCGGGTGAATCCGGTCAGCGGACCGGTCTACGTCGAGGGGGCACGCCCCGGCGACGTGCTGCAGGTCGACGTGCTCGAGGTCGTCCCCGGCACCTACGGCTGGACCGCCATCATCCCGGGCTTCGGCCTGCTCGCCGACCGTTACCCCGAACCGTGGCTGCACGTGTGGGAGCTCGACCGAGGCGCAGCCGTGTTCTCCGACCGCATCCGGGTGCCGCTGTCACCGTTCTGTGGCGTGCTCGGCGTGGCCCCGGGCGAGCCCGGGGTGCACAGCGTGGTGCCGCCGCGGCGCGTGGGCGGGAACCTCGACACGCGCCAGCTCGGCCCCGGCAGTTCGCTGTATCTCCCCGTGGAGGTGGAGGGCGCGCTGTTCGGTGTGGGCGACACGCACGCGGCGCAGGGCGACGGCGAAGTGTGCGGGACCGCCATCGAGGCGCCCATGACGGTGACCGTTCGCCTGTCGGTGCGTCGCGACCTCCAGGTGGACGCGCCGGAGTTCGACGTGACGCGCCCGCTCGAGCGCGAGAGCGCGGCTGCCGCCGGCTACCACGCCACGTCGGGGGTGGCCCCCAACCTCATGGAGGCGACGCGCCAGAGCGTCGAGCGCATGATCGTGTATCTGGAGCGCACCCAGGCGCTCAGCCCGCAGCAGGCCTACGCCCTGTGCTCGGTGGCCGTCGACCTGCGCATCAGCGAGGTGGTCGACGCGCCCAATTGGGTGGTGTCGGCGTTCTGCCCGCGCGACCTCTTCGCGTCCTGACGTCCTCAACCCGTCAGGCGGGCGGTGGGCGTGAAGACGACGGGCATCTTCTCGAACCCCACGATGAAGTTCGACACCCGCCGGGGAAGCTCGTCCTCGCTCGCCAGCTGCAGGTCGGGGAGCCGGTCGAGCAACCGGTCGATCATGACGGCGAGCTCGGCGCGCGCCAGGCGATGGCCCAAGCAGAGGTGTGCCCCGAAGCCGAAGGCGACATGGTCGTTGGGGTGGCGGCCGATGTCGAATCGGTCGGGGTGAGTGAAGATCGTCTCGTCACGATTGGCCGACGGGTACAGCAGCAGCACGTTCTCTCCGCGCGGGATCGTGGTCCCGTGCAGGTCGACGGGGCGGGTGGTGGTGCGGTTCATGTTCTTGATGGGCGACACCCAGCGCAGCATCTCCTCCACCGCACCGGGGAGTCTTGACCGGTCGGCGCGCAGAGCCTCCAACTGCTCATGGTGACGCAGGAGCGCCTCCATCCCGCCACTGATGACGTGCCGGGTGGTCTCGTCCCCGCCGATCAGGATGAGCAGCGCCTCGTGCACGAGAGAATCGTCGTCGAGCCCTGAACCGTCGACCTCGCCGTGGACGAGCACGCCGAGCAGGTCGTCGGTGGACCCGGTCCGGCGCCGCTCGTCGATGAGCGCGCGGATGTAGGTGTTCCATTCGACGAAAGCCTCGGTCGCCCGGTCGAGCGCGTCGGCGTCGGGTGCTCCTTGCGACATGAGCATGGTGTCGGACCACTCGAGGAGCTTCCCCCAGTCGGTGGCCGCGAACCCGAGCATGTCGGCGATCATGACGAGGGGAAGTGGTGCGGCCACGTCCGCCACGAGGTCGCACTCGCCGCGCTCGCACACGCCGTCGATGATCTGGTCGCACACCTCTCGGATGCGCTCGCCGCGCGCCCGGACCGCCTCCGGGGTGAAACCCGCGCTCACCAGACGCCGCCGCCGCCGGTGCTCGGGGGCGTCCATGTCGATCATGTGCGGAAGGGGGATCCCCGGACGTGAACCACCCGTGCTGGAAAAGGTCTGCGGGTCCTGGCCCGCGGCCCGCACGTCCTCGTACCGGCTCAGGCCCCAGATGCCCCCGCGCTCGTCGTGGTACACGGGAGCGTGCTCGCGCATCCAGGCAAAGGCGGGGTAGGGATCGCCGGCGTAGAACTGCCCGCCGAGAAGCTCGATGTCGGGGGCGGCAACGTCAACCATGGCGTCATCGTCGCATCTGTCGAGGAAGAGGTTCCAGCGGACTGGCTCCCGCGGACTGGCCCCGGCGGACTGGCCCCAAGGGACGGGCCCCAACGGACTGGCATAGTTGGACGGTGGGCGAACCGCGATTCGTGATCATTGGCGCCGGCATGGCGGGCATCCTGAGCGCGATCAAGCTGCGCGAGGCCGGGCATCGCGACGTGGCCGTGTACGAGAAGGCCGACCGCCTCGGGGGCACCTGGCGCGAGAACACCTATCCCGGGATCGCCTGCGACGTCCCCTCGCACCTGTACAGCTATTCGTTCGCACCCAACCCGGACTGGAGCAGCGTCTTTTCGTCGGGGACCGAGATCTGCGCCTACTTCGACGCGGTGGCGCACCGCTTCGAGGTGGCCGCGGGCGTCCACTACGGCGTCGAGGTCACCGGGCTCACCTTCACCGACGGGCGGTGGCGGGTGACGACCACCGCGGGCGAGGACGTGGCCGACGTCGTCATCGCCGCCACCGGCGTGCTGCATCACCCCGCCTACCCGGACATCGAGGGGCTGGACAGCTTTGCCGGGCCGGTCTTCCACAGTGCCCGTTGGGATCACGACGTCGACCTCGACGGATGTCGCCTGGGGCTGATCGGCACGGGATCGAGCGCCGTGCAGATCGTGTCCGCCACGGCCGACACCGTCGGCGAGCTCCACCTGTTCCAGCGCACGGCTCAGTGGGTCATGCCGGTGCCCAACCCGCCCATCGACGAGGTGGACCGGGCACGCTTTCGGGCCGAGCCGGCGGCCATGCGCCAGGTGCGCGACAACCTCGCGGAGATGTTCGAGACCCAGTTCGCCAACGCGGTGGTGAACGCCGACTCGCCGCAGATGCAGATGCTGGCCGAGGCGTGCCGGGCCAACCTGGAAGATCACGTGGCCGATCCCGTTCTCAGGGAGAAGTTGCGACCGAGTTACCGCGCGGCGTGCAAGCGGCTCGTCATCTCGCCCGACTTCTACGACAAGGTGCAGCGGCCTGGAGTCAGCGTGGTGACCGAAGCGATCACGGGCGTGGAGCCCGGCGGGGTGCGTACCGCCGACGGGCAGCTCCACGAGCTCGACGTGCTCGTGCTGGCCACCGGCTTCCGCGTCGACCGCTTCCTGCGGCCGATCGAGGTGGTGGGACGCGACGGCGTGGGGCTCGACACCGTGTGGGCCAAGCGACCGTCGGCCTATCTGTCCATATCGATCCCGCAGTTCCCGAACCTCTTCATGCTGAACGGGCCCAACGGGCCGGTCGGCAACTTCTCGCTCATCGACGTGGCCGAGCTCCAGTTCGGCTACATCGCCCAGCTGGTCCACGTCATCGCCGACGGGGGCCGCCAGGTGTCGCCGACGACCGAAGCCCTCGAGCGCTTCGAGGCGGCGCGTGTCGAAGCGGCCAAGAAGACCGTGTGGGTGACGGGGTGCCGCAGCTGGTACCTGGACGACCGGGGAATCCCCTCGGCGTGGCCCTGGGGCTTCGACCGCTTCCGCGCCGAGATGGCCGCGCCCGACCTGACCCACTACGACGTGGTGAACGCCTAGGAGGCATGCCGACGCCGCAGCGTGACCGATCACGCTCCACGGGTTCGGCTCTCAGGTGGTCAGTCGGCGACGGGCATCTTCCCGGTGGCGTCGGCTTCGTCGGTCCAGTGCGGCCGGCCGTGACCGGACGACGTGTCGGGGTGCAGGCCTTGCTCGAGCCCCAGGTTGCCGGCGACCCGGACGAGCATGTCGAGCAGCGTGGCGCGCTCCGCGGGCGCCAACCCGTTGCACACCACCGATTCGAGCCCCATGGCGAGCGTGGTGGCCCGGTCGAGCACCTCGATGCCTGCGGCCGTCATGTAGAGAAGGCGCGCCCGCCGGTCGCCGGGATGAGGACGGCGTTCGACGAAGCCTCGCTCCTCCAGGACGTCGATGACCGCCACCATGCTGCTCGGGGGGATGTGGAGCGATTCGCCCACCTCGTTCTGAGAGCGACCCTCCGCCGACGAGATGGCTCGCATCAACGCGAACTGCCGGGGCTCGAGCCCCGTCTGGCTCATGAGCCCGCCGAATCGGCGCGCCGTTTCGAAGCCCAGCTGGGAGAGCATGAAGCCGACGGCTTGGCCGAACGGCGGGGCCTTCACCGCGCTGATCGGAGGACCGGCCACCGCCCCGGCGGGCTCCGACGCACCTGATCCCTCCTCACCGCGATGACTCTTGGCGTCGGGATCAGTCGTATGACCAGCGTCTTCTCGTCCCACCGAAATGACACTTTACCACGCCGAACCAATCGTGATAGAAGGATTCGTATCAGAAATGTTCCCGTCCGAGTAATTCCTCGCCGTCGGACCCCGGGCGTCAACCGGGGGACCCGTCGACTCCGGGGTTCGGTCAGGGAGATCCCCAGTACCCCTCTCACAACATCGTCTGGAACATGAGCACAACCGGTACCGAGTCGGCACAGGAGACCCGATGACCCTCGCCCCACCCCGCCCCCGTCCCGCGGAACCCACCGCCACGCCGTCGCGCACGGTCCTCGGTCGTCTGGCCGGGTTCGTGCTGCGGCATCGCCGCGCTGTCGTCGTCCTGTGGGTGGTCCTCATGGTGGCCGGCGGCATGTCCGCCGGGAAGGTGTCGAAGCGTCTGAGCTTCGACTTCTCCCTGCCGGGACAGCCCGGCTACGAGACGGCCGCCAAGATCATCCACACCTACGGCAACGGCGGGGACCACACGCCTGACATCGCGGTGGTGAGCGCCCCGGCCGGACAGACGGTCACCGCCGACACGGCCACGGTGACCGCCGCGTTCGACGCCGCCCGGCGGGCCGAGCCGGCGCTTCGGGTCGTCGACTTCGGCGTGACCGGTGACCGCCGATTCGTCACCGACGACGGGCACGCCACGTACGCCTTGTTGTTCGCGCCCCCGGCGAACGGCTTCGGCGCCGACAGACGCGTCAACGGCGCCATCACCGAACTCCAGCACCAGCTGCCCGGCTATCAGGTGGCGCTCACCGGGCTCAACCAGCTGGCCTCAGGCGGTTCGTCCAAGGGACCCGGGGTGCTCGTGGAGACGCTCCTCGGGGGCGCCGGCGCCCTGTTGGTGCTCGCCTACGTTTTTGCGTCGTTCCTGGCGTTCGTGCCGCTCGTGGTGGCAGCCGTGTCCATCTTGACGACGTTCCTCGTGGTGCTCGGGCTCACGTACCTGACGAGCGTGTCCTTTATCGTCGAGTTCCTCATCGCGCTGGTGGGCCTGGGCATCGCCATCGACTACTCGCTGCTGCTGGTGACCCGGTGGCGCGAGGAGCGCGCCCGCGGCGCGGACAACCACGCCGCGGTGGTGACCGCGGTCGAGACCGCGGGCCGTGCCGTGGTGCTGTCGGGTTTGACTGTGGCCATCGGGCTCCTCGCGCTGATCGTCCTGCCGGTGCCGGGACTGCGCAGCACGGGCATCGGCGGCATGCTCATCCCACTCGTGTCCATCCTCGTGGTGAACACGCTGCTGCCCGCCATCCTGGGCGGGATCGGGCCCCGCGTGGACTGGCCGCGGTTGCGCAAGGAGCGCACCGCCAGCCGCGCCTGGACGGCGTGGGGCCGGGGCGTCATCCGCTGGCGCTGGGCCGCTGCCGGCCTCGCGATCATCCTCCTCGCCCTGTTCGCGCTCCCCGCGCTCCAGATCAAGGTCGGGCTCACCGGCGTCGACGCCCTCGCCAAGACGGGGACCGCACACGCCGCCTACGAGGAGCTCGCCACCGGTGGCGTGCCTCAGGGGGTCCTCACTCCGATCGAGGTCCTCACCACCCGGCAGGCGGCGCCGTCGGTGGTCGCATCGCTCCAGCACGTGCGCGGCGTGACCGCGGCCGTGCTCCCCGCCGGGCCCACGGGCAGCCGCGGGGGCGTGTCCGACATCATCGCCATCCCCGACTCGGCGACCGTCAACAACACGACACTGACGTCGGTGCGCGCCGTTCAGCAGGCATTGGACCACCGGCCCGGTGTCATCGGTGTCACGGGGACGGGCGCCATCGAGCAGGACTACAGCCACGCCGTGTTCGGGAACTTCCCGCTCATGTTCGCCCTCATCGCGCTGGTGACGTTCCTGCTGCTGGCCCGGGCGTTCCGGTCGTTCCTGCTTGCCGGCAAGGCGGTCGTGCTGAACCTCATGTCCCTGGCGGCCACCTTCGGCCTCATGGCGTGGTTCTGGCAGATGGGGCACGGCTCCCACGCGGTCTTCGGCATCCCCGCCACCGGCGCCATCACGTTCTGGATCCCGCTCATGATCTTCGCCTTCTTGTTCGGGCTCTCGATGGACTACGAGGTGTTCATCCTCACCCGCGTGCGCGAGGAGTACGACCGGAGGAAGGACACCAACGCCGCGATCACCGAGGGCCTCGGACGGACCGGACGTCTCGTCACGAGCGCGGCGCTCATCCTCTTCCTGGCGTTCGCGTCGCTCGCGTCAGCGCCCAACACCGACCTCAAGGTGCTCGCCACCGGGCTCGGAGCGGGGATCCTGCTCGACGCCACCATCGTCCGTGCGCTCTTGGTGCCGGCGCTGGTGTCGCTGTTCGGCCGGGCGAACTGGTGGTTCCCCGCCCGCCTCGAGAGCCTCTTCCTGTTGCGCCGACGCGGGGAGCTCACCGGACAGGAAGTCGTCGCCGAGCCGGTCCCCGTGGAGGTCTGACGGCGAGGCGAACTGACGGGGATCGCCCCCAGGTCCCGGTGGCTTGAGGCCCGTGGCTCAGGTGCCGGTGACCAGGGCCGCCAGGTCGACGCCAGGATCGGCCAGGCGGCTCGGGTCGACCCATGGCCGGGCGCGGACGAGTGCGTCGAGCGTGTCCCCCTGGTCCCAGACGTTGGCGTTCATGGCGGCGAGGACGCGCCCGGCCTGCAGCCAGAAGGCGAGGAACTCCCCACCCGCCGGGTCACCGCGCAACACCACCTGGTCGAAGCCGGGAGCCCATCCGCGGTATTCCATGCCGAGGTCGTACTGGTCGGAGAAGAAGTACGGCGTCTTGTCGTAGGGCGTCTTCGTCCCGAGCATGTTGCGGGCGGCGGCCGGTCCCTGGTTGAGCGCCGCCGACCAGTGCTCCAGACGCACGCGCGCGTCGTAGAGGGGATGCCGGACGTTGGCGACGTCCCCGGCGGCGAAGACGTCCGGAGCGCTCGTGGCGAAGTACTCGTCGGTGACGACGCCGTTGTCGACGGTCAGGCCGGCCGCCTCGGCGAGCTCGGTGCGCGGCGCCACACCGATACCGACCACGACGGCGCCAGCGGGCAGGACGGCGCCGTCGGTGAGTCGGACTCCTCCCACCGCGCCGGCGCCTTCGATCGCCTTGATGCCGGTCCCCAAACGAAAGTCGACGCCGTGGGCGGCGTGCAGGTCGCGATACACCGCCCCCACCTCTGAACCGAGCACACGCTCGAGTGGCACCGACGCCATGTCGACCACCGACGCCGGCGCGCCGAGCTGGCGCGCCGACGCGGCGACTTCAGCGCCGATCCAGCCGGCGCCGATGACGACGATCGGGGTTTCCGCGGCGATGTGCTCGTGGATGGCATCGGAATCGGCGACGCTGCGCAGGTAGAGGACGCCGGGGAGCTCGGCGCCCGGCACCGAGAGCCGGCGCGGCGTCGCGCCCGTGGTGAGCAGCAGGCGGTCGAAGCTGATCCGCTCGCCCGAGGCCAGCTCCACCTCCTTCGCCTTGTGGTCGAGGAGCGTGACGACGGTCGACGTGCGCAACTCGATGTCGTGGGATTCGTAGTACTCGGCGTCGAACACTGCGGCGTCGTCGAAGCCGGCTTCGCCCCGCAGGTAGGCCTTGGACAGAGGCGGGCGCTCGTAGGGGCGCACGGGCTCCTCGCCGAGGAGGACGATCCTGCCCCCGAAACCCTCGTCGCGCAGCGTCGCCGCGGCCTTGGCGCCGGCGAGGCTCGCCCCCACGATGACGAACGTCTTCTCTGGTGGCATCGGCTCGTTCCTTTCGGCGGCGGGTTCAGGTCACGTGCCGACCGCGCTAAGCGCCGAAAATTTCTCGCCCCCGCCGCCCGCTCGGGGATGGGGCCCGACGAGGTGGAGCCGGCGGTCCTGGTGCTCGGGTCGTTGCAAGGTGAACATGCGGGCCGCCCGGTTTCGTCGGGGTCCAGGGCCTGGCTTCCCACGCCGGCCTCAAGGCACCTTAGAGCACCTCACGAGATTTCGTCAATATCGGTCGCTTTTAGAAGCCCCGGGCCGGACGGCGGGGCAGGGTGGGGGCGTGGCCCCTGCCTTCCGGCACCATGCCGTGCTGCCGTGCGAGCTGCCCATCGTGCAGGCGCCGCTGGCGGGAGGGCCGTCCACGCCCGCGCTTACCGCCGCGGTCACCCGGGCCGGCGGGTACGGCTTCGTGGCGAGCGGTTACCTGTCCGCCGCCGAGTTCACCGCCGCCGTGCGCACGACGCGTGAGGTCGCGGGACCGATCTTCGGCGTGAACGTGTTCGTGCCCTCGACGCCGGGGGACCGGGCGGAGATCGAGGCTTACGGGCGCGCCTTGGAGCCGGACGCCGAACGCCTCGGCGTCGCACTCGGCGAACCCCGCTTCGAGGACGACGAGTACGAGGCCAAGCTCGAGGTCGCCAAGGCCGAGCGCGTCCACCTCGTCAGCTTCGTGTTCGGGTGCCCGGCGTCGGACGTGGTCGACCAGCTGCATGCCGTGGACGCGCTCGTGGCGGTGACCGTGACGACGGCGCCGGAGGCCGAACGCGCCGTCGGCGCCGGCAGCGACGTCCTGGTCGTGCAGGGCAGCGAAGCCGGTGGACACCAGGGCGGCTTCCTCGACCCCGGCGCACGTGACACCCCGTTGACGTCGTTGCTCGGTGTGCTGCGCGAGATGACCCCCGTGCCGTTGCTCGCAGCCGGCGGGATCATGACCGGCAACGCTGCCGCCGCTGCGCTTCGGGCCGGGGCGGTGGCCGTCGTGCTGGGGACGGCCCTCCTGTGTACGCCGGAGGCCGGGACTTCCGCGTTGCACCGACAGGCGCTCCTGGACGGGCGTTATCCCGACACGATCGTCACCCGTGCCTACACCGGGCGTTTCGCCCGGGGGCTCGCCAACGATTTCGCTCTCGCTCACGACAGCCATGCCCCGCGCGCCTACCCGGAGGTGCACCACCTCACCCGCCCGCTCCGTGTCGCCGCCTCGGCGGCGGGGGACAGCAGCGTCCCCAACCTGTGGGCGGGCACGGGCTGGCGCCAGATCACGACGGACCCCGCCGCGACCGTGGTGCGGCGCGTGGCCTCAGATCTCTGACGTCACCCGCGCCGCCACGATGCCGGTCGGCCGTAGGGAGCGGGCTCGTCACCGGCGAGGATGAATCGGACATTCGCCGACGCCCGCGCGGTGTCGGCGTCGTCGTCGTGGGGAGCGCGCAATCCGGTGACGAAGAGCGCCAGGTCCGTGAGCGCCCACGCCGACCGGTGCGCTTTGATCGCGTCGGGTTCGACCGCCCGACCGGTGATCCGCGTGTAGCGCGTCCACCAGGTGTCGGTGCCGTCGTCGAGCATCCACAGATCCCGCTCGGGGCGCCCGCGCGCCACGGTGTCCCAGTCGACGAGCACGAGCCGGGCTGAGCCGGCTTCACGGATGAGATTGCCCGGGTGGGGCTCGCCGTGGGTGAGGACGAGCTCGGTCTCCGACGCCGCCAACCTCGACGCCAGGAGGTCGAACTCGCTGAGCCAGGTGGTGATGACCGGCACGGCGTCCGCCAGCGCGCGCCGCACGGCCTCGGAGTGCGGCCCGCCGGCCCATGGCCCGGCGAGGTCGTGCAGCGCCGCCTCGAGCTGCGATCGGCACGGGATGGCGAGCGGACGCACCGGCGCGTCCGGGGCGGCCCCGGTCGCGGCGTGCAGCGCGGCCAGCATGTCGACGAGCTCCTCGCGCTCACGGGTCTCGACCGGCTCCCCCCAGCGACCGGGCGTCCCCTCGATGTAGGGGAACACCGCCAGGCTGAAGCGGGGGCCCAGGCGGACGGCGGGTGCGCCGTCGCGCCCGGGTACGGGAGCGGCCGCGAACGGCAGTCGCGCCCCCGTCGCCAGGTGGAGCGCGGTGCGGTAGCAGGCGACGAGGCCGTCGAACGCCACGTCGCGCGAGATGCCGAGCCACGGCTTGGCGTCGAGGTCGTCGCACGTCACGAACCAACGCGGCCCGGTGTCGCTCGCGGCCACCCAGTGGTAGGCGCCGCCGCCCTCGGGCAGATAGTCGAGACGGTCGACGGTCAGGCCCCAGTGTCGGCCCAGTGCCTCGTGTATCGCCGCGTCGTCGACCTCGCTCGGGCGGCTATGCACCCGTCCACTGTCGCACGCGCGTCAGTTCGTCCTGAACGAGTCGATGGCGCGTTCGACGAGCGGGCGCAGCTTCGCGACGTCGGGCGCAAGCACGCTGCCCACCACGACCCAGGAGTCACGACGGCCCCTGACGAGGACGGCGAACTCGTCGTAGTGATGCGATCCGGCGCGGGTGACGTAATCGTCGGCGACCCCGGACCCGGTTCCGCCGAAGAAGTGGAGGCCCGAAGCGCCACCGTCGTCGCGCACCAGCCGGTCTCCTTCGTCGCGCAGGTGGGCGGTGCGAAAGGCGGCAAAGTCCTGCGTTCGCTCGTCACCTTGGCGGGGTGTGACGTTCAGGTAGGCGCGATAGGCCGGTGCCGGGCCGAGCGCCGCCGACGCGGCGCCGGAGTCGCTCGTCGCCGGGGTGAAGCCCGGGGGGTAGGACAACGACGCCTCGCCACCCGCGACCACAAGGCGATGCCATCCGGACGGCGCCGACATGGGTTTCGACCAGGCGAACGGCCCACCGGAGTCACCGGTGTCGGCAACGGCATTCCGTGCCCCGAACGCCAAGGCGAGGGCGAACATGCCGGCGGTGACGAGCGATGATGCTTGACGGCGGAGCAAGCTTCGGGGAACGACGCGGGGAGCCACGGCGGTCGGTCATACGGCGAGGGCCCCCCGGTCCTTCACGTGCGGCATCGTCCGTCATCTCACCGGCGATTGCCATCTCCGGCGAGATGTCGCACGGGACGGCGCCGTCGGTGAGCCGTCGCTCAGTTCGGTGGCGCGAACCAGGCACGGTCAACGCGCACCAGTGCCCACACCGCCGCCACCACGAGAGCCAGGACCCCGGTGGCGGCGCTCAACGCGGCCGCCGGACCGATGTTCAGCACGAGCGCTGCCCCCGTGGCGGCCCCAGCGAACATCGTCGCCACGGCGAGCAGGCGGCGCAGGCTCGCCGGGGTGAAGCCTTGCCGGACATCGGCGGCCAAACCGGTGAGGGTGAGGGTGAGCACCGTCGTCGTCAGATCGGGGACAGCGAGGACACGCACGACGGCGTTCTGGATGCCGAGGGCCACGGCCACGACCGCGGCCGTACCGTCCTGCACGGCCGACCCGAGATGACGCGGGGCGCTGGCGACGATCGCGAGCCCGATGGCAACACACAGCAGCTCACCGGAGGCTCCCGTGAGCAGGAGGCGCCCACGATGCCACCGGAGGCGCCGGCCGACACGACCGCCAACCCCGGCGCCGACAAGAAATCCTGCCAGGGCGCTCAGCGATGCCCCCAGCGAAAAGCCGGGTGCGCCTGCCAGGGCAAAGCCGAGGAACACGACGTTGCCGGTCATGTTGGCCACGAAGACGCGGCCGAGGCTGAGGATGCTGACGGCATCGACCAATCCGGTGACGACGGTGAGGGCCAGCAGGAGCGCAGGGAGCGGCCCGTGCCGCTCATCGGCGAGCAGCACGGGCCCGAGCGCGTCCCTGTGCATGGCCGCCTCTCTATCAGGAGAGGCGGCCCGCCTTCGTGCGACCGTCAGCGGAGGGCTCGTCGAGGTCACCCTGGGTCTCAGCCGCTTCCCACACGAAGCCATCCGCGTCGGTGAACGGTCCGGCGTCGCTGCGGATGACGATGCGGTGCGACCCTCCGCCCTCCGGGGAGACACCCGCATCCTTGGCCAGCGCACGACGGCCGTAGAGCGCCAGCTTCACCGGCGACGACGGCGTTGCGAACTCGACGTACCTGCGCCCGAAGCTCCTCGCCACGGCGAGACCGTGGTCGACGTAGAACCGCTTGCTCGCGATGACGTCCTCGACACCCAGCAGGAGGACCATGTCGTCGATCTCCCGAGTCGTGGGGCCGGTGTCCTTCTTCGATGACGTGGCGACCTTCCAGATCGACCCGTCGGGTGCCCGGACAACACCGCCGTAGCCCCAGAAGCCCTTCTTGAGCGGCTTCAACGGCGTCGCTCCCGCACCGAGGGCGGATCCCACCAGGGCGTCGACCGTGGACGGCTGGGACACCACGAGCGAGAGCGTGAAGCCGCGGAAGCCGTCTGTCGGTGAGTCCGACGCGCGCACTCGCAGCTGGCCGATCAAACCGAAGGCAGTGGCGTAGAACGCGCTGGCAGCTGTGGGGTCGGGCACCTCGAGAGTGATGGATTCGATCGATGGCATTGCAGATCCTTTCGTGACCGGGGCGCGTGATGGCGCGGCGTCGGTGTCGGTGTCGGTGTCGGTGTCGGTGAGGCGGGTTATCGGTCCTGGACCAGACCCAAGACGTTGCCGTCAGGGTCAGTGAAGGAAGCGACGAGCCTGCCGCCGCCGACGTTGTGCGGGGCCTCCTTCACGGTCGCTCCCGCCGCCGTGACCTCGGCGAGCTTCGCCTCGATGTCGGACACGTGCCAGTACGCGATCGGCGAGGTCATGCCCTGCGGCCCGCCGCCAGGCACGAGGCCGATGTGTTGGCCGGCCACGTCGAAACCCACGTAGTACTCCGAGTCGGCCTGCGGCTGCTGGCCGAGCAGCGCGGCGTACACCGCCTTGGCCTTGGCCAGGTCGGATACGGGGTGCAGCACGGTCTTGATGCCCTCGTTGGAAGTGCTCGTCATCGTTCCTCCTCAGATTCCCTGGGTCGAATTGTCTAGTGGTAGTACAACTATCATTTTGATAGTGCTACTCTCACATCCATGGACGGGGATGTCAAGGCCCCTTCTCCCGAGGGAGCCGCCGGGCAGGCGAGGACCCGGCGCACCCGGGCAGCCGTGGTCGACGCGGCCCGGACGCTCTTCCTCGAGCGCGGCTACGGAGCGACGACGATCGAGGCGATCAGCGATCTGTCGGACACGCCTCAGGCGACGGTCTACCGGCTGTTCGC
>Ga0070735_10000654_pt1 | contig 36216 bp, 33 predicted proteins | sample Coa_R1_FD_66443 | JGI IMG/M metagenome (GOLD analysis project Ga0070735, IMG submission 66443) | Surface soil microbial communities from Centralia Pennsylvania, which are recovering from an underground coalmine fire - Coalmine... | ecosystem: Environmental > Terrestrial > Soil > Unclassified ...
CGGGCAGGCCCTTCCACGGAAGTCCCTGGCGGAACCGCCAGCGCGAAGAGCGTCGCGGGCCGGCGCGCTCGCGTCGTGGCCCAGTGCAGATGGCAGAGCTGCGCATCGGCGCGCAGCGCCCGATGGGCGCTGCCGTGGGCGAGGAGATGATCGAGCTCGGCGCGCGAAGCAAACTCCGGTGAGCACAGCAGGCGCGACACCGCAATCGCGCCGCAGGCGTTGGCAAAGCGCGCACTCGTCTCATGCGGCTCATCGCGCAGGTAGCCGAGCAGGAAGCCGGCGAGGAAAGCATCTCCTGCCCCCAGCACGTTGTAGACCTCGATATCCAGCCCGGGAACCACCAACGCCTCTTCGAGCCTTGCGGGGATCGGTCCCGCGAATACCACGCACCCCCTGGCCCCGCGCTTGAGCACGATGACCGCACTCGACACCGCTCGCACGCGCCGTACCGCCTCGAGTGTTTCCTCGCACCCGGCGGCAACGTGCATCTCTTCCTCCGTGCCCACGATCAGGTCGCAGCAGGGCAGGACCGGGGCGAGCGCGGCCGTCACCCGGGATGAGCGGGCGTAGCGGTTCTCGCCCGTATCGTGCCCGCCGATACCCCAGAGATTCGGCCGATAGTCGATGTCGAGCAGCACCTTGCGCCCATGCCGGCGCGCGAGACTCACCGCCTTGTGCTGCGCCCGGGCCCCCGATTCCAGAGAGAAGTGCGTGCCGGTCACCAGCACCGCACGCGCTGCGCGGATCAACTCCTCATCGACGTCGTCCTCGGACAGCGCGCTGTCGGCGCAGTTCTCCCGGTAAAAGATGAGCGGAAATGTCTCGGCATCGCGCACGCTCAACAGCACGAGCGAGGTAAGCCGCTGCGGATCCGTGTGTACGCCGCGGCCATCGACCCCCTCGCGGGCGAGCTGCTCGCGCACGAAGCGCCCCATGGGCTCATCCCCCACGCGCGTGATGAGCGCAGACTTGAGGCCAAGCCGCGCGGCTCCGATCGCAACATTGGCTGGCGAGCCGCCGACCGCCTTGGCGAAGCTCGCAATGTCCTCCAGCCGGCTGCCCACCTGCTGTCCGTACAGGTCGACGCTGACGCGTCCGATCGCAACCAGGTCGAGGGTGGTGGTCATTCTCGGGCGGATTCTAACCCGCGATGACCACCCCGCCGGGAGCGGCATTTCTGAGGAGTTCCGCCCCCGCGGCGGCGCTGCTAACCTTGCAGGGCAATGGCGCCGCCCGACCACCACTCGCATGACCATCATGGGCACGAGCACGCGCATGAGCATGGGAGTGGACACGGGGACGTGCACGGGCACGACCACCACCATCACGGGGCGGACGCCAGCGAGCGGCGCCTGGTCACGGCGCTCTCGGTCCTCGGGATCTTCACGCTGGTCGAGGCTGCCGGCGGCTACTTCGCCAACTCGATCGCGCTGCTCGCCGAGGCGGCGCACATGCTGGCTGATTCGGCCTCACTCCTGCTCGCGATCGTTGCCATTCACGCCGCTCGCCGCCCGGCGAGTGCGCGACGCACCTACGGTCACCGCCGTTACCAGCCCCTCGCTGCCTTCGTCAACGGTCAACTGCTGCTGTTGCTGACGGTCTGGGTGGTATACGAAGCGCTGCTGCGCCTCATGAGTCCGCCGGCCGTGAACGGACGGCTGATGCTCGGCATCGCGGTGGTCGGAGGCGCGGCGAATCTGGGCGCGTTCCTTGCGCTCTCCGGAGGTCGCTCACTCAACGAGCGCAGCGCGCGGGCGCACATCGTGAGCGATCTGCTCGGGTCGGCGGCGGCGAGTATCGCCGCGATCGCGATCCTCGTGAGCGGCTGGACCGCGGCGGATCCACTCCTCTCGCTGGTGGTATCGGCGCTCATCCTGCGCTCTGCCTGGGCGCTCACGCGTGAATCGGCCCACGTCCTGCTGGAGGGCGCTCCGGCCGGCTGCGACGAGCAGACAATCGAGGCGGAGCTCATGGGGCACGTCCCGGGCCTTCTCGGCGTGCACCACGTGCACGTGTGGTCGATGACGGGAGAGCGCCCCACGGTCACCCTGCATGCGCACCTCGCTTCGGGCAGCCGGCACGGCGAGGTGATCGCGGCAATTCACACCCGGCTGTCGGAGCGGCTGCGCGTCGAGCACACGACCGTCCAGGTCGAAGAAGAAGGCGACTGCGAGACGCCCGATTGCAGCTCGCAGGTCACCCGCGGCCGCGGCTAGCCAGCTGACAAAAGGGGAAATGCATGGGCATCGCTCGGGCTACGATTCCATTCTGTCTGGGCCTGCTGGCTCTCGCTGCGGACATCGCGGCAGCCCAGGAGGCAGCGGAAATCCGCGACGCCACCGTGGCGATGGGCTTTGACAGCAAGTCACGTTGCCCGGATCTGTTGCACACGGACGCGCAGGACGGTGCGGGTGCGCTGATCCTGTTCGTGGTCGGCCCGACGGGCGTGCCCTCGCGGGCTGCCGTCAAATCATCCTCGGGTGCTGCGGACCTGGATGCTGCGGCTGTCGCTTGCGTGCTGCGGCTGCGGTTTCTGCCGGTGGTGAACGCAGGAGACGGCAACGCCGTCAGCTCGTGGCAGGAGATCGCATGGAAGTGGGGGCGGCAGCACACAGCGACGCCGGCCCCCGGCGCTGCCGCCCCCGTGACGAGCCCGGCCCCCGAGCCCGCCCGTAGCCGCGCGGTCAGCGCCGAGGTGCGCGTCTGCGTGGATGCGGGCGGTCGCCTGGTGCAGGATCCGGCCCTCACGCGCTCCTCGGGAGATTCCGCGCTCGATGCCGCGACGGTGCGTGTGGCGCGTTCGGCCGCCGGCGCCTATCCGGCACCCGGCTGCGTGCGCCTGACATTCACCCCGGGTGAAGCAGCCGCCACCGATCCGAGGTGAGCCGGGGCCGCACGCCGCTGCCGGCTAATGTGCGAGCAGCGTCCAGGCAATCCATATCTGCATAGCGAACCCGACCACGAACGAGAGGGTCCGCACCCATGGAACCGCGAGCGTGTAGGCCGCGGCATGCACCACGCGCGCCCAGAAGTAGACGGCAGCGGCGGTCGCGATAGCGGGGTCGTGAATGCCGGCAACGCCCGCAACCAGCACGAGCGCTGCGAACACCACGAGGTTCTCGACGGCGTTGTAGTGAGCGGCCTTCAGACGCTGAGCCCACCTGGCCAGCGGACGCGGGTTCTCCGGATAGCCAACCGCGTCGAGCAGCCCGCGCACCATGATCTCATTGAGGATATAGGGCACCCACAGCAGCCCCGTCAGCACGCTGACGAGTGCCAGGTACCGCAGTTCGGTGTTCACTCTTCGCCTCCCGGTAGACGGCACCGGCCGCCCCTTGCGGGCGAAGTCTACGCGCCTTCAGGATCGATTAGACTGCCGGCGGGCATCCAGGGAGCCTGCGCATGGATCAGTTTCCCGAAGACATCTATACCGAACAGGAAGCCAGTCCCGACACGCTCGCAAATCTCGGACCACTGCGCCGGCTGGCGGGCATCTGGGAGAGCCAGGGCGGTGTCGACATCAACCCCAAGGCCGACGGGCCGCAGCGCCGTGAATACAGCGAACGCATCGAGCTGCAGCCGATCGACGCCCAGTCCAATGGGCCGCAGCTCCTCTACGGCTTGCGCTATCACACGCGCATTCTCGCGCCGGGCGAGGACGCAACTTTTCACGATCAGATGGGTTACTGGCTGTGGGAGCCGGCAACCGGGCTCGTGCTGCAGTCGCTGGCCATCCCGCGCGGTCAGGTGGCGCTCGCCGCCGGCCGTGCGACTGCCGATGCGGATCGGCTGGTGCTGACCGCCGAGCGCGGCCAGACCGAGTACGGGATCTGCTCGACCACCTTTCTGGAGTACGCCTTCCGCACCGATTCCTATCGGATCGAGGTGGTCTTCAACAGGGACGGCAGCTGGAGCTACGTGCAGGACACCATGCTCAAGGTGCGCGGCCGTGCCGAGCTGTTCCAGCACCGCGATCGCAATACGCTGGTGAGAGTCGCCGAGCCGACTCCGAATCCCCTCGCGTTGCGGCTATCCCGGGGGATTTGAGCCGGAGAAGCGAATCGCCGTGGCGCCCGTGATGGGCCCGGTGGTCGCCTGGTCGCTCACATAGAGGTCGACGGCACGCTCGAAGCGCATCTCTCCCTGGATCACCGCCCCCGGCCCGATCACCACGCGGGGCTTGCGGGTGCTCCAGTTGAAGAGCCCCGGGTTGCTGTGCTTGACGAGGATGCCGCCCTCGACATGGGATCCGCCGCGCACATCGATGTCGCCGTCGACGGTGCGCAGGCCGCCCGCCACGTGAGCATCGGTGAGCTCGATACGGCCGTTGACATTGGTGAGCGCGCCACCGACGTCGGCGCCGTCCTTGAGCGTCACGGCCCCGTTCACCGTGGAGGCTCCGTGCGCCACATGCGCGCCATCACCCAGGGAGATCGCTCCATTGACCGTCGTGGCAGTGTCGGCCGCAGCGTGCGCGCCGAGCGTGATGGAGCCGTTCACGGTGCTCGCGCTGCCGACCACCGCGTTTTCATCGACGTGGATGGAGCCGTTGACGGTCCCGACGCTGCCGCTGTGGCTGCCGGCAGGTACGTGAATCGATCCGTTGACCGTGTTCGCCCCGCTGTCGCCGGCCGTGACATCGCCGGGCATGTTGTAGCAGCCCGTGAGCAGCATTAGCGCCGCAAAAGCATGGTATCGCCGCACGTAGGTTCTCCTTCGCAGTGCGGGCGCGATTTTACACCCGCCGCGGTAAAGCGCCGCGGGATCGGCGGAACTGAGGCGTCAGGCTGCCCCGGCGCTGCGGCCGGGCACGGATTTGAGAGCGCGATAGCGCCCGGTTGGCGACAGCTCCTCGCTGCGGGCCTGCGCCGTCCACAGGGCATTGCGGCGTGCAACGAACGAGCTCTTCGACAGCTGCTCGAGCGAGCTCGCCCTGGCGAACAGGAACCCCTGTCCGGCGACGCAGCCCAGCGCGAGCAGAGCCGCGACCTGGGGCTCGAGCTCGATGCCCTCGGCGACGGTCTCCAGACCCAGCGTCTCCCCGAGGGTGACCACGGCGCGGGCCAGCTCGGGCCCGTTGTCGGAGTTGGTCAGACTGCTGACGAAGGAACGATCGATCTTGAGGATGTCGATCGGAAAGCGATGCAGGTAGGAGAGCGAGGAGTAACCGGTGCCGAAGTCGTCGATCGCCAGCCGCACGCCGAGCGCCTTGAGCCGGTGAAAGCGCTCGAGGTTCGCATCGGTGTTGGACATGATCGTGCTCTCGGTGAGCTCGATGACCAGATTTCCGGGCTCGAGGCCCGACTCGGCCAGCGCCTGCGCCACGTCGTGCGAGAGCTCGCCGTGCTGCAGATGGCGGCCCGAGATGTTGACCGCCAGGCGCAGCCCGGCGCCGCCCGCGACCGATCGGCGCCACATGCACATATCGCGGCAAGCCTGGCGCAGCACCCAGCGGCCGAGACGCGCGATGTGCCCGCACTCCTCGACCACCTGGATGAAGCGTCCCGGCATCAGCACACCCGCCTCCGGGTGGCGCCAACGCACCAGTGCCTCGACGCCGAGGAGGCTGCGCGTGCCGAGGTCCACGATCGGCTGGTACTCGAGGAAGAATTCCTGCTCGGCGAGCGCGCGCGAGATGTCCGCCTCGAGACGCAGCCGCTCGTGCAGCATCGCCTGCATCTGCGGCTGAAAAGTGACGTGGCGGTTCTTGCCGGCGGCCTTGGCGTGATACATCGCAATGTCGGCATTGCTGAGCAGCGCCTCGGCCCCTGCCTCGCCCCCTGAGATCGCCACGCCCACACTGGCGCCGACGCGCACCTCGCGTCCGTCGAGCTGGAAGGGGTGATTCAGCGTCTCGATGAGAGAGTCCGCCACCCGCCCGATCTCGCTCAGCCGCTCGATGCCCTCCATGAGGACCGCGAACTCGTCGCCCCCGAGCCGAGCCACCGTGTCCGAGGCGCGCGTCGTCTGGACGATGCGCTGCGCCACCGCCTGCAACAGCCGGTCGCCGGCATCGTGCCCGAGCGAATCGTTGATGTTCTTGAAGTTGTCGAGGTCGAGAAACATGACCGCCACGGCATTCTGGCCGCACTGCGCCAGGGTGAGCGCGTGATGCACGCGGTCGCGGAAGAGGTTACGGTTGGCGAGCAGCGTGAGGGGGTCGTGGAAAGCCAGCTGGCGCAGCTGCTCTTCCAGCGCCTTGCGCTCGCTGATGTCGCGGAAGTTGAGCGCCAGGCCGCTCACCGCCGGGTCATCGGTCAGGTTGCTCCCCACCGACTCGACCACGTAGCTGGTCGTGCCGCGCTCGACGCGCAGCTCCACCGGACCGACGGTGCCGGAGCGCGTCGCGGCCACCTCGGCGAGGAAGGCCCGCAGCTTCTCCGCATCCTCCCCCGCCCACAGCTCCGGCAGGCTCCGGCCGACGATGTCGCCCGGCCTCAGGCCCAGAGTGCGCTCGGATGCGGGGGAGGCGAAACGCAACACGCCGTCCGGCTCGACGATCATGATGACGTCGGAGGCGTTGGCGATGAGGGAGGCATAGCGGTCTTCGACCCGCCGCGCCGCGAGCCGCTCGCGCACCAGGGCGTCCGCGCGCAGCACCACGCTCTGGCGCACCATCAGCAGCAGCGTCAGGGCGAACACCAGCATGGTCATGACGTTCGCAGCGCCGCTGATGTCCCCGCGGCTGAGATAGACCAGCACCAGGAACGCGGCCAGCATCGCCGCGTACGGCAGCGCGCGCGCGAGCGCGTCGGGGTTGTTGGACCGCACTTGCGCAGGAGCCGCCATCGAGCGCAACTGCTGCCACCCGGCCGCCGCGATCGGCACGTAGCAGGTGAGATACATGACGTCCTGGAAGTCGCCCGGAAGATAGTAGCCGCGTACCTTGGCGAGCGACCAGGCAATATCGCCGACGAACAGGATGACGAAACCGGTGAGCAGCAGCAGCGGCACGCTCCAGCCGCCGGCGTTTCCCGACCCGGTGAGCAGCAGCACGCCGAGCATGAGCAGCATGATGCAGTCGAGGGTTACGTACGCCTGGCTCAGCACCTCCTTGAGGAGGTCCATCTCCGCGCTCGAGGCGGACGGACGGATCACCAGGAACCAGAAGAAGGCGCCGAAGCCCACCGCGAAGATGGTCGCGTCCATGGAGAGCTGCACCCACGGTACGCGCACCGCGGCCGCGCGGATCAGGTAGAACGCGCCGGCCGCCAGCGCCACGTACCAGCTGCAGTAGAAGAAGTCGGCCGGACCGGGGAAAGGGTCGTGCCCGAAGAGCCAGGAAGTGGCGCCAATGACGTCGCCGGTGGCGTAGAGCCCGATTGCGATCGCGAGCCAGGCCCAGGCGCGGCGCAGCGAGCCACGCTCGGCACGGCGTGCGGTGATGGCGCATACCACGATCGCGGAGACGGCCGCCGGCAGCCAGGAAGTGAGCCCGACGTAATGAGTGATCTTCGGGCCGCCGAGGCCGGTGAGCATCCAGGTTGAGGCGGCGGCCGCGTACACCGTGACGACGGCCAACAGGCGCCCCACCCGGCGCGCCGAGGTCGCGACGCCGCTCGAATCGATGCCGGCCGAATGTGCGGGTGCTGCTACGGTGTCCACTGGGTGTTGCGGTTTCAAATCCACCGGGCGCGACCTCACCGCCTCCCAATCGGAGAGTCGGCCGCGCCCGGTTAAATTTGAGGCTAAATCGCTGCGCCGGCTAGGAATTAATCCCGCGGCGTGACGCAGTTCTCTCACGACATAAGAGAACTGGGCACTCCGTCAGATTCGTCGCGGTATCAGCGGCAACACCACGTGCGAGGGGCGCTGCGCATCCATGTGGATGGTGTTGCGCGCCGTGCGTCGGGTGAGGCCCCTGCCCTCCGGGGCGCCGGTGTTGGGGTTGACATCGAAGTGAGGAAAATTGCTCGAGGAGACGTCGAGCCGGATCCGGTGCCCGCGGGCAAAATGGTTGGACGTGGGAAAAGCGGCGACGGTGATGCGGTACACCTCGCCCGGTCTCATCAGTGTCGGGCGCTCCCAGGAGTCCCGATAGCGGCACCGCAGAATCCCGTCGGTGAGATTCAGCGCGAAGCCCTCCGGATAGTCCTCGCCCGGCGGGTAGACATCGAGCAGCTTGATGGTGAAGTCGGTGTCCACGGCATCGGAGCTCACCCAGAGATTCGCTTCGATGACGCCCGTCACCTCGAGCTCCTCCTCCAGCGGCTGGGTCTGAAAGACCAGTACGTCGGGGCGCGCAGCGACCGGCAGGTACGGCGCGCGCGAGCCGTAAAACTCCGGTCGCTCGCGCTGGTCGTAGCCGCCGCCGCGCATCAGCGGCTCCCCGGACGTCACCGTGCCACCCATGGTGGGCACGGGGTGATCCGGGTTGAAGTCGTAGCTCACGGACTCCCCTTGCGCCGGCGGTCGCGTGGTCGACAGCCGGCCGTCGGCGCTGAGGAACCAGGGCGTCAGCCTCTGATCGGGGATCGGCCAGTCGGTTTCGCTGCGCCAGCGGCCACCGTGATCGAGCCGCCCCTGAGCGGTCTTGTGCCCACTGCCGCCGCCCATCACGAACAGCCTGACCGCAGGTTGCGCGACTTCGCGCCTGCCGTTCGCCTTGAGATGGCGCTCGAACCACTCGAGCCGCCGCGCGAAGATGTCTCCGCCGTCGGCGTCGAGTGTCGAGTCGGGCCCGAAGTCCACCTCGCCCGCGTAGGGAGTGGAGCGTGCGCCATGGGTCCAGGGTCCCATGATGAGGCGCACCGGACTCCTGCCGGCCCGCGTCAGCCCCTGGTAGTTCTCCGTCGCGGTGCGGGCGTACGCGTCGTACCACCCAGAGAGGTGCACCATCGCTGCATCGGCAAATTGTCCGTAGTAGCCCGCCGCGTACAGCCCGAGCTGCTTCCAGAAGGAATCGAAGGTGCCGTGCTCCCACTGCTCGTAGACGTAGCTCTCGTATTCGGGAATCAGACTGAGCGGTGTGTGGCCGCGCTTCCACGGCATGCGGGCGAACCAGGCCCTGAGATCGATCGCCTTGAGCGCGGCGAGGCGGCGTGGATCGCGCCGCACGTCCGGACTCTCGAGGCCGAGGTTGTAGGCCCAGGTGACCTGCTTGAGCTCGAACGCGCCTCCCTGACGAATGCCGCCCTGGTAGGCATTGGAGAACCCGCCGCAATCGACAAACATCGCCTTGAGGCCCGGCGGATCGAGGCACGCTAGCGCGACCTGGGTGTGCGCCGCGTACGAGAGTCCCATGGTCCCGATCCGGCCATCGCTCCAGGGCTGCTCGAGGATCCAGCGGCAGGTATCGAACCCGTCCGGCCCCTCGTTCAGATACTTGACGAACTCGCCCTCGGAGTCATGACGCCCGCGGCAATCCTGGAAGATCACGACGTAGCCGTGGCGCACGTAGCCTGCGGCCACCGCGGCGCGCGTCTTCGGCGTGGGATCGTTCGCCGTGATATCGCGAAAGTAGGTGACGTTGCGCCCGTAGGGGGTGCGCTCGAGGATCGTGGGAAAGCGTCCCGGGACCGCCTGCCCCCCGCGGGCGGGGCGATAAATGTCGGTGGCGAGGCGCACGCCATCGCGCATCGCGACACGCACGTTGCTCTCGAGGACGACCTCGGATGTCGCGCCTGCCGCGCTGTCGTCGGCGCTGTCCTTGACGGTGCCCCGTGACGTAGCGAATGCACCGAACGCGGCGGCGAGCGCAGAGAAACGGCGACGGCTCAGGGATGGCATGGCGTGCGGCTACGACACTGGGGCCAACCGTGCCATGATCGATGCCCACGAAGGAAGGAGCCGACCATGGGGAGACGCGCGAACCTCACGAGACGCAGATTCCTCGCCGTGGGCGCGGCAGGCAGCATCGGCACGCTGCTCAGCCGCACGGCGGGCAGTCGCGACCCGCCGCCGCACGGCAGTGAGCCGCAGCACAGCGCTCCGGCCGGCAGCCCCAGCGCCCCGACGGTCACCGCCCCCACCGCCACCGCCCGCCTCATCGCGAAAGCGATTCCCGCAAGCGGCGAGTGGCTGCCGGCGATCGGCATCGGCACCGATTCCTTCAGGAATGGAGTGCGCGATGAGATACGCGCGGAGCTCAAGCGCATGCACGAGCTCGGCGCGGCGGTCATCGACACCGCTGCCTCCTACGGCGACAGCGAGGCGCTGATCGGCGAGGCGCTGGAAACTCTCGCCATCCGCGACAAGGTGTTCCTCGCCACCAAGCTCGTGGGCAGCAGTACTTTCGGGCCCGCGGGCGCGGAGAGCCTGGCGCGCTCGCTCGAGCGGCTGAAGACGGGGCGCCTCGACCTGTTGCAGGTGCACAACCTCAACGGCGTCGGCGAGCTCATCCCGCACCTGCGGGAGTGGAAGAGCGCGGGGCGCATCCGCTATTTCGGTGTCACCACTTCGCGCGGCGGCCAGCACGCCGAGCTCGCCGAGGTGATGCGCACCTATCGGCTCGATTTCATCCAGGTGGATTATTCGATCGCCAACCGCGAGGCGGCCGAGACCATCCTGCCGCTCGCGCGCGAGCATGGGATCGCGGTTCTGGTCAACCTGCCCTTCGGCCGTGCCTCGCTCTTCAGGGAGGCGGCCGGGCGGCCGCTCCCGCCGTGGGCGGCAGACATCGACGTCACGAGCTGGGCGCAGTACTTCCTCAAGTACGTCATCTCGCATCCCGCGGTGACCTGCGCGATTCCGGGATCGACCAGCGTCACGCACCTCGAGGACAACCAGGCGGCCGGGCGCGGCCGTCTGCCTGATGCCGCCCTGCGGCGCAGGATGGAGGATTACTGGGACCGCAAGGCGAGTTGACTCGCTCATCTGCTGCACAGCCGGCAAAAGTCACGCCTTTTGCCGGCGGCCCACGAAGTAATGTCCGCACGAATCGCTTCCTGCGATTCGTGCCAATAAACTAAGGATATTTGTGCTCGACCGCACCGCGCACCGGCTGCGTGTCGTAGACCAGCACGATCGACTCGATGTGCCCCGTGGCGCGATCGAAGTTGAATACGTCAGCGCACTCGAAAGCCACGTGCGTGCCATCCCTGAGCGTCCAGTCGTAGAGATAATAGGCAACGGCGCGCAGATGCCCCTCGGCGCTCACGAGCACGTCGTGCACCGTGAGCTTCGAGCCCCTGGAAGCCGCTGCCACTTTCGCCACGAACTCGCGCACCGGGAGCTTGCCGAGGAACGGCGAGCGCACCCAGCCCTCGGGAATGAACAGCGCCGCCGCCCGGTCCGCATCCCCCGCCTCGAGGGCGGCGAGATATTTGCGTACGGCTTGCTGCATAGAGCCTCCTGCTTCACTTGATGGTCGCGACGGCCGCCTTGCAGGCGACCTCATCCTGCGATCCCGTGCCGCCCGAGCAACCGATGGCGCCGACCAGCTTGCCGTTCTCGACGAGCGGAATGCCGCCGCGCGAGCCGATCATCCCGTCCAGCGTCATAACGTAGAGATTGCCCTTTTCCTGGATGCCGCTTTCGAAAACCCTGGTCTCGCGACGGTACTGTGCCGAGGCGCGTGCCTTGTGCTCGGCGACCGAAATCGAGGCGAGCTGCGCGCCATCCATGCGTTGCAGTGCAACCAGGTTCCCGCCCGAGTCGACCACTGCCACGACCAGCTTCCAGTCGTGCTTGCGCGCCTCCGCCACCGCGACTGCGATCAGAGCCTCGGCGCGCGCCAGCGGGATCGGCGCGCCATAGGGGATGTCGAAAGGCATCCTGTCGGGCACGTTGTCGAGCGGGCTTGCCGGCGCCGCCGCGGAAGACTGCTGAGCGTGGCTCGAGGGGGCGAGGAAGGCGGCTGCGACGAGCGCCAGCGGCGTGAGCACGGACTTGAAGGACATGGGCCTGGCTCCCTTGTTCTTTGCGAGGGCGCCTATCTTAACGCTGCGGGTGCTCCGCGGGCGCCGGAAGATCAGTGTAACCTCCAGGCAGTACCCGCGACCTGCGTGAAGGACATGACCGAGACAACTCAACTGCGCATCGGCTTCATCGGCCTGGGCCACGTGGGCGGGGCGCTGGCCGGGAACCTCCTCGACCATGGGGTCGAGCTCACGGTGCGGGACCTCGATGCCGAGCGGGTTGCGGCCTTCATGGCCCGTGGCGCGCAAGCCGCCTCCTCGCCTCGCGAGCTGGCAGAGCGAGTCGATCTGGTCATTACCTGCCTGCCCTCCCCGGCCGTCTCCGCCGACGTCATGGAGGCCCCGGATGGAGTGCTCGCCGGCCTCAGCGCGGGAAAGGTCTGGCTCGAGATGAGCACCACGGATGCCGCCGAGGCACGGCGGCTGGCCGCGCGCGTCGCGGCCCTCGGCGCGACGGCGCTCGACTGTCCGGTCTCCGGCGGCTGCCATCGCGCCGCCACCGGTAACATCTCGATCTTCGCCGGCGGCGAGCGTGCCGCCTTCGAGCGTGTGCTGCCGGTGCTCAGGATCCTCGGACGTCGCATCCTGCACACCGGACCGGTGGGCTCGGCATCCGTCCTCAAGGTGATCACCAACTATCTGTGCACCGTGCATCTGGCGGCGCTCGCCGAGGCGCTCACCGTCGCCAAGGTCGCCGGGCTCGACCTCAACATGACCTACGAGGGGATCCGCATCTCCTCGGGTAACTCCTTCGTGCACGAGACCGAGTCGCAGGTGATCCTGAATGGCAGCCGCGACATCCAGTTCACCATGGACCTCGTCATCAAGGACGTGGGCCTCTTCGACGCGCTGGCGCGCGAGCGCGGCGTGCCGCTCGAGCTGTCACCGCTGGTGCTGGCTCTGTTCGAGGACGGCGCGCGCCGCTACGGCCCGCGCGAGCACTCGCCCAACATCATCCGCCGGCTGGAGGAAGCCTGCGGCGTGCGGGTGTTGGGCGAGGGCTTCCCGGCGCAGATCGTCGACGATGAGCCGCCGGCAGCGGGGAGCGAAGTGCTGCCGCGCGCACGCGCCACCCACGCCTGAGAGCGCGGAGCCTTTATGTCGGGGGCATGATATAAAACGCCGTGCCCTTGATCGAAATACGCTCGATCGACTACGTGCCGCTCGCCGAGCGTCATGGCAAGGTGTGGCACCTGTGGCCGGTGTGGTTCTCCGGCGATGCCCACCTCGCGACCCTCGCCGTCGGGGTGATCGGCATCAGCCTCGGCGGCAATCTCCTCTGGAGCTCGGTAGCGGTGCTGCTCGGGTGCGCCCTCGGCACCTTCTTCATGGCCTTCCACTCCACGCAGGGGCCGCAACTCGGGCTGCCGCAGATGATCCAGTCGCGGCCGCAATTCGGCTACACCGGGGCGCTCCTCGTGTGGGTCGTCGCCATGGTCGCCTACGTCGGCTACAACGCCTTCAACCAGGTGCTCGCCGCGCAGGCCCTGCACCAGATCACGCCCGGCGTGTCGGCAACCTCCCCCGCCGCCATCGTGCTGTTCGCGCTGAGTGCGCTCGGCCTCGCCGCCGTCGGCTATGACCAGATCCATCGCGCCCAGCGTTGGTTCGCCTACCTCATGATCGCCATCCTCACGGTCTTCTCCGTCGGCGCGCTGCTCACGCTGCGCTTCCCCGCCGCGCAGTGGGACCTCGGCGGGCTGCGTGCCGTGCCCTTCCTCGCGCAGCTCTTCGCCGCCGCCTCGTATCAGCTCAGCTGGTCGATCTACGTATCGGACTATTCCCGCTATCTGCCCCGCGACGTCGGGGTGCGCGAGTCCTTCTGGTGGACCTATCTCGGGGCCTTCGTCGGCGGCGCGTGGATGATGCTCGTCGGCACGGTGGCGGCCGCGGCGGCACCGCGGCTCGACGTCGCCGCCGCCATGGAAGGGGCTGCCGATCTCGTCATCCCGGGACTCGGCAAGACGTTGCTGGCTGCCGCGCTCCTCGGGCTCGCGACCATCTCGGCGCTCAATTTCTACGGTGCCTCGCTCACGCTCCTGAGCGTCGCTGACACGGTGAAGCCGCTGCGCTGCACGGCGGGCAAGCGCCTCGCGAGCCTCGCGCTGGCCTTCATCGCGAGCACGCTGCTCGCGCTCAACTCGTCGGGCAATTTCGTGAGCCGCTGGCAGGACCTGCTCTCGGTGCTGCTCTACCTCTTCACCCCCTGGACCGCGATCAACCTGGTCGACTTCTACGTGGTACGCAAGGGCCACTACTCGATCCGCGAGATCTTCAACGCCCGCGGCATGTACGGCCGCTGGAACTGGCGCGGACTCATGGCCTACCTCGTCGGTTTCCTCGTGATGATTCCCTTCTTCAGCACCGACATCTACGTCGGACCGGTGGCACGCGCGCTCGGAAATGCCGACATCGCCATGCTGGTGGGGCTCCCGGTCGCCGCGGGTGTATACCTGCTGGCCTGCCGCTCAATCGACCTCGAGCACGACCGGCGGCGCGCCGCCGCCGCCGACATCGGGCTCGATCCCGACGACCGCGCCGGTGCGGCCGCTCACTGAGAGGTACCGCCATGCCGAAGATCGTCGACCATGCCGAGCGCCGCGATGAGATCGCGCTGGTCGCCTGTCGGGTGGTTGCCACCCACGGATTCGAGCGAGCGAGCATGGTGCGCATCGCCCGCGAGTCGGGCTACACCACCGGCATGCTGGCGCATTACTTCGACAGCAAGCAGGACATCATCATCGCAGCCCTGCGGCTGATCCTGCGACGCATCGAGGAGCGGCTGCTGCGCCCCGGGCACGCGGCCGCCGCTCCACCCGACCTGCTGACTCTGCTCACCGAGGCGCTGCCGGTCGATGAGCATCGCCGCATCGAATGCGCCTTCTGGACCAGCTTCTGGGGACAGGTGTCGGCGGACAAGCGCCTCAAGCGCATCAACGCGTGGGTGCACCGCGAGTACATGCGCCTGTTCGAGCGCTGTCTCGCCCGCTGCTGGCCGGAGTGGTCGAGGTGGCCGGCGCCGACCCGCGAGCACGTGCTGCGCTCGCTCGTCACCTACATCAATGGCCTCACCGCGAGCGCAGTCGCCAACATCGGCGACTGGCCCGCGCGCACTCAGATCGGGCAGCTGCGGCTGCAGCTCGATCTGCTGCATCGCTGGGCCGAAGGCTCAGCGGGCGCCCCGCTCGCGAAGCGGGCGGCCGGCGACTGACGCCCGCCGGGCGGCGGCCGAGTGAGGCTCGCGGCCGCCATCTGATCCGGCCCTGTCTCAGAAGCTCTTGCTGAGCTGCAGTGTCACGGTGAGCGGCAGCATCGTCGCCACCTGCGGGATCACGCCACCGGCTGCGTTCAGCTGCGCGTAGCCGATGTAGCCGATGTCGCCGAGATTCGGCTTGGCGTTGAACAGGTTGTGCACGTTCAGCGAGAGCTCGGTATCCCCGCGGTCGATGCCGAAGCGCAGGTTGACCAGCGAGAAGCCGGGACGGGTCGGCTCGAGGCCGCCTCCGCCCACGAGCAGCGCCACGGCATTCCCCTGGTAGCTGTAGTCGGCCGAGACGAAGCCTTCCGTGCCGGAAGTCAGCGGACGCGTGTAGACGAGGCCGGCCGAGCCGTTGAATTCGGGCACACCCGCCACGCGCGAGCCGGGCGCGACGCCAAACAGCGCGAGGTTGCCCGGATCGGTCATGTTGGTGTCCTCGTAGCCGAGGCCCAGACGGAACTGCAGCCCCGGACCGAGGCGCCCGGTGGCTTCGAGCTCGGCGCCGCGGATGCGCGCCGCGTTGCCGTTCACCTGGGCGTAGAAGCCGCAGGCGAGCGCCACCTGCTGCTGCACGTCCTTCCACTCGATGTCATAGACCGCGCCCGAGATCAGCATGGCGGGCAGCTGCGACTTGGCGCCGACCTCGTACGTCCACAGCGTGTCCGAGCGGATATGGGTGATCGCATCCACCGACAGGCTCGGCAGCTCGCAGCCAGGGAAGTTCGCCTGCGCGCCGCCGGCGCGGAATCCCTTGGAGGCGGAGGCGTAGGCCATGGTCGCCTCCGTCACCTGCCAGGCGAGCGCCACCTTCGGATTGAAGCCCGACTGGCTGTTGGCCTGCGGATCGCTCGGGCTCGGACCGCCGTTGAGGAAGCCGTCGGCCGTGTAGTCGGTGGTCTGATTCAGCCAGTACTGCCGTCCGCCGAGGGTCAGCGTCCATTGCGGCGCGAACTTCCAGTAGACCTCGCCGAAGATCGACTTGTCCTCCTCGGTGCCGGGGTTGGTCTGCGTCCAGATCTCGGCGCTGGGCCACGCGGGCGACATGTAGGTCGGCGACGCCGGCGTGCAGGGCGGCGGCGCCGCGCCGAACTCGCAGGAGGCAGTTCCCGGCGCGTCGATACCGATGGAATCGGTCTCCGGAATGGTGAAGCGGGTGTGCGTGTTGGAATAGAACAGGCCGACCGTCCCGCTGACGTTGTTGACGGGATCCCACGACAGCCGCGCCTCGCTCGAGAACTGGTCGTGGTGCCGATCGCCGATCCACAGATACGGCTGCGGCGCGACTCCGGTCAGCTGGTAGATCGGGCTGGTGAGAATCTGCTGCGTGCCGTAGCTCGAGTCCTCGACGTCGTAGGTATGACGGTAGAAGTAGCTGTTCGCCCAGACGAAGGTCCAGCCCGACCCCGAGTACTTGATATCGAGCGAGGGCAGCGTCCAGACATCGGTCGCGTAGGGCTGCACGTCGAAGGCCCGGTCGAGGGTGTAGACGGGGTCGAAATTCGGCAGCGGCGCGAAGGTCGCCGGGAATCCGTGGTCCTTCGAGTCCTGGTACAGGAGGCGCACCTTGATATCGAACGCATCGCTCGGCTTCACGAGCAGCGCGATGGAGCCGCCGCCGGTGGAGACCGCGCCCTGATCACTCGAGCTGCCGCGGGGCACGGTCTCGAACGGATCGCCGCCGGCCGGGTCATTGGCGGGGCTCAGGGGATTGATCGGCCAGGTGCGGGTCAGGTAGCCGGCATCGTGGTTGGCGAACAGCACCACGCGCAGTGCGGCGCTGCCGGGAACCAGCACCAGGTTGGTGATGAAATTGCCGCCGGCGTCGGGGCTGCCGCCGCCGGAGGTGAGGCCGGCGTCGAGCATGTAGCCGAAGCCGCTGCTGCTCAGGTCGGGCTGGCGGGTGATGAGGCGCACGTTGCCGCCGAGGGAGCTCTCGCCGTAGAGAGTGCCCTGCGGCCCCTTCAGCACCTCGATGCTCGCCAGGTCCACGACCCGCGGGTCGAGCGATCCGGGCACCGGCGTGTCGTCGATGTAGAAGCCGGTGGCGCCCGCCGTGCCGAACAGGTTCTGCCCGGTGATGCCGCGGATCGCGACGGTGCGCGAGTCGGCGATGCCGGTCGGACCGCCGCCGTAGGTGAACGACAGGTCCGGCGTCTTGGTGGCATAGTCGGCGAAGGACTGGACGTTGTAGTCCTTGATGGTCGCGGCGGTGAACGCCGTGATGCTGGTCGGCACCTCGGCGATCGACTCCTCGCGCTTGCGGGCGCTGACGATGATGGTGGTCGGCTCGGTGGCTTCGGCGGCCGCCTGCTCCTGTGCCTGTGTCTGTGCCTGTGCCTGTGCCTGCCCGACCCCTGGCGCCAGGAGTGCCCACGCCGGCAGCACAGCGCCCGCGGCTGCCATCCTCAGTACACCTCGAGACCGTCGTGATTTCATCTCAGAATCCCCCCACAAGTGAACGAATGAGCAGCCCCCCTCACGGCGCGCCCGCGTGCGCCACCACGGCGGGCGGCGCAGTCAGAAAACGATTGATGACATCGGCGCATAGCGCCGGATCCTCCCAGAACGGGTTGTGCCCCAGCCCCGGGAAGATCCTGACCTGCGCGTGGGGCAGCGCCTGACGCAGCGTTTGCCGCACGTCCTCCTCCATGATCGGGTCGGCGCTTCCCCATATGAGGAGCGTCGGCGCCTTGAGGCGCGGGAGGGTGCGCTGCAGGTCGGACTCGATGAGGGCCTCATCGAGCACCGCCAGCCACACGCGCAGCGGAATTGCGGCCGCATCGCGCCGCTGCCGGCGCAGAAATTCCTCCGGTACCGCAGTCGGCGAGGACCACCACTCGATCATGAACTTCGAGTCGGGGTCGATCGGCTCCTTGAGCTGGCGGATGGCGGCCGCGTAATCGAATCTCGGCGGCCGCGGCGGGCCGCCCGCCGGCGCCCCGCCGCTCGAGGAAATGAGCACCACGCGCCGGGTACGCTCCGGCCAGAACTCGGCGAAGGTCTGGGCGATGAAGCTGCCGAGCGAATGCCCGACGAGATCGGCGCGCTTCACGTCCAGCGTATCGAGCAGCAGCTTGATGTCGTAGGCGAAGTCGAGCCGGGTGTAGCAGCACTCGGGTTTGCCCGAGACCCCGTGACCGCGCAGATCGACCACGATGAGCCTCAGGTCTTTCGACAGATACGGGATGAGCGGCACCCAGTCGCGGGCGTTGTCGGTATAGCCGTGGATCAGCACGACCGGAGCTCCGGCCGGATTTCCCATGGTGAGATAGCCGAGCGTCTCACCGTCGGGCAGCGCCACGGTGCGCTTGCGGGCGTCGAAGGCGTCGAGATCGAGCGGCGCCGGAGTGACGGGCTGCGCGGCGTGTGCCGCGATCAGCGGGAGGAAGGCCAGGCACAGCCAGCCCGGCGCCGCCCTGCGGCGCGGTTCCGGGCTCGAGGTCGCGTCGCGATTCACGATGACACGCGTCGGAGGAGCGGCCTGTGTTAAATATTATTACATCGATAATATATAGCGCCGACCCGGCAGCCGGCAACCCCGCCCCGGGGGGCTATCTCGCGGGCGCCCGTGTGCGCTGCACGCCCACCGGCAGGGTGTCCGCGCGGCGCATCTCCGTATCGGCGAAGGCGCCGGGATCGGCCAGGTAGTCGAGGGCCATGTCGAAGGCATCGTGACCCCAGAAGACCTCCTTGCCCGCGACCAGCGCCGGCACGCCGAAGACCCCCTGCGAGATCGCCCATTCGGTGTTTGAGCGCAGTCGATCCTTGACCGGGGGATCGCTCAGCGCCCGCTCGGGATCGGCCACCCCGAGCTCGCGCGCCACGGCGGCGATCGCCGCGACGTCCGACAGGTCGCGCCCGTCGCGAAATACGGCGTCGAGCACCGTGCCCGCCGCGCGTCGATCGCTCCCGGCGGCGATCACCAGCCGCAGCGCCGCCAGCGGGTTGAAGGGGTGCGCCGGAGGAAAACGCATGGTGAGGCCCAGCCGCCGCGCACGCCACAGGACGAAGCGGTAGGTAAAACGTCGCTTGGAGGGAATCTCCGCAGGCCCCGTCTGCCCGAAATGCGACAGCAGAGCCGCCAGCAGCACCGGCACGTACTCGACCTCGACGCCGGCGGGGAGCCGTTCGAGCTCGCGAAAGCCCAGATAAGCGAACGGCGAGATGACATCGAACACCCACGAGACCTTGATACGCTCCGCCACCCGCTCACTCCCCCGAGACGTGCACGATCAGCTTGCCGAAGTTCGCGCCGTGCAGCAGGCCCATGAGCCCGCGCGGTGCGTTCTCGAGTCCTTCGATCACCTCTTCGCGATACCTGACGCTCCCGGCCTCGAGCCAGCCGCGCATGTCCTTGATGAAGGCCGGGTAGCGGTCGTTGTGATCGAAGATGATGAATCCCTGGATCCTGATGCGCCGGCGCAGCACGCTGCTGAGGAGCGCCGGCGTCCGATCGACCCCCGCCGGCAGCTTCTCCAGGTTGTACCAGCTGATCAGGCCGCACAGTGGCACCCGCGCTGCGACATTGAGGAGCGGTGCGACCGCATAGAGGACCGCCCCGCCGACACTCTCGAAGTAGACGTCGACTCCCTTGGGGCAGGCGGCGGCGAGCTGCTGAGCCAGCTCGGCGCTGCGGTGATCGATGCAGGCATCGAAGCCGAGAGTGCCGACCGCGTAATCGCACTTCGCGGCGCCTCCGGCCACACCCACGACGCGGCAGCCCTTGAGCCTGGCGATCTGCCCCACGACCGATCCCACAGCGCCCGTGGCCGCTCCGACCACCACCGTCTCGCCCGCGCGCGGCTGGCCGATGTCGAGCAGGCCCACGTAGGCGGTGAGCCCCGGCATCCCGAGCACGCCCAGAGCATATGAGGGGTGCCTCAGCGAGGGGTCGATGCGCAGCAGATCCCGTCCGGCCGAGACCCCGTAGTCCTGCCAGCCGACATTGGCCACCACCAGTTCCCCGACCGCAAAAGCGGGATGGTTGGAGGCCTCCACAACGCTCACGGTCTGTCCGGCCATCGGCGCCCCGATGGCCACCGGCGGGGCGTACGACGGTGCATCGCTCATGCGGCCGCGCATGTAAGGATCGAGCGACAGATAGCGGGTACGCAGCAGCACCTCCCCCGCCGCAGGTGAGGGCCGCGGCACCTCCTCGAGCCGAAAATCCTCCGCCACCGGCTCACCCTGCGGGCGGCGCGCCAGCACGACCCGGCGGTTGACCGCATCGCTCACGACATGAACTCCAGCTGCACGCCGGGCGGGGGCTGCGCCTCGGGCGAGATGAAAAGATCCGCGAGCAGCGTCGCGCCCGGCTCGACGGCGTAGGGACCGAAGTCGCGCACGCCCGCCTCGTAGAGCACGCTGTCGTCGATGAAGAAGTGGCCGGTGCACTCGCGCGCCGGCCGGCTGAGGATGGCGTGCGCCGCGTCCGCGACGATCTCGGGCTTGCGCGAGCGGCGCATCATCTCAGGTCCCCCGAGCGCGAATTCGACCGCGGCTGTCGCAATGGTGGTGCGCGGCCAGAGCGCGTTGCAGGCGATGCCGGCCGCGGCGTACTCCTCGGCCAGACCCAGCATGCACAGCGACATCCCGTACTTGGACAACGAATAGGCCAGGTGCGGGGCAAACCACCGGGGCTTGAGGTCGAGCGGCGGAGACAGTGTCAGCACGTGCGGGTTGGCCGCGCGCTTCAGGTACGGCAGGCACGCGCGCGTGGTCACGAAGGTGCCGCGGGTGTTGATCTGCTGGATGAGATCGTAACGGCGCATCTCGATCCGCTCGGTGGAGCTGAGATTGATGGCGGAGGCGTTGTTGACGCAGATGTCGATGCCCCCGAAGCGCTCGGCGCAGCTGCGCGCGGCCGCCTCGACCGTCGCCTCCTCGCGTACGTCCACCGCGAGTGGCAGCGCCTGCCCGCCGGCGCGCTCGATCTCAGCCGCCGCGCTGTAGATGGTCCCGGCGAGCTTCGGGTGCGGCTCGGTCGTCTTGGCGGCCACGGCGATGTTGGCGCCGTCGCGCGCGGCGCGCAGCGCGATCGCCAGCCCGATGCCGCGGCTCGCGCCCGTGATGAAGAGTGTCTTGCCCTTGAGACTCACCTTTCCCCCGCGCGCTGCGCCGCCTTGAGCTCGATGCGGTTGCCTTCCGGGTCCTCGAGATAGAGCGAGGGGCCCTCGCCCTCGGCGCCGTAGCGCGCTTCCGTTGCGCCGGCCGCGATTCCGCGTGCCGCGAGGTGCGCGCGCAGGGCGCGCTCCTCGAAGGGCGCGATGCTGAGGCAGAAGTGCTCGAGATTAGGTCCGCCGCCGCCGGAGGCGGTGCGCTCACCGAGCGGACCATCGGCGGTCACGAGATCGATGAGACTGCGCCCCGCGCGCAGTTGCGTCAGCCCGAGCGCCGCCTGCTCGCGCTCCACGGTGCAACCGAGCGTCCCGCAGTAGAACTCGAGCGCCGCCGCAAGATCGCGCACCCGCAGCACGAGATGATCGAGGCCGACGATGGTGAACTGCGGCGCGCCCACCCCGCGCTCACCTCAGGACTTGTCCGCGTAGTTCGCGGCGAGATAGTCGAGGATCTGCTGGGCCTCGGCGTCCGTCATCGGGGCGCCGAAGCGATCGCGCATCTTCTGCACCGTCTTGCCCCAGCCGGCGCGGTCCATGACAGGCGCGTTGGCCGGAATGTAGTCGAGGCTGTGACAGACGGCGCAGCGCCCCTGCGTCAGGTCACGCCCCGGCGCGTCCTTGAGCCGCAGCGTCTCCTCGCCCGCGCGCGCCGCAAGCGCCGCGGCCGCCAGCACCAGACACGCCGCGGCCATCCGGCCCTTCATGTGACCTCCAGCCGCACAGCCTGCACGATGTTGTCGTGATAGCCGGAGGGGTTCACCGTGAGGGTCTCGGGCTGGGTGGCGCCATCGCGGCTGCGCGCGCGAACGCTCAAGTCCAACGCTCCACTCGTCGAGGTGTCGATGCGATAGCGGAACTCGCGCCACGCAAAGCGTCCGAGATCGCGTCCGAGCACCGCCGTCTGCCAGCTGCGCCGGCCGTCGGCGGAGATCTCGACCGCAGCGATCCCGGCACCCCCGTCCCAGGCCTTGCCGGCGAGCTCGACGTGGGCGCCGCGCTTCAACTGCGCCCCCGACACGTGGCTCGTGATGAGGGAATTCACCAGGATCTCGGTGATCGGTGTGGTCTCGGCGGTCTCCTGCGTGCGAAACCGATATCCGGGAAACTTGCCGGTCGGGATCCGGTAAGCGCTCTTCATCCAGAAGCCCTCGAAGGGCGTGGTCTCGATGCGGATTTCGGTCAGGTGCTTCACCCAGTAGGTGCCGGTCCAACCGGGCACGACGAGCCGCGCCGGCGCGCCGTTCCAATGCGGCAGCGGGTGGCCGTTCATCTCGGTGGCGATGAGGACGTTCTCATCCAGCGCACGCTCGATCGGCAGACTCTTGAGGAAGTCCGGCGTCGCCGCCAGCACGGGCATGTCGGCGCCGTTGAACACCACTTCGACCGCGCCCGCGGCGATCCCGGCACGATTGAGAACGTCGCGCAGGCGCACCCCGCCCCACTCCGCGTTCCCCATCGCCCCGTTCCCCCACTGCACGCCGGCGGCGCGCGGCTTGAAGAGGCCGCGGCGGTTCCCGGAGCACTGATTCACCGCGGCGACCTTCACGCGCTTGTAATCACGGCGCAGATCCCGCAGCGTGAGTGTGAGCGGGCGCTGCGCGCCCGCGCCGCCCACCTGCAGCCGCCAGGTGTCGGCATCGATCTCCGGTATCACGGCGAGGTGATAGCGAACGAAGAACTCCTCGTTCCGCGTGAACTCGGGAACGAGACTCTCGAGCGGCGTCTCGAAATTCGGCGGCCGCCAGGCGCGGCGTATCAGCGGCTTCTTGCCGGGCAGCGCTTCCAGATCCTCCGGCGCGCCGCCCGTGGCGGCAGCACCGGCGGCAGGCAGCGCGCCGGTGAGCAGCCAGCCACCGGCAGCAACCCGCAGCAGCTCACGGCGCGTAGCCATGCAGAGCTCCTCGTGTCAGGAGCAGGGTTTCCCGTGATCCGGCCGCGCGCCCTGCGCCTTCGCCTGGGCCTCGGTCATGTAGGAGCCCTGCTTGGTCTTGCCGTACCAGCGGTCTCCCTGGCAGTGATAGACCTTCGATGCCGAATTGACCCACACCATGCCGGGTCCGCCGCCCGCAGCGGGCTGCGTGGCCGGTGCGGCGGGAGCGGCCTTCGAGGCCGGAGCCGCAGGAGCTGCGGGTGCAGGCGCGGCCGGAGCCGCAGCGGGCGCCGCAGGTGCCGCGGGCGTCGCAGGCGTCGCGCCTGCGGGAGCGGACTTGTTGATTCCTCCATGGCCGCTGCAGGCGCCGCGGCCGCCGTGCGGCGAGGTGGTGCCGTCCTTGCAGGTCACGGGCCCGCTCGAGGCGGCTGCCGCCGTGCTCTGGGCACCCGAGAGGCCTGGGGCCGTGCCGAGCGCGGCGATCAACAGCGCGCCGCAGATCAAGCTGCTCAAGTTTCTGACGCTCATGTTCCGCCTCCTCGAAGACGAATCCTGGCCGGGCCGGCAGAATACCCCGATTCCCGGCGCTTGGGGTACGCGGCACACACAGGTAGGCTTAGGGCATGGCGGGACGCATCGCAGCACTTGCAGCCACGGCGCTGCTCACACTCGGCGTGGCACCCTGTGCGCGCGCGGCGTGGGTCGATCGGACCGAGGCGATCATGGGCACCCGCATCTATGTCGAGGTGTGGGCGGATGATGTGGCGCAGGGCAATGCGGCGATCGATGCGGTCATGGCCGAAATGCGCCGTATCGATGCGCTCATGAGCCACTACAGGCCCGACAGTGAGCTCTCCCGGATCAATGCGCACGCGGCGGCTGAGCCCGTGAGGGTGAGCCCCGAGCTCTTCGACCTGATCCGCCTGTCGACCCATTTCTCGCAGATCACCGACGGGGCGTTCGATATCACCTACGCAAGCGTGGGATACCTTTATAACTATCCTCTGCACGAGCGCCCGAGCGAGGAGCAGATCAAGGCCGCGCTGCCGGCCGTCAACTGGCGCCACCTGGCGCTCGATGCCGCACACCACACCGTGCGCTTCGCCCATGCGGGTATGCGCATCGACCTCGGGGGAATCGGCAAGGGCTACGCCGTCGATCGCAGCGTGGCGCTCCTCAAGGAACGCGGGATCACCCATGCGATCGTGACCGCCGGCGGCGACAGCCGCCTGATCGGCGACCACCGCGGCCGCCAGTGGCTGGTCTCCATCGCTCACCCCGATGAGCCGCACAACCCCGACAAGGTGGTGACGCGCATCCCTCTCAGCGATACCGCGATCTCGACCTCGGGAGACTACGAGCGCTATTTCGATGAGGACGGCATTCGCTATCACCACATCATCGACCCGCGCACCGGCCACTCCGCCAGCAAAGTGCGCAGCGCCACCATCATCGGTCCGACGGCCACCGAGACCGACGGCCTGTCGAAGACCGCCTTTGTGCTCGGCCCCGAGAAGGCGCTCGAGATCATCAATCGGATGCCCGACTTCGATGCGGTGTTCGTGACCCCCGACGGGCGGCTGCTCTACTCGAAGGGACTGCGCCCGCCGGCGCCGCGGCCGGCTTGGGGCTCACCGGCTACGCCGCCCGCGGCGCACTGACGCCTTCAGGCTGCGCTACTGCGCGGCGCCGCCGTGCCTGGCGCGCAGCAGCGCATCGACCTCCTGCTCGGCCGCCAGCCAGTCGGCGTCTTCGTTGCCGGGAGTGAAGCCGCGCCTCTCGGCGCGCAGGTAAGCGTTCTCGGCAATCATCGTCCGGCGCGCCTCCTCGGTGACGGCGACGCTCGTCGTGCTGCCCGGGCGCTTGGCTCTGGCAACCGCGGCGTCCGCGATGGGCGCGACGCGCGATCGGCCGGGTGTCTCAGGTGTGCGGGATTTGGCCATGGGCTCCTCCTTGGCTGTTCGAGTGAACTTTGCGCGCGCACACCGGTGAGGCGCAAGCGCTCCCGCATGACAGTCGCAGTTTTTCGGGAGTGTCCGCGGTGTATCCGCTGTCCGCGGCCGGACATCTCAGGCCCGCGCCTGCCTGGGTCTCACGCTGTGCCGCGAGATTGTCGAGGCGCACGGCGGTCGCCTGAGCCTCGCGAACCGCGCCGGCGATGGCGCGCTGGTCGCGCTCTGGCTGCCGTAACCGCCGCCTCGGGGGGAGAGGCGCCTGCCGCCGCTCCCAGGTCGAGGTCCTCGAGGTACTTGCGGAAGCGCTTGCCGAGGGCAGGATGCCCGAGCGCGTACTCCACGGTGGCCTGCAGATAACCGAGCTTATTGCCGCAGTCGTAGCGTTTGCCGCTGAAGCGATAGGCGTACACCGCCTCCTCGCGCATCAGCGCCGCAATGCCATCGGTGAGCTGGATCTCCCCGCCAGTGCCCCGGCCGAGTCTCTCCAGATGTCCGAAGATCGCGGGCGTCAGCACGTAGCGGCCGACTACGGCGAGAGTCGAGGGAGCGACGGCGGGTTTGGGTTTCTCGACGATGCTGCGTACGCGGCTGGTGTCGGCCTTGTCACCCTCGACCGCCACGATCCCGTATTTCTCGGTATCCCGGCGAGCGACCGCCTCGACCCCGAGAATGCTCGCGCGCTTCGCCTCGTAAACTCCCGCCATCTGCTCGAGAACGGCAACTTCGCTGCGGATCAGGTCATCCGCCAGGTGAACGAAGAAGGGCTCGGGACCGACGGCCGGTTCGGCGCACAACACCGCGTGCCCGAGCCCGAGCGGCGCGGCCTGGCGGATATAGATGCAGGACGCGTAGGAGGGCAGCACGCTGCGCAGCGTTTTCAGCAGATCGCTCTTACCCTGCGCGGTCAGCAGGTGCTCGAGCTCCTGGTCGGAGTCGAAATGGTCCTCGATGGCACGCTTGGAGGCGCCGGTGATGAACACCAGGCGCCGCGCCCCTGCGGCGAGCGCCTCCTCCACCGCATACTGAATGAGTGGCTTGTCGACCACCGGCAGCATCTCTTTGGGACTCGCCTTGGTCGCCGGCAGGAAGCGCGTTCCGCGTCCAGCGACCGGAAACACCGCGGTGCGAATCACCGGCTTGGAAACTGGCATCGCAAGCTTCTCCTCACGAGGGGCGCACGCGCGGGTCGGCGCGCTCGGCCCACTTGAACACGGCGGGCTGCAGGCTGTCCCAGGCGCGACACTTCGGGCAGTGCCAGTACCAGCCGACGCTGATCAGGCCGCAATCCTCACACTGATAACGCCCCCCGGCTTCCCCGATGCGCGCCAGCATCAGGGTGAGGGAAGTGGCATCGGCCAGCGACTGCACTCCCGAGCCGAGCTCCGCGGCAATGCCGGGGAGCTGCGCCACCTCGGTTCCGGGCGCCGCGGTCGCCAGGAGCCACGCGAGCTGCCTCGGCGAGACGCGACCACTCTGGCGCAGCCGCTTGCCGAGCTCCTGCAGAACTTCCGCGCTGCCGCCGGCACCGGCGATGGCCAGTACCGGCGGGATGATCTCGAGCGCCAGCCCCGGCGCCATCTCCAGCGCCTGCAGATACAGCAGCAGCGCACCGGCACTGTCACCGCTGCGCTCCGCAAGCCGCGCCGTCAGGATGTCGGCCCGCGGTAGCTCCGCCTGGTGGGTGCGCGCCTGGCGCAACAGCGTGCGGGCGCGCTCGGTATCGCCCTGCAGCAGCGCGTGCTCGGCGAGCTCGCACAGGTAGTGCGCCGCCACGCGGCGGCGCTCGAGCTGCACGGCGGCCGGCAACGCGTGGAAGATCTTGAGCGCCTTGGCCCAGTCGCCCTGCGACTCGTAGATGCGCACCAGGTGATCGAGCGCGGCATTGCGGTACTCGCGCGAAGCGGCCAGCTCCTCCAGCACCTGTTCGGCGCGATCCATGAGGCCCGCGCTCAGGTAGTCGAGGGCTAGCGCGAACGCCGCCTTGTCGCACAGACCCGTGCCGCCCTGCTCGCGCAGTCGCGAGTGGATCGCGATGGCGCGATCGACCTCGCCACGGCGCCGGAAGAGACTGCCGAGCGCGAACTGGATTTCCGCGGCATCCCCGTCCGCCTCGGCCATGCGGGCGAAGATCTCCGCCGCATGATCGAACCGGTCGTTGATCAGGTGGTCGAGCCCGACGTAGTAGTCGCGCGGCAGCCGCACGGTGCGTGCGGCGCCATTGCGCCGCCCGAGAAACCAGGCCGCCAGTCCGACGAGGATGAAGGCCAGCGCCAGAAAGAGAGGAGGCAGCTCGAACACGGGATTGACGATAACAGGTCCGCGTGCCGGGCGATAAGTCAGCGCGAGGGCCTAACCGGGCAGTCCGGGCGCAGCCTGTGGATCGTCAGTCGCGGATCGGCCGCCCGGCGCCGTCGTTGACACGCTCGCGCAGGTCCTTGCCCGGCTTGAAGTGCGGCACGTGTTTGCCCGAGAGCGCCACCGCCTCGCCGGTCTTGGGATTGCGCCCCTGGCGCGGCGGACGGAAGTGGAGCGAGAAGCTGCCGAAGCCCCGGATCTCGATGCGCTCCCCCTGCGAGAGCGCATCGCTCATGATCTCGAGAATCTGCTTCAGCGCCAGCTCGACGTCCTTCGCCGGCAGGTGCTTCTGCTTGGCGGTGATGATCTCGATGAGCTCGGACTTCGTCATGGCCCTTTAGCTTTCGCGCTCGCCGCCCGAGCCGATGTGCTCCTTGAGCAGGTCCCCGAGGCTGGTGCCGCTCGGTGCGGCCTCCGAGCGGTAGCTCTGCACCGCCTCGGCCTCGTCGTGCGCTTCCTTTGCCTTGATCGACAGCGAGATGGTGCGCGACTTGCGGTCGACACCCGTGAACTTCGCCTCGACCTCATCGCCTACCTTGAGCACCGCGCGCGCATCCTCCACGCGGTCGCGCCCGAGCTCCGATGCCCGCAGCTGCCCGTCGATGCCGTTGCCCAGGTCGATGACCGCGCCGCGGGCGTCGACTTCCTTCACCGTGCCCTTGACGATCGTGCCCTTGGGGTTGTCGGCGATGTAGGCCGAGAACGGGTCCTTGGCGAGCTGCTTGATGCCGAGCGAGATGCGCTCGCGCTCCGGATCGATCGACAGCACCATGGCCTCGATCTGCTGGGCCTTCTGGTAGTTGCGCACCGCCTCCTCCCCGGGCTGGTCCCAGGAGATATCCGAGAGGTGCACCAGGCCGTCGATGTTGCCGGCGAGACCTATGAAGATGCCGAAGTCGGTGATCGACTTGATCTGACCGGTGACCTTGTCGCCGCGGTTGTAGTTCTCGGCGAACTCCTTCCACGGGTTGGCCTGGCACTGCTTCAGGCCGAGGGAAATACGGCGGCGCTCCTCGTCGACGTCGAGCACCATGACCTCGACTTCCTGCCCCGTGTGCACCACTTTCGCCGGGTTGACGTTCTTGTTGGTCCAATCCATCTCCGAGACGTGCACCAGGCCCTCGACGCCATCCTCGATCTCGACGAAGGCGCCGTAGTCGGCGATGTTGGTGACCTTGCCGAATACCCGCGTACCCGGCGGGTAGCGCCGTGCAATGTTCTCCCAGGGATCGGCACCGAGCTGCTTGAGCCCGAGGCTCACGCGCGAGCGCTCGCGGTCGAACTTCAGGATCCGCACCTCGACCTCATCGCCCACCTTGACGACTTCGGACGGGTGCTTGACGCGCTTCCACGCCATGTCGGTGATGTGCAGCAGCCCGTCGATCCCGCCGAGATCGACGAACGCGCCGTAGTCGGTGAGGTTCTTGACGGTGCCGCGCACCACGGAACCTTCCTGCAGGTTGTCCAGGAGCGCGGAGCGCTCGGCCGAGAATTCCTGCTCGACCACCGCACGGCGCGACACCACGACGTTATTGCGCTTCTGATCGAGCTTGATGACTTTGAACTCGAGGGGCTTGCCCTCGAGGTAGGAGGTATCGCGCACCGGGCGCACATCGACCAGCGAGCCCGGCAGGAACGCGCGTACGTTCTCGATCTCCACCGTGAAGCCACCCTTGACGCGCCCGGTGATGACACCGGTCACGATCTCGGACTTGTTGAACGCCTCCTCGAGGCGCGTCCAGGTGCGCGCACGCTTGGCCTTCTCGCGCGACAGTCGAGTCTCGCCGGTTCCGTCCTCGACCGAGTCGAGGGCGACCTCGACCTGGTCGCCGGACTTGACCTCGATCTCACCGCGCTCGTTCTTGAACTGCTCGAGCGGGATGACGGCCTCGGACTTGAGGCCCACGTTGACGATGACGACGTCCGGGGTGACGTCCACTACGAGCCCCGTAAGGATCATGCCGGGGCGGATGCGCTGATTCGCTAGACTTTGCTCGAAGAGCTGGGCAAAACTTTCTGACATACCTTCACTTTGCACGCCCTTGCGTGCGGCTCTGGACTCACTATCCCTGCGGTCCAGGAAAACGGAACAGGCGCCCGCCTCTTCGCAGGCGCCAACCTCATCCGACCTCAAACCTTTCCCTTGCGACCTAAAGCGGCCCTCTGGGCCACAGACGCCGTTCGGCTCCCAGTTCCAGCACCCGGGCAACCACCGCCTCGACACTGAGAGTGGTCGAGTCGATCAGTTGGGCATCGGGCGCCGGCCGCAGCGGGGCGACCTTGCGGGTCTGATCCCGCAGGTCCCGTTCGGCTATCTCACGCGAAAGGGCGGCAAGGCTAACATCGGACCCCTTGTCTTTCAACTGCTTATAGCGCCGCCGGGCCCTTTCTTCCGGGGTGGCTGTGAGGAATATCTTGAGGTCCGCCCCTGGGAAGACCACGGTGCCCATATCGCGGCCGTCCGCCACCAGTCCGGGGGGTCGGGCGAAGCCCCGCTGGCGGGTGAGAAGCGCCGTGCGAACCTCAGGCCAGGCGGCGACCCGGGAAGCGCCCTGGCCGGCCGTCTCCGAGCGGATCTCGCCGCTCACGTCGCACCCATCCAGCCGTATCTGCTCCTCCGCATCCGCGCTCGCGCCGAACTCGACCCGCATGGTCCGCGCCAGCTCCGCGTGGCGAGCGGCATCGTGCGCCGGCAACCCCGCCTTGAGGCCGGCGAGCGCCACCAGGCGGTAGAGCGCGCCGCTGTCGAGGAGATGCCAGCCGGTGTGACGCGCGAGCGCCCGACTCACGGTGCCCTTGCCCGAGCCGCTCGGGCCGTCGACGGTCAGGACTGGAGAGGAAGAGGAGCTCGACACAGGATCCGCAGCATGCCTCAGAGCGCCTCCAGCCCCAAGCCGGCCGCGCGCGCCGTGGCCACGAAGCCGGGGAAGGAGGTGGCGACGTTGGCGACGTCGAGGATCTCGATCGGCTGCGTGGCGCGCAGAGCCGCCACCGCGAAGGCCATGGCGATGCGGTGGTCACCGCGGCTGTCGAGCGTCCCCCCCGTCAGAGCATCGGCGCCGCGGATCCACAGCCCGTCGGGGAGCAGCTGGTGCTCGACGCCGAGCGCTCCGAGACCGTCCGCCATGGCGGCGAGCCGATCGCTCTCCTTGACGCGCAACTCGAGCGCCCCGCGCACCAGCGTCTCGCCGCTGGCCACGGCGGCGGCGACGAAGAACACCGGAAACTCATCGATCGAGAGAGGCACCTCGGCCTCGTGCACGGTGATGCCCCGCAGCGCGCTGCGGTGGATCTCGAGATCCGCGACCGGCTCGGCGCCGGCCGGCGTCGCGCGCGGGTACACGCGGATGTCCGCTCCCATGCGGCGCAGCAGCTCGAGGAGCCCGGTGCGTGTTGGATTGATGCCGACGTTGGTGAGGGTGAGGCTCGGGCTCGCGGCGAGGCAGGCGGCGACGATGAAAAATGCGGCCGAGGAGAAATCTGCCGGGACGGCCACCTCCGTCGCGTGCAGTTTCTGCCCCCCCTCGAGCGAGACCGTGCGGCCCTCGTGCTCGAGGCGCACCCCGAATGCCGCGAGCATGCGCTCGGTGTGATCGCGCGAAGGCGCGGGCTCGGTGATGCGCGTGCGGCCGGCGGCGGCCAGGCCCGCGAGCAGCAGCGCGGACTTCACCTGCGCACTCGCCACGGGCAGGCTGTAGTGGATGGCGCGCAGGTGCGGGGTACCGTGGATCTCGACCGGCGGGCGCCCGTCATGCGTGCGGATCTGCGCCCCCATCATGGCGAGCGGGACCACGACGCGCTGCATCGGGCGGCGCATGAGCGAGGCATCGCCGACGAGCGTTGCGTTGAAGCGCTGTGGCGCCAGCAGTCCCATGAAGAGCCGCATCGCCGTGCCGGCGTTGCCCATGTCGAGGGGCGCATCGGGCGCCTCGAGTCCCCGCGCGCCGACGCCACGCACCCGCACTTCGGTCTCGCCCCTGCGCTCGATCTCAACGCCGAGCGACCCAAGGGCGCGCGCGGTCGAGAGGCAATCCTCGCCGTTGAGGAAGCCGGTGATGCGGGTCTCGCCCTCGGCGATCGCCCCGAGCATCAGCGAGCGATGCGAGATCGACTTGTCGCCCGGCACCGTGAGCGTGCCGGCGAGGGAGCCGCCGGGCCGCACCCGCCAGCGCGCCGCTGCGCTCACTGTACCGCCCGCGGGTAGGAGCCGAGCACGCGAAACAGCGACGCGCGGCGCTTGAGCGCACCCAGCGCCCGCCTGACGTGCGGCTCGTCCGCATGGCCCTCGAAGTCGATGAAGAACACGTAGTCCCACTTGCGCCGGTGCGAGGGGCGCGACTCGATGCGGGTCAGGCTCACCTTGTGCCGCGCGAGCGGCTCGAGCAGCCGGTAGAGCGCCCCGGGGGCATCGGTGTGACCGACCGATACGAGGAGCGTGGTTCGGTCGGCGCCGCTTGGCGCAAAGAGCTTGCGGCCCAGGACCAGAAAGCGCGTGGTGTTGTCGGCGCGGTCCTCGATCTCGGCCGCCAGGACCTTGAGCCCGTAGATCTCGGCGGCCGTCTCTCCGGCAATGGCGGCGCTGCCTTTCTCATCGCGTGCACGGCGCGCGCCTTCGGCGTTGCTCGCGACCGGCACCTGCTCGACTCCCGGCAGGTGCTCCTCGAGCCAGCCGCGACACTGCGCCAGCGACTGCGGGTGCGAGCACACGCGCTCGATGCGATCGAGGGCGCTCATCGAGCCCATGAGATGGTGGCGGATGCGCAGCTCCACCTCCCCGCAGATCTTGAGGGGCGAAGTGAGGAAGCGATCGAGGGTGTGGTTGACGGTGCCCTCGGTCGAGTTCTCGATCGGCACCACGCCGAAGTCGGCGCTCGCCGCTTCGACCTCGTGGAATACCTCCTCGATCGAGGCGAGCGGCAGCGCGCGCACCGAGTGGCCGAACTGGTTGAAGACCGCCGTCTGGGTGAAGGTGCCCTCGGGGCCGAGGAAGGCCACCTTGAGCGGCTCCTGCTGCGCGAGGCAGGCGGACATGATCTCGCGGAAGAGCCGCAGCACCTCCTCATCGCGCAGCGGGCCCGCGTTGCGCTCGCGCGCCGCGCGCAGCACCTGCGCCTCGCGCTCCGGGCGATAGAAGTCGACCGTGCGCCCGCCCTCGGTCTTGGAAATCCCGACCTGCTGCGCCAGGCGCGCCCTTTCACTGATCAGGCGCTGGATCTGGACGTCCACGGCATCGATGCGGCCACGCACTTCCTCGAGGGCCGGGCGCGGCCTGGCCGCCCCGGATGCCGCGGGCACGGCCGGCACGGCGGGCACTGCGGGCGGGACCGGCGCCGTACCGCCCGCTCTCCGTGCGCGTGTCCTGCGTGGTGTGCGGCGCCCGCTCACACGATGCGCGCCGAGAGCACGCCGTGGATGGCGCGGATCTCGCCGAGCAGCTCCTCGCCCAGCGCGCCATCGGCGTCGATGAGCGTATAGGCGTATTCGCCGCGCGACTTGTTGAGAAGGTCGGCGATGTTGACGCGGTGCATCGCGAGACAGGTGGAGATCTGCCCCACCATGTTGGGAACGTTGCTGTTGGCGATGGCCAGGCGCGTGGTGTTCGGCACCCGCGGCAGCACCGCCTCGGGATAGTTGACGCTGTTCCTGACGTTGCCGTTCTCGAGGAAGTCGCGCAACTGCTCGGCGACCATGATGGCGCAGTTCTCCTCCGCCTCGCCCGTCGAGGCACCGAGGTGCGGGAGCGTCACGATGCGTGGATGGTCCTTGAGGGCGTTGCTGGGGAAGTCGCAGACGTAGCTGCGCAGCTTCGCTCCATCGAGCGCCGCGATCACCGCGGCATCGTCGACGATCCCGGCGCGGGCGAAATTGAGCAGCATGCCGCCCGGCTTCATGAGCGCGAGCCGCGCCTCGTTGACGAGCCCTTCGGTGGCATCGTTGAGAGGCACGTGGACCGTGACCGCGTCGCTGCGCTGAAACAGGTCCTCGAGCGAGCGCGCCTGCTCGACGCTGGAAGCGAGCTGCCAGGCGCGCTGCACGGTGATCTGGGGATCGTAGCCCAGCACCTTCATGCCGAGCGCGAGAGCTGAGTTTGCGACCTCGACGCCGATCGCGCCGAGCCCGACCACCCCGAGCGTGCGCCCGGGGAGCTCGATGCCGACGAACTGCTTCTTGCCGCGCTCCACCTCCCGCTCGATCGCGGCGTCATCCCCCGCAAGGGCGCGCGTAAAGAGCCACGCCGGTCCGATGTTGCGCGCCGCGAGCAGCAGGCCCGCGATCACCAGCTCCTTGACCGCATTCGCATTTGCGCCGGGAGAGTTGAACACCGGGATGCCGCGGGCACTCATGGCCTCGACCGGGATGTTGTTGACGCCGGCACCGGCGCGGCCGATCGCGCGCACGCTCGGGGCGATCGCCGCCGCTTCGAGCTCGGCCGAGCGCAACAGGATGGCATCGGGGCTCGACACTCGCGGCCCGACTTCGTAGCGCTCGCGCGGCAGCCGCTCGAGCCCCCGCGGGCTGATGCTGTTGAGCGTGAGAATGCGATAGCTCATGCACCTCACCCGTGGCGGCGCTCGAAGTCCTTCATGAAGGCGATGAGCGCCTCGACGCCCGCGACCGGCATCGCGTTGTAGATGCTGGCGCGCATGCCACCGACGGACCGGTGACCTTCGAGGTTGATGAGCCCCGCGGCGCGTGCCTCGGTGGCGAATGCGCCCTCGAGCCGCGCATCGCGCAGCGTAAAAGGCACGTTCATCCACGAACGGCACTCGGGAGCCACGGGATTCCTGTAGAAGCCCGAGGCATCGATCGCGGCGTAGAGCCGCGCGGCCTTGGCGCGGTTGCGCTCGCCCATGGCGTGAAGTCCCCCCTGCGCCTTGAGCCACTTGAACACCAGCCCCGCGAGATACCAGGAGAAGGTCGGCGGGGTGTTGAACATCGAGCCCTCTTCGGCGACTGATGCGTAGCTCCACACCGCCGGTACGTCCTTGCGGGCGCGCCCGAGGAGGTCCTCGCGCACGATCACCACCACCAGGCCCGAGGGGCCGATGTTCTTCTGCGCACCGGCATAGATGAGCCCGAACGCCGACACATCGAGGGGTCGCGACAGGATCGTGGAGGACATGTCCGCGACCAGCGGCACTGCGCCGGTGTGCGGCACGTAGGGGAACTCGACGCCGCCGATCGTCTCGTTCGGACAATAGTGCACGTAGGCCGCCCCGGAGCTCAGCTTCAGGCCTTGCTGATGCGGCACCGTCGTGTAGCGGGAAGCTTCCTCGTCCGCCGCCACGTTCACTCGTGCGATCAGCCGTCGCGCCTCGGTGACGGCGCGCTTCGACCAGTGACCCGTCACCACATAATCGACGGTCGCATCGGCGGGTGCGAGGTTGAGGGGCACCACGGAGAACTGCGAGGCGCCGCCCCCCTGCATGAAGAGCACACGGTAATTGGCGGGCACCGCCAGGAGCTCGCGCAGGTCGCTCTCGGCCTCGCGTGCCATGGCGAGAAAGGGCTTGCCGCGATGGCTGATCTCCATGACGGAGGCGCCGAGCCCGCGCCAGTCGGTGAGCTCCTCGCGAGCCTGCTCGAGAACTTCGACGGGCAGCGTCGCCGGCCCCGCAGCGAAATTGAATGCGCGCATTCTCAGGCCTCGGGCGGGCTCGCTGGGGTCCCAGCCGTCTCGGTCTCCTCCTCGCCCCCCTCGAGACTCGCCACCCGCTCGATGCCGACCAGCCGCTCTCCCCCTTCGCCGAGCCGGATGAGGCGCACGCCCTGGGTATTGCGTCCCTGCACGGAAATCTCATCCACCGTGGTACGCACCAGGGTGCCGGTGGAGCTGATCAGCATGATCTCTTCCCCGGCCCGCACCTGCAGCGCCGCCACCGAGTCGCCGTTACGGCCGCCGGTCTGCAGTGCGATCACTCCCTGACCCCCGCGGCCGTGCGCCGGAAAGTCCTCGAGCGGGGTGCGCTTGCCGTAGCCCGCGGCCGAGGCGGTGAGCACATGACCCTCGCCCACCACGATCAGGGCGATGACTTCCTGCCCGGCGCCGAGACGGATGCCGCGCACGCCGGCCGCCTCGCGCCCCATGTAGCGCACCTCGCCCTCGTGAAAGCGGATCGCCTTGCCGCCACTCGAGACGAGGATGATCTCGCGCTCGCCGTCGGTGAGTGCGACCCCGACCAGCTGATCGTTGTCGGCAAGATCCACCGCGATGATGCCGGTCGAGCGCGGGCGCGAGAACGCCGCGAGCGGCGTCTTCTTTACGGTGCCGGCGCGCGTCGCCATGAACACGAAGTGCTGCTCGTCGTACTGCTTGACCGGCAGCAGCGCGTTGATCTTCTCGCCCTCCCCGAGCGGCAGGAGGTTCACCATCGGCTTGCCGCGCGCGCCGCGCCCGGCCTGCGGCAGCTCGTACACCTTGAGCCAGTACACCTTGCCGCGGTTGGAGAAGCACAGCACCGTGTCGTGGGTGTGGGCGACGAAGAGCTTCTCCACGAAGTCCTCGTCCTTGACCGCGGTCGCGGTCTTGCCGCGCCCGCCGCGCCGCTGTGTCTGGTACTCAGTGAGGGGCTGCGCCTTGGCATAGCCCGCATGCGAGAGCGTCACCACCACGTCCTGCGGCTCGATCAGGTCCTCGGTGGTGAGGTTCAGATGGTCGCGATTGATCTCGGTGCGCCGCGCATCGCCGTAGGTCTCGCGCATCTCGAGGAGCTCGCCGCGCACCACCTGCGTGAGACGCTCGGGGCGCGCGAGGATGTCGGAGAGATCGCGCAGCTGCTCGAGGAGCGTCCGGTACTCC
>Ga0070735_10000655_pt1 | contig 36190 bp, 52 predicted proteins | sample Coa_R1_FD_66443 | JGI IMG/M metagenome (GOLD analysis project Ga0070735, IMG submission 66443) | Surface soil microbial communities from Centralia Pennsylvania, which are recovering from an underground coalmine fire - Coalmine... | ecosystem: Environmental > Terrestrial > Soil > Unclassified ...
GCCCAGCCCACCGATGCGATCATCGCGCACCGGCCGGGCGGACAGGAGGTGATATCGAACACCTGACGGGCTGGGGAATTTTCAACCGGCACTACGCGGAGATTTCAACCGGTGTTGACATTATACCGTCCCTACCTGTCCGCGCAGGACCGAACCCTACTCGCGACAAGACACGCTCAGGCCTCCCCGGGTCATGCTGCTCTCTGTCCCACCATGCTGCCCGTACCCACGACTGATCCCCCCTGGTCTTCTCTGGATGCCCCTTCCTCCAGTACTAGCAGAGTCGGGCCTCCAGGGGTTCGCGTCGACCGGTTCGCCTGGCTTCGACAGCCTCGGCTGCGGCCTGGTGGTTTGCCTCAGGTCCTTCAGATTCCGCCTCGCGACGGACACCTACCCTTTTCGGCTACGGTCCGCATCCAGCTGGACCGGCGGGTCTTTCACCTGCGAGAGAACAGCACTGCCGGGCACACTAGTACTAGTAGCGCTTCCGCAATTGATCAAGGTGAGGTGAGACAACGGCCCAACGGGTACGTCGGCTTCAAGGACCAGGTCTACAGCCCACTCTATGGCGGCCGGGAGGTGACTATGGCCGCAAGCGCTGGAAAACCGCACTCTGACCCTCAGGCACCAATGGAAACTGGGGGTTGATCGGCGCAGCACTTACAGATATGGGTCGAGATCCAACCCTGCGCAATGGAAGTAGATGGCCGTCTTGAAGTGCTCGACGTTCCTGAAGCCCCAGGCGGTCTTCTTGACCCACTGAATCGTGGCGTTCACTGTTTCGAGACCAGCATTAGTGATCCGGTGCCGCAAGTAGGTCAAGACGTTCGGGAAGTGCCGTCGGAGCCGCGGTTCCCGATCGTTCCCCCATAGCTGCCACCTCCCCGGTCTGGATGGGTGCTCAGTCTACAGGCAGTGCCACAGAATCGCAATGCGTACGCGCTATGCTAGCATGGAGCCATGCGGAGGCAGCGGAGGACACGGTGGAGCCTGGCGCGGGTGGCGCGTCTCGATTGGATCGCAACGCGCAGCGCGTATGGTATGGAAGACGGGCCCTAATATGCTAGTCTACGATGGATCAAGAGTAGCATTTGTGCTGGATGCGTCCGGGCCGTTTGCTGGTCGTGTTTCTGAGATCTGTGTCTTCGTACCGGGACAGTACAAGACGATCTTCCAGCAGATGCGCCAGTCGGCCGGGGAGTAAACTCGCCGGGCACCAACGGCAGAAGCGTTCGCTCGTTCGCAAGTCTGTCACTGACGCTGGCAATGTGACCGGCGGTGGTGCTCACTCCGATTACCTCCGAACCGTCGCTGGCCACGGCATCGGGGCGGCGCCGCGTTTTTTGACGTGTCCTTATTCTCCCAGCCGCCGCACGGTGCGTGGTTCCACATCTACGACGTGTCGACGATCGGCAACGGCACTCCAAAGGCGCACCGTCGTCCCCGCGAGTGTCGTTTCGACTTCGACAGTGTCTACCAACGCCTTCATCACACCAAGCCCGTAACCGCTCCCATCCGCGGGCCGACCCGGTCGCCACCTCCCGTCGTCTGCCACGTCGATGCGAAGCATCGATCCGTCTCGTCGCGCGGCAATGTGCACCAGGCCCGTTGTGGTGCCGTAGGCGTGCTCGATCACGTTGTTGACGGCTTCTCCAACCGCAACTGTGATCGCGGCTGCGCGGTCGTGATCGAATCCGGCGTCTGCCATCAACCGCCGGAGCGCCTGACGGATCAGCACGGCGCTGCGAGGAGCGGCCTCGAGTGCCATCTCAAACCGGTCCAGCGGCGTGGCGCGCACAGCCACCGTAATGACGGCGACATCGTCCCGTAGGGGGACGCCCGAGAGCAAGCGTCTCACGATGGCCTCGGCGTGATTCTCCGACGGTTCGGCCAACTCTTGCCCAGCCGCAGCGACCAACGCCGCTTCGCCAGCGATCGGGTCGCGGTCGTTCTCGGTGAGCCCGTCGGTGTAAAGAACCAGCAGACTCCCCGGAGGAAGCTGGAGCGTTTGAAACGGCGGCAACTCCATTCCCAAGTATCCCAAGGGCCCCCCCCCGCACGCAGGGAGCTTGGCCGATAGATCACGGCCGACAAGGATCGGGGCCGGGTGTCCCGCCGTCGCATAGGCAAGCGTGGATGTCGCCGGATCTATCACCGCAAATAACGCGGTGGCCATTGCCTCGTCGCCCTCGGTCATGGTGAGCACTTCGGCCACCCGCTGAAGCACCGTCGCGGGGTTCGCGTGCTCCAGCGCGGCGGTGCGGATTGACTGGCGCAACTGCCCCATGATAACGGCAGCCCGCAGACCCCGTCCCGTTACATCCCCGATCGAGAGGCCGATGTGCCCGTTAGGTAGCTGGAACGCATCGTACCAGTCGCCCCCGATGTCGGCCTCGCGCGCCCCTCCGGACCGGTGCGTGGCGTGCACGGCAATGCCTGGAAACTGTGGCAGCGCGGCCGGCAGCAGCGCCCGTTGAAGTGTATCCGCGACCCGATGTTCGCGGGCAAATAGCCGGGCCCGCTCGATTGCCTGCGCGCACTGCCGCCCGAGCGTGAGCATGAACTCAAGATCGTCGGATCCAAACCGCCGGGGCTCGCGAAAGTTCAGATAGAGCGCGCCGACCGCACGTCTCTGCGAGATCAAGGGAATCACCGCCCGGCCACCGCCACGCAACGCAACCGGTTGTGTCTCGTGATCGGCGTAGCGGGTCGCTAAATCGTCCTCGGTCCCGTCCCAAACAACCAGTCCGGTCCGCATCGCCGCGGCGATACCAGGAACCCGATCGAGCGGGAAACGGCGCCAGCGTTGCACGATCTCGGAAGGGTACCCGACCGCGCGGACCAGTTCCAACGTGGATTCGTCCGGCTCAAGCAGCGATAAGCTGGCGGCATCCCCACCGAGCGCTTGGAGCGCGTTGACCACGATCACGTCGGCGACCTGCTCCAGCGTAGTCGCTTCGGACAGGGCGGCGGTGATCGCCTGCAATCGCTCGATGCGATCTGCTGCCCGCTCAGCGGCCTCGCGGGCCACCCGCTCAGCCCGCCGCGCCTCTTCAGCCTCGGCTTTGGCTTGCTCCTCCGCAGCGTACCGCAAGGCGAGTTCGATGGATCCGCTCAGAATCGACGCGACGTGTCTCATCAGATCCATGTCAACAGTCGCGAACGCATGCGGTTCTGTCGAATTGATTTCCAGGATCCCGAAGGGCAACCCGGCCCCCAGGAGCGGCACGGCGAGGTAGGACCGCAAGGGCGTTGTCGGTGTAAGGCCCTCAGCGAGGAGATCGGCGCTCAGAAATGGTTCCCCACGATCAACAACTTGCCACACCCGACTGGGGCCGCGGGGTACGCGCTGCCCCAACGCCTGTGCTGAAAATGACCCCGCCGCTGCCCGCAGAACCAGATCATCGCCCTCACGTAGGATGATCGAGCCGCCGGTTAGACGCACGACGGGACGGAGGTGGTCGAGCACGGCGATCAGCATCTGTTGCAGCTCGGTCTGCCCACTAATGGCGGCGGCGACTGCGTGAAGCAACCGGTCGTGCTCCTGCAGTCGTCGCCGCCTAGCCTCCGCTTGCTTGCGCTCGGTAATGTCCCGGTTCGTCTCCAGCACGAACCGTCGCCCATCACGTTCGGTCAAGATGGCGCGGCTGTCGACGATAACTTTGCGGCCATGCCTCGTCACTTGGTGAAGTTCACCTTCCCAGCGGCCGGTTTTGCTGAGAGCTTGGATGTACGCGGATGTACCGTCGGGGTACTCCGTCCGCAGCAGCTCATGAGATACTCGACCAACGGCCTCTTCGGGTGCGAACCCGTAGAGGTCCTCCGCACCCCGGTTCCAGTACAGGATGGTACCTTCGACCTCCCAGGTGAAGATTGCGTCGTACGTGATGTTCAGCAGGTCGGCCTGCGCATGCAATTGCTTCTCGATCTGCTTGGTGTGGGAGATGTCCCGGGCGATCGTGGAGGCGCCGATAATGCGTCCCAACGCATCCTTGACCGGGGAAATGGTGAGCGAGACGTCAACCCGGGATCCGTTCTTCTTCACGCGGACGGTCTCGTACCCCTCAATGCGTTCCCCGCGTTTAAGCCGCGCCATAAGCGCCGGAATCTCGTTGGGCTGCTCTGGCGGAACGAGCACCGATACGGGTCGACCGAGTATCTCGTGAGGTGCATAACCGTAGAGTCGCTCCGCTCCCGTATTCCATGAGAGAATGATGGCGTCGAGCGTCTTGCTAAAGATCGCATCGTCCGACGATTCCACGATCGCGGCGAGATGGAGAAAGGTACGTTCGTTCTGGCGACGCCTTGCATCAGCATCGCGCTTGTACCCCAAACTGAGGGCCGCGAAGAGCGCACCGAGGACGAACACAGCGTGCGTCAACACTGACATGTCCGTCAATGCCAATGAACGTGGCGGTGGCACGATAAGGAACGAAACCAACAGGATGGACAGCGACGCTGTGACTAAGCCCACGAGATGGCCTCCCACGTACGCCAGCACTGAGATGAGCGAAAGATAAATGAGGAGCAACCCTGACCGTGGGACGTGGAAGAAGTTGCCCACCAGGGTCAAACCGATTGTGGCGAAAATCGAAATCAAAGCGCAGTTCAGGCGAAGTGTTCGGGTGTCACGGCGACACCGGTCCAGTGTCGTGCGCGTCGTGTCATGTGGGAGAGACGCGGAATGACGCATCGGATTCGCTCCCGGTAGACCAGAATAGAGCCAGGCTAGCCGACTTCCGAGTGCCCACCCGCGGGTTTTTCGAGGTGCGCGTGTCCGATAGGACCGTCGATGCGTTGCAGGAATGTCTCAACGTCGGGGAAGACGGTAAGATGCAGATCGAGCGCGGCGATCTCCATGACGAGGCGCGCGATGTGGGAGGGGTTCGCGACGGCCAAATACACCCCCCGCATGGATGCTTTTCTCAGGTATCGAAAAAAGAGCCCGATCCCGCCACTATCGATGTAGGTCACATCTTTGAGCACCAAACAGATCGGCTTTCCCAAATCGAGCGCGACTTCGAGCGTTTGTCCAAGGATGTCGCGAGCACTGATATCCAGTTCCCCCGAGACGTGGATAGTCGTCGCGCCCCGGATCTCTTCACTGCGACACTCGAGCCCTTTTCGACGGTGTGCACGGTCCATCGCCACACCCCCGTGAGCGGTTTTCAACAGCTAGTATATAAAGCGCGTTTTGTTTGTCAAGTGGCTTTTAATAGGCTGCAGCACGTGTCTAATGCCACGGGGATGTCCTTCTGAAAGGTGACACACTGTAGTGGCGTAGGCGGCGAACCTGAGGTCGAAAATCGCGAAGAGCGCGCGTCGAATAACCCTCTGGGCGAGGGAAAGCAACGGCTCGTCCCATCCGAATACCGCAAGGGCCGTAAGACTCGTTTCACCTTGCGTATCTCCGAGGAGCTACTCGAGGAGATCCGGGACGTCGCTGTTGCTCTCTCGGGACCGCCAAATAGGCTGACCCTCTCCGACTTGGCGGGAAGCGCTCTGCGGAGAGAGGTCGACCGGCTCAAGCGCCTGTATAGATCTGGCAAAGAATTTGCGAAACGGGATCGGTTTTTGCGCCGGGTCGCCTGCCGATCGCGAAGTCGTAGGCGTTGTTGATCGTGGTCTCCGTCCGCAGGGCACGGCCTTCTTTCAGGTATTGTTTGATCCGGCAGTCTTTGTACTCCACGCGCACCGAGGGGATCACGCCGTCGGTTACGATGCGGGTGCGAAACCGCCCCGGCGTCCGTTTGGTGATCCGGTGCTGGAAGAGCAGCTGGATCCGATCGGGCTCGGCCGAGATCCAGATTCTCACGAATGACCGTCTCGAAAAGGAGCCGCCCCGTCTGCGGCCGGTTCCGGCCCTGTGTGAGGGCGCACTCCACCTGCAAAAACCGACAGGTCGTACCGATAGCCCGCCGCCCGGTCCCGCGCCGTAAAGGGGTGGGACAGTCGCCGCAGCTACTTTCGCACGACCCGGTCGATCTTCTGGGGGGTGAGCGCGGCACAGATCGCCTGCAGGCGCTTCGGCTCGGCACAGGAGAGCACGCCGTTATCCAACGCCTGGAACGCGATCCCGGCTTTGGTCAATTGCCGCTTCACGTACTCGTGCCCATTGAGACACACCTTGGCCTGGTAGGGAAAGTAGCCGGCAAACTTGATGAACAACGGCCCGAAGTCATCGTCGATCAAGTAGAAGTAGTAGTGATTGACCAGGGCGGTCGTGCGGTAGATCCACGGATACGACTTGCCCGTCTCGGGGTTCCGGCGCTTTTGCGTGCGACAGGTCATGAGCTTTTCCTGCGCCTTGCCGACGAACAGCTCCCCGCTCGATCCCGTAAAGCGCGCGCGGTACCGCGCGGCGCTATCGTCTTTGCGCTCCCCTTTCCGGAACGTGACCAGCGGGGGTGCTCGTCTGCGACAAACTGCTCAATGGCGCGTACGAATGCGGCGCTGATCGGGGCCATGAGCGCCGAGGACACCACCAGCGCGCCGCGATGCCGTCGGAAGAAGCCGACCACGCCGCCTTCGTTCTGGAGCTGCGGGGCGTAGGCATTGAGGTAGATCCGAGCGATCCCCTCGGTCTCCAGCGTGACGTGATCCTTCAGAATCGTCGACACGGTCAATGCTATACTCATAGGGAGGCTCCTGGCGTGCGGGACGTCGGCCTTATGGCCACTAACCGCTTCGGGCGGTTCCAGTTCCACGGGCTGTGGTTCTCGCCACAGACCCACCGCTCCCGCCACAGGGGCCTCAGTGTTTGGCAACGCAACACCCGGGCAAGGCCTCATTCAATGATTCCTTTGACCACATGCCTCGGTGGTCTGAGGCGAAGCCTCGTTAGTTGTAGTTTGACCAGTCATTCGTGACACACGGACTGCAACTTCTCGCGGAGCCGTTCGTAGGGCGTTTGTCCCTGAAGGGATCCGTGAGGAGGTTCGCAGTTATGGAAGCGCTCCCACTCTTCGAGCCGGGCATTGAACTCTGCGACCGATGAGATCACGACGCCCTGGAGCTGGCGATAGAACTCCTCATCGTCGATTCGATGGGAATGCTTGTCTTCCCGTTCGAGTATGGGCGTCGCGGTCGGATGTATCGATGCTGAATCCCCTTGTCGAGAATGTGCCAGTGGAACTGGGGCCCAAACTCAGGCCCGTTGTCCGTCTGAAGGCACTCGACACGAAAGGGAAGCTCACTGAGGACATAATCGATAAAGGCGATTGCACTCTGCTGGGTGTTCGCATTGAAGATCTTCAACACGCGCAGCCGCGTGCAGCCATCAATGACCGTGTACTGGTAGTACCATCGGGCACGTCCCGCCACGGGGGCGAGGAATTTCACGTCGACCTGTGACTGGTGGCTAGGCAATGGTTTCTCGTACCGCTGGAACCGTGTCTCGCGGTTCCGATAGCGCATGTTTGAGGCCAAGCGGCTGACCCCGGCACGCCGCAGAATGCGCCAGATACCCGCGGGGCTACGGTTGAACGCGTGGTAGCGCTTCAGGTACATCGAGATCCGACGCGGACCAAAATGAATGGTAGTAGCGTCGCAGATAGAGAATCTTCTCGACGACATCGGCTGGCGTCGCTCTGGGGAGTGATGGGGCCGGGGGGACCCGTTCCGAAGACCGCTCTCGCCGGCGCTCTGGTAGGGGCGATGATAGGTCTGTCGGCTGATCCGAAGTATCGGCAGATTTTGGCGACATTGCCTGTGACCTCTTCCACCTGCCGAAACTATCCAAGCCGGTGCCCGATGGCCCGTTCATCCGGACGCATGGTCCACCTCCCTGGTAGGCGTAGCGTTCCTACCCCATGTGTCACGGATGTCCTGCAGTTCTAGAGCTAGAAACGTTCGAGGTCGCGCAGCATCACGGTGACGGCGTAGCACCCGCCACGAAAGAAAGGGCCTGTTCTTCTCTAAGACACCCGTTCGCGTTGTTTCACCTGGAGGGCTTACACTCAACGAGGACACCCATACTCGCACCACCCCGCCCTGCCGAGCACCGATACCTGCTATCTACCCCACGTGGCCGCCAACGCCACGACTGCCGCAGTCATCACAACCGTTGTCGACCATCCCACGACATTTAGGGCCATCCCGTTTACCCGCTTGCCCATCACCTCTGGGTTGTTGGAGATTAGCATCAGCAGCACGAGCAGCGGCGGGGTAAGAAAACCGTTGATGATCGCGGTCCAGAAGAGCGCGTCGATAGTGTTGATTCCCACATAGTTGATGAGCATGCCGACGAGCGTCGAACCCACTATGACCGCGTAAAACTCTCTGGCGCGGTACGGCTTCCGGTCCAAGCCGTGCCGCCAGCCATAAGCTTCAGCTACTGCATACGCCGCCGATCCCGTCAAGATTGGCACAGCCAGAAATCCGGCGCCGATTAACCCGAGCGCAAACAGAGTCCGTGCCGCGTTTCCGACGAACGGACGAAGGGCTGCCGCGGCGTCGGCGGCCGACTTGATATCCGTTTTGCCGTGTGTGTACAACGTCGCGGCGGTGGTCAGGATAATGGAATAGGCGATGAGATTCGAGAGAAACATGCCGATGTTGATATCCCATGCGGCATAGGTCAGCTCGCAATCCGTCGCACCCCTCCGCTGCCACAGCCGCCGTTGGCCGATTGAGATCAGTTCTTCGACTTCCTGACTTGCCTGCCAGAACCACATGTACGGCGAGATCGTCGTTCCCAACAAGGCCACGAGCACCGAGAGAAACGTCCTGTCGAATCTAAGCATGGGGATGAACGTTCCTCGGAGCACGTCTGGCAGGTGCGGTTTGGCAAACAGCGAGGCGCCAACGTAGGCAAAAAGAGCTAGCGTGATCCATTTGAAGATGCTGGCTATCAAACGGTACGATCCCCACACTTGCAGAGCGACAATGAGCAACGAGATTGGCAGAACGAGAGCTACGATCGGAATCGGAACCAGCAAATTGATTGCCGCCCCGATCGCCCCGATATCCGCGCCGGCGTTGATTGTGTTGGCGACCACCAGGCCGAGGATCGCAGGATAGAGCACCACACGAGGGTAATGCTCCCGCAATACGCCGGTAAGCCCTTTTCCGGTCACCATGCCCACTTTGGCCGAAATAAACTGGGTTGCCGCCATCAACGGAAGGGTGAATAGGATCGTCCAGAGCGTCGAATAGCCCAGAGATGCGCCGGCGACGGCATAGGTACCCACCCCTGACGGATCGTCGTCCGACGCCCCAGTGACTAATCCGGGCCCTACGACTCGCAGCATCTTGAACAGGCGATTTGGTTCTCGGGCGATCTCGTGCTCCCGGGCACCGGCACCTGGCAGGGGGACGCTTGCTCCTTGCAGTTCCGCACCCTTGGCCACGCTTATGGTCCCTCTTCACTCGGTTCTGGAACCGAAAGACTCGACGATCTGGACGAAACAACTCAAGACCATCCGCCTCAAGCCGGCACGTTGCGAAGCCTTACGTGCAATACATGTCTACCCTGACCCTTGAGTGTCAAACCATCCTAGCGCCGGGCACGGAGCCGCCGGGATGCCGTGCCGCGTTCGCTCGCACAGTGCGACAAGAACCAGACGCGGAACCTCTCACTGGGTGTGTGGTTCCGCGTCCGTCATGACGTTTTCGACCGCCCGGACGGCCGCATCGAGCGCATCGATCCGCGTTTTCAGCGATTCCCCGCGCGCGAGTTCCCCGCCTGCCTGTTCACCGACCAGTCGTTTGAACGATCTCCCAGATCCACCGACCTTCTCTGTGCCGCGTCATTGGAACACAGAACCACTGTCCACGCTGGTACATGTTCCCGTGCCTCCCACGACAATGTTCGTCAACCACTACCGAACCTGGGGGCTGGCGCATATAGGGGCACCCGCGCGAATCTGTCGCGCACCGGACGTCGCGGGTTGAGCTAATGTCAAAGGGTGTGGAAATTGCTTCAAGCGGCGACCCCTCGTTTTAATGTCTTGGTCACCTCAACACCGTTCGTGAACTGAACACCATCGAGCACCTTGGCGACCAGGTGGGGCGCATCGATGCGCCGCCACCGACGTTCTGCCCGGCGCACGAATTGGAAGTCCAGATAGAGTCCCGTTTGCGCTTTCCGCATCTGCCGCGTCGTCCGGGTCCGCAGGCGCACTGGATCGAAGACCCACTCGATCGGATTGGACGTGCGCAAATTCTTCCAGTGCTCCCGCGGGAAGTCGTAGTAGGTGAGCAGCTCGTGTTGATGCTCGACGAGGGACGCCACCGCTCGCGGGTAGTCCCACTCGAACTGCCGCGCGAAACGTTGATTCCGTTCAGTCGCCTCGGTCCGCGTCGACGCCGCGTAGATGTCCCGGAGGAGCGGCTTCGCCTCCGGCTGGAGCCGTTGCGGCAGATTGTCCAGCACGTTCAGCATCTTGCGGCACCAGCAGAGCTGGTGCCGCGCCTCAGAATAGACCTCCCGCACCGCGCCCCACAAGCCCAGCCCGCCGTCGCCATTGAAGTCTCGTACTATTTTCAGCCCGCGGCGGCGCGGCTCTCGCAAGACATCGCGCCAGCTCTCGCGAGACTCTCGGTAGTCTTCGACCATCGCCAGCAGCTCTTTCTGGCCGTCTTCGGTGACGCCGATGACGATGAGGATGGCGGTCTTCTCATCGGCGGGCCCGGCCTTCAAATAGAGCCCATCCGCCCAGCAGTACGCGCAGCGCGCCTCAAGGGGACGCCACGCCCAGGCTTCGTACTCCGCCTGCCAGTGCGCCTTGAGGCGCACGATCGAAGTGGGACTGAGCGGAGCGGCCTCGCCCAGCAGCGCCCGGAGGGCGGGCTCGAAGTCCTCGGTCGCCAGGCCCTGGAGGTACAGCTCGGGCACCAAGGCGTGGATGACGTCGCTGGTCCGCTGGTAGCGGGGCAGCACCTGGGAGTGGAAGGGCTCCTCGGTATCACACACACGCGCGGGGCCCGGACCTCGAGCGTGCCGCAGCCCACCGCGATCTTGCGCGGCTTTCCCGCGCCATTGCCATAACCGCGTCGGCGCCCGGCCCCGTGCTCATAGCGCGCCCGCCCGAGATACTCCTCCACTTCCTGTTCCAACGCGTTGATCAGCATGCGCTGCGCACCCTCACGCGCCAGGACGTCCAGGGTCGACTGAATTTCCTCCTTGTCCACCCCCCGCTGCGGCTGGTATCCTGACACCGGCGTACTCCTTTCCCCTCCCCGGCCAGGGAGGTTTCCGATGTGGTGGATGCTCTCGGAAAGGGTACGCCACTTGAATTTCCACACCCTTTGCTCCGCGGGTTTCGTGATCCGCTAGACAGCGCCGAGATGTGACAAATATCGTCGATCGTTTATCATTGATGAACCGCCGGACTCTTCCCCTTTTAGAGCGACGTGATGCCCAATCGGTTGAAACTGGCGCCTAGTGGACCGAGTCATTGATGCGTGATACACATTCGACTCCGGGTTGTTGTAGGTCCAGAGGAAAGGCTCAACTGGCGTCTTGTTGCGGTGTGTGTAGGCTAAGACCGTTTGCTCAAGGTCAGGCATGAATGCAGCATGGCATGCGCCACCTAATCGTGTCAGTTATTTCAGACTCGTGCCACTTGCAGTCTCCTCGGGGGGCTCGGGCGCCAACGAGTTTTGCATTTGGAGACCGGATGAGCTTCGCGTGGCATCATTCAGGTCGTTCTGTCTCAGCCGCGGTTTGCACCATCGCAACATCTTCAATCCCGTCTGCAGGCGTTGTGATGTTCAGCGGAACGGACCAGCGCAGTTCGATGTCCATCGTGCCTTTGCCTCCGTTCTCCTCGGCGCAAATCTTCAGTTCGATCGCCCCGCCAAGATGATACGCGAACCGGCGTCCTCCACTACGGAAGATCAGCGCCCCATGCAGGAGGCCGAGACAGATCCTGTTCATCAACTCTGCTGCCTCAGCATAAGGAAGTGACGCAGTTGCGTGCAATGACTCTTTCACGTCCTCCCTCGATCGCTTGGTCATGGTGCGTGCAACCCCCACCCAGCAGCAGGGAGGCCCCGAACACCGGGCGCATGAACCAGCCGACGGCAAGTCGTGAACGTGTGCGCGGATGCCTGCCACACTGCCAAGTGCCCCTTGTGCGGCTGGGTCTTCACCGTTGCCGCGTTTTGCGCCGCACCAGCGCATTCGACCATTGTGCCGCCCGCGCCCACTTGTGCCGCTCGAGCCCATCGTGCCACAGACTCTTTCACGTTCTCAGTCTTACCCACGACTGTCTCCGCATCCGGAGTCCATCTCCTTAACCGAGGGCAAAAGCATGTAGACGCCAGCGTCTACTACCAACCGTTCTCCCAACGCCGGTTCGATGGCTGGGCGAGCCGGCCTTCGTGTCCTCCGTTGCCGGGCACGCGGCCCGACTCCCGCTCTACCTTGTGGCCGCAGGACACGAATCGAGATGGCACCCGAGCGAAGGCTTCGACATATAGCACCTCGTCTTGGGATTGCCTTAGCCCGACGACTCTTGAGGTCGACGCAACGAAGCCCCGCGTTGGCCGATTGTCAAAGGCACCAGGCGGAAAGCGAGCAGTACTGTGCCGACCAACACAAGATCAAAACAACACCTACTACAGCCGTGACCGTCAGCGTTGCCCGCACCAACGTGGTCAACAACGCTGTGAGTAGCGCCACAAGCGCCGTCACCGGTTCCCATGACCACACCGCCTGCACCCCTGAACCAGCGGCATTCGCGCGAACGTAGTGGGCCGCCGCAAACGAGGAAGAAGCCGGGCACGCGCTATCCAGAACCTTCCCTCCGCGGGTAGATACCAGCTGCGTGGTCTCATTGGCGGTTGACCGCGGATACGGCAACCGCAGGATGCGCGACGTGCAGCGCGGGCCACACAGGCCTCGATCGGCGCACACACACGGGCGTTCGCTATATCGACGAAGAGCCGGAGCAATACCGTGGCCGCTCGCGACCGCGACGACATCACGCCTGATGGCTTGTTTCTTTGAGCGTCCACGAGATCCCGTGGCCCGACGTGTCATTGCGGCGCTCTCCGCGTCGTACGCGGCCGCATTGCCCAAGCACGTCAGCGCACCGTCCAATCTCCGGCGGCGAGGAAATCCTTGGCCGCGCCGATGGATTCGTCGCGAAGGCGCTCAAGGGCCGCGATGGTTTGCCGGAGCGTCTGTCCTTCAATGGTCTTGGGGAACCTCTCGGGCAGCATCATCCATCGCTTATCCTCCGTTCGGCAAGGGAAACCTTCCGTACGAACGCTCTGATTTGGTCGCCGCGTATCTGCGACACGACGTCGCCCCGTGCGCGCCACCCATGGGTGAGCATCCACCCGCATGTGCCCGCCGCAAGCGCGTGGCGGCCAACGCCCGTTGACACCGCCAGCTCGAGATCATCACACCCCAGGTTTTGCGCACCGCGCCAACGCTACAGCGCCACGGGGCTCCCTGGCCCGCGCAGGATAGCCGTTATCCTCCTGACGAGGCTCCGCTCTCGTCGAGCAGAGCCCCGTAAGCAGAGTCGACTGCGATCTCTCTGCGACCGGCTTCGTTGGGCCGTGCTCATCGCACTGTTCCGAATAGCTTTCGTGTTGCGTGTACTGCTACTCAAGCGAACCGTCCCCCGCGTCGCGACATTCTCGCCGCCAACCATCCTGTAGTCAACGTCAATCGTATCACCGGTTTTCAATTGGTTCGACCGAATAGTTCTGTTGATTCGTCTCCACGTTTCATGTCTGCCCTGTGGCAAGCACCAGGCCGACCGCGACGGCCGCCGTTAACACACATGGCTAATATGAACCTCATAGTCAATACCTCACCTCCAACGACAAGACGTGACGTTCACAGGGCCTTTTCCGAGTGTGGTCCGACTAGATGTTTCTCCTTCGCGGCTACAGGCGCGCGCTACCCACTGACGCCAATGCCGTGTGGGCTGACATTGACACGTCTGCGGTAGCTTCACTTCGTTCACGCACCTGCGGTTGCGCCCAGTCTCTTTTGTGCCCAGCGCTCCGACGCCGGCCGGAGCACCGGCGACACATCACCCAAGACGTGTCCATATACAGTTTCGTACCCGTCCACCATGGCTTCGATCGAAAACTGCTCGGCCGCGTGCCTGCGACACACCCGACGGTCGATGCGAGGAATCCTGTCCACCGCGGAGACCATATCTGCCAGCGTGTTGCAGATATATCCTGTTGTTCCGTCAATCAGAACCTCGGGCACCGATCCGTGTCCCATGGCTATCACCGGCGTGCCACATGCCATGGCTTCGATCATCGTGATCCCGAACGGTTCCGGCCAATCAATGGGGAATAGGTATGCATATGCGTTGCCCAAGAACTCATTCTTCTGATGTTCCTCGATTTCACCCAAGTATTCCACCAACGGCTCAGAGAGCAACGGTTCGATAACCTCAGCGAAGTACGCTCTGTCGGCAGGATCAACTTTTGCCGCCATCCGGAGCGGCATCCCAACCATCCGCGCGATCGCAATGGCACGGTCAGGACGTTTCTCGGGCGACATTCGTCCGAGAAATGCCAGATACTGTCCCTGGCGCTCTTGCAGCGTGAAATGGTTGAGGTCGATCCCGTTGTACACGGTCGCCACCCAGTTGGCGCCAGGCAATGGAGCGCGTTGTGCGCGGCTTACCGATATGACCGGGATTTCCGGGAACTCCGCAAAGACGTGTGTCACCTCTGGGAGATCAAGCCGTCCGTGCAGTGTCGTCACCACCGGTATTGGGATGACACGCGCGCAAGGAAACGCAAGATAGTCCACGTGGCTATGGATAAGATCAAAATCACGGGCCATGCGGCTCACCTTGCCGAGTTGCGCAACCGTATACGCAACACCATGAACCGCGCCTCCGCCCAGACGCAGCCCTCGCGCCGCGCACGGGATCAATCGACCAGGCGTCTGAGAATCACCGCTGGCGAATAACGTGACGTCGTGACCGCGACGCAGGAGCTCTCGTGCCAATCCGTCAACGATCCTCTCGGTACCACCGTACGTGTGAGGCGGAACAGCTTCGTACAGCGGTGCAATCTGGGCGATCCTCATCGAGTCCTCTTTCCGTCGGACAGGCCAAGCCCCCGACACATAGCGACGATCTCGAGTCGTGTAATTGCGTTTACCCGTGGCGCGCGCCGTGCGCCCGGCGGTCGTCACCCGAGTTGTGTGTTTCCCATTCTCTAGTAAGAGAAACGAATTTGCGGTCTTTTCGAGACACGACGATTGGCGAGACTTGTTCTGCCCGACTTGCACCGGTGGTCGCACGTGTGCCGCCTCATGCGCCACGGGCACGGTCTCGGCCGCACTAGCTCGTGTCCGTAAGATATCCTCTTGCAGCCGAACGCGTACGGCGCCGGGCTTGCTGTCCCAAGGACTCCTTCGTGCGTGTCTCGAGCGCACAGGGTGTCGATTGTCAAAACGCAATGCCGGACGTTCTTGCGAAGACGTCTTGATCACCGGGATGTAGTGATGGCCCCGGCACTGCGCCGCACTTTTTCCGTATGCTGTATCCAGGGCGAGCCCACGGCCAACAGGAACGCCCCGGGTGCGCGAGCTCCCCCTCGAGGTTTAGACAAGGAGACCACGGGTACACGGATTTTGATGACCCGTGCGCCCAATCGGGAGGCGACAAACTACGCCGTGGACAACACTGCGCCCGCCCGACACCGACGAAGGAGGTCTAGCGATGGACGCTCAGCGCTTCGGTAGATGCCGTGTCATGCGCCTCGATCCCGGCGATGAGATCATGGCCACGCTGCTTGATTTCGCTACCCACGAAGGACTCGGTGGCGCGACCGTCCACGGCATTGGTGCTTTCAGTCGGGTCGGGCTGCGATACTTCGACATTAAGGAGAAGCGGTACAAAACTCGCACATTGGATGAACAAGTCGAAGTCGTGAGCCTGCTGGGAAGTATCGGTCTCGACCGGAACGGTCCAGTGATTCACATCCACGCGTCGGTAAGCGATGCGCAAACCTGTACCCATAGTGGGCACCTGAGTGAAGGCATAGTCCGACCGACTTTGGAGCTCTTTTTGACCATGCTCGACGGCGAACTCCGCCGCAAAAAGGATCCTGACACTGGGCTCGAGTTGTTAGACCTGCCTCGCCCTGCGGTTCGATAGGTGCCCGACCGTCAACACTGGCGTGCAGATGAATCAACAGCAACACCTGATGGTGTGAGTCGGAAATGTGTGACACAGGGCCCGCAGGATCATCCGTTGCGCGCCATCCGGGTCATGGTCGATCAGGTGCTGCTCGAGTTGTCGCCGACATTCGCTACCCTCTACTCCCAGGTCGGCCGGCCGTCGATTCCGCCGGAACAACTGCTGCGCGCGTTGCTGGTACAGGTCTTGTACACGGTGCGGAGCGAGCGGCAGCTGATGGAACAATTGGACTACAACCTGCTCTTTCGCTGGTTCGTCGGGTGGAGTATGGATGAGCCCGTGTGGGACCCGACGACGTTCACCAAGAACCGCGAGCGGTTGCTCACTGGGGATATCGCCCAGGCCTTCTTTGCGCGCGTGCTGGCCCAGGCGCGCGAGCGCAACCTGCTGTCGACGGAGCATTTCACGGTCGATGCCACGCTGCTGGAGGCGTGGGCGGGGCTCAAGAGCTTTCGCCGGAAGGATGCGCCCGACCAGCAGCCGCCCGACGATCCCGGGAACCCCACGGTGAATTTCCATGGCGAACGCCGCCGCAATGACACGCATGCGTCGACGACCGGCCCGACGCCCGGCTGTTCCGGAAAGGGACGGCGCGGGAAGCCAAACTGTGTTACCAGGGCCATGTGCTGATGGAGAACCGGGGCGGCCTCGTGGTGCAGGCCCAAGCGACGACGGCGACCGGCACGGCTGAGGCCGCCACCGCGACCACGCTGGCGGAGGTGCTGGGCGGCGCCCGGCGGAAGACCGTGGGCGCCGATAAAGCGTATGACACGCGCGCTTTCGTCGCGGCGATCCGCGAGGCCAACGTCACGCCGCATGTGGCCCAGAACACCAGCCGACGGACCAGTACGATCGACAATCGCACGACGCGCCATCCAGGCTACGCGATCAGCCAACGGGCGCGCAAACGCGTGGAAGAAATCTTCGGCTGGCTCAAGACCGTGGGGCTCATGCGCAAGCTCCGGCATCGGGGACTGGACCGGGTAGACTGGATGTTCGTGTTCGTCTGTGCCGTGTACAATCTGGTGCGGATCCGCAATCTCACGGAGGCGGCCTGATGAGAGGACCGCGTCTCGCAGCGCTGTTGCGCACGAATGTGCGCACCGGATCCAGGGAACGGATCGATTGGGGTCCCTTCCACACGTCCTGCACTCACGACGCCGTCGCGGGAATGGATCGCCCATACCTTGTCCCCGTACAGCGTCGCAGCGCGCCGATGATCTTTGCAAACAGAGTAGGTCCGCATCCCGGACGCCACGAGCGGGACCGTACACCGGGTCAATGGCATTGATGAGGCGGATTTGGCAACTTGAGCCAAAGGTTTGCCGTCACGCCACCGGGGAACAGGAACATTGAGGTTCCGCCCTGGGCAGCCCGAGATGGAGGCACATGCGCCGTTCAGATCCTCTGTCGTTTGCAGATGATTCGTGCCGATGATTTCGAAAGTTGCTTCCCAGGCGAACCAGAATCCCACAGGCGATGAAACAGGGATCGGGGTGGTCGTATCGAGTGCGTCTTTTGTGAACGCGTGTTCGAAATCGATAGCATGTACGTCGGGCGCGGCAGTCACGGGAAACATGGGCGCGCTGCTGTGCCCGGACTGTCACGAGATGGCTGTCTCAGTCGAGGTGTTCCAGGCACGGCTGGACGCGGGCAGCGCCGAACGGCTCCTCAAAACTGGCATGAGGACTGCGGTGCTACTGTTTCGGGGGGCGATTGTGCTCACCTGGAAAACGCTGGGATTTGCCACGGCCGTGAGCCGAATCCCAGCATACGGTGTGGGAGCGGGATCCTCGCGGTTGGGTCCAGCGTGGTTGGCGCGTCGTATATCAACACATCGCACTTCGCGGAAAACGAGCGCCGATGCCGTGTCCGTCCTCTCCGATGGAAAAGCGGGAAAGGCCGTCCTTTGGGACCCGCGAGGACGATGTTGTAAGCTTGAGCATCGGATAGGCACTACGCTAGCCGCGACCACACGAAGTCCCCTCTCGGGAGATGCCTGGGAATGGCAGAAGCCATACTGAGCGAGATCAAGGTTGGCCCGCAGGTGATCACTGTGAATCACGGGAGGGCCTTCATGGTCTCGGGGCTGGACGGCGCCATCCGTGGCTCGGCGGAACAGGGACTATTCATGCAGGACACTCGGGTGTTGTCGCACTATCGCATGCGGATTAACGGGAGAGCATGGAAGCTTGTGACGTCCGCCCCTGTGGGACACGCGGCGGCTCGGTTCGAGTTCACGAATCCGATGCTCACGGGTCCCGCTCAATCCGTACCCAGACATGTGTTGGGATTGAGTCTGAGCCGTACGATCGACGAAAGTGTGCGCGAGGAGTTCGACATTGTCAACTATTACCATGCGCCGCTCGACCTTGTATTCACAATCGAAATCGGTTCCGATTTTGCGGACCTATTCGAAGTGCGAAGGAATTATCCGAGGATTCCGCGACACGTCAGTACAGCGTGGGATGCGCGCGATCAAGAATTGACTGCCCAATATGTGCGGGACGCCTATTCGACCAAGTTTCGCTATCAACTCGCAGGAACGGCCACGCTCGCGCTGCGCGAGGGCCACAAACTGTTGCTCCATTTCACGCTTAATCCACATGAGCACCGGCGCCTCCGTGCTCGGATGATTCCGGAGGTCCCACCAATCCACCATGCGTTCGCATGGCTTGACCGAATGCAACATGCACGTGAACCTCGGTCGAGGAAACCACAGAGTTCACTGGCACAGTTTCTAACGAGCGACCGCGCGCTCACCCGAACCCTCGCGCAGTCAGCCGACGACCTCATCTCCTTGGTGTTGGACCGTTGGGATGGCACTCCCGGCGTGCTGTCGGCTGGGGTTCCATGGTTCGTCGCGTTGTTCGGTCGAGACGCGCTAATCGCGGGGTTACAAACTCTTCCGCTCCATCCGGGTTTCGCGCTTGGCGCACTCGACGCATTGGCCGCGTATCAGGCGGCATCCTCCGACGACTTCCGCGACTCTGACCCTGGAAAGATCCTGCACGAGCTCAGGGTCGGAGAACTGGCACGATTCGGTGAAATCCCACATACCCCGTACTACGGCAGCGCAGACGCGACGATCCTCTACCCCATTCTCCTTCACGAAACCTACTGTTGGACGGGTAACCATGACTTGCTAACACGGTACATGCCCGTCGCGCAGCGTTGCGTTGACTGGGTCGACCGGTACGGCGACCTGGACGGCGATGGGTTCCAAGAGTACCACACGCGCTCACGACGGGGGATCCAACATCAGGGGTGGAAGGACTCAGGCGATGGGACCGTGCATGCGGACGGACGGCGGGTTGAGCCGCCGGTGGCCCTTTGTGAGCTCCAGGGCTATGTCTACGACGCTAAGCGTCGCATGGCCGCCCTCTACGATGAGCTCGGACGCGGTTCCCAAGCGGACCGCCTGCGTGAGGCCGCCGAGATGTTACGGACACGGTTTAACGATGCATTCTGGCTCGAGGGCGAAGGCACATATGCCTTTGGTCTCGATTCGCAGAAGGCGCGGATCACGAGCATCGTTAGTAACGCCGGGCACTGCCTGTGGTCAGGCATCGTTCCGGTCGGCCGTGCCCGCCGCGTCATTGCTCGCCTCTTCGAGGACGACATGTGGAGCGGGTGGGGTGTTCGCACCCTCAGTGCCACGCATGTCGCGTTTAATCCGTTCGCGTACCAGCGCGGGGCGGTCTGGCCACATGATAACCTGCTCATCGCAGTCGGCTGCCGTCGCTACGGCGACGTCGACGCGGCAGCGCGAATCGCCCGCGGCATCTTCGATGCCGCAGCAGGGTTTCAGGGCCACCGCATCCCGGAGCTCATCGGCGGCCAGGCGAGGCGCGACCTAGGATTCCCGGCACAGTACCTGGGCGCCAACATTCCTCAGGCATGGGCCGCCGGCAGCACCATCGCCTTGATCGGTGTGCTTCTGGGGCTTCGACCGGACGCCCGACACCATCGGCTCTATGTGTCACCGAAGCTCCCGGCATGGCTCGACTGGGTGGAGGTGCGGGCACTCCGTGTCGGGGACGCACGAATCAACCTACGTTGCGGGCGGGAAAACGGTCGATCGCTGATCGAAAGCTGCGAGACTACGGGGCCGGTTGAGGTGATTCCCATTGACTCTCGAGGCGTGTGTCCGATCTAACAACGGTATGATGCTTCCTGGTGCGTCTACCACGCGTCGGTCGATCGTTCGTTGCACCGTGACGATCCGATGCGGTTACGTTCAGTCTACCAGTGGTCGTCCCAGTTTCCAGTTCTCGGGTCTCGGCGCGCGTCGCAGCACGGGCGCGTTTGAGCGGTCGACTGTTGGGGACACATGACGTGTGCGCTAGGCACGTACGGATCCCATCGGCGCGAACTGCGTCGTGTGCGACATGACGAATGGGAAACGGAGGAACCAACCATGAGCACTGGTGCACGCATGGCTGTGGGTGGGGCGCTTTTGGCGCTGGCGATTGCGTCTGTGGTGGGACTACACCTGGAGCTTGAGGCGGCCCAGACATCCCAGCCAAACCAACCCGTCCAACCGAGTCAGCCCAGTCAACCGAGTCAACCCAGCTAACCGAGTCAGCCCAGCCAACCGAGTCAGCCGAGTCAACCCAGTCAGCCGAGTCAACCCGGCCAACCGTCTCTGGAGGGGCTCGGCTCTGGCACGACCACCGCGCTTGCGCTCATTGTCCTGCTACTCGTGACTGTAGCGATTGCCATCGCGCTGCGGGGCCGTCGCGAAACCGTCGTGATTGACCGGATCCAGAATAAACCCGGCGAGTAGCGGGGCGATCGAATATGGGAGATCGCAGCGCTGCGGGTCCGTCGCGTGTCGGGCCCGCATGCGAGCGCCGCGCGTTTAGGTAACATTGGACGCTGCACACGCGACCACAATGCGCCGGGGAACCAACGTAATGAAAGATCTCACAATGCATGTCGATGAGGTCGCACGCCAACTCACCCAGGACATTGCGGGTGACGCCGCGGCGCACGACGGCGCCTATATCCGGAAAGTCGTGCAACCGGCCCTCCTTGGCCTTATGGATGGGTCGGTTTCCACGCTGGCACCGCTCTTTGCTACCGCGTTCGCTACACACAACGCCCACACCGCGTTCCTCGTAGGTGCCGCCGCCGCGCTCGGCGTTGGCATCAGCATGGGTTTTGCCGAAGCCATGTCGGACACCGGTGAACAAACGGGCCGTGGACACCTGTTTATCCGCGGGACGATTACCGGTATCATGACGTTGCTCGGTGGTATGATGCACACTTCACCGTTCCTGATCCCAACGTTTGCCGCAGCGTTACCGCTCGCCTACGTCATCGTCGGGATCGAGTTGATGGCAATCGCGATGGTGCGTAATCGGTATTTCGGGCTGAGCATTTGGCTCTCCACCTTGCAGGTTATCGTTGGTGGGGGCCTGGTCTTCCTCGCCGGCGTCCTGATCGGAAGTTCCTGAAGTTCGTGAAGAAGTACGCACCGGCAAACATCGCTCTAACATCTAGCCCAACTTCCGCAGTAAGGTCGCGCTGGAAAAATCTGTTGGCCTTCTTCTGGCGGGCCCTGCCGCGGGAAAGGGTCGTTTTATTGGGGTCGCGCAGTCGGTCTCTACTGTGATGGGTCGCTATTGCCATGTAGTGAAGAAAACCCCTCTTTGCAACAGTTCGCGCGCTTTGTATGATCAGGGCAGCGATGTACGTACGGCGCTGCTCTCGGACGCTGAACGGGAAGCGCTACGGGTATTGGGCGCTGGTGGAATCCTATCGCACCGCGCGGGGGCCGCGACAGCGTGTCGTCGCCCATCTCGGGGATGTCGACGAACACGGCCGCATGGCACTGCCGGTCGAGGGACCGCCCGCGCAGCAACAGTCGCTGTACGACACCACCATGCCCGAGTGGGTCGACGTGGATCTCACCCGCGTGCGCGTGGAACGGACCCGCGACTTCGGCGGTCCGTGGCTCGGCTACACACTGCTCCAACGGTTGGAACTGCCCCGCTTCCTCGCCGAGACGCCGCCGACCGACGGCGCCGACATCCCGTGGCCGGCGATGGCGATGGTGCTCGTGCTGGGCCGCTTGTGCGCGCCCAGCAGCGAACTGCATTTGGCCGAGCACGTCTACGAGGGCAGCGCGCTCGCGGATGTGTTGGGCGTGCCGGCGGCCAAGGTCAATGAAGATCGGCTCTATCGCGCGCTCGACCGCCTGCGCCCGCACAAAGCCGCGCTGGAGCAGCATCTGGAAGCACGGCTCGGTGAATTGTTCCAGGTCCAGTACGACCTGCTGCTCTACGATGTGACCTCGACCTACTTCGAAGGGGACGCCGCGCAGAACCCGCAAGCGCAGCGGGGCTATTCGCGCGACCACCGGCCCGACTGCAAGCAAGTCAATTTGGCCCTCGTGGTCACGCGGGACGGTCTGCCGCTGGGCTATGAGCTGTTCGCCGGCAACAAGGCCGACGTGACGACATTGCGCGAGATCGTCACCACCATGGAGGCGCGGTACGGCCACGCCGACCGGATCTGGGTGCTGGATCGCGGCCTGGTAAGCGAGGAGCACATTCGCTGGCTCAAAGCGCACGGCCGGCGGTACATCGTGGGCACGCCGAAGACGCTGCTGCGCCGGTTCGAGCGAGAAGTAGCGAGCGCCGCTTGGAACCAGGTCCAGGATGGCGTCGAGGCCCAGATCTGTGCCGGGCCCGACGGCGATGAAGTCTTCGTCCTGTGTCGGAGCATGGCGCGGTAGGCGAAGGAACGGGCCATGCATGACCGGTTCGAACACCGCATCACCGAGGGGTTGGAGAAACTCGCGGCGGCGTGCCAGAAACGCCCCCACTCGTCCGTGGCGATCGCGCAACGCGTTGGGCGTCTGCTGGGCCAAAACTCCCGTGCGGCCAAACTGTTTGCGGTCGAGGTCGGCACGGATCCGCGTAGCGCCGCAACCGTGCAGTGGACGACATCATGGGCGTGGCGCGACTGGTCCCGGCTCAGCGAAGGGTGCTACGTGCTGCGCAGTAATCTCGTCACCTGGACCGCAGAAGATCGGTGGACCGCGTAATCCACCTCACCGACGCGGAAACGGCGTTCCGGATTCAAAAATCCGACCTGCAGCTCCGGCCGATCTGGCATCAAAAGGAAGCTCGCGTGCAGGCGCACATCCTCGTGTGCTTCCTCGCCTACGTGCTGTGGAAGACCCTGGGACGCTGGTGTCATGCCGTCGGGCTGGGCAATGAGCCGCGGAAGGTGTTCACCGAGGTCCAAGCGATTCGTCTCGTCGGCGTGGTGCTCCCAACCCGCACCGCCCTCGCGCTCCGCAAACGCTGCGTGAGCCGCCCGACCGAACACCAAGCCGTCCTGCTCCAACAGCTCGGACTCAGCCCCCCACGCACCTCGAGGCGGTCCCAGTGTAGTGAAGAATGGGCCCCCTTTTTTTGAAAAATAAGGGTTTTTGCCCTCCCACTGCGGAACTTGGGCTAGGTGTGTGTCCGAGAAATGACATTCGGACAGGACTTTAGTATGCGAAAGTGGAATTTCTTCCCATGCCGGACAAAGAATATCGCCCGTACCATCCGAATCAACTCCTCCTGCTGCCGCCGTCGCTGCACGACTGGCTCCCGGACGACCACCTGGCCTATTTCGTGAGCGATCTGGTGGACAGCTTCGACCTGAGCGCCATCGAGTCGGCCTACGAGGACGAGGCGCGCGGGGCCCCACCATACCACCCGGCGATGATGGTGAAGCTCCTGGTGTATGGCTACTGCACGGGCGTGTACAGCTCGCGGCGCATCGCCCGGCACGTGGAGGAAGATGTCGCCTTCCGGGTCCTGGCCGCCGGCAACGCGCCCGACTTTCGGACGATCAGCGATTTCCGCCTCCGCCACCTCAACACGGTGACCGGCTTGTTTGAGCAAACGCTGCAGCTCGCCCGCAAGGCGGGGCTGGTGAAACTGGGTCACGTGGCCCTGGACAGCACGAAGCTGAGGGCGAACGCGAGCAAGCATAAGGCGATGAGCTATGGCCGGATGAAAACGGAAGAAGCCCGGCTGGCGGCGGAAGTGGCGGCGATGCTGAAACAGGCCGTCGCCACCGACGCGGAGGAGGATCGGCGGTACGGCCGCGACGTCCGCGGGGACGAACTGCCGGCCGAGCTGCGCCGCCGGGAAGATCGCCTGCGGAAGATCCGCGAGGCCAAAGCCGCGTTGGAAGCGGAGGCCAAAGCGCGCGCCGAGGCCGAGCGGGCCCAGCGCCGCGAGGATCCGCCAGCGCCCACCGGTCGTCCTCCCAAGCCGCCCCGAGAAACCCCGCCGGACCAAGCGCAGTACAATTTTACGGATCCGCAGTCGTGTATCGTGCGGAATGCCGATGGCGCGTTCATCCAAGGCTACAATGCCCAGGCCGCCGTGGACGCGACGCACCAGCTCATTGTCGCCACCGATGTGACGGCGCAGCCCGCAGACGCTTGTCACCTGGGGCCGATGGTGACGGCCATCAAGCAGACGACCGGGCATCGGCCACGCCGCCTGACGGCCGACGCGGGCTACTTCAGTGAAGCGAATGTCACCGCCAAGTCCGTCCGGGGCATCGACCTCTACGTCGCCGTCCGGAAAGACAAGCACACGCAGGTCCCGGAGCCTGCCCCGCGCGGGCGGATTCCCCAGCACTGCTCGAGCAAGGAGCGCATGCAACGCAAGCTGCGCACCATAGCCGGACGGAAGGTGTACAGTCGTCGCAAGGCGATCGTGGAGCCGGTGCTCGGCCACATCAAAGCGGCCCGCGGGTTTGACCGGTTCCGATTGCGCGGGGTGTGGAAAGTGAAAGGCGAATGGACGTTGGTGACGCTCGCGCACAACATCTGTCGATTGTTTCAAGCACGACCGCAGCTGCAGGGACTGATGAGAACGGCAATAGCATAAAGGGAGGCAGGAAATGCCCGGCACCATCTCTGTTCCGGCAGCACCAGCTGTCTCGCCGCCCTCTCTAAGCCTGTTCCATGTCATTTCTCGGACACACACCTAGCGGTCGCGGACGTCGACGAGAGATTCCGTTGCGTCCTCGCGGTTAAACATAGCTATTCTTTTGGCACGGCGGTCAAGCTATCAGCGGTGCGCGGTAGAGACCCCGACCGCCTGGGCGCCTGTGTAATGTTCGTCCAAATACTGGACGCGCGCGTTGCGCTGTACGGATCTGCGCGCAGAAACGCGGGCGCGTTCGATCCCACACATTTGCGAGTGGAACCGGGCGCACCTCCGCGACCTGGTACGCTGCCAGTCTGGACGCGTTCTAATTACGGCATCGCGCCTCGAGCCGCATTCTCATGGTCGAACTCCTTTAGTCGCCGCTCTGCCTCTTCGCGCGCAATGCCATAGCGCTCCTGAATTTTCCCGAGAAGTTTATCATAGTCGCCCTCGACCTGTTCAAGATCGTCGTCCGTCAGCTTGCCCCACTGCTTTTTGACGTGTCCCCGCAACTGCCGCCACTTCCCCTTCAACTGGTCCCTGTTCATCCTTAGCCTCCTGTTTGAAAATGTCTCGCCACGCCGTGCTCGCCGAGCATTCGTCAAACAACTGTGCGTCGGGCCGTTAGCAAATTGTATACGAGTACGATCAATGCGACGACCAAGAGCAGGTGAATCAGCCCGCCGGCAACGTGCAGGCTAAAACCGCCTAACCACAGAACCAACAGAAGAACGAACAGCGCCCACAGCATGATCGACCTCCCTCCGCTCGGCGTCTGGCACCTTCGCCCGCACCACGTGTTTGCCCACTCAAATACGCTGCAAACGTCCGATATTGATTGGGCCACAAGTAACCGCGTTCGCATCCGAGCCGACCCCAGCCAGTGCATCACGGTCCCGAATGCAGCACGACTCCTAGCCGAGATCGGCCGAGGAACGCCACACGGTTTTGCGCCGGTCACAGTGGGTAAGACCGAACTGGCTTCGTCTGACGAATGAACCGAGATACGCGGCAAGCCGCGGGGCACTCCCGGCATGTGGCATGTGTTAAGCTTGATTTTACCCGTTTCCGAGCGGCGGTGCCGGGAGGCCAGCGTGGTCCCATCGATGCGCAACGCCGACGACGCCCACGACAAAGTAATCGCCGGCGCGTTCTTTGCCACGATCGAGACCCAGTTGCTGCGACGCGGAGCGTTCCTGAGCCGCGGTGCCACACGAAGAGCGCTGTTCGACTACATCGTGGGGTGGTACAATCCTCACCCGCCGACCATCCGCCCTCGGGCATCTCTCCCCAGCGGAGTACGAGACAAAGTGGCCTAACCAGACCATGGTAGCGTAACGCCACACCCTCCACGGAACCGGCAACTCCAGTTCAGGTTTTCACCTCCTCTCAGATGGCGTAAAGCCAGAGTATTTTTCAGGTTCATCCGGTAAAAACGGGAAAGCCTTATAACTACACACCACCAGGCTAAAGACCTTGCCGTCATGACCACTCCCCATTTTGCCGGGTTTCCCGATTTTGCCTGAAGAACCATTTTTCAGCTACGTATGTGGCGGACACGCATATCAGTCAAGAAGGTATGGCATTCGACGAGGATGCATAGCCTCGGGCACCCGCGGTTGAGCAGGGTAGATAAGGGAACACCATTTAGTGTCTGATGTCCGAGAGTCATGACGCGCCTTGCGCGAGGAAGCTCATGCCGTTGATTGCCAGTACAGGAAAGTGGATGAGGATTGTTCGGTCCGCACTGGTCGTGTTGGCTCTCTTGGTGATCGTGACTGTCTTGTGGACTAGCTCGATCGTATCTCGTATCGGGGCGAGCGTCGCTATCGTAGCGACGTTGTTTCTCGCCTGGAGGGCATACGAGTGTGTCTTAGCGATGATCGAGAGGGTCGCAGAGATCAGAAGGACCAGGCGCAAGGATTCCCTGCGGACCCCTTAGATTTTCGTTCCCGCATCGACGGGCGAGAATGATGAAGAATGGTAGGCGAACACGGATCAATCGGCCAAGCCGAAACCTTGCAGGCGAAAAAGCAACGCTGTAAGCCCTCACCGTCCCTAGCCCCTTAGCGAGGGTCCAAATGAGAATACTCTTGAGGCTCAAGGGTATCAAGAGGGCGAGATCGGGAGCGAACGAGAGGGCTTCAATGATGCGTGAATTTGGGGAGTGGACGGCAACGGCGGTAGTTGACGAGCATCTCGGCGGTCGTTGGTTGTGGAGACTTATCAGATATCCGAACGGACGACAGGCAGACGTGTTCGGTAAGGTGTAGCGCGAGGGTGTTAACAGCCAACGAAGGACGAGGTTGAAAAAGAGGCAACACAAGCGTTGGAGGGAATCTCGATTGCTGGTGTAGAGCAAGCATAGGACGGCCGAGAGTTAGGTAGCGACGTGCCTGGCTGGGCAACGTTTCTCTAGCCCGTTGCCATCCATGGATGAAAGGCTATTGTTAGGCACTCCTTATTGCCAGGTTTGCTTGAGAACTTGCGGGCGGCGAGAGGCCCGGCGCTGCGTCAACAACACCACACGCAGCAGGACCCCCCATTCCTCAAAGGACACACTGCTAGCGTTGAGGTTTTGCTGGATCTGGTCCAGGGCCACATCGGTCTTGAGAGCGGCACTTTCGCCCTGCGTATTCGACGCGTTGCGCCAAGCCGCTTTGATGCGGTCCTCGATTTCATTGCCGCCCTTCGTCCACGTCAAGTACGCATTCGTAGACGGCAAGCGTTCCGTCATTGTTGCCTGAACTCGCATGACGGCAGTCGGATGTCCGTTGATCACCAGATCAAGGGGTGGAGCACAATATCAAGATCGCGCGATGCGACGGTGGCAAGGTCGCTGGTGACCAGGCGTTCAAATATGCCGCCGACAAAGAACGTGAGCAGGATGGTCGGAACCGGTAGCAAAACGCTTGTGGGAGTCCGGTGAACATGTAGCCCAACTGATTCCAACTCATGCTGAATGTCCCCAACCTGAGTCGCATAGTCAACCGTTCGCATGACGATGGGGAAATGTCGGGTTGGCCACTGACGGAGGAGGTTTCGCACTTGCAACGCCGGTGCCATGAACACGGTGACGATGAGGGTCAAGGCGATGCCTGCTGCGAAGCGATATCCGTTCAAGGCGGTTTGCCATTTCGATGCCACGTCGGTCGGCCGAAGCCAGGGGTCATGGAGCAACAACGTGGCGCTTCCTACTAGCAGCGGAATGGTCGTTGCGCCAGCCTGCATGGCCAAGCGCACCCAGTTATCGTCGACCCACCGCGGAATGCGGACGAACGCCAACATGAAGGTCGCGATCGGGGGCCACGCGATCCCGGCGACGATGATCGCCCACACGATCGATCCGAACACGACCAATACAGATAGATTTGGCGCTGCTGCGGTATCCGTCCGAAGAGCAGTACGGTTGCCCACCCGAGCGCCGTCGTGACGATCCGGTTCGTCGATTGGAGCACGAACACGAGTAGGGCTTGAAGGATCACCATGAGCTATCATCGGTTGGACCGCGACGAGCCGTGAGGTGCTCCATGCTCCATGACCCGGGTCACGTGCCGCGATGTGGTCGCGCGCGTGGTCGAATCCAACGACATCCTTCCCTGAACGCGGCAAGCACGCCAACACCCGATGCCACGGTCGGTTGCAGGACGTCTCGGATGAGGTGGCGTGTGGCGTTCTCGAGTCGTGCGATGCCCGACAGAAGCAGTGCATGGGTCTTCGCAACGGTCTCGAGGGCGTCCTGAACGCGGCCGGACACGGTCCGGAGATTCGTTACGAGATTCGGCAAGGCGTGATCCGCGACCGACAACAGAGCATGGATACGCATCGCGATGCGCCAAGCGATGACGAGGATCGTTAGCATCACCGCGACAGCAATGAGACAGGTGGCGGCGATGATCGCGAGACTGACATCGGCAATATTAGACATCGACGTCCCTCCTATGGGGCCATTCAGTCGAATCGGATGCTACGACGTCAAGCTGTCGAACCTTCGGTCGAGCCGGCAGGACCATAGTCGCGATAATCAGCCCCGCGAGCCCGGCAACCGCCCACGACAGAGGCATGTCACTTACGCCATTCATCCCGCGAATGCGGACGGTAGCAACAGAACGCCACCGTAGTGCCTCCCGTGCCTCGTTGAGTGCTGACCCAAGATGAACGAACGAAGTTTGAAGCCGCGTCAGGTCAATCTCCACGTGATTCCTCCCAGAAAACCACGAGTGCGTGGCATTTTCGCCCCGTGCTGGCCAATGAGAACACATGGTGTTGGGACAGATGGTCCGGCACGGTTGGTTCTAGTTGCTATTCACCGCACGGCCGAGCTCGTCTTCGGCAGCCCGGCTACCTCTTCATTGAGTTCGGCTGGCAGAACCGGGGCAACGGGAAGATTGATCTCGTGGATAACTTCCTCGACGATCACCTGCACCGCGGCGGCAACGGGAAGTGCCAGCAGTCCACCAAGGAGTCCCATCAGTTTCACGCCGACGAGCAACGCGACGATCGTTAGGAGCGGTGAGAGCCCGAGGACGCGGGACATGAGTCGAGGGATCATGATATGCGACTCCACATTCATCGCAACGACGAAGAATACGGCCACGGTAAGCAAGTGCCAGGTGGGTTGTCCAAGGGTCACGAGAACCGCGACGATGCAGGCAAGGGTGAGCCCAACGAGGGGAATGAGTTCCCCGATCCCGGCAATCACTCCAATCAGAAATGGATAGGGTACGCCGATAACCAGAAGAACAAGGGAAACTGGGACGGCCACGAGCACAGCGAGCAGCAACTGCCCGCGAAGCCACCCACCGAACTTCATACCGATGCGATGAAGAAGTAGGCCCACCCGAGGACGTTCCTTGTGAGGAACCAGCATGAGAAATGCAGTCCTGATCGCGGTTCCTTCAAGCAACATATAGAAAGCGACCACGAGCATAGTAATGACGGTTACTACGCCGCCCACCAACCGGAGCGCCACCACGGCAGCGCCCGTTCCCAGTGTCGCAGCGTTCGCGGTCTGTAACGTAAGGTGATCAACGGTGCCGGCCAAATCGGGAATCCACGGGCGATGAAGTCTGACGGCCGCTAGCCAGTTTCGAGCGTGCGCAGCCAGTTGCGGCGCTTGCTCGAGCAATCTGGCGCTTTCGCCAACGGCCGGCATAATAATCATGGCAGAGACGAGCGCAATGACGGCAAACAGCGCTAAATACAGGACCAAGATGGCGATTCCACGAGAGGGTTGGAGTCTTCCTAGGATCCGCCACTGCTCCACGATTCCCACAAGCGGTGCGAAGCCGGTCGCGAGGATGGCGGATACAAGCAAGAGCACAAGAATCTCGGCAGTCTCGCGCACGACCCAGGCGAGGGCCCCCGCAAGAGCAACGACGGCGAGGACCGTAGCCGTTGCGCCGATCCATTGCCTCTGTGTCACACTGTCATCCCCCGCACCGTGACCCGTGCCACATCGCCCGTAACCGCTATGCTGGTCGCCACGATTCCCTAACCTCGTCTGCCACCGGGGTTGGCTCGATCATCGGACGCGTGCTAGTCGCTGCCGAGTTGTTTCACCAGCTTGTTGTACAGCCCCATGATGAGAATCGCCGGGGCCCAGTGTCCGATGAACTGCGCTGCATCCTTCCGTCCTGAGAGCATGAGCATCAACGACACCCCCATGGCGGCAACAGCGACACCTAGGTACGCGCTTGAAGGAATCGGGGCCGTAATTGCCTCGATGGCCTTGGTCAGTTCGTGTTCCTTTGGCTTCAGACTGGATACCCCATCACGCAGTTTCTCCGCGTTCTCCATTTATGCACCCCTTTCTGGTCTCGATCAGTAATGTACCTGTACCCTACCGGCACGCCTTCAAACACTCCCGATTCGGTTAGTGCGTGTGGCCGGTGTCTAATCTGCCGAGCACGAGCGATAGAGAGAGCGCGCGCCCGGCGATGGTCGGGAGCGGGCACGGATAGACGACTACACCGTCTTGCTCCGAACACGGGATAGCAGCAGCGTGTTAATTTTTGTCGCTACCTGTCAGGGTCCCCGAAAGGGGTTTGCGGTGTTCAAAAATGGGAAAACCGCCGTTGCAGTGTAAGGTACGTCATTCCACTGATCCATCGAAGGGGGTCAAATCGGTGAAGAAGCTCCAGCTCGTGGCCTTGGGGGTTATGATCGGGTTTGTGTGTACGATCGCACTTGGTGGGCTCTCGATTGGCTTGGCACAGCAACAAGGACCGAATCCAGCGGAAGCGCAGAAGTTGCTGGATAAGGAAAAGGCGAACCTAAACCAAATGGGCATGATGTATACGCAAATGCAGACCGACATGAACTCGACCATGCAGATGCCGATGACGCCAACGGAAAAGGCCATGATGAAGCAGATCAGCGAGTTGGCCAACATGGTGCACATGCTATGGCAGTCCAACAACGATCTGCTGAACGCAATCCAAATGAATATGGGCGCGAAGAACAAGTAGGCGTTCGTAAGGGACCGGGGCCGACTCTTGCTTCAAGCGGGAGTCGGCCTGTTTCTTTCATCGCGCGTCATGCGAGTGTTCGTGTGGGATGTTCGGCAGGAGTCCAATACCAAACACGGGGTAGCCAATATGTATGCGCTGCCCCTACTGTGGCTCACCCGATGATTGCCCGCACGTCATTCTCGCTTTCGGGACGCGCACCAAGTCTCGTTGGCAGTACACTCGCATCGAACGCGGGATAGACAGTTATCGTTCTCACCACGGGCTGAAACTCACGAGTGCGACCCTTGCGGCACTCCGGCAATTCTGCAAGATCGAACCCGGAGTGATCTATCCGACGGAGTGGGGCGTCATGCTCGGCGCGAAGTGGCTAACGTCCTCCGAGAGCACGGGTTCGCGGTGGACTGGGGAGACCTAGTGCGCTGACTCCAAGCCATACGGCATATAATGGCGGGTCCCCACCGACCTTGCATCTATTGGTTGTGTCTCACCGTGAGGTTTGCCCCCGAGCAGAACGATGCGACGCTGCTCCTTGGCGCGCACGTGTTCACTGTTTAGTCATTGCGGAATTTGTTCTCCCTCGCTGGCGACCTCCCATGGGCTCGAAACTGCATCGTTGGTTTGGGACGACTGGCGTATGCGCTTCGGGAGGGGAGGCGTGGGGGTGACAGGTGGTCGGGAGTGACGATATCAAGCTTGTCGTATATCGAAAACGCCGTCTGAAGGTTCAAGGCTTCTAGGACACTTCGCGCAGCCCGATCAACACCGGCGAGAGCGATGCGCGGCAAACGATGCCGATAGTCCAGTAGTGGGCGAAACCCGAATGCGTCAATGGAAGTTAGATGTGAGCACTCCAGCACAATAGGCAAGCCATACGTCATCGCATACGCTAGCGCCTCTGCGAATACATGGGCTGTTTCCCCGTCAAGTTCCCCTACAACGGTGACGAGGGTTACGTCGTCGAGTGGACCGACATCGCAGAGAAAAACCGAGGGCCCCAATCTATCGTGAGGCGAAGATGTATGCACCGGTGCACCCCGCTACTTGTCGACGCCCGACAGGATAGGAGCCACAATGAACGCTCCCCACAGTATCGTGTACACGTCACCTATGAATGACTGTGGCATCGATGCTGTCGTTCTTGCCACGGCGCGAGCCATCACCCACCCCGCCGACAAGGCAGTCTGGAGATTGCATATTCTTCCTATCCAACAATGGGGGTTTGAAACTCCGTCAGATCCACTCCTTGCCAGAGAGCAAATTCGGCATCGGTGCCCCCTTGGAGAAGGTCGTCTGCGGCCGGTCTATAATGATCTCGGAATTGGCCGATTTTGGCCTCTGGACCGTGCGGGAGTCCCAAAGATGCCGGGGTTGGTAGTCCGGACCCCTTGCTAGCCCGTATCCAGCACGGCCTAGAGAAGACCTCTTTGTCGTTCCCGACCGACCCGTTTCCCATTGTGCCGGCGGTGTCGGTCCCGGCCAGCCTGCATGGCGTGGAACGCACAGAACTTGGCATTGACCGCTCGGACCGAACGATCGCACGTTTCCTCTCCCTCGGACCCCGGGCACGTTCGGTCCGGGAGACCACGCCCACGGCCTTTCGTTGGTCTGGTTACAAGCGACGTTCCGATCCACCCGAGCACCAACACCTCCGGGTCCTTGGCGTCCAGCACATCCAGCACATGGTCGCACGTCACGAACGATACTCCGCGTGAATCCTGGAGATCCACAAGCAGAGGGTGAATCGTCCGCTATGGCGTTTCGGTGTCGCAACCATTTCGCATCGAAGCACCAAAACCGTTCAGTTGATTCGCTCACGCCCGGCCACCTCGAGAATTGCTATTGCAAATGCAACGGGGTGGGGTCCGATCGCCCCACCCTTTGAACGTGCGTTTAGGCTGCGCCCTTATGCCCCGCGATAGCCGGCACCGGGATCCAGAGCACCCACGCCAATGCGCACCTCTCCTGGAATCTGGTTCTGGTTCGGGCTTGCTCCGGAACCAAGGCCAGAAGCACCGGACGAACCCACACCCATCTGCCCACCGGGCCCACCGTTCGCCATCATGGTGTTGCAGACGGACTGGTTGTATCCACCCCGCGAGTTGTTCGCAGCCCACGCCTGCTGTGGGGAGTACCCGGCCGCCTGCTAGGACATGCCGTTGATCTGCCCCGGAGGATACTCGCCGCAGCCGCCGGTGGGGCCGCGGCGTTGATCTGGGGAGACGCGAAGCTCGACGAGGTAGCCCCGGCCGCCTTCGGGGACGATCCCACACCAGGCGCGGACGTCCGCCGATACGCGTCTGGGCTCAGCATCGTGCTAGGGGACACGGGTAGATGCGCGATGTCCGTTGCGCCGTACCGTGGAGCACCGAGATGCATCGCGTTCAAGATGCTGTCGAGATACTTTGGGTCCCGAAACGGACTCGGAACCGGGGACCACTGACCGATAGGGCTCATCGTCGTTCCTTCCACCTTGTTCTCGTGGTCGAAGTTTTCAACGTCATCAGGTTCGTGCCGTTCACCGTGACACCCAGCGCGAAAGCGATTGTCCGTTTCTCGGAGTCGGTCATTGTGAGCAGCGCCCCCGTCACGAATTCCCGGGCCCGTCCCCACCCTTCGGCGACATCACTACCTGGATCGGGTGCACAACGGATCGTCCGAGCAAACACTCCGATAGGCTGCTCCGAGGTCTCCGCACTGTCCCAGGCGGTTTCGACATCGTCCCATGTCGCGCATCGCGGGGTCGGATCGCCTTCCGCCACAATCCCTCGGGTACGGTGGGAGAGAACGGATCGGCGGGGTTGGGACGTGACGGACGGGACGGAGTGAAATTCTCCAGGCGGCTCACCGCGCCAAGCGCATTGGAGACTGCGCCCGACGCCGCGGATCGAAGATTCCGGGCTCCGTGGTTGGTCGCCGCTTGAAGCTGGGCGGACGGCGTAGGCTGTCCGGGGTTCGCCCAACCCTGAATCCAATTGCGCGAGCATCTAGTGTCCTGAATCAGAGATCCGCTAACATGGTCTGGTGAGATTCGCTTGTATTATCACCACCTCGGGGTTCAGAATTATGGAATCAACTTTCGACTCAGGACACTAGCAACTTGCTAGCTACCGTGCCCCGAACAACAGCCCGCGCGGGAGTTGAGGTTGCGAGACCTTGCGCGGCCCGCCTTGCTACGTTTCTCAGACCCGAGGAAGCGATACCGGGCGCTCCTTCCAAACCAGCCCGCGATCCCTCCGAGGAGACCTCGCAGACGGATGAGGCCATCGCCGAAAGCCCGAAGATCGCCGAAGTGCCCGCGAGGTCCAACGGGCTCTTTCAGCCCCAAATACGTGCTCCAGAGTCGAGTGAGGTCCGCGGGACCCAGGTCGTTGTTATTATAGCTGGTGTGTTCGGCATGCACGTGTTCCTTTCGCATTGTCTGATTGTCAGGCTAGTGCCGGTTCAATTTGATTGATCGGAATAGGTACAGCGGGCAGGTGGTGCTGCCCGTCCGGTGGTTGCGCCACGTGAGGTACCGGCTGATGCGACGACGGCGGACCAGATGCGTGGGATCATCCGACCCGGCCACGGTGAACCGGCGCATCGTGCCGAGGTGCGACTCGATAAGATTCAACCAGCTCGCATACGTCGGCTGGGGGACGACGGTGATCCGCTGCGTAGCAGGCGCGCAGCCGCCGGAAGGCGGCCAAGACATCCCGCGCCGTCTTCCGGCGCCGGCACGTGCCCATCCGACAATCGCCGTGCACGTCATAGACGCCCAGGAATTGCTCGGTCCCCTGCGTGCGGCGGTACGTGGCCCGCTGGCGGCGGGGGTGGCCCACCCGCGCCAGCCCGACCCGGGGGATCGGGTGCAGTTCCAGCGGCCCCACTCGTCGAAACAGATCCCCGCTCCGCCCCGCGGCCGCCGCTCGTAGAGACGGAGGATGCGCGTTTTTTGCTTCGAACGCCGGATCGGGCCACGCTTTCCAGGTCTTGAGCCGCTGGGGCGTCACCCCTTCCCGCCGCAACACCCGCCGGACCCACTCATCCGTGATCGGCGGCAAGAGGCCCCGGTGCTTGCAGTACGCGGTGAGCTTGCCCGTGGACCACTCGGTAAACGGCAGCCCCAGATCGGCCGGGCGACTGAGGGCGACTTTGACGAGCTCCCGGATCTGCGGGCCGAGGAGAATCGGCTCCCGGCCCCACGGGTTCGTCGGCCGCTCGAACGTCTCGAACCCGGAGGTGTTGAAGCGGTGAATCCACTGGTACACGGTTTGCGCGTGGCAGCTCAGCCGATCGGCAATGACGGGGACGGTGCGCCCCCGCGCCGCTCCGGCGATGATCTGGTAGCGCTGGTACAAGCGCATGGGCAGCGTGCGGGTCCGGAGCTTGGCCTGGAGCTGGCGCTGTTCGCTGGGGCGCATGCGACGAAGGGTGAGCGGGTGCATGGGGGCCTCCGCTGCAGCGACGTATGGGGCGTCCGGTTGCCCCCCATCATCCCACCTGCGCCAAACCAAATTGGCGGAGCACTAGTGTAGCGTCCTGAAAGTACGGTTACATAACACGGAGCGGATCTCCCGTGTAGGTCCACGCGAACGGTTTGGCATCGACATTGTACTCGGCGATGGCACGCAAGATGGTCTTGATG
>Ga0070735_10000656_pt1 | contig 36067 bp, 31 predicted proteins | sample Coa_R1_FD_66443 | JGI IMG/M metagenome (GOLD analysis project Ga0070735, IMG submission 66443) | Surface soil microbial communities from Centralia Pennsylvania, which are recovering from an underground coalmine fire - Coalmine... | ecosystem: Environmental > Terrestrial > Soil > Unclassified ...
CGCCGGCGTGCCGTCAGGCACGGTGCGGCTGGTACCATGTCGTGATTCGGAGGGACGCCTGAATGTTTGTGCTCGGATTGATCGTCGGACCGACGCTGGGAGTCGTGGGCGGCGACTATCTCCGCCGCAAGCTCGGCCTGGGGCGTCGAAGCCTGGGAGCGATCACGGTACTGGCGCTGCTCTTGGTTCTGCTGCTACCTGCCGCCGACCTCGAGCTAAAGCTCGGACTCCTTGTGGGTCTATTGCTCGGACTATTGCTGGCGCTCACCCCGATCCAGTCTGCCGAGGCACCTGAGCAGGCACCGGACGCCGGCGCATGAGGAGCCTACCGTGAACGTTGTGACCGAACCCAGTGTGTACCTGGTGGGACGTACCACCATGGACGCCGAGGAGGTTCAACGTTTTCTGGCCAGCGAGAAGACAGCCTGGACGACCGACGGCGAGAACGGGAGTGAGCTAATCTGCGAGCTGGCTGGCCGCGTGTGTTACCTCTCCTTCGGAGAGAAGCAGGGTCGCCGGTCCAATCGCGCCTACCTCGAGAACATCATCTCGATGGAGCACGGCAGTGTGCTCGAGCACGCCGTCTGGAACTTCGTAATCACCGGGGTCTCGCGCTCCTTTACACACGAGTTGATACGGCACCGCGCCGGCTTCGGCTACAGTCAACTCAGTCAGCGGTATGTTGACGAATCGGAGACGGACTTCGTCGAACCAGACATCATCGCCGGAGATCCCGAGTTGCATGAGATCTGGCTGCAGGCGGTCACGCAGGCGCACGAGGCATATGTGCGGCTGGCGGAGGGGCTAGCCGGCCGCCTTGAACGGGAACGACCCGATCTCAAGGCACGAGACAAGCGCAAGAGATCGCGCGAGGCGGCGCGGAGTGTCCTTCCAAATGCCACTGAGACGAAGATCTTTGTAACCGCCAATGCCCGGGCGCTACGGCACTTTGTCGAATATCGTGGGGCGGCTGACGCGGAGCCCGAGATCAGGAAGGTCGCGCTCGCCATCCTCGAAGTTATGCGGCGAGAGGCGCCGGTCCTCTTCGGCGACTACGAGATTCAAGAGAGCCCAACCGGCGAGTGGGCCGCGACCACGCCACACCGCAAGGTCTGACCGCGCCCAAAAGTGCCTTCCAACATCCCGCACGCCGGCGCTACAGAGGCGGGATGGTTCACATGACGCTGCGCCGGCGCCGCGGTGCCCGGCTCCGGAGCGTTTCCCACGCTTCACTAAAAGTGGGTCCAGCCACTCGCTGGAAGATCCGCGTCGACTCGCCCGGCACAAAGCTTGAGGTCGCGTGTGTCGGCCAGCACTTCACCAATCTCGTGTAGATCACCAACCAGCGACAGCGCCGCGTCGAAGTTTTCGGGCGAGCTGGCGACCAACAGCTCATAGTCCTCTCCACCCGTCAAGGCGAGGTGCACCGGATCAACCCCGAGCACTGCCGCGCCCCGACGGGTGCTCTCGGATATTGGGAGCCGGTCCGCGTACAGCCGGGCACCGACCTGGCTGGCGGCGCACAAATGGCGCAGATCGCCTGCCAGGCCGTCGCTCAGGTCGATCATCGCGTGCGCCAGGTGCGCTCTCGCAAGCTCGGTCCCGATTTGCACGCGTGGCCGCGGAATCGCCTCGAGGGCGACGCTAGAGGTCAATGCGGCATCCGTGACGCCGGCGGCCGCGAGCAGCCGGCTCGCCGCCGCCGCGCCCAGCGTACCGGTGACGGCGAGCTTGTCCCCGGCGCGGGCGCCCGACCGCAGAACGACGTCTTCCTTCCGCACCGCTCCCAGCATCGCAATGTCAATGATGGTGCCGGCGGCGGTGCGAGCCAGGTTGCCGCCGACGATGCTCGCCCCATGCTCGGTCGCAGCGGCGCGCAGCCCCTCATACAGCTCGTCTACGCAGCGGACCGGCGTGAGCGTTTCAAGAGCCAGCGACACGATCACCCATCGTGGATGGCCACCCATCGCGGCGATGTCGCTGGCGTTGATGGCAAAGGCACGCCGCCCGAGTGCCATCCAGTCGAGTAGCTGACCGGAGAAGTGCGTCCCCTCCACCAGCATGTCCGCAGTGGCGAGCAGATACTCGTCTCCCGGCACCTCGAGGACCGCGGCATCGTCGCCGATGCCGACGACCGCGCCGGCAGGTACTATCGATCCGGTGATCCGACTGATCAGGCCGAACTCGCCAATGTCCGCGATCGTCTCGCCGGCCTGCCCGCGGTCCGATTGTCGGGCCATACCCAATACTCACACGTCGCCCGGGTCCTGGGGCTATGCTGGAACGAGCCGGACCGCGGCGCTTGCGATCGATCGATCTCTTTCGTCGCATTGGACCGCGACGCGCGGAAGCCGACGACCGATCTCCGATAGCTGACCCAGCGGATTGCAAGTTTCAGCGTGTGATACCGGTCGAACTGGTCGCTTCCGCGAATCTCAGCCGCCGACCGGCATCATTGAGGAAGGATAGATACCATGGACCGCAGCGAGGGAATCGAGTTCCTCAAGACTCACCGACAGGCGATCCTCGCCACAATCATGCCGGACGGTCGCCCACATCTGACAAACGTGCTGTCGGTCTACCACGACGGCGAGATGTGGATTTCTATCACCGAGACGCGATTGAAGTATCGCAATCTCGTGCGCGACCCGCGCGCCAGCCTCCTCCTGCTGGGCGACAACTTCTGGCAATACCTCGTCGTCGAGGGCCGGGCCTCCCTGACACATCTTCCCGACGCATTACCGCTTCTGCGGGAATACTACGAGATGGCGAGCGGCCCGCATCCCAATTGGGAGGAGTACGACGCCGCGATGATTGACGATCGGCGAGTGGTGGCGGCGCTGTCGATCGATCGTCTGTACCCGATCGCCAGATAAGTGTCCTCGCGTGGGCCGGCCTACGGGTAGATGGACCGGGCGAGTGAGGCCTGCGCCACGTTCTGGACGGCGAGGATGTAGGCCGCCAGCCGCATGCTCACGTCGTGGGTCTGTTTCACGCGGAGAACGTGCTCGAAGCTGTGGCGCATGATCCGATGCAGACGCTCATTCACCTCGTCTTCACTCCAGAAGAAGTGCTGGAGGTCCTGGACCCACTCGAAATACGAGACGGTGACGCCGCCGGCATTGGCGAGGACATCGGGCACAAGGAAGACGCCCTTGTCATTGAGGATTTGATCCGCATCCGGCGTTGTCGGTCCGTTCGCGCCCTCGGTGATGATGCGAGCCTTGATCCTGTCGGCAGTGGCTACCGTGATCTGGTTCTCGAGCGCTGCCGGGACAAGCACGGTGACCGGAAGATCGAGTAGCTCCTGATTGGTGAGGGTGTCGCACTGCGGTAGCCCCTTCAGTGACCCGTGCTCCTGGACGTACCGCAGGGCGTCCCGGATATTCAAACCGCGCGGATTGTACACGGCGCCCGACACGTCGCTGATCGCGACGATTCGAGCGCCCTGGTCGGCGAGCAAACGGGCGGAGTGACTTCCCACGTTGCCGAAGCCCTGGACCGCGATCGTCGCATCGGTCGGGTCAATTCGTAGGTGTTTGAGCGCTTCGAGCGTGACAATCATCACGCCCCGGCCGGTGGCTTCCTCGCGGCCCTGCGACCCGCCAATGGCGAGAGGTTTTCCGGTGACCACGCCTGGCACCGAGTGTCCCTTATGCATGCTGTAGGTATCCATCATCCACGCCATCGTCTGAGCGTTGGTGCCCATGTCCGGAGCCGGGATGTCGCTCTCGGGCCCGATGAGGATGGAGATCTCGGTGGTGAAGCGCCGGGTCAGGTTCTCGAGCTCCTGCTCGCTCAGCTTCTTGGGGTCGACCACCACGCCGCCCTTCGCCCCTCCGAACGGAAGATTGAAGATCGAGCACTTCCAGGTCATCCACATGGCGAGAGCCTTCACTTCCGACAGAGAGACACTCGGGTGGTATCGGATTCCGCCCTTGGTCGGTCCGCGGTGCAGGTTGTGCTGCACGCGATACCCCGTGAACAGTTGGATTGATCCGTCATCCATGTGCACCGGGAAGTTCACGGTGAGGACGCGCTGCACGTCGCGCAGTATGGTGCGCACCGCCGGGTCCAGATTCAGGAAGTTTGCCGCGATATCGAACTGTTGACGAGCGATCTCAAACTGATCCGGCCCCGCTTCTACCCCAATTGACGAAGCCGCAACGCCTGTATGCACGCCCCACCTGTCCTTTCGCGCCCATAGCGCCCCGTTTTGCCGGTATGTGTGCAATCCGCACTCCATACGACCTCATCCTACTGTTAACTCGAACCAGCACCCGGTCGCAAGACACACAAATAGCGGCTACCGCTGGCTGGTCGCCGCCGACGGACGGCACTTTCGGGGTAGGACGTGAGCCTAGCGCAGGTTGGAGAGATACATCTGCCAGTTCCCACCAGGGTACGGAGCACCATTGAGAGGCAGGACGAGAGTCTGGTGCGGACCGATCGTGAATGGCGCACTCGACGATCCACCCCGGGCGTACCGCACGCCCGCGATGCCGCTAAACGTGCCTGCGCCCCGGTTGTAGACATAAATACTGCCGGCGTTGCCCGGACCATGGCCGAACGTTGCTCCGTACACGATTACCTGCCAGCTCGCGGGGGCCCCCTGGAAAGTCGGAGTCGGAGGCGGCCCGCTCACGACAGGCGTTGCCACACTGACCCCGGGCGTTGGCTGAACCACCGGCGGACTTACCGGTGTCGTCGCCCCACCGCTGCTCTGCGTGCCGGCGGTAGGAACAGGCGTGGGTGCCGTTTGGGCTCGGGCGAGAATCTGCCGCGCGCGGCGCTGCGCAGCCGTGATTATCGCCGCGGCCCGGCGCTTGCCTCGTGCGGTTGCATTGTTGACTATCGAGCGGCTCGCATACTGCGCGGCCGTAACGATCGCAGTTGCCTGCGAGTGGGCAAGTGCGACCGAACTGCTTCTGGTTTTCGTCTGTCCAGCGCTCCTGGCTGGGCCGCTCCCCGAGACCTTCCCGGCGACGAACATACCAGCGCTCACCAGACCGATAATGGCGAACAGCACGAGTACTGCGAACGCCAGCATGAGCGCGCCGTCCACACGCCGGCGCGTGCGGCGCGGCTGATCGAGCCGACGTATCACGGTTCTACTCACGTAACCCTCCCGGCAAATGCCTTCGGGCAGTATAGCAAGTCGACGGAATGCCGGCACCCGGCAACTGAGCGGGGTCCGCTCTGCTCGGTGAGCGCCTCCGCCCAGCGGTCCGGATAGCGGGCGCGGGCGGTACGGCGCAAACAGCCGGCCATCAGTCGCTTGCTAGCATGGGACGGTCAGGAGGATCGCATGGTTACTGAAGAGAAGACCGACACTGCGACCGCTCGCGGCGTGCGGATCGACGTCGACGGCAACATTGGATACATCAGGCTCAACAAGCCGAAACTGAATTTGTACGACCGACAGTTCATCGCCGAGTTGAATGAAGCGATCGATGAGGTGCGCTTTAATAGCGACATCAAAGTCGTAATCATGGTGAGCGAGCTCGAGAAAGTTTTCTCGGCCGGCGCCGACATCCACATGCTCAAGGCGAGCCAGCCGGACTTCAAGTCCTCGTTCTGCCTCGGGGCCCAGGAAACCCTCTCCAAGATGGAGCGGACTCCCAAGCTGTTTCTTGCGGTGCTACATGGACACACGGTTGGTGGTGGCCTCGAGATCGCACTCGCGACGGACATTCGATTCGCGTCCGACAATCCCGGCATGCAGATCGGTCTGCCCGAGGTGAAGCTGGGTGTGCTGCCCGGCACCGGAGGAACACAACGCCTTTCTCGGCTTATCGGCAAATCCCGGGCTCTCGACCTGATGATCACGGGGCGCCTGCTCTCCCCCCAGGAGGCGCTCGATTACGGCATCGTCAACTACCTGTACCCGGCAGAGGAGCTGCTGTCGCGTGTTGAGGAGTACGCGCACAACCTGCTGGCGGGCGCAACCCGTGCCATCGGACTGATCAAACAGGCAGTGGTGCAGGGAACCGAAGTGCACCTCGATGCCGGGTTCTTCATGGAACGCGAGCTCCAGAACCGCCTCTTCATCACCGAAGACGCTCAAGAGGGCCTTGCCTCGTTCATCGAGAAGCGGCAACCCGAGTTCAAGGGGCGTTAGCGCCACTCAAGAGGCCGAGCGACCGAGAAGTCTCCGATGGAGTTACGCGAAGTCGTCGTCGTCGACGCAGTGCGGACGCCGATTGGCAGGTACGGCGGTGCGCTTGCCGCGGTGCGTCCCGACGACCTGGCAGCGCACGCGCTTCGCGCACTGGTCGATCGACAGTCGGTACCGGGGTCCCGGATCGACGATGTGTTCTGGGGGGCAGCCAATCAGGCCGGCGAGGACAACCGCAACGTGGCCCGTATGGCCGTCCTGCTCGCTGGTCTACCGGTGGAAATCGGCGGCGCCACCGTGAACCGTCTGTGCGGTTCCGGACTGCAGGCGATTGTGTCGGCTGCCCGCGAGATCCAGGTAGGCGCCGCGGACGTGATAATCGCCGGCGGCTCGGAAAGCATGACCCGGGCCCCCTATGTGCTGCCCAAGAGCAACCTGCCATTCGGGCGCGGGAACCAGACGATCTATGACAGCACGCTCGGCTGGCGCATGGTGAACCCGCGCATGGAAGCCATGTATCCACCCATCAGCCTGGGGGAAACCGCGGAGCGGGTGGCGGCTCAACACGGTGTCAGCCGTGAGTCGCAGGACCAATTCGCCCTGCGTAGCCACCGCCAGGCGATCGAGGCACAGGATGCCTGCCGCTTCTCGCGAGAGATAGCGCCGGTGGACGTTCCAGTCAGTAAGGGCGAACCGGTGCGCGTGAGCCTGGACGAGGGGCCTCGGCGGGACACCGACCTGGCCAAGCTTTCGCGTCTTCCCCCCGCATTTGTGCCGAACGGCACGGTCACCGCCGGCAACTCTTCCCAGCTGAACGACGGCGCAGCTGCGGTGCTGCTCGCCTCGGCGGACGCGGCCCGCACCCTGGGGTGGACGCCACTGGCGCGCTTCGTCGACGCGGCGACCGCCGGCGTCGACCCCTCGGTCATGGGAATCGGCCCCGTACCGTCCACGCGCAAGCTCCTCGCGCGTACCGGGCTGCGTCCTGATCAGCTGGACATCGTCGAGCTGAACGAGGCGTTTGCCGCTCAGGCCATTGCCTGTATCCGCTCGCTGGAGCTGGACGAAGAGCGGGTCAACCCGAACGGTGGCGCGATTGCCCTCGGACACCCACTGGGCGCCAGCGGCGCCCGCCTCGTTACCACGCTCGTCCATTCGCTGGATGCCAGATCTCTGCGCTGGGGCCTCGCGACCATGTGCATCGGAGTAGGCCAGGGCATCAGCGCTCTCTTCGAGCGCGCCGCAGCGTGAGCTTGACTCCGGCGGTCCCTGTCCAGGCGGCGACCGTCATCCTCGCGCGACCCGCGATGGGAGGCCACGGCGAGTGGGAGTGCTACATGGTCCGGCGGCACGTACGTAGCGACTTCGCCTCCGACGTCTTTGTCTTCCCGGGCGGAAAGGTCGACGAAGCCGATCGCGATCCCGAAGCTCGATTTCACTGCACGGAACCGGCGGAAGAGCCCGCACAGAGCCCGGGGATGCGTGCCCTCAGGCTGGCCGGTATCCGCGAGCTGTACGAGGAAGCCGGTATATTGCTCGCCTACGGTCGCGATGGGCAGGTTCTGCGGTTCAGTGGCCGTGAGAAGTCGCTCTTCGAGATGTACCGACGCAGCGTGCAGGCCGGTGAGATGTCCATACTCGACGTGGCGCGCGTTGAAGAGCTCAGCCTAGCCACCGATCGACTCCATGCCTTCTCTCACTGGATCACGCCGGTCTCGTCGCCAAAGCGTTTTGACACGTACTTCTTTGTCGCGGTCGCGCCAGAGGGCCAGGAGCCGCTCCACGACAGGCGGGAAGTGACGGCAGGAGCCTGGATCGCCCCCGCCGCTGCTCTCGACGGATTCAGAGAAGGGTCTTTCCCCCTGGTTTTCGCTACCGAGAAGCAGCTGGAACGCCTGGACGGCTACCCGTCGCTCGATGCTCTCGTGGAGGCAACCGTGTTGGCCGATCTGACGCCGGTAGTGCCGCGCATGCTGGAGGCAAACGGCGAGACGCGCTTTCTCCTTCCTGGCGAGCCGGGGTACGAGGACGCAGCCGGCTGACCGTGGGGGCCCCGCCGCCCGCGACCCCGATCGACGGTAGTGATACGTCACTCCGGTACCGGAGGTAACGGACGCACTCTGTAGCTGGAGCTGTCTCTCTCTACCAGCCCTTCGCGCTCAAGCTTCTCCAGCTGTGCCGCGACCGAGCCACGCGCTAGCTCGTGGAGTCTCCGGTCGACGCCTGCGTACATCTCATCGACCAGGTCGCGGATGGTGGCCGGCCCTCGCTGCAGGATCGTGAGCAGCTGACGTTCCCGCGCGCGGCGGTGGTCGATGTACTGGTCGATCGTGGTCAGCGGATCGCGCACGATGGGACCGTGCCCCGGGGCTATCAGGAGCGGCGAGAGCCTTCGGAGCGTGTCGAGCGTTCGCATGTATAGCTGCATGTCGCCTTCCGGCGGAGCGACGAGCGATGTACCTCTGCCCAGAATCGTATCGCCGGAGAAGAGCACCTTGGCGCCCTCGAGCCAGAATCCGAGGTGGTCGGGGCTGTGGCCGGGCGTTTCGATGACGATCAGACGATCGCCGTCGGTCTCGAGGGCATCGCCCTCGCGGAGGACGGCATCGACGCGGACCGAATCCCCCGCGGTGCTCTCGATCGAGGCCGAGCCCATCACCGGCGCGCGGAGCAGTTGGGAAAGCTCGGTCGCGGCCGGCGCGTGATCTGGGTGGCCATGGGTGAGCACGATCGCTTCGACCCTCAGCGCCGCCGCTTTGACGCGGGCGGCCAGCTCATTCGTCCAGTTCGGGACCGCCGGTCCCGGATCGATGACATACGCCTTGTCCCGGCCCACGACGTAGGCATGCGTACCGTCCAGCGTCTTGGGGCCGGGGTTCGGTGCCGTCCAAATCAGCGTTTCGGGCCGGGATACCACCCGAGCCGTCTCATCCGTCGGGCTCATGTCTCCTCCAGATTCCCCCGCCGCATTTTCACCCACGCGGGCCGGTCCGCGACTCCGCGCTGACAGGTGTGCGGAGCGCTGCACTTCGCGACGCATGAACTCGAACCTCTAGTATCGGTCAACGCCTGAGGAGACACGAGAGCATGGTTGTGGACGAAGCCGCGGTGACGATGGAAAGAATCACGTCTCTGGCCAAGAGGCGGGGATTTGTTTACGGCAGCAGCGAGATCTATGGCGGCGTGAGCGGATTCTGGGACTATGGACCGCTTGGCGTGGAGCTTCGCGACAATATCCGCCGCGCCTGGTGGCGCGCCATCGTGCATCTTCGGGACGACGTCGTCGGACTCGACACCTCCCTTATCATGCCTCCGTCTGTCTGGGCCGCGTCGGGTCACCTCGAGAACTTCAATGATCCACTCGTGGAATGCGGCAGCTGCCGCCATCGGTATCGCGCAGACGACCTGGCACCGGGAGCCTCCTGCCCCCACTGCGGGGGGTCGCTGAGCGCCCCGCGGCAGTTCAATACGATGTTCTCAACCCACGTGGGTCCCGTGGCGGATGATGCCTCCGTTGCCTATTTGCGGCCCGAGACGGCACAGGGCACATTCGTGAACTTCAAGAACGTGATGCAGACCACGTCCCGCAAGATTCCCTTCGGTATCGCTCAGGTCGGCAAATCGTTCCGAAACGAGATCACCACAGGGAACTTCATATTCCGTGTCCGGGAGTTCGAGCAAATGGAGCTCGAGTACTTCGTCAAACCAGGCACCGACGGCCAATGGTTCGAGCACTGGTTGGCGGAGCGGATGCGTTGGTGGACCGAGGACATTGGGATCCGCCCGGAGAATCTGTCCGTGCGTGCTCACGAGCCGTCCGAGCTCTCGCACTACTCGAAGCAGACCAGCGATATCGAGTATGCGTTTCCGTTCGGAACCAAGGAGCTGGAGGGGATTGCGGATCGTACCGACTTCGACCTCAAGGCGCACATGGCGGGCTCGGGCCAGGACCTGTCCTATTTCGACGACCTGGAGGGCGAGCGGTATGTACCATTCGTCATCGAGCCGGCCGCCGGCTTGACCCGCGCCTTCCTGACCGTGCTGATCGACGCCTATGGTGAGGAACAGACGGGTCCGAAGCCGAGCGACCGCCGAACTGTGCTACGTCTCAAGCCATCGCTGGCTCCGTTCAAGGTGGCCGTGTTTCCGCTGCTGGCCAACCGCCCGCCGCTGGTCGAGCAGGCCCGGGAGATTTACCGCACTCTGAAACCGTACTTCACCGTGGCCTGGGATGACATCGGCAATGTCGGCAAGCGCTACCGCCGTCAAGACGAGATCGGCACACCGTGGGCGGTCACGGTCGACTATCAGTCGCTCGAGGACGGGACGGTGACGGTACGCGACCGCGACTCCATGCAGCAGGAACGCCACTCGATCGCGGACTTGACCCAGCTGTTCCTGTCCCGTCTTGGCCCGGTGTAACCGAGGGCGAACGGCCGCAGGGTATAATGGCGCGGCCAATTCTCGGGCCGCCCCGCCTACCGACAGAAGTGGAACAGCAGAGACGGCGTCGAGCGCCGTCTCTTTCCATGTGATGTGCTGACGACTCGCTGAGGAGAACCGCCATGGCGCAGACCCTGACCGATACAACCGGCCTGCAGACGACCGGAACCAAGTGGGTATACCTGTTCGAAGAGGGAAACGCCGGAATGCGCGACCTCCTTGGCGGCAAGGGAGCAGGAGTCGCCGAGATGACCCGGGCGGGTTTGCCCGTGCCCCCGGGCTTTACCATAACGACGGCCGCCTGCAACGCCTATTACGCGGGCGGCGAAGAGTTCCCGGACGGGCTGTGGGGCCAGGTCCTGGATGCGATGAAGGACGTGGAGGGAAAGACCGGTCGCGGCTTCGGCGTCCGCACCAATCCTCTCCTGGTGTCCGTTCGCTCGGGGGCGAAGTTTTCGATGCCCGGAATGATGGATACGGTTCTCAACCTGGGCCTCAACGACGAAACCACCGAAGCGCTGGCCCGGCAGACGGACAATCCCCGTTTCGCCCAGGATGCCTACCGCCGGTTCATTCAGATGTTCGGCAAGATCGTGCTGGACATCGACCCCGCGCTCTTCGAGCACAAGCTCGACGCGATGAAGCAGGAGACCGGGGCGGCCAGCGACGCGGACCTCACCGTGGAGGCGCTGGGCCGTCTGGTCGATCAGTTCAAAGCCATCATCCGCGAGCAGGCGGGGCAAGACTTTCCGACCGACGCGTATGACCAGCTGCGGGCGGCAATCGGAGCGGTCTTCCGTTCCTGGAACGGGGAGCGCGCGATCGCGTATCGCGAGGCGGAGCGCATCCCGCACAACCTCGGTACCGCGGTGAACGTGCAGACCATGGTATTCGGGAACATGGGTAACGACTCCGGCACCGGCGTCGCGTTTACCCGAAATCCGTCGACCGGAGAAGAGCGTCTATTTGGCGAGTATCTGCTGAACGCACAGGGCGAGGACGTGGTCGCCGGCATCCGCACGCCGCAACCGATCGCCGCTCTGGATCGCGACATGCCGGACGTGTACCGTCAGTTCGAGGACATTGCTCGCCGGATGGAACGGCACTACCGCGACATGCAGGATCTCGAGTTCACTATCGAGCGCGGCAAGCTGTACATGCTCCAGACGAGGAACGGGAAGCGAACCGCGGCCGCCGCGGTCAAGATCGCAATGGATATGGTCAACGAGGGCATGATCTCGCGCGAGGAAGCGGTCATGCGTATCGATCCCAAGCATGTAGTGCAGCTCCTGCTGCCTCGATTCGAGGACGAGGCGCGCCAGAAGGCTATCGACAGCGGGCAGCTGCTGGCGAAGGGGTTGAATGCGTCCCCCGGGGCCGCGGTCGGTGCGGCCGTGTTTGACGCAGACCGCGCCGCGGAGCGAGGAAACGCCGGCGAATCCGTGGTGCTGGTGCGCCCGGAAACGTCGCCCGACGATGTTCACGGAATGATCGCGGCCAAAGGAATCCTGACTGCGCGTGGCGGGGCGACGAGCCATGCCGCGGTCGTGGCGCGCGGCATGGGTAAGCCCTGCGTGGCCGGGTGCGAGACTCTGCGCATCGATCTCGCGGCGCGGACCATGACCGTCGACGGCAAGACAATCGCCGAGGGCGACACGATCAGTATCGACGGCGGGACAGGCGAGGTTTTCGAAGGGGAGATCAAGTCGATCGCCCCCAAATTCTCCGAGGAGAAGGAGCTCGCCCAGATTCTGGGCTGGGCCGACTCGTTGCGCCGGCTGCAGGTGTGGGCGAACGCGGATTATCCGCGGGATGCCGAGCGGGCCCGCGAGTACGGTGCGGAGGGAATCGGCCTGTGTCGCACTGAGCACATGTTCTTCGAAGAGGAGCGGCTCCCCATCGTTCACAAGATGATCCTGAATGCCGATGAGGCGGCCCGCCTCGAGGCATCGCTTACGCAGCTCGAGAGCGAAGCAAGGGGCAGGAACGACGGCAAGCTGGACGAACGGGTGGCCGAGGCGCGAGAGCGGTACGAGTCGTCTCCGGAGGTGCAGGCATACCAGGAGGCACTGCGCGAGCTTCTGCCGATTCAGAAGCAGGACTTCAGAGGCGTCCTGAAGACCATGCAGGGACTCCCGGTAGTGATCCGACTGATCGATCCGCCGCTGCACGAATTTCTTCCACCGTACGACGAGCTGATCGAAGAAGTGACGGAGCTGCGCATCCGCGAGAACGATCCGGCAGAGCTGGAGCGCAAAGAGCATCTTCTCCAGGCGGTGGCACGAATGCGGGAGCAGAACCCGATGTTAGGTCTGCGCGGCATCCGCCTCGGGATTCTGTTCCCCGGCATCATCGATATGCAGGTCCGGGCGATTCTCTCCGCGGCGGCCGAATTGCAAGCGGAGGGCATCGACGTGCGGCCGGAAATCATGGTTCCTCTCGTCGGAACCGACGCCGAGATGCGCGTCGCCCGAGAGTACATCGAGAAAGCGGCCGCGGACGTCCTGGCGGAGGCGAGCGCCGACGTCCACTTCAAGATCGGAACGATGATCGAGATCCCGCGGGCTGCATTGACCGCGGACGAGATCGCTAAAGACGCCGAATTCTTCAGCTTCGGAACGAACGATCTGACGCAAACCACCTTTGGATACTCCCGCGACGACGCGGAGGGCAAATTCCTGCTCAAGTACGTCGACCAGGGCATTTTGCCGGTGAACCCGTTCCAGGAGCTTGACCGGCAAGGTGTGGGCAAACTGATGGACATGGCGGTCCGAGCAGGGCGGGGAACCCGGGCCGATCTCGAAATCGGCATCTGCGGTGAGCATGGCGGAGATCCAAGCTCGGTCGAGTTCTGCCATCAGATCGGTTTGAACTACGTTAGCTGCTCGCCTTTCCGGGTGCCTGTCGCTCGCCTGGCGGCGGCCCAGGCGGTCATCGCCGAGCAGACGACGAAATCCGACACGCGGTAGGCTGGTCTCTCAGTCGCCCGGCCGGACCGCCGTGGTCCGGCCGCGATCACTGGACCGGCTTTGTTCCCCAGTGCAGTGCGATCGTGCCGAAATTGAGCAGCCGATAGGTTACCTGGCGCAGTCCAGCGCCTTGCATCATCCGGCCGAGCGCGGCAGCGTTCGGAAAGTCTTGCACCGATTCCGGCAGGTAGGTGTATGCGTCGCGAGCACGCGCGATAAGCTGCCCGAGGCGCGGGATTACGGTGTCTATGTACTGGCGGGCCAGCTGGTTCGTCGGCGGCGTGAGCTCGAGGATCACAACCCGGCGCCCGGGCTTTACGACGCGTGTCATCTCCGTCAGCGCCCGGGGGCGATCCGCGACATTGCGAAGCCCAAAGCCACAGCTCACCGCATCAAATGAGTCCTGCCCAAACGCCAGGTTCAGCGCGTCACCAATCTCGAGCGCAATCGGAGCTGCGTGCTGCTGAACTTTCCTTCTGCCGATCTCCAGCATCTCCTCCGAGATGTCGATCCCCACGACGTGGCCCCGGGGCGCCACCACGGAGGCGAGCTCGATGGCGAGGTCGGCCGTGCCGGTAGCGACGTCGAGTGCAACCTCGTCCGGTCGGAGCATGGCGATCTCGGCAGCCTGGCGCCGCCAGCGCTGGTCCTGGCCGAGTGTCATGACCCAGTTCATCAGGTCGTAGCGGTCGGCAATTGCGCCGAACATGCGCGCCACGTATTCACGGCGCGCGTCGGCGCGTAGTTCCGTCATCTGATCCTCTGGCCCGCACTATCCGCGGACGCTCGCTTCACGGCGCGGGACTAGGATGCCGCGAGCGTCTCGCTCCCGGCCAGCGCGTGGCTCTTCACCGGAGTCAGCCACTCCATGTACTTCGGGTTGCGGCCCTTTACGGCGTCGAAGTAGAGACGCTGCAGTGCCCCGGTGATCGGCCCGACTTCGCCGTTGCCGATGTTGCGATGATCAACGCTCGTCACCGAGGCGATCTGAACCCCGGTGCCGGCAAAGAAGATTTCGTCGGCATAGTACAGCTCGCTCCGTGCGATGCTGCGCTCCCGCGTCTCGAGCCCTAGCTCGTCTTTCGCCAGTTGCGTGACGATGTCACGGGTAAGGCCCTCCAGAATGTCGTCCGAGAATCCGGGAGTGATCAGGGTCCGGCCGCGCACGATGAAGATGTTGGCGGCGCTGGCCTCCGCGACGAAGCCCTGTGGGTTCAACACGATCGCCTCGTCGTACCCGTTCACGACCGCCTCGTTCTTGGCCAGTGCACTGTTTACGTAGTTGCCCGTTACTTTGGCGCGTGCCGGAATGGCGTTGTCTTCGGTACGTCTCCACGAGCTCACGCAAACTGAAAGCCCGCGGTCGATGTCGACATAGTTGCCGAACGTACTGGCGAAGATGGTGAGCGCATCCGCCACACCCTCCATTGAGACACCGATGGTCTCGGACGACTTGTACGCGATCGGCCGGAGGTAGACATCACCCCGCATGTCCTGCATCTCGACCAGCTGCACCGAGACGTCCATCAGTTCGTCGACGCTGTAGGGGACAGTGATGTGCATCATCTTGCAGTTCTTGAGGAAGCGAAGAAAGTGCTCGCGCAGCTTGACGATGTACGTCGTCTCGGCTTCTCCGTTCCAGTACCCTCGGATGCCCTCGAACACGCCGGTCCCATAGTTGAAGGCATGCGTCATGACGCTCACCTTCGCCTGGTCGAACGGCACGATTTCCCCCCCGAAGAAGGCATACTTCGGTGTCGCAGTGTCCGCCACGAATCGAACCTCCTGGGCCGTCACTCTATACGCAAATCGGTTGCGCGAGGTGGGCTCCATCATTATATCGAGGCCGCATTGCCTGTGCTCCGGTCGCCGCTGATCTGTCAAGAAGGACGCATGGTGGGCGCGACAGGATTCGAACCTGTGACCACGCGGATGTAAGCCGCGCGCTCTGCCGGCTGAGCTACGCGCCCGGGAGCCTCCCTGACGTGACGCGGCCAATTGTACCTCCGGCGTTCACGAGGGTGGGGTCTCGGGGCGCGGTGGCCTCGGCGGCGCGGAGCGTGCCCTGCTGGGCCCGCCGTCGTGGCAGGAAGGAAGAGCGTCGCCAGCGCGGCCCTTTCACGCCTTTCTCGATCACCTCCGAAACGTCTCACGCCGACTGTAGGCTAGACTTGACGTGACCTGCTTCGGGCAGAGCCGCGGGTCCAGGAGGGAGTCGAGATGAAGCGCGCGCTCCAGGCATGTGTCTTGAGTCTCGCCACCCTGACCATGAATTTCGGCGCGGCGGTGGCGGCGAGCGATTGGCCCATGACCGGGCACGACGCGGCCTCCACCTATTTCAATCCGGTTGATTCTGGCATCACCGTGCAGAATGCGGGCCGATTGCACTCGATCTGGGCGGCAGCGGGCATTACGCGGGCCATCGTAGGATCGGGACGAGTCTACGCCGCAGTGAACGTCGGCGCCGGAGCGGTTGGCGTGGAAGCGCTTGACTTGAACGGTCGCCGCCTGTCAGTGATCACGCCTCAGACGCTGCAGCTGGGCACGCACCGCTACGACGTGCCGAGCGCGCTTGCTTTCAGTGCTGGGCGCCTCATCGTGGCCTCGCCATCGATCCTGGAAGCGGTGAATCCCGCCACTGGCGCCAGATACTGGCGCGATGCCATCGGAGCCGACTCGATCTCGATCGATGGCGACACCATCTTTACAGGGCAGCAGTGCGGCGCTCCCTGTCAGGCCGGCTCGTATGCGGTAAGCGTGAGTACAGGCAGAATCCTGTGGCGCCACCAGGAGAATGGCGGTGGTGGGCCGGTCGTCGTGCTCAGGCGCGTCTTTCAGCGCTGGGGGTACGCGCGAGGGGTCACGCGGATCTACGATGCCGCCACCGGGGCGATGGCGGCCGTCCTGCCATACGACGCGATGGTGACCGGATCGACCGCTGCCGTTTTCGCCGACGTCGCGGGTCCGGCCGGACGGTCGTGGCTAGGGCGGCTGTCGGCCACCGGAAAGCCGCTCTGGAAATTCGACCTGGGCAAACCAGAGCGAACCGTGCCACCCGTGTACGCCTACGGCACGCTGTTCGTCCTCTCACACCGCATTCATCCCGGGGTGGTCGCGGTAAGCCAGACCGGCACCTACCGCTGGGGGGCGTATGTGGGAAGTAACATCTCGTCCGTCGCCTGCTCCAATCACCTCCTCTTCCTGCTGCATCGCCGCAACGGCAAGATCGACGTGCTGGACACCACTACCGGGAGGCAGGTAGCGCGACCGGCGGTGCCGTACTTCGCGTACGATCACAACGCCTCCCTCTTCGTCGCCGGTGGGACACTCTTTGTCCTCGCGAAGGGAACGCTCACCGCGATGCACCCGTGAGGCGGTCTATCACATTCACCCCGGCTCGCGGCGATGCGGAAGATGCGCCCGCAACCACTTCCCGCTCAGCGGGCAACCGGTAGGCGCTCTCGACCGTCGAGCTTACCGCACCGCCACGGCCGGTCAGGCGGATGGCAGGCGAAGCGCTCGTTCGTCTCCGGTCGGAGCCAGGTCGTCGCTCGCGCTCTCCACGACGAGCTGCTCGATGTGCGCCGGTAGTCAACCGGGGCGAATCGCCTCGACGGCTAGCGACGCGGCCTCCAACCGGCGCAGCACGCGTTCCCGGCCGAGTGCCTCCATGGTGTCGAAGAGAGGAGGAGCCGCGGTTCGTCCGGTGATAGCGACGCGCAGCGTGCCGAAGACAACTCCTGTCTTCAGTCCGAGCTCCTCGGCCAGGCCGCGGAAGCGCGGCTCGAGCGTCGCGTGCGTGAAGGCGTCAATGCCTCGTATCGTATCGATCGCCGCCTCCAGAACGCGGCGGCTCTCTTCGCGCGTGGATTTGCGCTGGACCAGCAGCTCCGGGTCGTACACCGGCTGGGCGACGAAGAAGAATTCAACAGCCTCGGGAGTCTCAGCCAGGGTGCGCACCCGCTCCTGTTCCAGCCCCAACGTGCGTGAGGCGTAGTCGATTTCCTCCGGTGTCGGCGGTGTGGACACAAGCCCGCGAAGCTCCAGGTAAGGCAGCGCTTTGCGAACGAAGTCGTCCAGAGGCAGCTTCCGAATGTAAACCCCGTTGAACCAGTCGAGCTTTTCCTGGTCGAACTTGGTTCGCGACTTGCCGACCCGCGAGATCTCGAATTGGCGGATGAGCTCCTCCCTGCTCAGGACCTCCTCACCTTCGCCGTAGGTGACGCCAACGGTGGCAAGGTAGTTCACGACTGCGTCGGGAAGATACCCATCCCGGCCGAGCATCATGACGGGCTCAGCCCCTTCGCGCCCCGACATCTTTGATTCATCGAGGTTGACGACAAGCGGGAGGTGCCCGAATTGTGGTGGCTCGTCGCCCAGGAAGCGATATATCAGCAGCTGGCGCGGAGTGTTTGACACATGGTCCTGACCGCGAATCACGTGTGTGATTCGCATCGTGGAGTCGTCGACGACCACGGCGAAGTTGTACGTGGGAAGTCCGTCGCTTCGCACCACGATCAGATCGTCGAGATCGCCGTTCTCAATCGTTATCGGTCCGAGCACCATGTCGTTCCAGCTGGTCGTTCCGCTCTCCGGAACTTTGAGACGCAGTACCCAGCTGAGACCGCGACTCTCCCGATCCGCCCGCTCCTGGTCCGTGAGAAAACGGCAGGTACGGGGATAGCGAAATGGTCGGTGCTCACGGTCGGCGGCCCGACGCAGCTCGGCGAGCTCATCGGGCGAGCAGTAACAGCGGTAGACATGTCCAGACTGTTCGAGTCGTTCGGCGTAGGCGCGGTAGGTATCGAGGCGCCCCATCTGAAAGTACGGTTCAAACGGGCCGCCAACTTCCGGCCCCTCGTCCCAGTCGAGCCCAAGCCAGCGGAGGCCGTCGAGAATGCTTTGCAGGTGCTCCGGCCTGGACCGCTCGCGGTCGGTGTCTTCGATGCGCAGGATGAACTTGCCGCCGTGGTGTCGCGCGAACAGCCAGTTGATCAGAGCGGTCCGGCTCCGACCACGATGAAACGGACCGGTAGGACCAGGTGCGATCCGGACTCGTACAGCCGGAGTGTCGGGAGTCATCGAGCTGTCATCCTTTTACAACGATCGGCGGTATCTGTCCGGCGTGCAGTCTCTATAATCGAGGCGCCGGTCAGCCGTGGAATGGCAACGAGGAGGCGCGGTGCGGGCCGAGGTTCACTCAGCCGCTGAGCTTCGCGGGAGATGGGTTGGGTCGATGCACACCGGCGACGGGGCGCCACGGGCCACGCTCCTTCGCCGGGTGGACGGGCGCGACCGGTCGTGCGTACTCAAGCGAGCGAGCGCGACAACGTGTTGGGGCGTTGTCTCACTATGTTAGCCTTCCAGCCACGACGCACTCGGTACAGGTGGCGGGACACTTGCGTATCGCCAATAGATTCGGCCCAGGGCCGCACAACGAGGAGGATATTCTGAAGGTTCCAGAGCCCGACGAAGAACGGCCGCTCGCCTGGACGGCCATCCTGGCCGACACGCCCGTCCACGCGAAGGAAGGACGCGAGGTCGGCACTGTACATGACGTGCTCGGCTCCGAGCAAAAGGACATCTTTCACGGCATCGTGGTCCACCAGGGGCTCATCGGCAGAAACGTCTTTGTGCCCGCCGACCAGGTGGGCACGATAACCGACCGTCGGCTGGTGATATCGCTCAGCGAGGACGAGGTGCGCGAGCTGCCACCGTATGAAGTGGAGCACTCGTACACGCTGGGCTTCACGGGCCTGTTGCGGAAGCACCTGGGATGGGTTGAAGATGTCGGACGGCCGGGCCAGTCATAACAACGCGTTACAAATCGCGCAACCAACGCGTTTAACGCGAAGATAGCCTCGAACGTCAAAAGAAATATCGGCAGGATACCCACTTCCCTTCTGTCGGTGTCGCAATCGTACAAGTGGCTAATCAGGAGGAGTTCGTGAGTACACATCTGCGCTACGCGGCGTCTCTGAGTGGCGCCGCCGTCCTCATCGGGGGCGTCCTGACGAGCGCCGTTGCCAGCAGTGCCAACCCGCTACACGCCTTTGTCAGGAGTGCGGCCCCCCGGACGACGATCAAGGGCGACCTGTACGTAAATCGAGTGCTGCACGTCCTGAACAACGCCAGCTTCTACGGACACACCTACGCTCACGACGCGGCGCAGGTCTGGAAGGGCCTCACCGTGCGAACTGGCGGTGTAAACGTCATGGCGAACGGAATCACCGTGGCCAGCGGCGGTCTCACCGTGACCGCTGGTGGGGTCAAGGCGGACTCGCTGGTGCTCTCTGGCCCAATGCAGGCACAAAACGGTAGCTTCGGCGGCAATCTGAGCGTTACGGGAAACTTGCAAACGGGCGCGATCAGTGGGTCAACGGCCACGCTGACCGGTAAGTTGACGTCGGTCGGCGTGGACGCCGGAACCGGCAGCATCACCACCACCGGGGCGCTAAGCGCCGGCAGCCTCTCCGCTGCCACGATCTCCACGACCGGCGCGTTGACGGCTCTGAATGTGACGGCGAGCGGGACTCTCACCGCCCAGAACCTGAACTTCTCCAGCGGCGGATCTGTCAACTTCGCCAACGCTACCGTGAGCGGACTCACGCTCGGAACGAATGTCAACATATCCGGTGCCACTGCCTCGTTACTCAACGTGGGTCAACCCTCGGGCACGACTTCGCCGTTGAACCTCAGCGAGAACAGCAAGACCGTGGCGCTCGGTGTCGACGCGAGCGGAAACCTGTCGGTGCCCGCGCTGGCGGTGAACGGCCCGCTCTCGGCGACGGGCGCGCTCAATGTGGGCGGAACCGCGACCTTCCTGGGCAATGCAAGCGTGACGGGAAACGCAACCATCAACGGGGCTCTGAGCGTGACGGGGAACAACGGCATTACGGCGAATCTGATCTCGGGGCCGGTTCCCAGTGGACAGCAGAACCCCGGCCCGATCGGCATTTCCGGTAGCGCCATCACTCTTTCCGGTCCAACCACGTCGGTGGGTGGGGTCACCCTGGGCAGCGGATCCAATCTCAACCTTTCCACGGTGTCGGGTGGAAGCGCCAGCCACATCGTGGCAAACCAGGATTCCGATGTTGCGGGTAGCGTATCGGTGACGGTCACCAGCGGCTCCGGTACATCGGGACAGGTGGCGTTCCACACCGCGTATGGCGCCGCGCCGATCGTCATTTTGACACCGGCCAGTGACCCGACCCTCGGGTCTGGAACCACGCCTGCCTGGTACGTGACGCCGACGGTAGCCGGTTTTACGGTACACGTGGCATTCCCGACCAGCACTCCATCCGGAAGCATCACCTTCGACTACGTCGTCATCGGGTCATAGACCGCAGAAAGCCGCAACGGTATGATGGAGGGGCTTCCGGCGCGGGAGCCCCTCCCCGGATCCAGGTGCGATGGCAGAGAGCGACCAGATAGCGATCTCGCGCAGTGCGGTGCGGCGTGCCGGGTACACGCTTCTCGCGCTCGTCGTTCTCGTCGTGGTGATCGTGGCGACCGCGGTGGTCGTCAAGGCGACTTCGTCAAGCTCCGACCCGGTAGCGGCGGCCATCAAGGCTAATCTGTATCAGGGCGTGTTCTTGACCAACGGCGAGGTGTATTTCGGCAAGCTCACGGCGCCCGGCGGAGACTTCTACGACATGACTCATGTCTACCGCCTGACCGCCCAACCGGCGACGACGAAGGGCCAGACGCCGGGCCGCCAGCTCCTTCCAATCACGCGGGACATTCAGGGACCGCAGGACCTGTTGGTCATCAATCGCTCGCAGATCCTCTACGTCGAGAACCTCGCCCCCAACGGTCGGGCGGCGGCGATCCTGAGCCGCGGCGCCCCCTAACGGTTACTGCGAGACAGCCGGCATATTGTCGCCGCGGAGTCGGGCATGGCCGCGCGTCGCCGGGTGGACGATGATGTCGAGGTCATCTGGATTCTCGACAATCTCCAGAAGCGCCGCGTTTCCCTGACGGATCATCCGCAGGCTCAGCCTCCCGCCAGCGATTCGCATCTTCTCGACCACAATCTCGTCGATAGCCGACGGCAGGCCGGGCGTGATGTCGACGCGGCGGGCAAACGGCTTCGTCGCGACACCGAGCACGGTCTGCAGCAGGAGGAAGATGGCGCCGGCCGACCAGGCCTGGGGGCGTGACGCGTCGGGTTGACGAGCGAGCAGGCCGCCGATATCCCGGCTGGTGCCGGCATACACCTCGGGCCAGCGTCGGTACTCGAAGTAGAGCGAGGCGTCGACCATGGCGTCGAAGACCGTCTGCGTCTCACAGACCAGCCCGTACTTCTTCAACCCCGACGCGATGATCGAGTTCTCAAACGGCCAGATTGAGCCGTCGTGATAGCTGAACGGATTGTAGGCTTTTTCGGTGCTTGCCATGGTGCGGATACCCCAGCTGGCACACATCGACTCGTGCATCAGTCGCTTGACGAAATCGTCAAGATGCCTATCGTCGATCAGGCGCGCCCAGAGGCACTGCGCCGGATTCGAGGTGATGGAATCGACGTGCCGATGATGGCCGTCCAGGGCCATAGCGTAGTAACCCCGGTCCGCCATCCAGAACTCATCATTGAACTTGCGCCTTAGCTCCTCGGCGCGTACGGCCAGTTGGCGGCCGCGCTCCGCCATTCCGGCATCCGCGGGCATCGCGAGGAAGATTTCGCTCCACAGGTGCAGCGCCCGGTACAGGTCGCCCTGGACTTCGGCGAGGCTGATGGGATGGTCGGTCACGAGATCGCCGTTCGCGTACACCACCGCGTTGGCACTGTCCTTCCAGCCCTGGTTGAACAGCCCGACGGTGAGGGCAGCCGTACTGAGCTTCGGTGGCGTATGCGCCTGGTACTGGACGTATCCCGAACCATCGATGTTGCCATAGTCGTCGATCCACTTCCAGGCGGCGTCGAAGTGTGGCTCGAGCTCGCGGTAGAGTGCCATATCACCGGTCCAGCGGATGTATTCACCACCCAGGACCAGAAAGAGGGGGGTCGAATCGACGGAGCCGTAGAAGAGCCCGAAAGGTACTTCCTTGAGACGCGCCAGCTCGCCGGTGTGCATCTCGTGCATGATCTTGCCCGGCTGCTCGTAGTTCCACGGATTGTTTTCTTTCCCCTGCCGCTTTGCCAGAAAGCGGAGCACGTCGCGCGACAGGTCTGGGTTCCATGCCAGTGTCTGCAGCCCGGTAATGAGGCAGTCCCGACCGAATGGGACGGCAAACCGAGGTAATCCGGCAGCCGGTACCCAGGCATCGGGAAACTCCGTGAGAAGCACCTGGATGTCGTCGATACTGCGTTGCAGGATTGAATTCACGCGCGAGTTGCTGGTACGTATCATCGTGGCGCCGTCAAACCAGGGAGGCTTCGCCGCCGCCGCCTGCCGTGGGCCCGGTCCCAGGGCCACCCCCTTCTCCGCGCGCTGGTCCATGGTGATGGAGAGCTCCAGCTCCGCGGGCCGCCCGTTCTCGATGGTAAGTGCGAAGAACATCGCGTTATCTTGAAACCGGTCCATTGGCGGCGATATGGCGATGTGCGTGGTGCGGACCACGCTGTCGAGGCCGACATATTGGAGGATCACCGAGCGCTCGTCGGCTTTCGCCGCCCTGAGCTCGCCGCGTTTCAGGCGTTTCACACCGCGGGCCTCGAATGAATCGAAGAAGTCGGACTCGACCCGAATCGCCAGCTCGACCTCAACCTTGCTCAGCGTCCAGTTCACCACCCGCAGGTGGATCTTGACCACTCCGTCCTCCACTGAGTTCCGCTGGAGGATTCCGAGGCCACGCGCCGGAATCTCGCCGATCTGAGGGTTCGTGAAGATGTAATCGGCTTCGAAGAGCGACTCGTCGCTCGAACCCATGAGGATGGGTTTGAGTCCGCCGAGCAAAATCTGGAACCGGCTGAGAAAGCGTGTGTCCGCCAGGAACAGTCCCTGGCTGGAAGGGGATGAGGGATCCATCGAGCCGTCTTCCTGGGTTGCAAATACGACGGGTCCCCGCTTGATGATGCGTCTATGTTGCACTGTGTTCGCACTCCGGTGAGCGTGTGGAGAGAGGACTACCGTGCGGCGTCCACTGCCGCACGCCGGAACCGGCGCCAGGGCGGGTGCGACGTTACGGATCGCGCGCGTCGATCAAGGGTACAGCGGCCGGCCGTCTTCGGACAGATAGATGGCCTGGGTCGGACATTCCTCGGCTGCCGCGAGAAGCATGTCGCGGGTCTCATCCTCAGGTTCGAGCACCCGTGCCTTGGCCGACTCGTCCAGCTCGAACGCACGCGGGGCGATGACGAAGCAGGGCCCGCTCCCAACACACGCCGAGCGGTCGATGGAGACCCGAATCCGATGATCGTTGCGCATAGAATCTCGTGATGTTCCCAACACCGCTGCCCGGAATTGTACATCGCTGCCCCGTTCGTGACCGGGAGAACAATCCACGGAATACCGGGGGATCCGGCACTTGACGTCAAACGCCGTGCTGGGCGGCGGAGCGCTCGGGCTCACGGTCGCACTTCGCCTTGTCCAGCGTGGCGAGGCGGTGACGCTGTACGAGAAGGAGCCGGCGCCGGGGGGCCTCGCCGCCGGGTTTCCGCTTGGGCCGTCGTACCTCGAGAAGTTCTATCACCATCTCTTCAAGTCAGATACGACCGCGGTGCGAATCATCAATGAGATTGGACTGGGCGACAGGCTGGTCTGGCCCCGGCCGAACACCAGCGTGCTCGTCGGCGGGGAAATGTATCGGCTCGACTCGCCGAGGGCGGTGCTCGGATTCTCCCCGCTCCCAGCGCTCGACCGACTCCGTCTGGCCGGCGCCATCGGATACCTTCGACTGGAGCCCAACTACCGCCGGCTCGAGCGAACGACGGCAGATGCCTGGCTCCGCCGTTGGATGGGTGCGCGTGCCTACGAAACGGTGTGGCGCCCTCTCCTTATGTCAAAGTTTGGGCCCCGGTATGAGCAGATTGTGGCTTCGTGGTTCTGGGCCCGCATTCACCTCCGCAGCTCCTCTCTGGGATATCTGCGGGGCGGTTTCCAGCAGATGTACGACCGCCTGGTGGGGCGCATCCGCGATCACGGTGGCGTCGCCCACTTCGAAACCGAGGTGCAGGGAATCGCCACGGCCTCTTCCGGCCGGCTTCAGGTGGCGACTGCTTCAGGAAGCGAGGAGTTCGATCGCGTGATCTCGACGTTACCCACCCGGCTCACCATTCGGCTCACCCCGGAGCTGGGCGACGACTACGCGCACAGTTACGGCAACCTCGAGTCCTACGGGGCGCATTGTGTCATCCTCTCGCTTGACCGGCCGCTCACCGACGTGTACTGGCTGAACGTGAACGATCCGGGTTACCCATTTCTGGCGCTCGTGGAGCACACTAACTACATGCCTCCGGCCGACTACGGCGGACGTCACGTGGTGTATCTCGGCAACTATCTTCCGATGGATCATCGCCTTTTTGCCATGTCCGACAATGACGTGCTGGCGGAGTTCCTGCCTGCCCTCCGCCGCATTAATCCGGCGTTTCGCGACGAGTGGGTGACGGAGCACCGAATCTTCAAAGCCCCATTTGCGCAGCCAATCGTTACGCTCGGATACGCGGAACGCTTGCCTCCGCACCGGACGCCGGTACGAAACCTCTACCTGGCCAACATGTCTCACGTCTACCCGCAGGACCGTGGACAGAATTACAGCATGGCACTTGCCGAGAAGGTTGTAGCGTCCCTTCCCGCCCAACCGGAGTCGACATGATAGAAGGCCACGCGTCACCTCCCGGTCCGTTCCGGCGTCGGTACGTCGACGACCCCGGTGGCCTGGGCGAGGTGGTGCCCGAGCTGGCGGCCCAGGCGGCGGTGGGAGTGGATGTTGAGATGGGGCAGCGTGCAGTGCGCAAGCCCGGCGGCTTGCAGGAATGGGTGCACAGCCTCGCGCTCATCCAGATTGCGGGCGGAGACCTCAGCGTGGTTATCGATCCATTGCGGGTCGGCGACCTGGCCCCGTTGCACGCGATCTTCGCCGGACACGCTCGCAAGGTGTTTTTGGGTGGGGGGCAGGATGCCGCCCTGCTGGCGCGCGCCGGGTTGGCGCCGCGGCACGTCGTCGACGTCGGCGAAGTCGCTCTCGCCCTCTTCGGCCGTCGAGAAGACGGCATGGCGGCATTGTCCCGCCGCATCTACGGCCTCAGTCTGGACAAGACCGTACGGCGTGCGGATTGGCTTATTCGGCCCCTCAACCCGGTGCTCATCTCGTACGCGCACCGCGATGCCGAGCTCACGCTCGGGATCTATCACTGGTTCGAGACCCACCATCCCGACGTCCTTCACTTCCACGAGCGGGCGGAGTACGACCCGTCTCTGCCCGATGAGACGCCGCCCTGGCTGCGGGAGGCGGTGCTCCGGCCCTCGCAAGACGCGTATGCCATCGTGCTCGACGCCGGTCTGGACCCGGCGGTGCAGGGCGACCAGCTGGGCGACGATGTTCGGGCCGCCCTCGTGGCGTCGACGGCTCCTCGCCTGGTGAACCGTCTGCTGCGTATCGCGGCCGACCTCGGACTGACGACCACCCTGCCCGACGTGCTGACCCTCGTCGACTCCCCCTCGTCGATGATACGGGCTTCGGTAGCTCGCACCATCGGGCTGTTAGCTGAACCGGACACTGGTCGCGCTCCTCTGGATCGGCTGGCGAAAGACCCGATTGCCGAGGTGCAGAAGGCGGCGGAAGCGGCGCAGCGCGAGCTGGCGAAACCGCGCGCGGTGCCGGCGGAGGCAGAGGACGAAGTCGACGCTCCGTCTTTGAACGATAGCGCTCTCGGAATGCTCGAACAGCTCAGGGCAAGACTCGAGACGGATGACACATGACACCCGTGGTTCTGGAGGGGAGGCTGGTCCTTCCCGACCGGGTCCTCGAGCGCGGCCAGGTGGTTCTCGAGGGCTGCCAGATTGTCGAGGTGGTCATGGAAGCCGGGCGGTATCCGGCCACCCTCGACTATGGCGAGTCATACCTCGCTCCCGGGTTCATCGATTTGCACGCGCATGGCATCGCGGGCGCGAACGTCATGGATGCGTCGGTCGACTCGCTCCGCCTGGTGGCTCGCCGGGTCGCAGCCCGAGGCGCTACATCGTTCTTACCCTCCACCGTCACGGCGGGCACGGCCGTGTTGCGGGGTGTAATCGAGTGTGTGCGCCGCGTCATGGACGAGCCCGGTGATGACGAGTCCCGCGTTCTCGGCGTCCACCTGGAAGGGCCATGGATATCGACTGCTTTCAAGGGCGCGCAGAACGAAGCGTTCATTGAGCCGCCGCGAGTCGAAGCGGCGCGCGAGCTGCTGGAGGTGGCGCCGGGAACGGTGCGCCGAGTCTCGCTGGCGCCCGAGCTGCCAGGCTCCGAGGACCTCGCTCGCGCGCTCATCGCCGCGGGCGTACTGGTGTCCATTGCGCACACCGGGGCGACGTACGAGCAGACCATCGCCGCCGCAGAGCTGGGTGCGAGCCATGTGACGCACTGCTTCAACGGTATGAGCGGGTTCCACCATCGTGCTCCCGGCGTGGCGGGCGGTGCCATGCTGCGTGATGACCTGTTCGTCGAGCTCATTCCGGACGGCCTTCACGTTCATCCCGGCGCGATGGAGCTTCTCATTCGGGTGAAGGGGCGCGAGCGGGTAATGCTGGTGACCGACTCCATGGCGGCAACCGAGCTGAACGACGGCGTCTACTCCCTTGGCGGCAAGGAAGTGTTCGTTCGCGGAGGCGACGCTCGCTTGGCGGACGGGACGCTTGCCAGCAGCACCCTGACCATGGACCGTGCGGTTCGCGAGTTGGTCACGCGCTGTGCCGTATCGCTCGTCGACGCGGTGTTCATGGCGGCAACGACGCCGGCAATCGCAATAGGTCTCGGGTCGTCTCTGGGGGCGCTTCGACCAGGATATGTGGCGGATCTGGTGGTTCTCGGCACCGATCTGAATGCTCAGGCCACCTGGGTGGCCGGCAGGCGCCTCGGCTGAGCGGTCGCGATTGGGCAAACGGGATGGGGACGCGGCCGGTCGGCCGCGTCCCCGACAATTTCGGTATCAGACTGCCATTCGAAACCCGTGAGCCGGCGCTCCTGTGCCCGGCTCAAGAGGGCGTTGATGGCTTTGCCTGGCTAGTTGTGGGTCAGATTCGTCAGCTGGACGGCATCGATGCCGGCGCCTGCCATCGAGTCCGTGCCGGTGTCTCCGTTCGGCTTGCTGCACGAGATGTTGATGCTCGAACCGTTGGTCACGGTCACGTACCCCGAGAAGGGAATGGTTGCCTCGCCGACGGGGCCGCCGTGGCCGTTCTCGTCCACGACACTGGCGCCCACTGTATTCGGAACGTCGAGCCCGTTCAATGTGCACGTGATCGAGCTGGAGATCACGTCATTAATCGTCTTCGTCGAATTGGTCAGCACAGCGTAGGCACTGACGAGGTAGACGCCCGGCGTGTTCAGTACCAGCGTGTTGGAATTGACGACCGGGGTCGTTCCGATGGTGGCGTTGGCGACACCAGTCTCCACGTAACCGTTGGTCACGCCGCTCGCGCCTGCAGGGCCGGTTGGCCCGGTGGGTCCGGCGGGACCGGTTGCGCCTTGTGGACCCGCTGGTCCCGTATCACCCTGAGGTCCCTGGGCCCCGCTAGGCCCCGTGGGCCCGGTGGGACCTGCTGCGCCGGTCGGGCCGACGGGGCCGACCGGGCCGGTATCGCCCTGAGGGCCGGTCGGTCCCTGTGCCCCAGTGGGCCCCTGTGCGCCGGTCGGTCCGGTAGCGCCGGCGGGGCCGGTGTCGCCCTGTGGCCCCGTAGGTCCGACTGGGCCGACGGCTCCGGTGGGTCCTGTTGGACCAGCGGGACCGGTGCTGCCTTGAGGTCCTGTGGGACCGGTGGGCCCGGCCTGATTCCAGGTGACGAGCGTTCCACCGGTGCCGCAGCTCTTGTTGATCGAGGTGTCGAGCAGCTTGACCGCCGCCTGGCCGGATGACTTGTTCACCTTGCCGACACAGGCGCTGTACACGCCGCCGGGTCCCGGAATGCTCGCGTACAGTGTCGACGTCACCGCAAGTGCCGCCGCCACCCCGACGCTGCCCACCAGCACCGGCTTCTTGAGCACCCGTGTCAGGATTCTGGATCGCTTCTCCTGCTCGCACTCCTGTTTCTCGATGTTGTGCAGCAGCTCAGTAACGCAGGGTCTTTCCCCGTCCATTGCCGTCCTCTCCTTACCAGCCGATTCACGACGCGTTCGGAAATGCCTGTCTTCGAACGCTGGGCGAATCTTAGCGGGCCTGTCGGGTGATGTCAAGTCCAGTTTCATAAGCAATGTGTCACGGAGCGAGTGTGTCAATCATTGCGCCGACGGTCATGGCAGCGGATTCCGCGGTGGCAGGGGTGCGCCACCGCGCCGCCGTACGCTCCGTCGGACCGACGATTTCCGCCGCGTGACCGGAGTGGCGGGTGCGCTCCGGTGCGCCTTCGGATAGAGTAAGGATCGGATACACAGAGGTGCGAGTCGCCATCTACGCCATTGCCCGCGATGAGGCCCGCCACGTGAGGCGGTTCGTGGACGCCTGCCGCGATGCTGATTTGGTCCTGGTCGCCGACACCGGGTCAACCGACGACACGGTCGACCGCCTTCGCGAGGCGGGAGCTGTCGTGCACTCGATCGCCGTTTCTCCCTGGCGCTTCGACGTGGCGCGCAATGCCGCACTTGCCCTCGTGCCGTCACACCTCGATCTGTGCATCGCGCTGGACCTGGACGAGATACTCGACCCGGGCTGGCGCGGACAGTTGGAGAGAGCGTTCGATCCGGAGGCGACGCGCTATCGGTACGAGTACACGTGGAGCTTCGACGCCGAAGGCAGACCCGCGCTCTCGTTTCGGGGCGAGCGCATACACGTACGGAACGGCTATCTCTGGGAGTATCCGTGCCACGAGGTGGTGCGCTGGGTGGGTAACGGACCCGAGCGTGTGGTTGAGACGAGGGTCGCGGTGGGACACTACCCGGACGCCGGAAGGAGTCGCGGCCAGTACCTGGATCTGCTCGCACTTGGCGCGCGCGAGCGCCCAGAAGACCCGCGGATGGCGTACTACTATGGGCGCGAGCTGTTCTTTCGGCAGGATTGCGATGCCGCGATCCGCGAGCTTGAGCGGTACCTCGGTCTGCCGGCGTCCATATGGCGAGAGGAACGCTCTCAGGCGTGGATCATGATCGGGCGTTGCCATAAGGCTCAGGACCGAGCCGGCGAGTCGCTAGGCGCGCTGGTCCGGGCCGCCCAGGAGGCGGACCGGCGAGAGTGCTGGGTCGCCCTGGCGCACGAGTACTACGAGCGTCAGGAGTGGGCACTTTGTTACGTCGCCGCCTCGCGCTGCCTCGCAATCACCGAGCCGAATGGAAGCTTTCTGAACGAGGGATCTGCCTGGGGCGCCCTACCACACGATCTCGCCTCGATTGCGGCGTATCATCTCGGCATCCGCGACAAGGCCCTGGAGCACGTTCAGGCGGCGCTCGACTTTGCGCCCGATGATGAGCGACTGCTCGGCAATCTCAAGCTGATCCGCGACAGCTAGCGAAGTCGGGTCGGTGGTCGCGCGGCCGGTGGAAGCGACGACGCATCAGATCTCTACCTCCTGCTCCTGATACTGAAGCTGGTAGAGACGGTGGTAGAACCCGTGCTGCGCCAGCAGCTCGACATGACTGCCCTCCTCCACCAGTCGGCCCTTGTGCAGCACGAGGATGCGATCGACGTGTCTGATGGTGAAGAGGCGGTGGGCGATGATGATGCTCGTCCTGCCCTCCATCAGTCGCTCCAGCGCGTCCTGAATCAACGCTTCGGTGTGGGTGTCGACGCTCGAGGTGGCCTCGTCGAGAACCAGCAGGACCTCGGGATCGAACGCGATTGCCCGGGCGAACGCAATGAGCTGGCGCTGTCCGGATGAAAAATTCGCGCCTCGCTCGCGCACGACGTGGTCATACCCGTCCGGGAGCTGGGCGATGAAGCGATCGGCGTTGACGAACATGGCCGCATCACGCACCCGTTCGTCGCTTATCTCGTCGTTATGCAACCGGATGTTGCTGGTAATCGTCCCCGAGAACAGCACGGCGTCCTGGAGAACAGCCCCGATATGCTTCCGCACTTCGGACCGTGCCATGTCGCGGATGTCGACGCCATCCAGCAGAATTTGCCCGTCCTGAATGTCGTAGAACCGGGACAGGATGCTGATGAGAGATGTCTTGCCGGCTCCGGTGGCGCCGACGATGGCGACGCTCTCCCCGGCGCGGATGCGGAACGATACGTTTCGCAACACCGGAAAGTCAGGCGTGTAGCCGAACGTCACGTTGCGAAACTCGATGTCGCCGCGGACGCGGTCGAGATGAACCGGTTGCGGTGGATCGGGTGGTTCCTGGACCTCGTCCAGGAGACCGAAGATCCGTTCGGAGGCGGCCATCGCGGACTGCAAAATGTTGTACTTCTCGGCAAGGTCGCGTATCGGTTGGAAGGCACGATCGGTGTACTGAATCGCGGCCACCAGCGCGCCGTACGTGAAGGCGGCGCCCCAGCCCGAGATCAGGCCATGGCCGCCGAACCAGAGCAGGCTGGCCGTGGCCAGGGCGCCAAGAAACAGGACGATCGGGGAGAAGATCGAGTACGCGAACACGGCGCTCAGATTGGCTCGTAGATAATCCAGGTTCAGCAGGTCGAATTCGCCGAACATGGCCTTCTCGCGGTTGAACAGCTGAACGATCGTCATGCCGGTGATGTTCTCGTTCAGGAAACCGTTGACTCTCGCCAGACGCACGCGGATATTGCGATAGATCACGCGCATCGCATTCTGGAAGATCCGGGAGACAACCGCGATGAGCGGCAGCACGGCGAGCGCCACCAGGGCGAGCAGCCAGTTGTTGAAGAACATGATGAACACGATCGCGGTGAGGGTCACGACATCGCCCATGATCGAGACGAAGCCCTGCGTCAGAAAGTCGTTCAGAGCGTCGACGTCATTCGTCATGCGGGTCATCAACCGCCCCACCGGATTCCTGTCGAAAAACGACAGGGGTAGGCGCTGGAGATGCGAAAAGATCTGGCTGCGAATGTCGTACATGACGCGCTGGCCGACCACCTGAATGAAGTAGTACTGCAGGTAGCGGAGCGCGAAGCTGCCGATGAGCGCGGCGATGTACAGCTCCACAATCGGCCCCAACCCGCCCAGCTCGTGCCGGATCATGTACCGGTCGATCGCGATCTTCGTCAACCATGGCCCGGAAAGGTCCAGCACGCTGGTCCCGAGCAGGAACAGAACGGCAAGAGTCAGAAGTCGCCAGTAGGGCGCGAGGTACGGCAAGAGGCGCCGCACCAGGCGACCGTCGTACGCCTTGCCCAGGATATCGTCTTCGTCGTGCTCGATATGGGGCTGCACCTAGCTCGCTACCTCTTCGACTTCCAGCTCCTGGCGGAGCAGCTCTCGGCGGTACATCCGCGCGTACAGACCGTCATTGGTGAGCAGCTCCAGATGAGTCCCTTGCTCCAAGACACCGCCCTCGCCGAGAACGACGATCTTGTCGGCCTCCTTGATGGTCGAGATCCGCATGGACGTGATGAGCGTGGTGCGCTGCGCCATGATCGTCTTCAACCCTGACAGGATCTCGGCCTGGGTGTGGGTGTCGATGCTCGACATAGCGTCGTCCAGGATGAGTATCGACGGATCGCGCAGGATCGCGCGTGCCAGGGCGGTGCGCTGCTTCTGCCCGCCGGAGAGACTCACGCCGCGCTCGCCGACGATCGTATCGAGGCCCCGCGAGAATTGCTCCAGATCTTTGCTGAGACGGGCAATCTCAATCGCACGATCAAGCTCGGGACTCGTTGCCTCGTCGACGCCGAACATGGTGTTCTCCCGCAGGGTCGCCGAGAACAGAAACGTGTCCTGTGGCACGTAGCCCACCGCCCGCCGGATGGTGGCTAATGGCAGCCGCCGAACGTCGATGCCGTCGACCAGAACCTGGCCTTCATCGGCTTCCAGTACCCTCGGCACAAGACTCATCAAGGTGGTCTTGCCTACGCCGGTCATGCCGACGATCGCCACCGTCGACCCCGGGTCGACCGTGAACGACACATTGCGCAACACCTGGAGCTCGCCGTAGCGCACTCCCACGTTGCGGAACTCGATCCTCCCTGTCACTTCCGACACCGGAAGCGTGCGTCCCGAGTCGCGGATCTCCGGCTGTCTGGTAAACACCTCCATGATGCGGGCCATCGATGCCGCTCCCTGCTGGTACATGTTGATCACCCAGCCGAGCGAGATCATCGGCCACGACAGGAGAGCCAGATAGGCGAGGAACTGAACGAAGTGACCCAGGCTGAGGCGTCCCGCGGCGACATCCGCTCCTCCCACGTACAAGACGAGCGCGGTTGCGACTCCGATGACGAAGAACATGAGCGGCCAGAGGATTCCGGATAGTCGCTGATAACTCAGGCTGCGCCGGACGTACTCTCGATTGGCTCTCGAGAAGGCCTCGATCTCGCGCTCTTCCTGAACGAACGCCTTGACCACGCGGATCCCGGAGAAATTCTCCTGAGCGTGCGTAGAGAGCTGCCCGAACTGGTCCTGGACTAACCGGAAGCGGCGCTGCAGCGTCCGGCCGACGAAGATCATGGTCAGCGTGACGAACGGCAGGATCGAAAACGCGACGAGGGCCAGCTTCCAGTTGATGATCACCATCAGGATTCCGACGCCGATCAGCATCACACTCGTGCTGATCAGATTGATGAGACCCATGCCGACGAACTGCCGCACCTGATTGAGGTCGTTCGTCAAACGTGCCATCAGGTCGCCGGTGTGCATCTCCAGATAAAAACGCGGGTCGAGCGACTGGAGATGCCGAAATGCGTCATTGCGCATGTCGTATTCCAGAAAGCGAGAGACGCGGTTGATCGTGCTCCGCTGCACGAAGGCCGAGATCGCCTGACCGGCTGCCGCCGCCAGGAAGAGTGCGACATAGACCGTGAGCCGACTTACCGAAGGTTGGTGCCGGAACATGTCAATCGTCAGACCGAGGATGTACGGCCCCAGCAGCGCGCACGCCGTCGAGGTGAATATGGCGGCGATTCCCGCTGCGATCCGGATCCGGTGCCGCCGCAAGTACGGAAGGACGTGTCGCAGGTTGTGCAATGGTGGCCCCCGTCAGTCCTTGTTGAGGTAGACGCCGTACGTATCGATACTGAAGTCGATGACTCGCACCCGGCGGCCCAGTGCCGCACGGAGCCGGCCGGTCTCTCCGGCACGCGTCATGAACAGGACGCACCCACCCCCGCCCGCGCCACATACCTTTGCGGCGATGGCTCCATGGCGCATGCCGTGGCCAATGAAAGCGTCGAGGTCCGGGCTTGTTACCGCTGGGGACAGTCGTACCTGATTCAACCAGTTCTCATTCATCAGCTCCGCGACTGAGTCGAGATCCGCCGCACTCAGCGCCTGCCTCATTTCACCTGCGATCGTGGTGAGACGCGACAGTGCCGCCGCCACATCGCGATCGCCGGCACGGTAGCGGGCCCACACGGTCTCATGAATGGCGCTCGAGACTCGTTTAACTCCGCTGTGAGCGAGCACTAGACGGTCGAGAAAGCGCTCGGTAGGCGCGGCTCCGAGGTCGAGCCGTTCGATCCCCACGGAATGGCCGAACGTGTAGTAGCCGATGCCACCCAGCGCCGCGGCGTACTCGTCCTGCTTGCCGCCGAGTATACCCATCCGGCGCGAAATGTCACAAGCTAACTCGGCGATCTCCCGGCGATCGGCGTCGTTCGCGACCGTCGTCTTGACCAGAGTCACCCAGGTCACCGTCTCGGCAGCAGAAACACCGAGTCCCGCTCCTGCAGGCAAGTCCGCACCGTAGGAGAGATAGCTGCGCTCACCACGTAGGTGTCCAAGCAGGCCGCCCGCGGTCGGCTTCGAAACATACCCTCGCACGTAGTGGGTGATCGCCGCGTTGAGGACCGCTCCGCCTTCCCGCTCGGCGTACAGCGGCACGTCAGTCCATCCGCCGGCGAAGTCGATTCTGAGTGGAGCGCGCGCCTCGTACCGCACTGCGAGCGCTACAGCGTCTCGCTGTCGAGGATGATCGTCACCGGCCCGTCGTTCTCGAGGGTGACAAGCATATCTGCCCCGAAACGACCCTGTTCGACGGGAAATCCAAGCTGTGCCAGTCGGGCGGCAAACCGTTCGACCAGACGCTCGCCGTCGGCCGGGTCGGCAGCCTGGACGAAACTGGGCCTACGGCCCTTGCGTGTATCCGCGTAGAGTGTGAACTGCGATACCACGAGCATCGATCCGCCAACATCCGGCGCGGCGAGATTCATCTTGCCTGCGTTGTCCCGAAACACTCGCAGAACCGCAACTTTCTCGACCAGACGGTCCACATCGGCTGCAGTGTCTTCACGCGCGATCCCCACGAACAGAAGGAAGCCGAGGCCGATGCGGCCCACAATCTCCCCGTTCACCTGTACCGACGCGGACCGGACCCGCTGTACGACGACGCGGGCCACCTTACTGAGTCGTCCCGGTATCTTCACGCCAGTGCTTACGCGCCATCGCTCTCATCTTATCGAAGCCACGGGCGATCAGCGTCCGATTCCTCGGTCAGTGGAGAGGTGCTCGATTACGCGGTCTCGGGCGACGCGGCGGCCACCGACTTTGGAATCTTTACCACTCGGGCTCGCGCCATCGCCGTGCGGTGGGCCAACCGCTCCAGGGAGTCGTCGAGCGGCGCCAGCTGGTATCCCGGATAGCGCCGCTGCAGCGCCAGAGTTAACAGCTCATCCGCGAAGTCCGGATTCTTCGGCAGGAGCGACCCGTGAACGTAGGTGCCGAACGCATTTGCCACGCGCGCTCCCTCGAATCCGTCTTGGCCATTGTTGCCGTGCCCGAGCACGACGCGCCCCAACGGTCGAGTTGCTCCCTCCAGATAGGTCCTGCCGCCATGGTTCTCAAATCCTACAATCGTTCCGCGCTGCACCTCTACGACGATGTTGCCCACGCACCGGGGAGTCCCGGCTCCCGGATGGATCGTGTACGCATTGAAGAGTCCGATGCCCTCGAGCTCGGCGCCGGCTGCGGTCCGGTAGTACCGCTGCAGTAACTGGTAACCGCCACAGACGGCGAGCAGGACTGTACCCAGTTCGACGCAATCGCGGATCGCTGTCGCATGCCGGTGACGTAGATCGCGAGCGACAACAGTCTGTTCTCGATCCTGATCGCCTCCGATGAACACCAGGTCAGCGGGGCACTCAGGCAGAGGATCACCCAGCCCGACCTCATGGACCTGAAGTGAGATTCCCCGCCACGCGCATCGCTGACTCAGGGTAATAATGTTGCCCCGGTCCCCGTAGAGATTGAGGAGTCTGGGGTAGATGTGAATGAGGTGAAGCTCGAGTCGCATCACGATTCCCAGAATGGCTTCACGTACCCAAGCGCGGCCATTGTCCTTCGCACTTCCAGCAGCGCCGTGTAGGTCGGCATGACGATCAGGTTCTCGCCGT
>Ga0070735_10000657_pt1 | contig 35957 bp, 31 predicted proteins | sample Coa_R1_FD_66443 | JGI IMG/M metagenome (GOLD analysis project Ga0070735, IMG submission 66443) | Surface soil microbial communities from Centralia Pennsylvania, which are recovering from an underground coalmine fire - Coalmine... | ecosystem: Environmental > Terrestrial > Soil > Unclassified ...
GCGCTGGTCGACGAGAACGGGCAGATCTTCATCCAGTCGAGCACGCAGCACCCGAGCGAGACCCAGGACATCGTGGCCCACGTGCTCGGCCTGCCCGCCCACCAGGTCACCGTGCAGTGCCTGCGGATGGGGGGCGGCTTCGGCGGCAAGGAATTCCAGCCGCACGGGCTGGCCGCGATCGCGGCCCTGGGCGCCACCGTGACCGGGCACCCGGTGAGCCTGCGGCTGAACCGCAACCAGGACATCCAGATGACCGGCAAGCGGCACCCGTTCTTCGCCACCTGGGAGGCGGGCTTCGACGCCGATAAGCGGCTGTGCGCGCTGCGCGCCACGCTGACCAGCAACGGCGGCTGGAGCCTGGACCTGTCCGAGCCGGTGCTGGCCCGGGCGCTGTGCCACATCGACAACGCGTACTGGATTCCCGACATCGAGGTGCACGGGCGCATCGCCAAGACCAACCGGGCCTCGAATACCGCGTTCCGCGGGTTCGGCGGGCCGCAGGGCATGATCGTGATCGAGGACATCCTCGGCCGCTGCGCCCCGGCGCTCGGCCTGCCCCCCGATGAGCTGCGGCACCGGAACTTCTACGCGCCCGGCCAGGCCACCCCGTACGGGCAGCCGGTGCGCCATGCCGAACGGCTCGAGGCCATCTGGTCCGAGCTGCTCGAGCGCAGTGATTTCGCGCGGCGGCAGGGCGAGGTGGCGGCGTTCAACGCCGTGCACGCGGACGTCAAGCGGGCGCTGGCCATCACCCCGGTCAAGTTCGGCATCTCGTTCAACCTGACCGCGTTCAACCAGGCGGGCGCGCTGGTGCACGTCTACAAGGACGGGTCGGTGCTGATCAACCACGGCGGCACCGAGATGGGCCAGGGCCTGCACACCAAGATGATCCAGGTCGCGGCGACCGCGCTGGGCGTGCCGATGCGCACGGTACGGCTCGCGCCGACCCGCACCGACAAGGTGCCGAACACCTCGGCCACCGCGGCCAGCTCGGGCGCGGACCTCAACGGCGGCGCGATCAAGAACGCCTGCGACCAGATCCGCGAGCGGCTGGCGGTGGTGGCCGCGGGAAAGCTCGGCATCAACCCGAACGACGTCCGGTTCGCCGACGGCGTGGTCACCGGCATCGGCTTCCACGACCAGCAGATCGCCTGGGCCGACCTGGTGCGTGACGCGTACTTCCAGCGGATCCAGCTCTGGGCGGCCGGCTTCTACCGGACCGAGGGGCTGCACTGGGACGCCGAGCGCATGCAGGGCGAGCCGTTCAAGTACTTCGCGTACGGCGCCGCCGCGGCCGAGGTCGAGGTGGACGGGTTCACCGGTGCCTACCGGCTGCGCCGGGCCGACATCGTGCACGACGTGGGCGACAGCTTGTCCCCGCTGATCGACATGGGCCAGATCGAGGGCGGGTTCGTCCAGGGCGTCGGCTGGCTGACGCTGGAGGAACTGCTCTGGGACGAGACCGGCGGCCCGCACCGGGGCCGGCTGAACACCCAGGCCGCGAGCACCTACAAGATCCCGAGCTTCTCGGAGATGCCGCCGGAGTTCAACGTCCACCTGTTCGAGCGGGCGACCGAGTCGGGCGTGGTGTACGGGTCCAAGGCGGTCGGCGAGCCGCCGCTGATGGAGGCGTTCAGCGTGCGCGAGGCGCTGCGGCAGGCGGCGGCGGCGTTCGGCCCGGCCGGGTGGAGCGTCGATCTCGGCTGCCCGGCCACGCCGGAGGCGGTGTTCTGGGCGGTCGAGGCGGCCAGGGACGCGGCCCGGGTCCCGGCGTACGCGGAGGTCTGACCGATGGACTGGCTCAGGGCCGTGCAGCAGCTACGGCACGACGGGCAGCCCGGCGTGCTGGTGACCGTCATCGAGGTGCGCGGGCACGCGCCGCGCGAGGCGGGCACCAAGATGGTGATCAGCCGGGAGTACAGCTGGGGCAGCGTGGGCGGTGGGAACCTGGAGGCCACGGCCGTGGCCCGGGCCCGGGAGATGATTTCCGCGGGAGCGGCCGAGCCGGAAATCCACGAGATGCGGCTCAACCCGCACGCGCGCACCGAGCACGGCCGCCAGTGCTGCGGCGGCGTGGTCAAGCTGCTGCTGGAACCGCTCGCGGTCCGGCCCGTGGTCGCGCTGTTCGGCGTCGGGCACGTCGGCTACGAGCTGGCCCGCATCCTGTCCCGGCTGCCGATCCAGCTGCTGCTGGTCGACTCGCGCGCCGAGCAGCTGGACCGGGTCCGGCTCGCTGACGTCATCGACGGCACCGCCGAGGTCGGCATCTACCACACGCTGCTCGGCGAGCAGGTGCTCGAGCAGCTCCCCCGCGGCGCGCAGGTGCTGATCATGACGCACGACCACGCCGAGGACTACGCGCTGTGCGACGCGGCGCTGCGGCTGAACCAGCCGCTGGGCGGTATCGGGCTGATCGGCTCGGCCGCCAAGTGGACGCGGTTCCAGGCGCAGCTGGCCGCGGCCGGGCACAGCCCGGAGGCGATCGCCCGCATCACCTGCCCGATCGGCCAGCCCGGCATCACCGGGAAGGACCCGGCCGTGATCGCCGTCGCGGTGGCCGCGGACCTGCTCAAGGCCCTCCCCGAGCCGAAAGGCCGCGCCGCGGCCTGGACTGACGAGCGAGGAACGAGCGAGGAGGGAAGGACGCGGCTTAAAAGCGGCCTGGAGGCGAGCGGGAGAGAACAGTGACGCTGTACGCCGGGACGTTCGTCGACACGCCCGGCGACCCGTTCACCGGCGACCCGGGCGACGCGCTGGCCGAGGCCGGCGCGCTGCTGGTCCGCGAGGGCGTCATCCGCGCCCGGGGCAGTCTCGCCGCGCTGCGCGCCGAGCACCCGGACGAGCCGGTCACCGAGCTGCGCGGCGGGCTGCTGGTGCCGGGTTTCGTCGACACCCACGTGCACTTCCCGCAGATCCGGGCGATCGGCGGGCTGGGCATGCCGCTGCTTGACTGGCTGGAGCGATGCGCCCTGCCCGAGGAGAGCAAGCTCGCCGACCGGGCGTATGCGCGCGCGGTGGCCGGGGAGTTCCTCGACGGACTGCTCGCGTCGGGCACGACCACTGCGCTGGTGTTCGGCTCGCACTTCGCCCCGGCCATGGACGAGTTGTTCGCCGCGGCCGAGCGGCGCGGCCTGAACATCACCTCGGGGCTGGTGCTCAGCGACCGGATCCTGCGACCCGACCTGCTCAACTCGCCGGAGACGGCGCTGGCCGACAGCGCGGACCTGATCCTGCGCTGGCACGACCGCGGCCGGCTGCGCTACGCGGTCACGCCGCGGTTCTCGCTGTCCGCGTCCGACGAGATGCTGGACGTCTGCGCGCAGCTCCTGGGCAAGGGTGTCTGGTTCACCTCGCACATCAACGAGAACGTGGCCGAGATCGCGCAGGTGGCCGGGTTGTTCCCCGGCGCCCGGAACTACCTGGACACCTACCGCCGGCACGGCCTGGTCACCGAGCGCAGCGTCCTGGCCCACAACGTGCACCCGGCCGACGACGAGCTCGAGGTGCTGGCCGAGCACGGTGCCTCGGTCGCGCACTGCCCGACCAGCAACTGCGCCCTGGGCAGCGGGCTGTTCCCGCTGCGCCGGCACGTCGAGCACGGCGTCCGGGTCGCGCTCGGGTCCGACGTGGGCGCGGGCGCGGGGCTGTTCCTGCCCAAGGAGGGCCTGCAGGCCTACTTCATCCAGCAGCTGCTGGGCGCGGACGGGCTCCCGCTGACGCCGGTGCACCTGCTGTACCTGGCGACCAGGGCCGGCGCGCGGGCGCTGGGCCTGGACGGCCGGGTGGGCGACTTCGCGGTGGGCAAGGACTTCGACGCGGTCTGGCTGCGCCCGGTCGCGGGCAGCACGCTAGGGGTCAACCTCAGGCATGCCTGCGACACCACCGACGCGCTGGCCAGGATCTTCGCCCTGGCCACCCCGGCCGACGTGGCCAGCGTGTGGATCAGGGGCGTCCCGGGTCGCGATCCTCGCTGAGCAGGGCGGCGCGGTAGGCATGCCAGCCGCCGTAGCTGGTGATGTCCTTGTGGATGCCGCGGGCGTGCTCGGCGTCCCGCAGCACCATCGCGAACGACAGCTCGCCGTCCTGCAATTCGATGATGGAGAGCTCGAGCTCTTCCGGCTCGGTGGCCAGCAGCGCGCTCAGCGGGCCCATCGGCACGTCGTACAATTCGCCCAGGATCGGCTGGGCACCGTCGGTGGCCGGGTAGAGAGCGGGGAACTCATCGCGGACCGAGTAGAACCGGTACAGCGGCGCGGTCCGGCGCTCGCCGATCAGCGGCACCCCCTCGATCGTGTAATGCGCCCGCCCCCCTCGCATCCCGTCACCGTTCAGGAACATCAGGGCCATCTGCGCCTCCCGCCACGAGTATGCGGCATTGAGGTGGCCCGGGGTGGAGTACCACGGCCCGTTCGGTATAAAAAATCTTGGGAGCAGCGGTGAAAGGGTCCGTACGGTGAGTGAGGCGTCGTCGGCTGACAGCGCGGCCGCGGAGTCGTCCGGGTCGCTGTTCTCGGGGCGGACGGTCTGGCACAAGCGCACCGCGCTGCGGGAGTTCCTGCGCACCGAGACGGGCAGTGCCTTCGTGCTGGGTACCGCGACGGTGGCCGCGCTGGTGTGGGCGAACATCAGCGTGTCCTCCTACGACAAGGTCCTGGGCACCCGGGTGGCGGTGCTGATCGGCGGCTCGGGCGTGACGACCAGCGTGCACGAGTTCGTCAACTCCGGGCTGATGGCGTTGTTCTTCCTGGTCGTGGGGCTGGAGGCGCGACGCGAGTTCGACGTCGGCGAGTTGCGGGTGCGCAGCAGGCTGGCGCTGCCGGTCGCGGTCGGGCTGGGCGGCATGGTGGTGCCGATCGGCATCTACCTGATCGTGAACGCCGGACGGCCCTCGGCGCACGCCTGGGGGGCGTCGATGTCGACCGACACCGCGTTCGCGCTCGGCGCGCTGGCCCTGGTCGGCCGGCGGCTGCCGGACCGGGTCCGGACCTACCTGCTGACCTTCTCGGTGGTCGACGACCTGGCCGGGCTCGCGATCATCGCCATCTTCTACAGCGGGCACATCGACGTCATGCCGCTGCTGATCGGGATCGCGTTCCTGCTGGCGGTGCTGGCGATCCGGGCCCGGGGGGTCCGGTACGGGCCCGCCTACCTGGTGATCGGGATCGCGGCGTGGGTGGCGTTCTTCAAGTCGGGCGTGGATCCGGTGGTGGTGGGGCTGGTCCTGGGCCTGCTGTCGTACGCCTACCCGGCCACCCGGGCCTCGCTGGAGCAGGCCTCCGAGGCGTTCCGTTCGTTCCGTGAACAGCCAACCGCGGAACTGGCCCAGTCGGCGCGCGACGAGGTGCGGATCGCGATCTCGCCGAACGACCGGCTGGCGCAGCTGTTCCACCCGTGGTCGAGCTACCTCATCGTGCCGCTGTTCGCGCTGGCCAACGCCGGGATCGTGCTCAACCCCTCGTTCCTGGGCCAGGCGTACACCTCGCCGGTCACGCTGGGCATCCTGGTCGGCTACCTGGTCGGCAAGCCGGCCGGCACGGCGGGCTGCGCGTGGCTGGTCACCCGGCTCAGCCACGGGCGGCTGCGGCCGCCGGTCGGCTGGGGCGCGGTGGCCGGCGCGGGCGCGGTGGCCGGGATCGGGTTCACCGTCTCGCTGCTGATCGCCTCGCTGGCGCTGAGCGGGGTGGACCTGGCCGAGGCCAAGCTGGGCATCCTGACCGCGGCCCTGTGCTCGACCGGCCTGACCTGGATCGTCTTCCAGGCAGTCAACCGGCTGCCGGTGCGGTCGCGGCTGCGCGCGCTGCTGGGCACGTCCGAGGTCCTCGTCGACCTGGCCGTCCCGGTCGACGAGGAGCGCGACCACATCCGGGGGCCGGAGCAGGCGCCGGTCACCGTGGTCGAATACGGGGACTTCGAGTGCCCGTACTGCGGGCTGGCCGAACCGTCGGTCCGCGAGCTGCTCCGTGACTTCGGCGACGTGCGGTACGTGTGGCGGCACCTGCCGCTGACCGACGTCCACCCGCACGCGCAGCTGGCCGCCGAGGCCACCGAGGCCGCCGCCAAGCAGGGGAAGTTCTGGGAGATGCACGACCAGCTGCTCGAGCACCAGGGCGCGCTCACCGTACGCGACCTGATCGGGTACGCGACCTCGCTCGGCCTGGACATCGAGAAGTTCACGGCGCACCTGCGCAAGCACGCCGGGGCGGCGCGCGTCGCCGAAGACACCGATTCCGCCGACCTTTCCGGCGTATCGGGAACTCCCACGTTTTTTGTTAATGGCATGCGGCATTACGGCGCCTATGACATCGAAAGCCTGTCAAAGGCGGTTAAACTGGCGTTGGCCCGGGCGAAAATCAGCGCCTGACACGCCTAATTAATTCCTGCCGCGTACGGGACATCTGCGCATCATTGTGCCAGCCTGGGTAGCCGAGCAGGCTTTACTCACCCCCGGGGGGAATTATGCAGCGAACTATCGCCGCCGTCAGCGCCGCCGCGGTTAGTGCCGCCGTGGCGGCGGCCGGCTCGATGTGGCTGGCCACGGTGCCAGCCCACGCGAAACCGGCCCCAAAGCCGCCGACCGCCACATTGCGCATCATGCCGCAATGGACCTACCTGGACGGCGGGGAATTCGCGGTCACCACGAAATGCTCGGCGGGTAAGGACTCCCGCGTTATTTTCTCGCGCCTGTTGTATCGCCCGGTCGTGGTTCCCGGGGCCGGGAACCTGCTTATCCGGGTCACCGGCAAAACCAAGCCCGGAAAGTACGCGATCGGGCTGGAATGCGTGGACGGGCGGCAGGCCGACGCCGTGACCTTCAAGACGGTCACGGTACGCAAGCAGCTGCCGGGCTGGGGCATGACCTCCCCGCCGGCCCTGCCGCGGAACTTCAAGCCGAATCTGATCGTGCAGACCGGCGTCCGCCAGGTCATCGTCAGCAAGCCTCGGCTCATCCGGCACGCCCCCGTGGACCGCTGAGCCGTCCATGAGAGGCTTGCTCAGGGTTGTTCGGGTTTACCGGCTCGGATTTATCGGGCCAGGGCCTTGAGGAGGTACGGCGTGAGCGCGCAGCCAACCGCGGCGGCAGCGGGAACCATCGACGTCGGCGGGGACCTGACGGTCAACCGCATGGGCTTCGGCGCGATGCGGATCACCGGATCCGGGATCTGGGGCGAACCGCCAAGCCGCGAGCAGGCCATCGCCACGCTGCGGCGCGTGGTCGAGCTGGGCGTCAACTTCATCGACACCGCTGACTCCTACGGGCCTTCGGTCAGCGAGGAGCTGATCGCCGAGGCGCTGCACCCGTACCCGGAGGACCTGGTCATCGCGACCAAGGGCGGCCTGACCCGACCCGGCCCGAACCGCTGGGACGCCGACGGGCGTCCCGCGCACCTGCGGGAGGCGTGCGAGGGCAGCCTGCGGCGGCTCAAGCTGGAGCAGATCCCGCTGTACCAGTTCCACCGGGTCGACCCGCGCGTTCCGCTGGCCGACTCGCTGGGCACGATCTCCGAGCTGAAGAACGAGGGCAAGATCCGGCACGTCGGCGTCTCCAACGTGACCGAGGACCAGCTCCGGGCGGCGCAGCAGATCCTCCCGGTCGTGTCGGTGCAGAACCGGTTCAACGTCACCGACCGGCAGTCGCAGCCGCTGATCGACCTGTGCGAGCAGGACAGCCTGGTGTTCCTGCCCTGGGCGCCGATCCAGCAGACCGAGCGGCGGGTCGCGGTGGCGGCGGCCGCCGAGAAGCACGGGGTGACCGACCGGCAGATCGTGCTGGCCTGGCTGCTGGCCATCTCCCCCGCGATCATGCCGATCCCCGGCACCGGATCGCCCGGGCACGCCGAGGAGAACATCGCCGCCGCGTCGATCGAGCTGAGCCCCGAGGAAATCCGGGCCATCAGCCAGGGCGGGTAACGGGCATTCCGGGGGTTTCCGATCGTCGTAGCTATGACACCGGATCGGATCACAAGGAGAACACATGGAAACCACGAAGTCCGCGGACGGCACCGTCATCGCCTACGAGCGGACCGGCGACGGGCCGCCGCTGGTCGTGGCGGTCGGGGCGTTCTGCGACCGCCGGACGTTCGTCCCGCCACCGGGGCTGACCTCCCGGTTCACCGTCTACACCTACGACCGGCGCGGCCGGGGCGACAGCGGGGACACCCAGCCTTACGCCGTTGAGCGCGAGGTCGAGGACCTGGCCGCGGTGGTGTCGGCGGCTTCCGGCGCTTCCGGTGCTTCCGGTGCTTCCGGGTCCGGCGTGTTCGCGTACGGCCATTCGTCGGGCGGCGCGCTGGTGCTGCGGGCCGCGGCGGCGGGTGTTCCGCTGGCCGCAGTGGCGTCTTACGAGGCGCCTTTCGCGGTGCCCGGGACCCGCGAGGTGCCGGCGGATCCGGCGGGCCGGATCCGCGAGCTGGTCGCGGCCGGGCGCCGGGACGACGCGGTCCGGTACTGGATGACGACGGTCGTGGCGGCGCCGCCCCAGGTGCTCCAGATGATGGAGGGCTCCCCGGCGTGGCCCGCGCTGGCGGCGCTCACCCACACGCTCCCCTACGACATCGCGCTGACCGGGGACCAGGGAGTTCCGGCGGCGCTGGCCGCGATCGCGGTGCCGGCCCTGGTGCTGGGCGGCGGCACCAGCCCGGACTGGTTCCACCGCGCGGTGCGGTCGACCGCCGACGTCATTCCCGGGGCCAAGCTGGTCATGGTGGAGGGCTACGACCACAACGTGCCGACCGAGGTCCTCGCGCCGGTGCTGGCTGAGTTCTTCCTCGGGTAGCGCGCTCCCCTTCGGTGCTGCCTGCGCCGGTGGCACCTCCCCCGAGCCCCGCAGTCCACTTCTGCCCCAGTATCGAGGTGGATCGGTCTTTCGTGGTGGATCGGGGCAACGATAGTTGCCACAACGCTCCGTGGAAGCCGGATCCACCGCGACGTTTTCCGCATCATGAAAATTAGGGAGCGATCGCGGGTTACTGAGGACGGGTGAGGGTCTCGAAACGGGAGTCCTGCGGGGCGCTAGGGGCAGCGGGCTCAGGCTCGATGATCAACCGCTCACTAGGATGGGCCGGTGACGTTGACGAGCACCGCGATCGTTGGGGGCCGGGTCGTCCCGGTCGAGGGTGAGCCGATCGAGGGCGGCACCGTCCTGATCAGGGACGGGAAGATCGCGGCCGTCGAAGAGCCGGGCTTTGAGGTGCCGTCTGGCTTTGATGTCGTCGAGGCAACCGGGAAGTGGGTGCTGCCCGGCTTCATCGACGCGCACGCGCACGCGGGCGTCTCGGAGGAGGCCGAGGGCTGGGCGGGCCAGGACACCAACGAGCGGACCAACCCGAACTCCGCGCACGTCCGCGCCATGGACGCGATCAACCCGGCCGACCTGGGGTTCCGCGACGCGATCGGCGGCGGCGTGCTGGCGGTCAACGTCAACCCGGGCTCGGCCAACCCGATCGGCGGGCAGACGGTGGCCATCAAGTGCTGGGGCCGCACGGTCGACGAGATGGTGCTGCGCGAGCCGGCCGGGCTGAAGTCCGCGCTCGGCGAGAACCCCAAGCGGGTCTACGGCGAGCGGAACGAGACCCCGGCGACCCGGCTCGGCACCGCCGCGGTGATCCGCGGCGCGTTCGTCGCCGCCCAGAACTACCAGGCCAAATTGGCCGCCTCTGCCGGCTCTGTTGATTCTTCTGCCGAACGGGCCGTGGTGGAACGCGACCTCAAGCTTGAGGCGCTCAGCCTGGTCTTGCGGCGGGAGATCCCGTGGCGGCAGCACTGTCACCGGGCCGACGACATCGCGACCGCGATGCGAATGGCACGGGAGTTCGGCTACAACCTGGTCATCGACCACGGCACCGAGGCGTACCTGCTGGCCGACCAGATCGCCGCCGCGTCGATCCCGGTGGTGATCGGGCCGCTGTTCACCAGCCGGTCCAAGGTCGAGCTGCGCAACCGGTCGCTGGCCAACCCCGGCCGCCTGGCGGCGGCCGGGATCATGATCGCCATCACCACCGACCATCCGGTGGTGCCGATCCACTTCCTCATCCACCAGGCCACGCTGGCGGTCAAGGAGGGCCTGGACCCGGTCACGGCGCTTCGCTCGGTCACGATCAATCCGGCCCGCATCATCGGGGTCGACTCGCGGATCGGCTCGCTGTCGGTGGGCAAGGATGCCGACGTGGTGATCTGGTCCGGCGACCCGCTGGACGTGATGAGCCGTGCCGAGGTCGCGTACGTGGACGGCCGGGAGATCTACCGCTACGACTACGACCGCCGCGAAGGCGTGTTCGCGTCGTTCTAGCGTTCGGCCTGGCCGGTGAGGATGAAGCGGCTGCGGGAACGCATGGCGCTGACGATGTCGGCGGGGGCCTTGTCTGGGGAGCCCGCGTTGTAGGGGGGCTGGGGGTCATACTCGATGCCGAGCTGGATGGCCTGGGCGGTCTGGTCGCCTGCGATGCGGCCGGCCAGGGTCAGGGCCATGTCGATGCCGGAGGAGACGCCGGCCGCGGTCACGTACTTCTCGTCGAACACCACCCGCTCGGACACCGGGACCGCGCCGTACTTCGCGAGCTGGTCGACGGCCATCCAGTACGACGTGGCGCGACGGCCCTTGAGCAGGCCGGCGGCGGCCAGGATGAGCGAGCCGGTGCAGACCGAGGTGGTCCAGGCGGTGGTCTGGTCGGCGGCGCGCAGCCACTCATGCAGGGGACCGTCGGTCATCTGGTCGTGCTGGCCAGGGCCGCCAGGGACAAGGACGACGTCCGGGTGCGGGAGGTCGGCGAGTGCGGCCTCGGCGGTCAGGTGCAGGCGGCCCTCCTCGTCGGTGACGCGTCCGGGTTGCTCGGCGGCGAAGATCACGTCGGCGTCGGGCAGGTTGGTGAGCACCTGGTACGGGCCGATCGCGTCCAGCGACGTGAACCGGTCATAGAGCACGATGGCGATCTGCATGATCCTCCTCAGGGATGGACGGACGGGCGGAAGCGGCGGCGGTACTCGGCCGGGCTGATGCCCAGGGTGCGGATGAAGGCACGCCGCATGGCCTCGGGCGTGCCGTACCCGCACAGGCGGGCAGTCTCCGCTACGCCGTCGGCGGTGTCTTCCATCCGGCGGCGGGCCGTCTCGAGCCGGACCCGGTCGACGTAGCGGCCGGGCGGCATGCCGACCTCGGCGGCGAACGCGCGGGCGAACTGGCGCGGGGAAAGACTGGCCTTGCTGGCCAGCGTCTCGACGGACAGGTCAGCGGCGGGGTGGTCGGCGATCCACCGCTGCACCTCGCGCAGTGGCTCGCGGTCGGCTAGCTGAGCGGCGAGCTGGGTGCTGAACTGGGCCTGGTTGGCCGGGCGGCGCAGGAACACGACCAGGTGCCGGGCGATGTCGAGCGCGGCCTCCCGGCCGAGGTCGTCTTCGACCAGCGCCAGGGCCAGGTCGATCCCGGCGGTGACCCCGGCGGAGGTGATGACCTTGCCGTCGCGGACGAAGATGGGCTCCGGGTCGACGGTGATCTGGGGAAAGCGGGCGGCCAGCGTGGCGCAGTAGGCCCAGTGGGTGGTTATCCGGCGCCGGTCCAGCAGGCCCGCCTCGGCCAGCAGGAACGCGCCGGTGCAGACCGAGACCAGGCGCCGGGCCCGGGGGGCGTGCGCCCGCAGCCACGCAACCAGGTCCGGATCGGCCTGCCGCGTGCCCTCACCGCCGGGCACGATCAGCAGGTCAGGCTCGATCGTGTCCGCGAGGTCTTCATCCGGTACCAGGCGGAGCCCGCTGGTGGTCCGCACCGGACCGCCGCCCAGGCTGGCGGTCCGGATCCGGTACGCGGGTCCGTCCGGACCCGGGGTGCTCGCCTGTCTATGGTCTGGGCGGGACTGCCAGTGGTTGGCCCCGGCGAACACCTCCAGCGGGCCGGTCACGTCCAGGCTCTGCACCCGGTCGAACAGGACGATCAGCACCGTGCGCATGCATGCCAGTGTGTCGCCCGCGACCGGATGGCAGCAATGACGAATATCCCACCTTTCCTGCCGCTCCCTGGTGCGCGAGCCGGGAGTTGCAGGAGTTCATGCGCCTCAGGCGGTGGTGGTGGGCTGGTCCGTACCGCAGTACTTGCACTTGGAGGCGGCGGCCGGCAGGTCGCTGGACAGGCACGCGGGGCAGGTCTTAACCGGCGCCGGGTCACCGAACACCACTTGCCCGCGCCGAGCCTGGATCATCTTGTAGGGCACGACGATGATGAAGTAGACCACGGCCATGAAGATCACGAAGTTGATGATCGCGGAAATGAGTGCGCCGAAATCCAGAATGGTCTTCGGATTTCCGGAGCGGATCTGCACGCCCAGGCCGACCTTGCCCCCCGTGAGGCTCTGCACCAGCGGGTTGACGATATCGCTGGTGAAAGCGGTGATCAGGGCGCTGAACGCGAGGGCTATGACCAGGCCCACGGCGACGACGATCACGTCGCCGCGCATCAGAAAGTTCTTGAAACCCCTCATGTCCTGTTCTCCGATTCGCGGAATCTACCCGGTTGGGTGTTACGTTCTGGCGCCGTAGCCGCACGCCCTCCCAGAATCCCCTTCGCGTTCACGTGCCTGCGGATCACTAGCGCACAAGCCCTACGATGATTCCGGCAAGTCAGCGCGCCGTCAAGCATTTCTCCTGTTCCGAACCCATTCGTGTCGGTGCGGGTCAGCGACTGAAGGCCCAGTTGAGCATCCGGGTCGCGTCGGCTCCGTTGACCGTGGTGCCGACGCCAGGGCTGCCGAGGTTGACCCCGATGAACGAGCGGCCGTCCCGGATGACCTCGAAGAGCAGGCAATGGCCCGCGGTCGGGGTGTAGCCGGTTTTGATGCCGATCGCGCCCTGGTACACGCCGAGCAACGGGTTCAGGTTCACCCAGCGGTAGGCGTGATGGCCGGAGCCGGAGGCGAGCCGGTAGGAGCGCCGGTCCACCACCGAGCGGAAGACGGCCGAGGTCATCGCCACCCGGCCGAGCTTGAGCAGGTCGGCCGGGGTGGAGTAGGTCGAGTACCCGGTCGGGTAGGGCAGCCCGTCGAAGTTGCTGAAGTGCGTGCGGGTCATGCCGAGCAGCCTGGCCGTGGCGTTCATCTTGGCGATGAACGCGGACAGCCCGGGGCCGTAGGCCTCGGCCAGGGTGTAGGCGGCATCGGCGCCGGACGGCAGGAGCAGGGCTTCGAGCAGCTGGCCGGCGGTCAGGGTGTCCCCCGGACGGAGGCCCGCGCCGCTGGCGTCGTGCTCCTCGACGTACCCGATCACGGCCGACGGCACGGTGATCCGCCGGCTCAGATGGCCCGCCCTGATCACCACGAGAGCGGTCATCACCTTGGTGATGCTGGCCATCGGGACCTCGGTGTTCAGACCCCGGCTCCAGAGCACCTGGCCGGACGACGCGACCTCGATCGCGGCCGCCCGGGCCTGCACGCCGGCCGGCCCGCTGGCGTGCACGCCGGCCGGCCCGGCGGGGCGGGCGTCGCTGGCCGCGGCCGAGGGGGCGGTGACAGCGACGGCCAGCCCGGCGACCAGGACCGCGGCGCCAGCCCAGCGCGACACACAGGCCCAGCGCGACACGTGAGCCGACCACCGAGCACGCGCCGCCATGAGTAACCCCCGTCACTGAGCGACCGGACAATAGCCGAAAGCCTGTCAGTTCCGGCACCCCAAGGCAAACACCCTCGCTATGCGGCTAGCTCGGCGTAACGGCCTTCGCTGGCGAGCAGGCTGGCGTGGTCGCCGGCTTCGACGATGCGGCCGTGGTCGAGCACGACGATCTGGTCCGCGTCACGGACGGTGGACAGCCGGTGCGCGATGGTGATGGTGGTCCGCCCCCGGGCCAGGCGGTCGAACGCCTGCTGGACGGCCCGCTCGGTCTCGGTGTCCAGGGCGCTGGTGGCCTCGTCGAGCACGAGGACCCGCGGGTCGCGCAGCAGGGTGCGCGCGATGGCGATGCGCTGCTTCTCGCCGCCCGAGAAGCGATGGCCGCGGGATCCCACCATGGTGTCGTAGCCGTCGGGCAGGCTGGCGATCAGGTCGTGGATCTGGGCCGCACGCGCCGCCGCCTCGATCTCGGCGTCGGTAGCGGTCGGTTTGGCGTAGCGCAGGTTCTCCCGCACGGTGGTGTGCAGCAGGTAGGTCTCCTGGCTGACCACGCCGACGATGGCGGCCAGGTCGGCCAGCCGCAGGTCGCGGAGATCGATCCCGTCGATGGACACGGTGCCCGAGCTCGGGTCGTACAGCCGCGCGACCAGCGAGCCGAGGGTGGTCTTGCCCGATCCGGTCTCGCCCACCAGGGCCAGCGTGCTGCCGGCCGGGATATCCAGGTCGATGCCGGTCAGGGCGGGGCGGTCCGCGCCAGGGTAGGTGAAGTCGATTTTCTCGAAACGGACGTCGCCTCTCACCTGGGCCAGGTCGATGCTGACCGGGCGGGCCGGCTCGTCGACCTCAACCGGCAGGTCGAGGTACTCGAAGATCCGCGCGAACAGAGCCAGTGAGCTGATCACCGAGACGCTGGTGGACAGCAGGCCGGTGATCGGCCGGAACAGGCCGTTCTGCAGGGTAGTGAAGGCGATCAGGGTGCCGATGCTGACCGTGCCGGCCGTAACCGGCAGGCCTGCCGCGAGGTAGATGGCCGCGGGGATCGCGGCGAAGATGAGGCTGAGCGAGCCCATCCGCCAGCGCCCGGCCAGCTGGGAGCGGAGCTCGAGGTCGATCAGGCGGGCTGAGGAGGCGGTGAACCGCCGGACCAGAGCCTGGCCGGTGCCCATCGTCTTGGCCAGCTGGATGCCGTTGACCGACAGCCCTTCCTCGATGGTCACGTTGAGGTCGGCGAGCTCGCGCTGCTGCTGCGTGGTGATGGCCCGGCGCATCTTGGCCACCTTGCGGGTCAGGAAGACGGCGGGCGGCATGACCACGAGCGAGATGAGCGACAGCCGCCAGGACAGGGCGACCATGGCCACGGCCGTGGCCACCGCGGTGGTGAGGTTCGAGGCGATGGAGGTCGCGGTCGAGGTCACCACGGATTCCATGCCGCCGATGTCGTTCTGGATGCGGGATTGCACCTCACCGGTGCGGGTGCGGGTGAAGAACGCGATCGACTGCCGCTGCAGGTGGGTGAACACGCTGGTGCGCAGCTCGTGCATGATGTGCTGGCCGACCTTGGTGCTGATCCAGGTCTGGATGACGCCGAACGCCGCGGTGATCGCCGCGACCGCGACCATCCCGATGACCAGCCAGACCAGCAGGTGCAGGTTCCGGCCCGGCAACGCGGTGTCGATGACCGCGCGGAGCAGGAATGGGGAGGCCAGACCGACCAGGGAGGAGGCCACGATGATGGCGGTGACGATGGCCAGCTGCCATCGGTAGGGGCGGAACAGCCGCCCGATGCGGCGCAGCGACACCTCGCGTGCCTGCGCCTTTTCCGCGGCGGTGACAGTAGCCGGGCCGCGGCGCCGGCCGGGGATATCCCGGTTCGGGTGAGGGGACGCCAAGAGGTAGTTCCTTTCGTGGGATGCATGCCATTTGATGAGGTTACCTCAATATGAGGCTATAGCATAAAACCCGGGTACTCTATTCCCGTGACCCCTGACCCAGTCAGCGATGAGTCTCTGGCTGACGCCTTCGGCGCCGTCGCGCGCCAGCTGCGCGAGAAGTCGGCCGAGACCCTGGCGCCGTGGGACATCACCCCGGCCCACCTGCGCGCCCTGCGCATGCTGACCAGGCACGGGACGATGCGACTGTCCGAGCTGTCCGATCACCTGCAGATCGCGCCGCGCTCGGCTACGGAGGTGGTGGACGCCCTGCAGGCCCGCGACCTGGTCCGGCGGCGCGCCGACCCGGGCGACCGGCGCGCCACCCTGGTCGAGGTGACCGAGCACGGCGCCGGCACCCTGGCCGAGATCCGGGCCACCCGCGGGCCCGAAGCCGGGCGGATCTTCGGCCGTCTCAGCCCGGCCGACCGCGCCGAACTCGCCCGGATCCTCGGCGACCTGCGGGCCTGACCCGCTAGTCGCGGGGCCAAGCGTAGACGGGGCCGCGGGCGCGGAGGGTGACCGGCGAGCCGACCGGGAGGTGGTGGCCGCCGACGATGCGGACCACCAGGGTGCGGTCGTCGGGGGCGCGGTCGGGCTGGACGTGCAGGACGGCGTCGTGGCCGTGGTAGCCGTAGGACCTCACCCGGCCGGGCAGGCTATCCGCGGCCAGGGTGCCGTCGGGTACGGACGCCGGGTCGCCTTCGGCGGCACTGGGGGCGGGGGTCAGGTCGATCTGCTCGGGGCGGATGAGGACGGTGACCTGGCCGGCGGTGCCCAGGGAGGCGGCGGCGGGATCCAGGGGGAGGTTGCCGAGCATGGTCTTGACCAGGGTGCCGTTGAGCACGCCCTCGAGCAGGTTGGCTTCGCCGACGAAGGTGGCCAGGTCGGCGTCGACCGGGCGGGTGTAGAGGTCTTCGGGGGCGGCGTACTGCGCGATCTTGCCGTCGCGCAGGGCCGCGACCCGGTCGGCCACCGACAGCGCCTCGTCCTGGTCGTGGGTGACCAGCACGGCGGTGGTGCCGGCCCGGCGGAAGATGTCCTGGACGTCGGCCCGCACACTGGCCCGCAGGTGCGCGTCGAGGGAGGCGAACGGTTCGTCGAGCAGGACCACGGCCGGCTCGATAGCCAGGGCCCGGGCCAGCGCGACCCGCTGCTGCTGGCCCCCGGACAACTGGTGCGGGTACCGGCGGCCCAGGCCGCCCAGGCCCACCATCTCCAGCATGGTCGCGGCCCGGCCGGTGCGGCGGTCGCGGGCGGACAGGCCGAACCCGACGTTAGCCTCGACGGTCAGGTGCGGGAACAGGCCGCCCTCTTGCGGGACGTACCCGATGCGCCGTCGCTCCGGCGCGACGTAGACGCCCGGACCGTCGACCAGGCCGTCGCCGATCGTGATCGTGCCAGCGTCGGCGCGATCGAAGCCGGCCAGCAGGCGCAGCAGCGTGGTCTTCCCGCTGCCGGACGGGCCGAGGATCGCGGTCAGGGACCCGGCCGGTACCTCCAGGTCCACCCCGGTGAGCACCGGGTGCGTCCCGAACGCCTTGTGCAGGCCGGTCACCGCGACTTGCCGCATTCCCCTCAGCTTCCTCGTTCTCGGCTGGCTCGCGCTTGAACTGGGCGATTGAAGAACCGGCCCAGGACATAGCTTGGCACAGCCGCGACGATGATCATGACCAGGGCGAAGGGCGCGGCCTGGCTGTAGGACAGGTTGGTCTCGTACGCCCAGAACTGCGTGGCCAGGGTCTGCGTGCCGGTGGGGATGAGCAGCAAGGTGGCGGTGAGTTCGGTGACCGCGGACAGGAAGACCAGGCAGAACGCGGCGACCAGGCCCGGTCCGGCCAGCCGTAGGGTCACCCGCAGCAGCACGGCGAGCCGCCGCTGGCCCAGCGACCTGGCCACCTCGTCGAGGCTGACCGGGGCCCGGGCCAGCGACGCCTTGACCCCGACCAGGGCCAGCGGGAAGAACATGATCGCGTAGCAGGCGATGAGCAGCATCGACGTCCCGTACCCGAACCCGGCCGCGTAACGCTCGGTGAAGTACGACAGGGCGAACGCGATGACCACCCCGGGTATGCCCAGGACCAGGTAGGTGCTGCGCTCCAGGAGTTGCCTCATCCGCCCGCTGTGCCGGACGGCGAGCAGGGCCATCGGGATGGCCATGACCGTGGCCAGGGCGGCCGCCGCCCCGCCGTACAGCGCGGTGTGCCCGGCGGCGTTGAGCAACGAGACGTTGGACCCGCCGGACAGGGCCGGGGGCAGGCCCTCCGCCATCCAGTACAGGGCCGATCCGACCGGGACGCCCAGCGCAAGCAGGACCAGCCCGGCGAACAGGGCCAGCACCGGCCACCGGGTCCAGCCCAGCCGCAGCGGCGGACTGCGGCGCTGCGGGCCGGGCCTGCTGAGGCGGCCCCGGCCGCGGAGCGCCCCCTCCCCGGCCAGGACGAGCAGGCTGAACAGCACCAGGACCAGGGACAGCGCGCAGGACGCGGCGAGGCTGTAGCCGTTGAACTCGGTGAAGATCTCGGTGGTGAAGGTCTGGTAGCCGACGATCTCGAACGCGCCGTACTCGGCCAGCAGGACCAGCATGACCAGCAGGCAGCCGCCGGCGATCGCGCCCTTGGCCTGGCCGAGCGTGATCCGGACGAAGGTCTTGACCCGGCCCGAACCCAGGCTGCGCGCCACTTCTTCCTGGCCGGGGTCCGCGCTGCGCAGGCTGGCCGCCACCGGCAGGTAGACCAGCGGGTAGACGGCCAGGGTCATGACCAGGACCGCGCCGCGGAAGCCGTGCGCCCAGGTCCACAGCGAACTCCAGCCGAAGCTCACCACGAAGTCGGGAATCGCGAGCGGCACCACGACCAGGACCGCCCAGGCCCGGCGGCCGGGCAGGTCGGTCCGCTCGACGCACCACGCGGCGGCGGTCCCGATCACCGCGCAGGCCACGGTGACCACCACCGCGAGCCGGACGGTGTTCCACAGCAGGGTGCCGGTCAGCGGCCGGAAGATCAGGTGGGCCACGTCCGCGGTTCCGGCGCCCTGGGCCTCGATGAGCAGGAAGACCAGCGGCAGGGCCAAGATCGCGGCGACCAGGTAGCTGACGGTGAGCAGGGCCGCCGGGCGCTGGCCGCGCCGCGCAGCGCCCGCGGCCCGCTCGCGGGGCCGGTCGGTCAGCGTGCTCCCGGCCATCAGCGGGAGGCCGGCCTGGTTCGGCGGGAGGCCGGGCTGGTTCGGCGGGAGGCCGGGCTGGTTCGGCGGGAGGCCGGGCCGGTCACAGCAAGCCCGCCTGGCGCAGGAGGGCGATGGCCGCCGAGCCATCGCCAAGGTCGGCGATGGTGATCGGATTCGGCTGGAGCTGGCTGAAGGGGGTCTCCGGCGCCGAGGTGGTCACCCCGTTCGCGAGCGGGTACTCATAGCTCTGCTCGTTGCCCGCGGCCCGGCCGATGATGTCCTGGCCCTGCTCGCTGACCAGGAAGGCCAGGAACTTCTGCGCCGCGGCCTGGTGCTTGCTCGACTTGAGCACCGCCGCGGCGGACACGTCGATCACGTACCCAGGATCGCGTGGGGCGAAGTACGCGAGCTGCGAATGGATGGCCGACGCGCCGATCTCGGCCTTCAGCCGGTACCAGTAGTACTCGTTGATCAGGCCGAAGGCGACCTGGCCGCGGTTCACGTCGTTGACGAGCGTCTCGTTGTCCGGGACGAGGTGGCTGGCGGCGGTGGACTTCATGCCCTGGAGCCAGCTCAGCGCGGCGGCCTGGCCGTAGGTCTTGAGCACCGAGGTGACGATCGGCTGGAAGTCGGTCTCCCCGGCCGCGAAGGCGAGCTTGCCCTGGTACTTCGGGTCGGCGAGTTGCAGGATCGAGGTCGGCAGCTGGCTCTTGGCGATCAGCGAGGGGTTGTAGATGAGCACGCTGACCCGTGCGGAGACCGCCACCCAGTCACCGGCCTGCGAGTTGTACTTGGCCGGGGTGCGGGCCAGGGTGCTGGTCTGCGCCGGGGCGAGCAGTCCCTTGTCCTGCAGGAACTCCAGCGCGGGTGAGTTCTCGGTGTAGAAGACGTCGGCGGGTGAGTGCGAGCCTTGGACCGCGATCAGGTTGGCCAGTGTGTCCTCGTCGTCGTTGCGGACGTTGACGTGGATGCCGGTCTGCTTCTCGAACGCGGTCACCAGCCCGTTGACGGTCTGCTGGTGCTGGCCGCTGTACAGCGTGATCGACTGCCCGGAGGACGGATCGGAGCCCGATGATCCGCAGGCTCCGAGTACTCCGCACACGGCCACGGTCAGGACGACGGTCAGCCAGCGCCTCATATGTAATAACCCTCCCCTGGGTCGGCAGAAACTTAGCTTAGGCTAACCTAACTAACCCTGTCAGTCTGATCTTGAGACTGGTGGCGCGACGTGGCCGGGAAGGCGGCCGGGCCGGCGGCCACCCGCGGTCGCGCCCAGGGCCAGAGCGGCACCACAGATGCACGGTTGTTGTTCACACCGGTGTTCCGGCATCCGGAAGTTCCGCGGAACATCGGCTCCCGCGAAATTTGCGGCAGGCGGATTCAGGTTGTCCGCATCGTCGTGGGTCAAAACCCAGGCGATGACGTAGGTAGCGACCCACGATCATGTGAGCGGCCCCTGTCCGGCAACGTGTGAGGCCCGCGGGGCAGATGTTATGCAGGTCGCGGTGGCCGACGACCGGCGGGCCGCGGCGAAGTACCCGGCCGCGGGCCAGTACCTCGCCAGGGAAAGACCGTGGACCCTGATGGTCGCTATAGCCACTGTTTAGGTCCACAATCTTTCACGGTGCCGATGCCGCCGTCGATGCGACCGTGTCACGGGCGGCCGCTCGCGACGGGCCCGCCGCCGACCCCGAGGAGGTCGCGCGGACGGGCCCGGACGCCAGGGGCGGCGCTAGGAATTTACGCCGGAGCAGGCGGCGGGGGGTGTCATGCGGGCCAGGCCGGTCTGCTGCGACGCGTCGGTCTGGTAGGAGGAGTAGGCCTGGCCGCCGACTATCACGGGACTGGCGAAGTACTGGGCGACGCCGTGGTCGGCGGGGATCTCCGCCTTGGCCCGGACCTGCCCGGTCGCCGGGTCCGCGCACACCACGTCGCCCGTGCCGCCGACCCAGACGACGCCGCCGCTGTAGCTGGGGAACGAGGTCAAGCCGCCGCCCGCGCCCTGGCCGACCTGGACGGCGCGGGCCAGGTTCCCGTTCGGGGCGAACCAGACCCACTCGCTGTGCCCGGATCCGGTCGTGCCCCACACCCCGCCCGAGGTCGCGACCAGGTTCCCGCCGTCGCCGCTCGAGGCCAGGGCGGTCTGGCTGGCAATCGTGTCACTGGGCAGGTTGAAGACCACCAGCCGGAACGGGGTCGACGTTGCCTTGGCGGCGATGCCGACGTACAGCTTGCTGCCGTCGGGTGAGACCGCCACCGAACTGGCCCGGCCCGCGAGGACCTGGACCTGGTGCACCTCCTGGCCGTCGGCCGGGTTCACCACCTGCACCATCTCGCCCGCGGCCACGTACAGGTTCCCGTCGGGCCCGCTGGTGAGCACCCCCTGGCCGCCAAGACCGACCCCGCCGATGGCCGGCACCGGTATCGAGGAGGTTCGCGCCAGCGTGCGGGCGTCATAACCCTGCAGGACGATGTTGCCGCCGTTGTACGAGGACACCATCCAGACGGTGTTCCCGACGACGACCGGCGGGTTCAAGACCGGCATGTTGTACGGGACCGAGGCCACCACGGCACCGGTGGCCGGGTCGATCCGGTCCAGCGTGCTGGTGTTCCCGATCGCGTACAGCGAGCCGTCGGCGCTGACCAGCGAGCCCTGGAGGAGTTCCTGGTGGTCGATCAGCTTCGCGCCCCAGGGCGCGCCGCCCACGGCCGTGGCCGGCGTGGTCTGCTCGGCCGAGGACGACGTCTGGGTCGGTGCGGACGAGGACGAGCCGGCCGACGAGGCCGGCCCGCCGGCCGCGGACGGCGGGGTGTGGTGCGAGTTGGCCAGGACCGCGATGCCGGCGCTGGCGCCGGCGATGACGACCACGGCCGCCGCGGCCAGGGCCGGGGCCCAGGCGCGGCTCAGGCCCAGGCCGCCGCGCCGCGGCCGCGGCACGCGGCTCCCTGTTTGACGACCCCGCGGCTGGCGACCCGGGCGGGGCTCGCTGACCAGGCGGTACGCAACCTGCTCGACGGTCACCTGGCGCGACGGCTCGGGCGTGATCCGGTGCAGTATGTCGGCTAGCCGCCGTTCCTCGTTGTTCACGACGTCACCCCTCCGCTCAGCAGCTCCGATAGGCCCGGCGCGTCCCTGAGCTTGGCCATCGCCTTGGCCGCGTGCGCCTTCACGGCCCCCACCGAGCAGCCCATGGCCTCGGCGGTCTGCGATTCGGTCTGGTCGGCGAAATAGCGCAGCACCACGACGGCCCGCTGCCTGGCGGGCAGCCGGTCCAGCGCCGCGAGCAGCGACTGGCGGGCATCGACCTGCGCGAACACGTCATAGGCCTGCGTCTCCGGGAGCCGGCCGGTCGCGATCTCGCCGGTCCAGCGCCGTTGCCGCCAGCGCAGGAACGTGTTCACCATGATCTTGCGTACGTACAACTCGGGCGCGTCCTGCCTGCGCAGACTCGACCAGCGCGGCCAGGCCGCGGCCAGCGCGGTCTGGACCAGATCCTCCGCGCTCGGCCAGTCCCCGGTCAGCAGCCAGCCAGACCGCAGCAAGGCCGATGATCGCGCCTCCACGAAGTCACGAAACCCGTCTGGCTCGGCAAGATGTTCAACCCCGGTTAGCGTGTCCACCGATCCTCCGTTCCGGCACAATCTTCGCAACGCACGGCGGCCTCACGTGTAATAGAGACGCTGGGTGCCCGGGAAGGTTTACTCCCGGAGCCGGCTCAGGGTCTCGTTCGCCCGCCGCTGCTGCGACTCGGCCCGGTAGGCCTGCCGCCGGGCGTCCGCGAGCTGCTGTCGGGCCTGCGCCAGCTCGGCTTCCAGCCGCCGGACCGCGTCCGCCAGCTCCCGCTCAGCCGCGTTAGCGGCGTCGGCGGTGCGGTCGGCTTCAGCCACGGCCCGTTCGGCCGAAATGATTTTCTCGCGGTGACGGCGTTCGCGCTCGGCACTGGGCTCAACCGGCTCGGGTTTCTTGGTTTTCGCAGCTGGCGCGGCCGGCGCCGGCGCGGCGCCCGGAACCAGGCCGAAGCCGGCCCAGTGCGCGGCGCGGACCAGGGTGCCGAGGCTGGCCGCCACCTCGGGGTCGGCCAGGGCGGCGTCGAAGGTGGCCGTCACCTCCTCGCGGACCGCCGCGGGCGCGGCCGGCAGGTCGTCGAGGGCCTGCCGGGTGAGCTCGTCGACCAGCCGGGCCCGGGCCGCGGTCAGCTCGCGGATCCGCCCGCCGTCCAGCCCGCCGTCGCGGAGCTCGGCGGCCAGCGCGGCCAGCCGGTCACGGACGTCGGGATCGGCCCGGACCAGGCGGTTCACCACCCACGCAGACCGGGTCGGCTTGCGCAGCGCGCCGATCTCCTTGGCCGCGGCACTCTCCCCCGCCTCGCGGGCCCCGGCGACAAGCTCGGCGCGGCGGGCCATGAAGTCTTCCGGGTCGGCCTGGTAGAGCTCGGCCTTGGCGTCGGCCAGCAGGTCGCTCATGCTGAGAGGATAGGCAGCATGACCGACATCGTGCCATCGGGGCAGGGGCGGCTGCTGACCGCGCGCGGGAACGTGATGGCGTTCAAGGCGGTGGCGGCTCAGACGGGCGGTGACTTCTCGCTGATGGAGCGGACCGTGCCGCCGGGGGCCCGCACCCCGCCGCCGCACCGCCACGTGAACTGCTTGGAAGCGTTCTTCGTCCTGGACGCGACCATTACGTTCTGGCTGGACGGCACCGAGCTGGCGGGCGGGACCGGGGACTTCCTGCTGGTGCCGCGCGGGGCGGGCCATACGTTCGGCAACCGCGGCACCGAGCCGGCCCGGCTGCTGGTGCTGCACGCCCCGGCCATGGACGCCTACTTCGCCGAGCTGGAGGCGCTGTGGGCCGGGCCCGAGCCGCCGACCCGGGAGGCCGAGCGGGAGCTGATGAGCAGGTACGGGATGGAGCCGACCGGGTAATTGGTCCCGCTACCGGCCCGGTGATTGGCCCAAGGAAATGTCGTGGGGCTGACGTAGGGTTTGGGAGTATGCCTCCGATCGCATCTGCTGAGGTCAGCCCGGACACGCTCGAGGAATACCGGCGGGAGCTGACCGGGTACTGCTACCGCATGCTCGGCTCCGGGTTCGAGGCCGACGACGCCGTGCAGGAGACGATGCTGCGGGCCTGGCGCGCGGCCGAGGGGTTCGAGGGCCGGTCGAGCGTACGGTCGTGGCTGTACCGGATCGCGACCAACATCTGCCTGGACATGCTGCGCGGACGGCAGCGCCGGGCCCTGCCGATGGACCTCGGGCCGGCCTCGCCGCCGGTCGAGGCGCTGTTCGGCGACTCGCGCCCGGAGGAGACCTGGATCTCGCCGATCGCGGACGAGCGGGCGCTGCCCGACCACGGCGACCCGGCGGACATCGCGGTGGCCAGGGACACGATCAGGCTGGCGTTCGTCACCGCGCTGCAGCACCTGCCGGCCCGGCAGCGAGCCGCGCTGATCCTGTGCGAGGTGCTGCGCGTGCCCGCCACGGAGGCGGCCGCCACGCTCGGCACCAGCGTGCCCGCGGTCAACAGCGCGCTGCAACGGGCCCGGGCCACGCTGGCCGCGCTGCCCGAGGACCAGCGGCCGGTGACGGTGCAGGCCGACCAGGCCGGCCTGCTGGCCGATTACGTGGACGCGTTCCAGCGCTATGACCTGGATCAGCTGGTCACGCTGCTGCGCGAGGACGCGGTGATGACCATGCCGCCGTACACGCTGTGGATCAAGGGCGCGGCGGACATCATGCGGTGGATGGTCGAGCCGACGCCGAGCGAGTGCCGCGACTCGATCCTGGTGCCGGTCGGCCCGCTCAACGGGGTTCAGGCCTGGGCGCAGTACAAGCCGGACCCGGCGGGCGGGCACGTCCCGTGGGCGCTGCAGGTCCACCAGGCCTGGGACGGGCGGTTCGGCCGCCTGACCTACTTCCTGGATACCGGGCGGATCTTTCCCGCCTTCGGCCTGCCGTCGCGCCTCCCCTGAGCGGTTAGCGGCATTATTGACCGCGTGAGCATCGATCCTGCCGGTGTCGGGCAGCCGGGGTTCGTGGGCCGGCACGGACTGGCCTCGCCGCAGCGGGAGGCCCTGGCCCAGGAGGTCATGGCCTCGATCCGCTCGCTGGGCCTGAAGACCGTGCGGCTGGCCGTGGTCGACCAGCACGGCGTGCCGCGGGCCAAGATGCTGTCCCCGGAGGCGGCCATCGCGGCGATGTCCGACGGGCTCGACTTCTCCGGCGCGATCTACAGCCTGGACACCGGCAACCAGGTGTTCGTGCCCGCGTTCGCGCAGGGCGGTGGGTTCGGCATCGAGGAGTTCACCGGGTTCCCGGACGTGATGCTGGTGCCCGACCCCGCGACGTTCAAGGTGCTGCCATGGGCCGATCGCACCGGGTGGGTGCTGTGCGACGTGTACTTCGGCAACGGGAAGCCGATGCCGCTGGACGGGCGCGGGCTGCTGCGGCGGATGCTTTCGTTGCTGGCCGACGCGGGGTTCGACTTCCTGGCCGGGATCGAGGTCGAGTTCTACATCACGGTCCTGGCTCCGGGGCCGCTGTCGCCATCGGACGCCGGCTTCACGCCCCCGCCGCCGCCGGTCAGCGTGTTCGAGCGCGGGTACCAGTACCTGTCGGAGGTCCGGCTCGACGGCATGGGACCGGTCCTGGAGGCGATCCGCGACGCGCTGGACGGCGTGGGGCTGCTGCCGCGGTCGATGGAGGACGAGTGGGGGCCGGGGCAGCTGGAGTTCAGCTTCCCGCCGCTATCCGGTATGGCCGCGGCTGATGCGGCGGTGCTGTTCCGGTCGGCGGTCAAGCAGGTCTGCCAGCGGCGCGGGCTGCTGGCCACGTTCATGTGCCGGCCGGCGCTGCCGAACTTCTTCTCCTCCGGCTGGCATCTGCACCAGTCCCTGCTGAACCGGGCGGACCGGTCGAACGCGTTTTCTTCTTCCGCCGCTCCGCTGTCGGATGTCGGCCGGCGGTACGTGGCCGGGCTGCTTTCGCATACGCCGGCGATGGCGCCATTCGCGGCGCCCACGGTCAACGGGTACAAGCGGTTCCGGCCGTACTCGTTCGCGCCGGACCGGATCAGCTGGGCGATGGAGAACCGCGGCGCGCTGGTCCGCGTCCAGGGCGCGCCCGGGGACGTCAGCAGCCACGTGGAGATGCGGCTCGGCGAGCCCGCCGCGAACCCGTACTTCTACCTGGCCTCGAACATCGCGGCCGGCCTGGACGGCATCCGGCGGAACCTGGAGCCGCCGCCCCCGGTGGCGGCCGACCCGTACGCCGCCGAGGCGCCGCCGCTGCCGGGGTCGCTTCGCGAGGCGGTGGACGCACTGGACGCGGACCAGTTCTACCGATCGATGTTCGGCGCGACGCTGGTGGATTACCTGGTCATGATGAAGCGGGCCGAGATCCGCCGGTACGAGGACGCCATGGCTTCCTCGTCTGCCTCGGCCGGCTCGTCTGGCTCGGCCGGGTCGCTTGCTCCGGACGTCAGCGAGTGGGAGATGCGGGAGTACTTCGAGTTCTTCTGAGTTCTGCGCTTATCCGCCTGGCTGGCCGCGCCAGTGGTCCAGGGGCAGCGGACCGCGGGACAGGATGGTGCGGATCGCGAACGTGCTCTGGGCCTCGATCACCGACGGGATGGTCAGGATCTGCCCGAGGAGCAGTTGCTCGTAGCTGGCCAGGTCGGGCACGGCCGCCTCGACCAGGAAGTCGCTGGACCCGGAGACCAGGTAGCAGGCCACGACCGCGGGAATGGCCAGCAGAGCCTGCTCGATCAGGACCGAGGTCTCCTGTGAGTGCTTCTGGACCCTGATGCCGATGAAGACGGTCAGGCCGAGCCCGGCCCGGATCCGGTTGACCTCGGCGCGGTATCCGTCGATGATGCCGCTGGCCTCCAGCGCTTTTACCCGGCGCAGGCAGGCCGACGGCGACAGCGAGATAGCGTCCGCGAGATCGACGTTGGCCATCCGGCCGTCACGCTGCAGCGTCGCCACGATGGCACGATCTACGCGGTCTGGTACGTGTTCAGGCATGAAATTCAGCATAGTTCTTGTCTTGCGCAACGATATTGCTTGTACTGTGCGCTTTGACGCAATATTTGCCATCGCGTGCGGGGCCGTTTCGGCCATGGTGGAGGTATGAACACCTTGACCACCTCGCGCGGCGCCGCGCTCTACATCGGGGCGATCCTGGGCCCCGGCCTGCTGCTCCTGCCGGGCCTGGCCGCCGCCGAGGCTGGTCCCGCCTCGATCCTGGCCTGGCTGGCCCTGCTGGGCCTGTCCGGCCTGTTCGCCGCCGTGTTCTCCGCGCTGGGCAAGCAGGTCCCTTCGACTGGCGGGGTGATGGGCTACGTCACCGCGGGCCTGGGACCGCGGGCGGGACGAGCGACCGGCTGGATGTTCCTGGCCGGGGTGGTGGGCGGCGCCCCGATCGTCTGCCTCATCGGTGCCAGCTACGTCACCGCGACCTTTACCGGGCTGGCTGGCGGCGGCGGGCTGGCGACGCGCGCGGCCGTGGCCGCGGTGCTGCTGCTGACCGTCCTCGCGCTGGCCGCAGGCGGGCTGCGGGCCAGCGCGACGGCTCAGCTGATCCTGGTCAGCCTGCTGACCGTCGTGGTGGTCGTGGCCGTGAGCGGGTCGGCGCCGGCCGCCCGGGTTTCCAACTGGACCCCGTTCGCGCCGCACGGCTGGCTGTCGGTGGGCAGCGCGGCGGCGACGCTGATGTTCTCCTTCGCCGGCTGGGAGGCCGTCGCCCCGCTGACCACGCGGTTCGCTGATCCGGCCCGCCAGCTGCCGCGGGCGGTGGCCATCGCGCTGGCCGTCACCACCGTGCTGTACCTCGGCCTGGCGGTCGCCACGATCAGCGTCCTCGGGCCCTCCGCGGCGACCGACATCCCGCTCGCCGCACTGCTCAGCCACGCCATCGGCACGGCCGGGCCGGACGCCGCCGCGGTGGCCGCCATCGTGCTGACCCTCGGCGCCACGAACGCCTACATCAACGGTGCCGCGTCGCTGGCCGGGCAGCTGGTTTCTGCGCGCGGTCGCCGCTCCGGGGCTCGGGTCCGGCTGCTGACGGCGACCGGGGTGGCGGGGCTGCTGCTGATCACCCTGTACGGGCTGCGGATGGTCGGTACCGCCGCCCTGGTCGCGGTGCCGACGGTGCTGTTCCTGACCGTGTACCTGGCCGCCATGGCCGCCGCGGTGCGGGTGCTGCGCGGGCGGGTGCGGCTGGCCGCGGTGCCGGCCGGGGTAGCGGTCGCGGTCATGCTCGGGTTCTGCGGCTGGGCGCTGGTGCTGCCGGTCGCTGTCGCGCTGGTTGTCTTCCGGCCGCGTGTCTTCCGGGGCGCTTCGCGGTCAGCGGGCCTGGAGGTCTACGGAGTACCAGGTCGTCGGGTCGGCGGGGACGGGCTGGAAGTCGTAGCGCAGGCCGCCGGGGCCGAGGGCGACCAGGCTGACCGACGTGGTGCCGTACAGGCGCCCGTCGGGCAGTTCGTGCCGGACCACGATCGCGGCCGGGTCGGTGCCGGACAGGCCGTCGCCGCCGGCCAGCGTGAGCCAGTCGCCCCAGGCGTCCTTGATCGTGGCGGCCGGGTCGGCATCGGGACGGTGCGCGGCGAACCCGGGACCGAAGTGCGCGGCCTTAGCGTCCGCGGGCGGCCCGGTTCGCGCTCGGGTCTCCCGCGGGGGCGGCGGGTAGGCGTGGCCGGCGTTGGTGATGATGTGGGTCTGGTCCGGTTCGAAGTCCTCCAGGGCGGCGCGGGTGCCGTCCCAGCTGAGCATCAGCGCGGTGGACAGGTCCGCGCAGATCAGCAGGAACGGGTCGTAACTGGCCAGTGTGCTTAGGTCGTCATGCAGGTGCTTTAGGGCCTGCTGACCCTCGGCGGCGGCACGGAGCGGGAGTTCGCCACGGGAGCGGCGGGTCTGCGGCGGGGCCTGGGTCCCGCGGGCGTTCAGGATGCAGGCGACCCGCGGGATCCGCGGGTGGACCGCCAGCCAGGTGCCGCCGGCCTGCTCGTCACGCCCGCCCACCAGCGGTGATCCCGGCCAGTGCCGGGCCGGCGGCTGCCACGGCCGGCTGGTCAGCTCGTCGCGGAAGCCCAGGAGCAGCAGCGGCATCGGTTCGGCGGGGGCGAGACTGATCACGACGGTGCACACGCACTGACGATAACCCTGGTGGAGGTTCTCGTGATCATCCCGTTCGGGGACGGCTGGCGGTTCGGGCCCGAGGCGCCGGGTGCCGGCCTGCCCGGATTCGACGACAGCGGGTTCGAGGCCGTGACGCTGCCGCACACGGTGACGCCGCTGTCCTGGCAGGAGTGGAACCCTGCATCGTGGGAGCGGGTCTGGGTGTACCGCAAGCGCTTCGACGCGCCGCCCGAGGCCGCTGGCCGCAGGGTGTTCCTCGACTTCGGCGCCGCCATGACCCACTCGACGGTGACGCTGAACGGGACCGAGGTGGCCGACTACCTGGGCGGGTACCTGCCGTTCTCCGGCGAGATCACCGGCGCGCTGGCCCCGGACGGGAACGTGCTGGCGGTCCGGCTGGACTCCGGGTTCAACCTCAACGTGCCGCCGGACCGGCCCGCGCCGGCGGTCAGCAGGTCGGTCGACTTCTGGCAGCCGGGCGGGATCTACCGCGACGTGCGGCTGCGCGTGGTGCCGGAGGTGTTCCTGGCCGACGTGTTCGCCAAGCCGGTCAACGTGCTGGATCCGGCGGCGCGGCAGGTCGTGGTGCAGGCCACGGTGGACGCGGCGGTTGTGCCCGACGGGTCCGTGGAGGTCTCGGTCTCGTTGCGTGAGGAGGATCGCGTGGTCGCGGCGGGGCGGGCGCCGGTGGCTTTTGCCGCGCCTGGCCGGGCCGTGGCGACCGTGACGCTCGCCGGGCTGGGCGACATCACCCTGTGGGACGTTGACGAGCCGAAGCTGTACCACGTCGTGACATCGCTGCGGGTGGACCGGAAGCGGCGGCACGAGCACCGGGTCCGGATCGGGTTCCGCGAGGCCAGGTTCGAGCTCGACGGGTTCTACCTCAACGGGCGCCGGGTCACGCTGTTCGGGGTCAACCGGCATCAGTTCTTCCCGTTCGCCGGGGGCGCGATGCCCGCCCGGGTGCAGGCCAGGGACGCCGAGATCATCCGGCGCGAGCTGAACTGCACCATGGTGCGCTGCTCGCACTACCCGCAGTCCGAGGCGTTCTTCGACGCTTGTGACGAGCTCGGGCTGCTGGCCTGGGAGGAGGCGGCGGGCTGGGGCTACCTGGGAGACGCGGCGTGGCTGGCTCTGGCGTCCCGCGACATCGAGCAGATGATCGTGCGGGACCGCAACCATCCCTCGATCGTGATCTGGGGTGCGCGGCTCAACGAGACACCGAACAACACCGCCTTCTACACCGCTGCGAACGAGCTGGCCCACGGCCTGGACGACTCCCGGCAGACGGCCGGCGCCATGGCCGGGATGCGGCTGACCGCGGACTACCAGCAGGACGTGTTCGCCGAGAACGACTACTCCTCGGTGACCGTGGCGGGGGTCAAGCAGCCGTCCCTGGAGCCGCCGGTGGACGGGGTCGGCCGGCCGTACCTGGTCACCGAGGCGGTCGGCACGCTGTCCGGGCCGGCCCGGTTCTACCGGCGCACCGACACCCAGGCCGTCCAGCAGGGGCAGGCGACGGCGCACGCGCGGGTGCACGCCATCGTGGCCGCGGACGGCCGGTACTGCGGGCTGCTGGCCTGGTCCGGGATCGACTACCCGTCCGGCGCGGGCGGCAACGTGTACCGGGGCGTGAAGTACACCGGGGTGGTGGACCTGTTCCGCGAGCTCAAGCCGGGCGCCGCCATCTACCGGGCGCAGGTCGACCCGCGGGTCAGGCCAGTCATCGCGCCCGCGTTCTACTGGGACTTCGGCCCGACGTCGCCGGTGACCAGCCTGCCCAGCGCGATGATCTGCGCAAATCTGGAGCGGCTGGAGGTGTACGTAGGCGGAGCGCACTTCGCGTCGTTGACGCCGGAGGCCGGGGATTACGGGTCGCTCGCATACCCGCCGTCGTTCGTCGACTTCCGCGGGGTGGACGGGTCGTCGCGGCCCGAACTTCGGATCGACGGGTACCTGGGATCCGATCTGGTCGCGTCGCGGTCGTTCTCGTCCGACCCGTCCTTGGATTACTTGTGGGCGGCGGCGGACGACGACGAGATCGCGGGCGACGGGGTGGACGCGACCAGGGTGGTGTTCCGGGCGGTGGACGGCTACGGGGCGCCCCGGCCGTACGTCGCCGGGTCGGTGACCCTATCCGTTTCCGGTCCAGCGGTGCTGGTTGGGGAGAGCCCGTTCGACTTCGCGGCGGCGGGCGGGGTGGGTGCGGTCTGGATCCGGTCGCTGCCGGGCTCGGCGGGACACGTCGTGGTGTCGGCCAGCCACCCCGTTCTGGGTCAGGCCGTGGCTCGCGTGCGGGTGCGGTGAGGCGTGGTCTGTTGCATGGTGGCGGTGACCGGCCGCATGCCGCGCGGTGTGCCGGCACGCCGCCGCGCGTCGACTTCGATGCTCGCGTCGAGCTGGACACCGACTTGGCCTCGATCGCGGCGGCTGGAATGAGCCCTCCCTTGCCTCTCCTCCAATGGGGTCTTGCCCGTCGATGACCGCTGGACATGCGGGATAACGAGAGCAGCTACGGGCTCGTGCAGCACAAGGCAAGCAGCGGCCAGGATCATCGGCGGCAGAGCGGTCGCCTAGCTGGACTAATTTCAGAGGGCGAGCACGTCTGGCGAGGTCGCGTCGTAGTCGGCCAGCCAGGCCACACCGCGTCCCTCTGGGTCGCGCCGGTTCACATGCCGTCGCCACGCGATCGACAGATCTCGGCGCCAGATGGCCCGCCGAGACGTCAGATGATTACTCAGTCCGCGCTCACGGGAGGCGAGAACCACCCGGCTTGCTCTCGGCCGACGGGTGCGCTCGTAACGAGCTAGGCCCCTGAGCGGATGGGAGGCCTCCGCCGAGAGCGCCGCCGCCAGGACTGCTCCGTCCTCGATCGCCTGGCAGGCGCCCTGTCCCAGGTAAGGGAGCATCGGATGCGCAGCGTCCCCCAGGATCGTGACCCGGCCACGCGTCCACTCCGGAATCGGGTCACGGTCGTAAAGCGCCCACTTGTACCAGGTATCCGCGGCGGCGAAAAGGCGAAGCAGGGACTCATGCCAGTCGGCGTATTGCTTGAGGACCTCCTCGCGGCTGCACTCAGCGATCCACGACTCGTGGCGATAGCCCTCGTCATCGTGATGGCACACGACATTGATCAGATCCTCGCCCCGCAGCGGATACAGGACGATCGTGCCGCGCGGGCCCAGCCACTGGCCGAAGCTGGCGGAGGACCGGGCGCCGCGGACAGCTTCGGCCGGAACGATGCTGCGATAGCAAATCTTCCCGGTGAACCGGGGAGCGTCCGGGCCGAACAACGAGGCGCGTACCGAGGAATGGATACCGTCAGCGCCAACGATGACATCGGCCTCGATCTCGCTGCCGTCCGCAAAGCGCGCGACCGCGAGGTCACCGCCGGGCCGCACCTCCGTGCATCGCTTGCCCAGGGTTACGACGCCGACTGGGAGGGCGTCGGCGAGCACTTGAAGAAGGTCGACCCGGTGCACGGTCGCACCGGCTATGCCGAACGAAGCCACTTGCTGTTGCCAGCCCGTCCTGGTGATCACCCGGCCCGTCTTCCAGTTGCACGTGACCTGCCCCTGCGACCGCCCCGCGACCTTGCGGATTTCTTCCTCGAGCCCGATAGCGCGCAGCACCTTCATTGCATTGGGGTGCAGGGCAACGCCGGCTCCGATCTCCTTGAGCTCGGCGGCCGCCTCGTAGACCGCGACCTCCATCCCGGCCTGCGATAGCGCGTTCGCCGCTGTCAGTCCGCCAATGCCTCCCCCGATGATCCCGACACGTACCATCAGCAGCCTTTCATGAGCGTCGCACCGCTATCGTGACCGATTATCGGCAGGCCGCGCTACGACCCGCGTGAGACCTTGTGACCACCATCCACATCCGGTACGAGGTCCTGGACGATCCGTCTTTAGGTCACTGCCCGTCCGAGGAGGAGATTCGCCAACCGCCGGGTAATCCCGGCATTCACTCCGACTTCTCCGCGGGCGTGCTCGATGGCCAGCGGGCGGGTGACCAGTCACCCGCTGGGTCCGTGGTTTGGCCTACTTCGATCAGGTGGCCGTCGGGGTCGCGGATGTAGCAGCGCTTCTCGTACTGGTGCTGTTTCGGCGGCGTCAGGAACTGTGCACCGCGAGCGCTCCATTCGGCGTACACCGCGTCGATGTCTTTGACCCGGATATTGAGGAAGCTGCTGACCCGGTCCGGATCACGCGGCGTCTCCAGGATGACGGTGGGCTTGTCGTCGGTCGGCCCGCCGCCGGAATTGATGACGATCCAGCTGTTGGCTAGCGCAACGTTGACCGGGTCTCCGGGGAAGGCCACCCGGCCGCCGAGCACTTCGGTGTAGAAGCGCTGGGAGCGCTCGACATCGTCCGAGACGATGAAGTGGGTCAGCACCATTCCCTCGGGGGGCGGCGGGAGCTCGGCCATCCGGCACCTCCACGTCTCACACCCTGCTTCACGAGGGTAGTGCAGCCGACGTTAGCACGGCTGCCTGTCCAGATTCGCAGCTGATAAACGTCAGGTTGCCCAGATCTAGCGTGTCATGTTTCCCGGCATGGAGCTGTTAACTTGCCCAGACGGTCGTTACCAGATTTCCATACATGGCATTCTGAAGTGCATGAAGGTCCACTAGCATCGGGCTTTCGCCTGGGATTAGCGCTGGTCGTTCGTTTGCCTGGAAAGGTGCCTTCGGCCTGGGACAATAGGACTCGGCGAAAGTCCGGTCCGTCCGGGCCGAAGGCACTTTCTGAGTGGGGCCATGATCCTGGCGGTTGCGGCTATGCTTCCGATGTGGCTGGAGAACCCGCCCTGAGCGTAGAACCTGACCGGCCCGGCGCAGAAGTCGCAAAGTGCCGCTGAGCGGGATGGGCGACCTGGAGGACCTGTTCGAGCCCGAGGACGAGTCCACGCCGTGGCGGTTGCGGTCCCGGTCGTGCGCCGTCGCGGACATGATCGGGGCCGCGGCGGCCATCAGTCTTTATGCTGTCGTGGGCATTGACAGCGTGGTTTCCTGGCCGTCGAACCAGGTCTTGCTCAGTGATCCGGACCTATCCGGCATAGCCACGGTGCTGCTGGGGCCGGGGTAGATGTGGTTGATCTTGTCGGCGGGGGTGCTGCCTAGCCAGGCGCGATCTTGGAGGCTGTCGCAAATACCTGCGCGGCCTCGGGCCTGCTTGGCGCAGCCGCTGTGGTGTGCGTTGCTGTTATTGCTGGCGGATTCGCGCTGGGCGCGGCGAAAGGAGCCGTCCGCATTCTTCCCGGACCGCGCTATCAGGTTTCCACCCTCGATATCAACCAGGCCGCCTGGACCACGGTCCCGCTGGATCAATTCCACCTCTGGCAAGCTAGTTTCGTTCGCGAAGACGGGTTCTTCATGGTTTTCGGGCTCGCCGCCGCCACAGGCTTCATCGCCCTGCTCCATCTGCGCCGCGAGGCCGCAGGTGTCGGCCTGTAGCTGCTGTTAGCCCGGGGTTGGGGCGTGAATGCTCATAACAGCTGGTGTGCCGGTGGACCAGATCGGCTTGGCGGACGGGCCTTAGCCGGTCAGGGCGCCGATCGGTGCGATCACGTGGTCCGGGTGAAGGCAGACCCAGACCGCGGCGCCGTCCCTGACATCGGCCATTAGCCCGTGACCGCGGTCGTGCTCCGGGCACAGCGGCCATTGCGGTGACTGCCCGGCGTCGACGAGCACGTCGGACGCCCAGTTCTGGAACTGCTCCGCGAGTTCCCGCACCTGGTCGGCGGGTGAGCCGTCGCTCATAACCCAGACGCCCTGACCGGGCACGCCTCGTCCGGCGATCCAGCCGCAGACCGCCTGCGGACGGTCCTCGTGTGCTTCGGTCCTGATGTCTGGCACGCGCATCCGGGTAGCGGCCAGGTCGCGCAGCAGCGGCGCGGCCGCCGCCCGGAGCACCGCCGCATCCGCCTCGGTCAGCGGCTGCGGGCTCCGGAGCAGTCCTATTGTGCGCTGAATGCGCTGATAGGCCTCCGCACCCAGCCTCTCCCGGATGAACTCAGGGTCCCTGCTGGAATACAAGCCGCCTCCGTTTTCCTGCCAGTGCCGCGTTCCCTTGCCGGTGCCAGAAACTCTGTCATAGCCGCTGGCCTGGTGTCCCGGGGGTAGTACCGAGGGGAATCGCGACGAAGGCCGGAAGGCCGGGCCGCTGCACGACTTAGCCGTGGTAGCTGCTAGGCGTAGTCGTGTAAGTACGGCCAGCTGGGGTGCGCCAGGCCAAGACGCCGGGTTCAGGCTGCTCTAGGCGCCACCCCTCAGCCTGCTTACACCGATGATGGTGCCGGCAGAGCGGGGCTAGATCGCACTCGCAGGTGATTCCGCCTTGGTCCCAGGGGACCGTATGGTCCAGGTCACAGCGCGCCGCGGGGCGGCGGCAGCCGGGGGCGGTGCAGGTCGCGTTGCGAGCGCGGATCAAGTGGGCCAGCTTGCGGCTGGGGTGGTACCCGACCTCACCGTGGGCGTGGTCGCAGGGACCGCGTGTGACGGGGATCATGCGGATGGTCAGGCCGGGCGGGTCAGGGCCTCCCGGGCGCCCGGTGCCGGGCGGGCCGATGCTGGGCGGGGGGTGGCGGCCGCGGAGGCAGGTGTGGGCGGCGGCGGTGCCGTCGGGGTTCAGGGCGGTGAGGCACCAGCGGGTGCGGGGATGGCGGGCTGCGGCGGCGGCCAGGTCGCGGGCGTCCTCCCCGTCTATGACGCCGTAGCCGCCGGCTTCGCCTGGGGCGCCGGACCGGCCTTGCCAGGTGGCCAGCGGGATGGTGAGGGTGACCAGGGCGGCCAGGCTCGGACCGGGTACCAGGCCCGGACCCGGATCGGGACCGGAGCCGGGGCCGGGGGGACCGCCGGGATTGCCGGGACCGGAGCCGGGGCCGGGGGGACCGCCGGGATTGCCGGGACCGGGGCTGGGGCCGCCGGGGCCGTTGGGGCCGTTTCCGGGGCCACCGGGATCGCCCGGGTCTGCTGGCCCGTCGCCGGGGCCGGGCGGGGCTGGCGGGTCGCCGTCGGGAGGCGACTGGCCGGTGGTGGCGGGGATGACAGCGGGGGTGGCGCGGGTGTCGCGTTCTTGGAGGAGGTCGAGGTAGGCGCGGACGCGGAGTTCTTGGAGGGTGCCGGGGATCCCGGCGGCGCGCAGGT